>Ga0105047_10015153_pt1 | contig 12160 bp, 6 predicted proteins | sample MAT04_FD_78384 | JGI IMG/M metagenome (GOLD analysis project Ga0105047, IMG submission 78384) | Freshwater microbial communities from Lake Fryxell liftoff mats and glacier meltwater in Antarctica - MAT-04 (megahit assembly) | ecosystem: Environmental > Aquatic > Freshwater > Ice > Liftoff... | reverse complement strand
GCTCGGTCAGATGGCGACGACCAACGGCGGATACTATGCGTATACGTCGACGCGCCGGAGCGTGATCGTGCAGCCGGCGACGATCGAGCTGATGGTCACGATGGACGCGGTGGGGCTCGACGGCGCGAACGCGCGCGGGCAGGTCGACTTCCGCTGAGCCGCTTCAGGGGCAATGTTTCGCGGCCCAGCGTTCGACCAAAGGCTCGGCCGCGCGAAAGATATTTACCCCTTCATCGCCCGAGCCAAGCCTCCCCTCTGCGGCTACGATCCCGAAGTAGCGGTCATCGAAGTCGATGAACGGGTAGCTGCCGTAGGCACCGGCCGACGAATTGCGATGTCCTTCGCCGCAGTTGTACGTGTTGGGCGCCGTCGCGGTCTTGCACTCGAGCCAGTTGCCCAGGCCGTAGGCCCAGTCTTCACCGATGTCGCCGCCGAGCGCAGGAGAGGTGGTCAAGGTGGCGTTGCCTCGATGGTTCTTGAACATTTGCTCGCGCATCGCGTCGCTGAGCACCTCGCCGAGCGCGAGCTTGGCCAGCAACGCGAGATACTCATCGGCGCGCCAGTGCATGCCGCCCGCAAGACGGGGATTGCTGGCCGAAGGCAAGTCGAACGCCCCGTGCGCGAAGAGGCCCGTCTCGGTCTTGAATTCGGCGAAGAGCTGCTCCCAGGTCTTGCCGCTGGCCTTCATCGACATCAAACCGGCGATTTGCATGTGTGAGCTCGAGTACTGAAACACCGTGCCCACGGGGGGCGGCGTCGGGTTCTCGTCGTAGGTGCTCTTGGCGCAGGCCTCGTAGTCAGGCATCGGGCGGTTCACGCAGGGCGCCTCTCTGGAGAACCCCGAGCGAAAGCTGAGCAGCGATTCGAGCGTCACGTTGCTCTCGGCCCACCAAGAGATCAGGTCGTGCGGCCGCGAAGCGAGGGTGAGCGTGCCTTTGTCCACCAGATTGAGAATCACCGTCGAGGTCACCCACTTCGAGGTCGATGCCGACTCGTAGATTGTGCTCGGGGTCGACGTGCCGTGCGAGAAGGTGAAGGTTCGGCCGTCGTAGGTCTGGAGCATCACCGTGAAGTCTGGGTTGGACGTGACCGAGGTGCTCGTCGCCGCGGCATCCAGGGCAGCCGCAATCGCGGCTTCGAGGGCCGTCAACTCGCTCTCGGTGCAGACCGTGCCGCCGTCCATCATCGGCGGGGCACCGCCATCGCTCCGAGCCTGAGCCTCTCCGGCGTCCGTGACGAACGACTGTCCACCATCCTGGGGAGCGGCCACCGCGCCGTCATTCGACGGGGCCGCGCCGTTGCAAGCCATGGACCAAGAAGAAATGATGACAAGGGCGCGAAGCGACGTGACGTTCACCTGAGCTACAACTCATGTCGCGGGGTTTGGTTGCGCTGGCAGCAGCGGACAATCGGGCAAGCCTCTGACCTTCGTCAGAGATCCACTTCCAAGATATAGTACCAACCCACCGACTCCACCCGATCGATCGCGTACTGTCTTTTGCCCTGCGTCACGATCCCGCTCGGCTCGCCCGAACGCACCAACTCCACGATCCGCGGCACGGTGATCGGGCGCGCGGGCAGCCGCGTCAGCGGACCCACCGCGGTATCGGCGAGCACGTTGCCCTCCGCGTCGAGGATCATCGTCGAGCGCCAGCCCTTCACATCCGGGGCCGCGAGGAGCGGCATCAGGCTCGGCAGGTCGACGTCGACGCCGGCGACGCCGATGAAGCCACCGTTCTGGTCATACAGCGCGGTCGTGCAGGGCAAGAGGATGACCCCCGCGTCCCAGTGCATGAACGGCGCGCGAAACCGGCGGCCATGCGTTCCCACCGCCTCCTGATAGTAGGGGCGGAGGCGCGGCTCGTAGCCCGCCGTGATCTCGCCATAGGCCGGGTACTGGATCAGCAACCCATCCGCCATCGACACGTACGCGCGAAATACCAGGCTCCCCTCGACCGAAAAGAGCGCCGGAAGCAGCGCGTCGAACGCCGCGAGCTGGAACCGCCGCACCGCTGACGCCGGTCTCAAAAGACCCGGCGCGTAATAGTAGACCGGCCGTCGCCAGCTCACGCGGTGGGCGTGCGCTGCGCTCCACACCAGCTCGTCCTGCGGCAGCTCGTCGATGCCGAAGGGCAGGCGCACGCCGGAGGGCTCGGCGGCGCTCCAGAGCGCGCGCGCGCTGCCGGCGATCGTCTCGAGCATCCGGATCCCGGCGACCATGCGGTCATCGAGCGCCTTGCTCCCCGTGCGCGCCGCCGACTGGAGCGCGGCGGTGCTCACGACCACCCGACGGGTGTGGCGCTCGGCCGAGAGCGCGGCGCCGAGGCCGAAGAGGACGCCGACGCCCGCCGCCAGGACCAGCGCCACCAGCGCCGTCAGCGCGCGCTCGGGGCGCTCCGCCAGCGCTCGCACGATGCGGCGTGGGAGCGGCTCCTTCAGCGTCAGGAGCGGCTGATCGGCGAGGAATCGCCGCAGATCTTCGCCCAGGTGCGCCATCGTCGGGTAGCGATCGCCGGGGCGCGGCATCGTGGTGCGATGGATGATCGCGACCAGCCGCGGCGACACCGGCTCGCCGAAGCGATGGGTCACCTTCGGGACCACCGCTTCGCGCGCCTGGCGCCGGGCCACCGCGTCGTCGGTCGCATTTCGCGCCACGCGCAGGGTCAAAGCCTCGAACAGCGTGAGGCCCATCGAGAACTGATCGACCGCGCCGGTGAGGGTGGGATTCTCGGCGCGCGCTTGCTCCGGCGCCATGTACGAAGGCGTGCCGATCACCTGGCCGGGGCGCGTGTCGTGCGGGTTGTCGCTCGTGTTCGGGACGTTGACGATGATGTCGGGGCGCGGGTCGTTCACCACCCGCGCGAGGCCCCAGTCCATCAAGTACACCTCGCCGTCCGCGGCCATCATGATGTTGGCGGGCTTCACGTCGCGATGGATCACGCCACGCTTGTGCGCGTAGGCGAGCGCGTCGCAGATCTTGATCAGCGTCCCGATGCGCGCCGGCAACGCCAGCGGACCGGCGTCGATCGGGCCCTTCTGGGCCTCGCGGGCGCAGGTCCAGAGATACTCGTGATACGTCTGTCCTTCCACACGCTTCATGGCGAACGCCGGGCGGTTCAGCGCGTCGCGCTCCAGCGTGTAGAGCGGCAAGATGTTGGGGTGCTCGAGCTGCGCGGCCAGCTGCGCTTCGAGCAAGAAGCGCGACACGAGCGGCCCCGAATCGACCAGGGACTCGTGCATGACCTTGAGCGCGACGGTGCGGCCGAGCTGCTTGTCGCGGCCATTGCGCACGGTGCCCATGCCGCCGCGTCCGAGCTCCTCTCCGAGCTCGAAGCGACGCTCGAGCGACCCACCCTGGCGCAGATCGACGAGCGTCTGCGACGTATCGAGGGTGACGGTCTCCGTCGGGTCGAGGTCTTCGTCGAGGACGTCGGTTCTCACGGGACGTCCCTCTCGCCGATGACGTACCAGCCCAGCGCGTGTACGCGGGCGAGCGCGAGCGCCAGCGGTCCGTTCATCATCACCTCGGTCTCGACCGCCGCGTCGATGTGCGCGATCAGCTCGGGGTCGATCGCGCCCGGCATCGGACCCTGGGCGTCGAGGCGGCGGCCCTGGTGATCGACCAGCCGGATGGCGTGCGCGCGCGGTGAGTCGCGCAGGTGGGTGGTGTGCGTGAGGAGCGCGAGCGGCATGTCGAGGCCGACGAGGCCCTCGACGGATCCGTTCGGCGCGCGCAGCGAGAGCGAGAGCGGCAGCACCCACGGCTCCTGCGCGCCGCGGCGCAGCGGATCGCCCCACGTGAGCCCGACGCCGGGCGCGCGTCTGGCGAGATCGATGGCCGCGGGGCCCACCGCATGCACGACCCCATCGCGGATCGCGTAGGCGCGCAGCGCGTTCGTTCGCCGGGCCAGCGCGGCGAGGTGACCATCCGCCTGCGCATCGAACGCCGCAGGCGGGAGCGCCTCCAGCGTCGCGCGCAAGCCCACCAGCTCGCTCGCGGTCTCGTCGAGCAGGCCGTCGAGGTGATCGGCGCGATCGGACAGCGTGGAGGTGAGCTCGGTGAGCTGCTGCGAGCGCTGCGCCTCCTGTGCCTCGGCCTCCAGCGAGCGGATCCGACCGGCGATGGTCCCGCCGCCGATCGCCACCACCACGCCCAGCAGGCCCAGGAGGTACGGCGCCGGCCGCCGCGCGATGCGCTTCTGGAATCGCACGCTCGGGGGATCGGGCCGCACGCTCGGCGCTTCACCGCGCAGGTGGCGGCGGACGTCATCGGCCAGCGCGCGCACGTCGGGGTAGCGCTCCTCGACCACGGCGCCGCGCAAGATCGCCGCCAGCGGGGCAGGGACCCTTCGATGCTTGCGGCGAAGGGTCGGGCGCGCCGCGGGGTCGGCCGGGCGCCGCGGCGAGAGCGAGATGAGCTCGCTCAGCACCATCGCCAGCGCGTGGCGATCCTTCGACTCGGCCGCCTCGTCCCGGGCCTTTTCGCGCATGTCGTCCGAGACCGGCGTGATGACGGGTGAGAGCGATCCCGGCACGCTCACCGGGGACACGGTCAGCTCGATCGGCCCACCGTCGCCGCGGCGCGCGTAGCCCCAGTCGGTCACGTAGACCTCGCCGAAGCCGCCGAGCGAGATGGTCTCGAGCGCGAGGTTGCGGTGATAGACGCTGCGCGCGTGGGCGTGCGCGACCGCGTCGCAGGCATCGAGAAAGTGCTCCAGTCGGCGGGTGAGTGAGTAGGGTCCCTCGCGCGGGTCACCGGCCTCGATGCAGCGGTCGACGTAGCGCGCCAGCGTCTCACCGCGCACGCGCTTCATGGTGAAGGCGGGCTGACCGTCGCGGCTGGTCTCCATCGAGTACAGCGGGACGACGTGCGCGTGCTCGAGCTGCGCAGCGATCTGCGCCTCGACCAGGATGCGGCGCAGGTCGGGCTCGCTCGCCTCCAGCGTCGCGCGCTTCACCGCCACGCCGCGGCCGAGCTGGCGGTCGCGCGCCGCGATCACCTCGCTCGCGCCGGTGACGGTCTCGGTGGGGCCGAGCTCGAAGCGATCCTCCAGCGAGTCGCCGATCGTCGGCTTCGGCTCGCTGTTCTCCACGTCGCATTCTCGCCTCCGTCAGGGGGTGAGGGAAGAGGGCGCCTCGTCGGCGCGCATCACGGGATAGCGGTTGTAGGCGGGGTCCCAGGAAGGGTGGCGCGCGTAGAAGAAGTCGAGCCGCGCGGCCGGATCCGCAGCAAATGCCGCATCCGACGCAAGTCTTGCCGCGAATTCCTGGCGAACGGTGGGGTCGCGCGCCAGCAGCGTCTCGGCCCACGCCTCGGCGACGTAGGCCTCCATGTACTCCTTCTCCTCGTAGAAATTGTTGAAGAAGCCCCAGGCCAGGAACGCGTCCGGGGTCCCCGGCTCGAGCAGGTGGAGGAGCAGGCGCGCCGCGGGCTGATCGACCGAGATCCACAGCGTGCCGGCCGGCAGGCGGACCTTCTCGGCCTTCCACGCGCCGGTCTTCACCGTGAGCGGCTGGTGGCCCTCGTACGACTTCGGTCCAAAGGCGATCTCGGTCGCGCGGTGCACCTCGACGGTGCGCTCCTCGTCCTTCGCGAGACGCGCGATGCGAAAGCCGTGGAGCGCCAGCCTCTCCGCGACCAGCGTCGCCTGCGCGGGGAGATAGTATCCCGCCTTCGGTGCGGTGATGGTGACGCGCGGGATCAGCTCGTCGAGCAGCGGCACCTTCCACACGGTGGGCTTGGTCGGATCGTAGATGACACGCAGGCGCCCCGAGACCGGGCTCGGCACGCGCTTGTACTCATAGCCCAGAAAATCGATGGTCTGGACGTGCTTGGAATTTTGCCAGGCGAGGACATGGGTCGTGCCACCCCGCTTCATCTGATCGGCAGCGTCGGCCGCCGCGCGCCACTCGGCGGCGTGCTCGCGCGCTTGCTCCGCCACGGCGATCACCGCGCGGCGGGTGGCTTCGACGCGCACGGCGTACGTCTTCCAGGAGTGGGTCTCGACCAGGATCGAGATGCGATCGCGCGCCGCCCAGTATCCCTGTGCGAAGCGCGGCGGCGGCAGGCCGATCGCGAACCCGGACGCCGGATCATCGTCGACCTCGAACGAAGGATAGAAGATCACCGGCTTGTTGCCCTGCTTCGCCAGCTTCGCGACGACGCCGTCGCGCAGCCCTTTTCCCAAAGTCTTCAGCGGGTCGGCGCCGGCATCGGAGGGATCGATGAGGATCGAGATGTCGTGCTGGAAGTCCGCGCCGTCGGTGACGTGAAGATCGAGGTAGACGACCGGATCCCAGCGCACCAGGAGGCGGATCATCGCCTGCATCTCGGGTGAGTCGGCCTTTGCGTAGTCGCGGTTGAGGTTGTAGTTCTGCGCGGTGGTGCGCCAGCCCATCTCGATCGGCCCGCGCTGGTTGGGTCGGTTGTTGGGCCCGAAGCGCTCGTGCCCATCGACGTTGAACACCGGCACGAACACCCAGGTCACCTTCGAGAGCACGCCGGGGGCGTCCTTCCCGTCGAGGAAGCTGCGCAGCGCCATGAATCCGGCGTCTTTTCCGTCGATCTCGCCGGCGTGGATGCCGCCCTGCACCACGATCACCGGGCGCTTCCTCGCCTTGGCCGCCGCGGGCTCGAACACGCCGTCGTCGGACGCGACGAGGCTGAGCATCGGCCGTCCCTCGGGGGTGGTGCCGAAAGGCTGGCAGACGACCTTCCCGGGATACTTCAGGGGATAGTCACGACAGAGCGTCACGACCTCCTCGTAGCGGCCGGTGCGGGTGAGCTTGCTGCGCTCGGCGGCCGTGGTCAGGTCTGGCGGCGCGGCGATCAGCAGGGCGAGCAGGGTGAGCACGCGGGCTACTCTCCCGCGGGCGCCTCGGCGTCAAATCAGAACGGTGCGGCGATCGACTTTCTCATCACGGCCCAGGGGGCGGTGTCGTCGAGCGCCTTGCCCTTCTTCACGCCGAGCTTGGCGAGCGCCTCCTCGACGGTGAGCTTGGGCTTGTGGCGCTCGGCCAGCGTCGCCCACAGCTCGGCGAACACGGGCACGCCGGTGGCGCGATCGGCGAACTGGATCACGAGCTGGGGCGACCAGGTCTCGTTGATGTTGCCGCCGTCGGCGACGATCGCCTGGAGCACGTCGGCGAGGCTCTTTTTCCCGCCGCTGCGATCGCGGATCATCACGTCGGCCAAAAAGTAGAACGCCGCGCCGCCCCAGTAGGTGCTGGCCCAGCTCCCGCTGGTGTTGAGCGCGCCATCGGAGAGGCCCCCCGGGAGGTTCTCGACGAATTCGGTCCAGAGCTGCTGCTCGGTGCGGATGCCGACGCGCGCGCGGATCACCGGCTCGACGTAGGTCGAGAGGCCCTCTTCGAGCCAGGCCTGCGGCCGCGGGAGGTTCGGGAAGCCGAGGTGGATGAGCTCGTGGACGAGGACCCAGTCCTTGTCGAGGCCAGCCCGATCGATCGCGCGACCGACCTTCAGCTGGACCGCTGCGCCGCCGCCGCCGCGCGCGGAGCCGAAGCCGACCTCGTCGCCGTCGCTCGGGAGGACGATGATCGTCGCGTTCGGGACGGGAAACGAGCCGAAGTATGTGGCCACGCCCTTCACCGCGCGTTCGGCCCAGGGCACCAGGAGGGACGCGGGGATCGAGCTCCGGGGATAGGCGAGGGTGACCTTGCCGATAGTATGAGTCTCGAAGTCACCGAACGCCGAGTAAGGGCCGCCGACCAGATCGGCAGCCGGAGCTTCGTACGTATTCGCGGTCGAGGAGGAGCGGCTGAGACCGGTGACGAAGCCCATCGTCTTCGGCATGACCATCGTCAGGCGATAGGTCGTGCCGGCGGGGCATTCGGACGGGCGCGCCAGCCACTCATCGGGGGTCGATGGGTACGCGCCCCGCGCGCCTTTCGGCAGGTCGAAGTCGTAGCGCAACGTGCAGCCGCGTTCGCACTCGGGGAGGAGCCAGCGGTCGCCGCTCGGCTTGGTGCCGCTCACGACATACTGACCGGAGCCCTCCTCGATCTCGAGCGTCCGGCTGGTCCCCGGCGGAAAGCGCGCGGTGACGTGCAGCTTTCCCGCCTCGTACACGACCTCGTAGTCCCACCGTGGAGCGGCCGACGCGGGCGGTGCATGCGCGCACGCGGCGACAAGAGTGAGCGCCGCCAGGTATCGCATACTAATGACTCTCGCTCGCCACCGCGGACTTGGTCTTGGAACCGAGCACTCTGCGAGCGAACACCAGCGCGCGATCGGCGAGCACGTAGAACGACGGCACCACCACCAGCGACAGCGGCGTCGACAGCACCAGGCCGCCGATGATCGCCGCCGCCATCGGCGCGCGCGTCTCGGAGCCCGGCCCGAGCGCCAGCGCCGCGGGGACCGCCGCCATCATCGTCGCGACGCTGGTCATGAGGATCGGACGCAATCGCGTCGGCCCGGCGAGCTGCATCGCGTCCTTCGCGCTCAGCCCGTCGGCCTGGCGCCGTGAGTTCGCATAATCCACCAGGATGATGGAGTTCTTTTTCACGATACCCATCAGCAGCAAGAGTCCGATGCCCGAGAAGATGTTGACGCTGTGTCCGCCGATGAAGAGCGCGACCGCCGCGCCGGCCACCGACAGCGGCAAGATCGTGAGCACGGTGATCGGGTGGAGGAACGAGTTGAACTGCGCGGCGAGGATCATGTACGCGACCAGGATCCCCATGATCAGCGCGAAGACCAGCGACGACGACGACTCGCGGAACGCGACGCTCGCGCCGCCGAGGACCACGCGATAGCCGACCGGGAGATCGCGGTTCAGCGACTCGACCTTGGTGAGGGCCTCGTCCTGCGAGTGTCCGGGCGCGACGTTGGCGAAGATGGAGATGGCGCGCTCGCGATCTCGGCGGTTGATGGCCTGGAGCGCCGGCCGCTCCTCGGTCGAGACCAGCGTGGAGAGCGGGATCAGCGTGCCGTCGCGGGCCCGCACCTTGAGCCGCGCGATGTCTTCGGGACGCGAGCGCTGGCTGGCGAGGAGCCGCAGGCGCACGTCGACGCGCCGCCCGCCGGTCGAATATTTGCCTACGCGCAGGCCGCCGACGAGCGCGCTCAGCGTGGTCGCCACTTGCTCGATCGGGATGCCGAGATCCGCCGCGCGGGCGCGCTCGGGGACGATGCGCAGCTCCGGCATGCCGAGCTGATAGTCGGTGTCGACGTCCACCACCACGCCGCTCGCCGTCAGCTCGCTCTGCACCTTCTTCGCGGCCGCGATGAGCTCGTCCCAGTCGGGCCCGCGCACCGAGAGCTCGACCGGATAGCCGCGCTGCGCGGTGAAGCCTTGCTGTGAGAGATCCTGGACGGTGCCGGAGATGCCGGGGATCGAGTTGATCTCCTTGCGCAGCTCAGCCTGGATCTCGGCCTGGGTCTTGTCGCGCTCCTTGGGCGGCAACAGCGTCACGAACATCATGCCGCTGTTCACGCCACCGCCGCCGCCGAACCCACCCACGCCGCCGAACATGCGCACGACCTCCGGGCGCTTGCTGATGATCGCCTCGACCTTCTCGTAGAGGGTCGCGGTCTCGTCGAGATCGGAGCCCACCGCGGTGCGCAGGCGGATCTGCAGGCGGCTCTGATCCTGCGACGGCACGAACTCGCGCGGCAGCGTCGTGAAGCCCCATGCGGAGAGCCCGAAGAGCAGCAGTCCCAGCGCGACCATCGCCACCGGCACCCGCAGGGCGCGCGCCAGGGTCCAGGCGTAGGCCCGCTCGAGCGCCGAGAAACCGCGATCCACGTTGCGGCCGATGACACCACGGGCGTGCCGGGAGGTGTCGAGGAGCTGCGACGTGCGCGCCGGCGCGAGCGTCACCGCCTCGAGATAGGAGAGCAGCACCGCGATCGAGAGGGTCACGCCGAACTGCAAAAAGAAGCGGCCGACCACCCCCTCCATGAATATGACCGGGAGGAAGATCGCGATCACCGCCAGCGTCGCGGCGAGCGCGGCGAAGGTGATCTCGCGCGTGCCGTCGAGCGAAGCGGTGACCTTGTCCTTACCCATCTCGCCGTGGCGATAGATGTTCTCGAGGACCATGATCGCGTCGTCGACGACGATACCCACCGATAGTCCGAGCGCGAGGAGGGTGAAGGTGTTGAGCGTGAAGCCCAAAAAGTAGATCACGCCGACCGTGCCCAGGAGCGACATGGGTATCGCCAGCACGACATTCAGCGTGGAGGACAGCGATCCGAGGAACAGCCAGCAGACCAGGCCGGTGAGCATGATCGCGAGGACGATCTCGAATTCGATCTCGTGCACCGACTCCTCGATGAACTGGGTCGAGTCGAAGTTGATGCCGGCGTCGAGACCTTCGGGGAGCGTGCTCTTCATTGCCGCGAGCTTGGCGCGCACGCCTTGCGCCACCGCGACTGCGTTGGCGCCGCGCATCTTCTTCACGCCCAGGCCCTGCGCGGGCTCGCCGCCGACGCGGCTCATGCGACGCACGTCCTCGAACCCATCCTCGACCAGCGCGACGTCGGCCACGCGCACCGTTCCACCCGGCCCCTGCTGCACCACGATGTCGCGCAGCGCAGCCAGATCGATGGCCTCGCCCATCACGCGCACGTTGACCTCACGGCCCTCGGACTCCATCAGGCCGGCCGGCAGCTCGACGTGCTGGCGGCGGAGCGCGTCGATGACGTCGGTGACGGTGAGCCCCTGCGCGTCGAGCTTGGCGGCGTTCACCCAGATGCGGACGTTGCGCGCGAGATATCCGCCCATGAAGATCTCGCCGACGCCCTCGATCTTCTGCAGCTCTTCCTTCAGGCGGTAGCGCGCGAAATCGGAGAGAAATTGCCGCGAAAATGGGCCGGAGACCGCGATCCACATGATCGGCTGGTCTTCCGGGTTGTTCTTCGAGACGACCGGCGGATCGATGTCCTTCGGCAGCGAGCGGGCGATCTGCGCGATGCGCGTCTGCACGTCTTGCAGCGCCTGATCGACGTTGCGCTCGAGGCCGAGCTCGATGTTGACGCGGCCGCCGCCCTGGCTGGACGACGAGTTGATCGCCTTGACGCCCTCGACCTGGGTGAGGGCCTCCTCGATCGGCTCGATGATGTCGGCCTCGATCACCTCCGGCGACGCGCCCTCCCAGGACACGCTGACGCCGATGGTGGGGAAGTCGACGTCGGGGAACTGGGAGATGCCGATGCGATCGACCGCCACGCCGCCGAAGAGCACCGCCGCCGCCATGATCATCCAGGCGAGGACGGGCTTGCGGATCGAGAGCTCGGTGAGGCCGAGACCGCCGGGCTCTTTCGGCTCGAGGGCCATCAGCTCCCGCCCTCCTTGCGGGCTTCTTTTCGAGCTCCGGGCGGGAGAGCGCCGTCGCCGGCCGCGACGCGGACCTTCGCGCCATCGCTCAGCGCCTCGCCACCGCGGATGATCAGCGCGTCGCCCACCTGGAGGCCGGACTGCACCTCCACGCGGCCATCCAGCGTGCGCAGCCCGAGCGTCACGACCCGCTCGCGCGCGACCTCACCGTCGACCACGAACGCGACGAACCCTCGCTCGCTGGGGCGCACGGCGGTCTCGGGGATCACGGCGGCGTTCTCGCGCGTCTCGATCGGCACGACGACCTGCACGAAAGCGCCCGGCCGCAGCTCGGTGGCCTTCTTGTCGTCGACGCGCGCGACGACCGGGACCATGCGCGTCGTGGCGTCGGCCGACTGCGCGATGTGGGTGATGATCGCGCGATACTCGGTGCCGCCTTCGCGCAAGGTGAAGCGGATCGCGAGATCGCGGGTGAGCTTGCTCGACTCGCTCTCGGCGACGGGGAAGCGCACCAGCAGCGGATCGCGGCGCAGCAAGGTCGCGACCTTTGCGCCGGGCGTCACGTACTGCCCGGTGCGCACGTCGCGGCTCTCGATCTGCCCGGCCATCGGCGCGCGCACGAACGCGTCGCGCAGGTTGAGCTCGGCGAGGTTGAGCTGCGACTTCACCTCGGCCGTCTGCGCCTCTTGAGCGGCCACTTTGGTGCGGAGATTCTCGATGTCTTCGGCCTTCACCAGGCCGGGGCTCTTCTCGTTGGCCTGGGTGCGGCGGTCGAGCGCGCTCACCGCGTCGCGCTTCTCGGCCTCGACGCGGGCGAGCGTCGCGCGCGCTTGCTCGACGGCGATCTGGAAGCGGCG
>Ga0105047_10015152_pt1 | contig 12160 bp, 13 predicted proteins | sample MAT04_FD_78384 | JGI IMG/M metagenome (GOLD analysis project Ga0105047, IMG submission 78384) | Freshwater microbial communities from Lake Fryxell liftoff mats and glacier meltwater in Antarctica - MAT-04 (megahit assembly) | ecosystem: Environmental > Aquatic > Freshwater > Ice > Liftoff... | reverse complement strand
GCTCTACGATTAATGGGCTGTATGAGCTGGAACTTGAAGGCCGAACGGTCATTGCCAAAGGAGACGCTCGCTCTGCTCAGGCGGTCAATGATTTTAAGGCTGCCCTGATGCTGATGATGACAACAGTAGATTTGGGAGAGGTAAAGAGCCGACCGGACGGAACGGTTACCTTTTCACTGACTGCTACTCTCAAGGAGGAGAACAAATGAGATTCCTCAAGGAAGCAGTAGAACGGTGGAATAATCTGGATAGCCGGAATCGTCTTCGGTCCGGATATGCAGTTATAATTGTTCTGGGATTGACCATTGCCTGGACAGCCCTGGCTGAGCGAGTGTCGACTCTAGATCGCAAGCGAATTGCGCGTGAGCAGACATTGAAGGAACTGCTGCCCCTTAAGGCCGCCTATCAGTCTTCAAAAACATCATTCGATTCATTATCCGGCAGACTATCCTCAGTTCGTTCGGAAGATTCACCGGCAAAGATACTGGAAGAAATTGGAATCAACGGAAAAGGGATCAAGATTACTCCAGGAAAAGGTGAAGAGCGTAATGGTGTGTTGGAGGATGTGGCTGATATTCGTATTGAGGGGCTCACAGCCAACGAGACACTGAATCTTTTCTACAGACTGGAAAAGGGAAGTCGGCCGGTTATTATTAAAAAAGCCAATCTGAGGGTGCGTTTTGACGATCCATCCCGTTTTGACCTTTTATTTACTGCGGTTTTGCTGAAACAAACAGCAGCTAAAGCGAAATGAACAGATTGCGTCTGCTAAAAATATCATGTCTTGTGGTGGTTTGTATTACGCTACTGCTGACGTTTATATATCTGTTTTTCCCGCTTAAAAGCCTGAATTCAGCTCTTAACATGGAGCTATCCGCTCAGGGGCTTACTTTGGTGCCTGTAGCCCATAAAACCATATTGCCGGGCATTGTTTGGGAAAAACCGGTGCTTTCATCTGATCAAGGTGCATTGATCAGTATGGAACGCCTGAAAGTACAATTACGGTTAATGCCTATTTTGCTAGGCCAGATCAGGGTCAAAGCAGATAGCAGAATCGGCGTTGGTCGAATGAATCTGGAGCTGGGACTGACTGGCAAAGAGGCTTTCAGTATTGATTCGGATGGAACCAGTCTGGCTGACATACCTTTTTTTAGCTCTGTTCTTAAAGCCAAAGCTGGTGGTCAACTTTGGAGTCAGGGGAAGTTGAACCGCACAGCAAAGGGTTTGCAAGGTGAAATTAAGCTGGAAATAAAACAGCTTGAGTTTGCCGGGGCCAAGCTGGGTGCTTTTGCCTTGCCGGATGTGAAAGGATTAAGCACTCAGGGCATAGTACGTTTTACAGACAACAACGCCCGACTGGAAAGCTTCACACTTCAGGGAGATGGCATATACATGAGATTATCAGGAAACCTTCCAGGTGGTGCAAATGCACTCAATGCCCCGCTCGACCTGATTTTGGAAATTATGCCTAAACCGGAATTTCTTGAAAACCAGAAACTTGTCTTTATGTTGTTGACAAAATTCATGGTCTCTCCTGGTAACTTCCGCGTACCGATTAGAGGAACAATTTTAAAACCTGAGATTGTGTAGCGAATACTTTTTAATTTTTACTGGAAAGTGTGGTATTCTGAACAGATGGAAAAAAGCACTTCAAAAATTCATGCAAAATTGGGTGAAGTTCTGCTCAAGGAAAACATTATAACTGTTGAGCAGCTAAAAGATGTGCTCAAGCAGCAGATTATCTATGGCACCAGAATTGGAAGCAGCCTTATTGAAATGGGGTATGTTGATGAGGCTTCTCTTGCACATCTTTTAAGTGTCAAGCTGGGTGTTCCGGTAGCTGGCCAAAAAGAGCTGATGTCTGTTTCAAAAGAGTTGATCCGCACTTTTTCTGAGGAATTGATTTTAAAATATCATGTAATGCCGTTCAGGCTCGAGCGTAATCGGTTATCTTTGGCCATGACTGATCCTACCGACTTGCAAGCCATCGATGAAATTGCCTTTATTACCGGTTACGTGGTGCAGCCGTTTATTGCACTAGATGTCAATATATCCAAAGCTCAGGCAAAATACTTTCAGATCAATAGTGGCGAAAGACGTTATCAACTAATGTCGAAGCTCAAGCTGATGAGTGCTGAGGCAAATCAGCTTAAAGAAGAAAATGAACCTGTGTCAGTTGTAAAAGAACAGGTTGCACATGTTGTACAAATTGCGCCCTCGCCGTTTGAAGATTTTGCTTCGTTGAATGATGTAGAGCAAAAAAATGAATGTACATATTGTGAACAGTCTCAGAAGTGCATTCTTGAAGATATTTTGAAGGAATTTGCATCAGCCTCATCACGAGATACAGTTGCCGATGCGCTGGTCAGATATCTCGGCCAGGAATTTTCTACCTGTCTGATGTTGATTGTCAGGGGAACGGTTGCTGTCGGGTGGCGTGGAATCACTAATGGAGCTAAGATTACCAACCTTGCCGATCTCAGTCTGATGCTGGGTAAGCCGTCTGTTGTTCAGGATTTGGTTGAAAGCAGAGATTCTGTTGTAGGCCCATTATTAAATACGGCGGTTAATCGCCAGATTCTGGAAATTTTGGGGCTCAGAGTTGAAACACCAATGATTGTGCAGCCTGTTCTGATGCTGAACAAGGTTGTTGCGGTGATTATGGTGCCGGCTGAAATGGAAGTTCTTGTTCACCGCCTGGATGAGGTCCGGTTGCTGTCTCGAAAAGCATCATTGGCATTTGAGATGCTGATTATCAAAAACAAGATCATGATGATATGAACATCGGTCTGATGGGTGGTACATTTAATCCTGTCCATTATGCCCATTTGCGAATTGCGGAAGAAGCGCGTGAAATGTGTGTACTGGACCGGGTTATTTTTATCCCGGCAGCGGATCCACCCCATAAGGCACTGGCAGGAGATGTCTCTTTCCAGTCTCGTTGCGAAATGGTCAGTTTGGCGATTAGCGGAAATAAAAGCTTTGAACTGTCGGATATAGAGGGGCAGCGACCTGGTAAATCTTATTCAATTGATACTATAGCAGCGTTTAGAGCTATGTATCCCATGGCCAGAATATTTTTTATTATTGGCAGTGACTCGTTTCTTGAGATTGGACTTTGGCATCGCTATGCGGAAATTTTTGAAAGCTGTTCACTAATCGTGCTGGACCGGCCGGGCCTGAAAATCAGTGATCCTTTGTCAGCTTTGCCGGCAGTCATCCGTGGAAAATTTGAATATAACCCAGTATCGCACCTGTTGGAACATGTCAGTGGCAATACAGTTCAATTACTTGAAGGATGCCCATTGGATATTTCTTCAAGTGAAATCCGTCGTCTGGCAGGAGCCGGACTTTCTATCAATTACCTAGTCCCACCAGAGGTGGAGGCGTATATCAAGCAACAAAGGATCTATAACGAATGGCTATAAAGAAAACAAAACCAGTAGAAAAAATAATAACAGTAGAAAAACCAACGCTGACCTCTCGAGAAAGAGCAGTCAGATGTGCGGAACTGGCCTATGACAAAAAGTCTTATGACATACGCGTCCTGGATATTTCAAAGATTTCGTCAATTGCCGATTTCCTTGTGATCGCCTCCGGAAGTTCCGACAGGCAGGTGCAGGCGATTGCGGATAGCATCCGTATCGGCCTCAAAAAATACGGCAAAGTCAATGATATTGAAGGTGAGGGTGAGTCAAAATGGATCGTCATGGATTATGGTGATGTTCTGGTCCACGTGTTTCATGATCCGCTGCGCAGCTATTATGATCTTGATGGACTTTGGAATTCGGCGCCGCAAGTTGAGTTGGCCAAAGAGATCCGGGATGCACGCAAGCCGAGCGACTACTAAAAGGTTAAGGTTCAGGTCAAGGTTCAGAATATGAAACATTGGCCTGCAGGAAAGCGAATGAAAACCATGACCTTATGAAATTACGCATTCTGTGGGTTGGAAAAAGCAAGGAAGAATGGGTCAAGGAAGCGGTTACGGAGTACACTGGCCGTATTCGGCGTTACACTCCTCTGGAGTTGGCAGAAGTGCGCGATGAAAAGGGTGCTGCAGCAGAAGATATGCGGCGCAGGGAATGTGAGAGGCTTGAAAAACATATTCCGCCGAATGCCAGAGTTGTCATGCTGGATGAACATGGCGAGCAGATGGATTCTCGCATCTTCTCTGAATTTATCAGCAAACAACGGGATTCAGGTTGTGGTGAAATGGTGTTTATAATTGGCGGTGCCTACGGTTTTTCCGAGGAGTTTCGTAAACGGGGCAAACTGGTGTCACTGTCCAAAATGACATTTACCCATCAGATGATAAGGGTTTTTCTGCTAGAGCAGATTTACCGGGCATTTACAATTATGAACGGTGAGCCATATCATCATTGAAATGATTCCCCGTGTGTGAATAAAAACAGGGATGAGCCGGAAGAAATGAATTCTTCAGCTACATCCCTGTTTTATTATGTACTGAGTGTTTGGCCGATAGTGCTAGACCCAACCATCTCCGCCGTCAAACTTCAGATCTTCGGTTTTGGTCCGGCAAGATGCCCGGAATTTGGCTTCACGGGCCAGGGTTTTAACTTTATCAGCAGCACTTTCACCGAGGATGGACAGCTTTTCACGCATTTCATTTCCCGGCTTCGGTGTCAGTAAAAGTGCGGCTACTCCACCGATTACGGCGCCGGAAACAAATGCGATTACAGCAGCTGCAGCATTATCATTGTTGTTTGACATGGTAAACTCCTTTGTCTCACTTAAAATAAATAGTAAGTAAATCAGCTTTATTACTAGCACAGCATTGCAAAAAATGTAAAATATTTTTGTCCGTAAGACTGACAGGTTTTGGTGTTTTGGCTGTAATAGTTCAAAAACTAATATAGTTACTAATAAGGAATTACGTCAAAATGAGCCAATTTGGGCTTGACTTGGCTAGCTGTTAGGACTAACTTTTGACTTTAATTCAACTTCTGGAGGTGCTTTCGTGACGTTATTGCTCGGCACTGGCATTATAGTAAAACTTGTCCTGCTTACATTGGTTTTTTTCTCAGTAGTTTCATGGGCGATCATTCTTTTCAAACTATTTCAAGTTCATCGCGCCAACAGTGAGTCAGTCCGATTCATGGATCTGTTCTGGAAATCCAAGCGTTTCGATGCCATCTCATCTCAGGTGGATCGTTTCCCCAATTCGCCGCTGACCGTATTGTTCAATGAAGGATATGGAGAGTTGAAAAAAGTTGTGGAAAATGATGAAAAAAGTCCAGGGGGCGGTTTCAGCACAGATCTTGGCGGGATTGAGAATGTTTCACGTGCCATGCGTCGAGCCACTAACTCCGAAATAACTCGTCTGGAAAGATATTTGACTTTTCTGGCAACAACCGGTTCAACCTCCCCTTTCATTGGTCTGTTTGGTACTGTATGGGGCATTATGACCGCCTTTGAAGGGATCGGCAAGACCGGATCCGCTTCTTTGGCAGTTGTTGCTCCCGGTATTGCTGAAGCGTTGATTGCCACTGCCATCGGTCTTGTAGCTGCAATTCCGGCAGTTATGGCCTACAACCACTTCCAGCATAAAATCCGTGTTCTTGTTCAGGAAATGGACAGCTTCTCCACCGAATTTCTTAATATCGTACAGCGCAACATTACGGGGAAATAGACCATGGCCATGGGTGGACATAATAATGACCGCAGGGTGATGGCTGATATCAATGTAACTCCTTTTGTCGATGTTATGCTGGTGTTATTGGTAATCTTCATGGTTACCGCACCGATGATGCAGCAGGGGGTGCAGGTTAATCTGCCTAAGGCAGACACAAAAGCCATGACACCGGTGGAAGATACGGTAGTGGTTACCGTAAATAAAAACGGTAAACTGTTTATTAATAAAGATGAAGTTTCAGCCGCTGAATTACGTAGTAAGCTGACTGATATGTTTGCCACCAGGGAAAAAAAGGAAATTTTCCTGAAAGCGGATGCCGGAGTGCCCTACGGGGAAGTGGTCAAAGCAATGGCAGATATCAAAGGTGCCGGTATCGAGCGTCTTGGTATGGTAACGGAACCGGCTAAATAATAATGATTACTCGGCAGTCTTCAGTTGATGGCGGCATTGGTCTTTGCATAACAGCCTCTACGGTCGTACACGTGGCGGTTTTTTTGTTGCTACTGTGGTGGGGCGTGCTGTTTCCTCCTAAAATGAATATTCAGGAAACCTATTACGTCGATGTGGTCAATCTGCCGGTGGCTTCGCCCCGTTCCGGCAGTCCTGTTCAAAAGGGAGATGATGTTGAGGCGCCCGCCTCCCCTGCCCCGGAAAGCCGCATGTCCGTCCCGACTACTCCCAAAAATGAAACTAAAACTCAGAAAGCCGCTGACAAGGCAAAAGTCAAAGCTGATGCGGATGCAGATGCGGCGCTTGCCAAGAAGATGGCTAAACTACAGGAAAAAGCGGAAACAAAACAGGAAGAAGCTGCCATGGAGCGGTTGCGTCGCAAGGTCAGTTCCAGTGGCAGCGGCAGAGCAGGGATGCCTACAGCTGTGGGTACTGAGGCTGGCAGCAGGTATGAAGATTATATAAAGTCGCGGCTGGAAGATGCGTTGAAGAAGACAAGTTTGTATACTACAAAAAAACCGCTAGTGGTTGTGCGTCTGGTAATTGCAGCTGATGGTCGTATAACCAGAAAAAAGATTGAAAGCAGCAGTGGAGATGCGGCATTTGAAAAGTCTGTCATGCGTGCTATCGAAATTGCTGGTGATAATTTAACCCCTCCCCCCAACCGCAAGGTGTTTGAAGGTGGTTTCATTTTCAAACCTCAGGGTATTTCAAATAAATAACCGGGAACAACTAACTAATATGAAAACTTATCTGCTGTTGATTGCACTTGTTTTGATGCCGCTGGAGCTGTTTGCCCAGCCAGGGTATATCGAGGTAAGCGCACCGGTGAACAGGCAGCTTAAACTGGCTGTAGATGCTTCTCGCAGCACAGAAAGTGCACCTGTTGCTGCTTTAGCCAAAGAAATGAGTGACGTTATCGCCTTTGATATGAATATGTCTGGCGTTATTGCTGCTGAAACGCGAGAACGGTTGCCGCTGCCGGGCAGTATCATACTGTCTCAAACGGATTTCACTCCCTGGCTGGCAGGTGGTTTTGACCTGTTGGTGCGTAGCGAGTACAGCGTCAAGGGAGATAATCTGACCGTTGAGTATCGTCTTTTTGATGTCCTTAACCGTAAAATGATGACTTCCAAGCGTTTCCTGGGGAGTGTAAAGGATGTGCGACGCTTTGCCCATTCATTTGCCGATGAAATTCTGCTAAGCGTCACAGGTGAAAAGGGGTGTTTTACCACACGCATAGCCTATGTTTACAAACAGGCCCGCAATAAGGAAATTGCAATCATGGATTGGGACGGCCACAACCCGCTCCCTCTGACAAAGAACGGTTCTATCAACCTGAATCCTGACTTTTCACCGGATGGACGCGAAATTGTTTTTACCTCTTACAAACGTGGTAATCCGGATCTTTATAAAAGACCACTTTCTGTTAATTCAGAAATACTGCTTTCCAACCGCAAGGGTCTCAATATTACAGGTTCCTGGTCACCTGACGGTACAAAGATTGCCCTGGCACTGAGCAAGGACGGTAATGCACAGATCTATACCATTAACAGGGATGGTAGTAATCCAAAGCGTCTGACTGTTGGTTCTTCACTGGAGGTATCCCCTGTATGGTCGCCTGATGGCAGTCAGATAGCTTTTGTCTCCGATCGCCTCGGCAAGCCGCAGATCTTTATCATGAACGCCGATGGCGGCAATATCAGGCGATTGACAAACTCCGGCAGCTACAATGTCAATCCGCGCTGGTCTCCCAAGGGAGACAGAATTTCCTATGCTCGTATGAGTGGTGGCGCATTCCAGATATATACAAGTAAAATAAACGGTAGTGAAGATACGCAGCTTACAGCCGTCGGTAGTAATGAAAATCCGTCCTGGTCGGCGGACGGACGTTTGATTGCTTTCAGTTCAGTACGGAATGGCGCAGAGTCAATTTTTGTGATGAGAGCGGATGGCAGCGGTCAGATCAGGGTCAGCCAGGGTAAGGGCAGTGCAACCCAGCCAGCCTGGGCACAGCACTAAATTCTGACAGTTGGAGTGTGATGTTTTGGTCCAGTCAGGAAATAATGGACCGTGGATAGAATGTAGCAGTGGGAAAGACAACAAAAAGGGCGTTACGATCTGATCGTAACGCCCTTGAATGTTTGGTGAGCCGCGTTGGGGTCGAACCAACGACCACCTGATTAAAAGTCAGGTGCTCTACCGACTGAGCTAGCGGCTCAAATAAGAAGAATTTTTTACTATATATTGTAGCCAGTGTCAACAAAAATTTTATGTATGGTAAAAAAAAATATTTTTAGAGTATCGAAGATGGTATACAATTTCAGTAATATTTGAACCAAATTAACTAATCAGAGTCAGCGTTGTCCGGTTTGGTAATTGCATTGGTCTAAAATCCCCTCCCTTTCAAGGGGAGGGTTAGGGTGGGGATGGGTTTTTAGCTGCTGCAAACCCGAAAATCTACCCCATCCCCCTCCTAACCTCCCCTTTGGAAGGGGGAGGGACAAAGGCTGCAAAAAGCAAACCGGACACTGGTGAATCAGAGTAGGTATGGGATGTTAAATAAAGTAAGTCTTAAACATGCAGAAGGATATGAATACAGCGGTTTGCGTAAGGCTGTGCAGGCATTATTGGAACCGTTGGGGGGAATAGAAGCATTTATAAAGCCTGGTGAACTTGTATTGTTAAAGCCGAACATGTTGTCTGCCAAGCATCCGGATGCCGCGGTTACAACACACCCTACCCTGGTCAGGGTGGTTGCTGAACTTGTAAGTGAGGCTGGAGCCACTGTTGCAATCGGAGATAGCCCGGGTATTGGTGGATTTGAGAAGGTGGCCGAGCGGACAGGCATGACACAGGCTGCGCAGGAAAGCGGCTGCAGGTTGACAGCTTTTGATGAAAGTATCGAGGTTTTGGGGACGGGTCAGTTTCGTCGAATTGCAGTGGCCAAGGCCTATTGGGAGGCGGATAAAATTATCAACCTGCCAAAGTTGAAAACACATGAAATGATGATCATGACCTGTGCCGTAAAAAATCTGTTTGGAGCGGTCGTAGGAACGGAAAAAGCTGGTTGGCATCTTAAGGCCGGAAGTTCCCGTAAGCAGTTTGCACGTTTATTGCTGGATATATATCTGTTGAAAAGGCCGGTGCTCAATATTGTAGATGCAATAGTTGCAATGGAGGGAGACGGCCCTGGCAGTGGTGATCCGGTTGCCATAAATGCCCTTATTGCCGGAGCCAACTCTCTGGCGGTGGATCTGGCGGCAGCCCAACTGGCAGGTATGCCTTCCGAGTTGCTATATGTGCAATTGGAGGCCGAAAGCATGGGGCTTGATGGTTCGGATATAAACCAGTTGGAGTATGTGGGGGATTTGCTGGACAGCTTTGAAAAAAGGCCTTTCAGATTGCCCAAGGGATCAGATCTGCAGTTCGGTTTGCCGGGATTCTTGAAAAATGGGTTGAAGCGTTATCTTACTTCACAGCCAGCAGTTGACAAAGAGCTCTGTCTGTTGTGTGGAATCTGTCGCGACGTCTGCCCACCAAAGGTTATTAAAATAAAAAACAGCGCCCTGTCAATTGACGAGGAGCGCTGTATTAGATGCTGGTGTTGTCGAGAGCTTTGCCCCCATGATGCCATGGGAATCAAGTCAGGCAGGCTGGTAAAAATAATCAAGAAGATAAGGCAGCTAAGGCAGGCTTAGCCTTCTTCATCTTCCGAGCCGAGAGGGATTTCACGATAGGTGCGATCTTCTTCAAAACGTCTGGTCTGAGCATTGAGTTTTTCTATATCGGATTTGCATTTTACGCAATGCCGTGCAAACGGAAGAACCTTTAGGCGTCCGAGAGGTATTTCTTCGTCACATTCCTCACAAACACCATATTCTTCTTCATGAATGCGAAGCAAGGCTTCGTCGATGTTGTGCAGTTTTTCTCTTTCGCGGTCACCAAGTATTAAGCCGAGCTCCCGATCACGTTCTGAAGATGCCTGATCGTAAATATCACCGCTTGACTCATTGATTGCCAATGTTTCGGTGCCATTTTTAAGTGTTTTATTTATCTCGAGCAAGGTCGTATCCTTCATTTTGTTGAGGATATCCTTGATTTCATTCCATTTTTCGTTGTTGTTTGTGACCATGTCTTTTGACTCCGAATAATATTCTGCATAATTTATTTTGAGATGGCTACATTTGGAGGCGGCAACAACTAACAAAAATTACTTCGGATGTCAAGATAAAAGGTTTTGTCGTGCCGGTAATCAGCAGCGAATTAAAGTAGAAAAAAACTTTTCTGTAGTCTATAGACTTAATTTACAGTTTAATTTTAAAACAAATACATTAATATGTACGGTCATATTAACAATTTACCCAGGCTACTGGATAAAACCGATTGTGCTGATACAATCTGAGACGGGTAGAAATCAAATATATCATTGGATAGAAGAATGAATAGAATCTATGCAAAAATAAAACAGTTGCTGATGGCTACTTTTGTGATGACATTGCTATCTAATGCTGCCTGGGGGGCCTCCAGGCCATTAAGTGTGGCTTTGTTCTATGCTGCCAATCCGCCTGTAAATGAACTGAAGGCCTTCGATGTTGCTGTGGTTGATCCGGACAGCGGTTTGACACCCGCTAAGTACGGGGCTGGACCAAGTCAGCTTTTTGCGTATGTCAGTGTTGGAGAAGCAGAATCCAGTCGCCCATACTTCAAGCAGTTCGAAGCTGCCTGGCTGATTGGTGAAAATAAGGCCTGGAAATCCAAGGTAGTCGATGTTTCTAACCCGGACTGGCAGAAATTCTTTTTGGATCAAGTGATTGAGCCGCTCTGGCAGGCCGGATACCGGGGTTTCTTTTTTGATACGCTGGACTCCTATCAATTGGCAGCCAAAAAAGAAAACCTTCCGCTCATGGAGGCCGGGCTTGCAACAATTGTACGTTCTATCCACCATCGTCACCCGGAAGCGCGTCTGATACTTAATCGCGGTTTTGAAATTTTTGAACGGGTCAAGGATATAACCTTTGCCGTGGCAGCAGAATCTCTGTATCAGAATTTCAGCCTTGCTTCAGGTAAATATGGAGAAGTGTCTTCAGGTGACAGGGATTGGTTGCTGACCAGGCTGAATGAAATAAAAAAGGCCGGTGTACCTGTTATTGCAATTGATTATGTCCAGCCCGACAAAAGAGAATTGGCCAGACAGACGGCAGACAAGATAAAGGCGTTAGGGTTTTCTCCCTGGGTCACGGACAAGAATCTGGCCGGACTGGGTGTCGGAATGGTGGAGGTTATGCCGCGTGTGATACTTGGTTTGTACGATGGTGCTGAAGGTAAAGGCGATGCTTTCTTCACAAATTTGCAGCGATATGCTGTCATGCCACTCAACTATTTTGGCTATACTGTAAAACTGCATGATCTGAGAGAACCATTGCCGACCGGCGTTCTGGCAGGCAGATACGCAGGTGCGATTGTCTGGCCATACTCAAGCAGTTCCGGCGAACAGCATGACTTGAAGTCCTGGACCAGGCGCTGCATTGAAGAGGGAGTACCGCTGGTATTTATTGAGCGGTTCGGGGTATCGCTGGACGGAGCATTTCTGCGAATGCTGGGATTGGAGCTGACCACGGCAAGCCGGATAGTACCTCCAGTGCGAGTTGCCTTGAAAGACCCATCTTTCGGTTATGAACAGCAGCCTTTGCCACAGCAGGATACTTTTGTACCACTCAAGCTGAAACAGGGCACAACCCTGCTGCGACTGGCTTCTGCAAACGGGCTGCTAAGTGATGCTGCTGCACTTACCCCATGGGGCGGGTATATTTTTGGTCCATATGCTGTTACCCAGCTGTTTGATGACAAGACCGCCTGGGTTGTCGACCCGTTTACATTCTTTAAAAAAGCACTGCGTTTGCCGGAAATGCCAGTACCGGACACAACGACAGAAAATGGCGTACGGTTGCTGCTCTCTCATGTTGATGGGGACGGCTTTGAAAGCAAGGCCGAGTGGCCTGGTGCAGGCTTGGCCGCAGAAGAGTTGCGCACGAACATCCTGGAAAAATATCGCCT
>Ga0105047_10015150_pt1 | contig 12160 bp, 9 predicted proteins | sample MAT04_FD_78384 | JGI IMG/M metagenome (GOLD analysis project Ga0105047, IMG submission 78384) | Freshwater microbial communities from Lake Fryxell liftoff mats and glacier meltwater in Antarctica - MAT-04 (megahit assembly) | ecosystem: Environmental > Aquatic > Freshwater > Ice > Liftoff... | reverse complement strand
GTTAGTTGTTAGTTGTCAGTCAGAAGCTATCAGCTATCAGCTATCAGCCAGAGGAAGGAGGACGGCACATGCTTGTCACTTGTCACTTGTCACTTGTTGTCTGACTGACCTCTGACCACTGACCTCTGACCACTCTCGCCCGATCCCCGGCCATCTCGAAGTAGACCTGCTGCATCCCGGCTCGGGCTCCGATGATGTCCCAGAGCGGGACTCCCAATTCGGTGAGCGTGCGGTCGAGCAGATCGGAGTTCCCGGCGAGCGTGTGGTACATCTCGGGAGTGCGATGCGACCCACATTGGGGGCAGCGACCCTGGGCTTCGGTCACTTTGCCCAGCGATGCCAGGACATTCTCGGTCGTCTGGCACTGCTCGCACTTCAGCGATTTCAGCAAATCGTGGTTGAACTCCAGTATGGCATTCGGACCGACTCGCGTTCGAGCCAGCTCCAACAGATCACCGGCCTTTGTCGTCGCCGATGACCACTCCAGCACTTCAATTGGTTCGTAGGCTTCGTGACTTGGGCAATCCTCCAACCGCGAGTATGTCACGACATAGCTGTTGTGATCGCGACCATCGAACACGTACCCCTGCCCGGACAGCGTCGGCAAGCCGTGCAACCATTTGACGGCCTCTTGAGCCTGGATCCCAGCGATCACCGAGGAGGTCGTCGGCGTCGTCGGCACCTTCCCCTGCTCCATCTCATCGCGAGTCAACAGGGCGCAGCTGCGACGAGCTTCGAGCATCTTCCAGTCGACCTCGCTCATCGTGCATTCATAGCAGGGGCCGTTCGCGGGATCGAACAGGCGGGCCACGCCTTGTAACCGCTCGATGGCTCCATCGATCCAGATGCGTCCCACGCGCGACGCTGCCTGGTTGATGGCGACGCGGGCCTCGCGATTGTCGAGGCCGCCGAGGATCACATCGGCCCAGCGATAGACGCCCAGCCCCAAGTCGTAGACCACGTTCCCGTTGAACGCCTGTGTCTGCATCTCGGGGTAGATTTCTTTCGCACGTTCCGCAGCCACATCGGCCTTGTAGCGGCCCTTATCCCCCGCTCGATACAGTACCGACCGCGAGAGATTGGAGTACTCGATCTTGTCGAAATCTGCCACCAGCACATGCCCCACGCCGAGCAGCGCCAGGTTCTTGAGCAGTTCGTTCCCCAACGCCCCGGCACCGATCACCAAGATGCGGGCTTGAGCCAGCTTCGCCTGGTCCCACCAGCTAATCAGTCGAAAGCGGGCAAACCGATCGTCATCCGTCTCGGTGATGCGGATGACATCGTTCATCGCGGGACTCCGACGGATTGCGATCCCGCAGTGATCTCCGGTTGCAGACGCAAAATATCCCCCGAGACGACACCCGCATTCTCCAGAGTCTCGGTGTCGAGCAGCTGTTTCCCCGAGGCCCGGTGGTGAAACTTGTAACTCATGAGCTGACCATCGGGGCTTTGCCGGGGTAGGTTCATCCGATCGATCAGGACCGCGATCACGCGGTTCACGGGAGCCGTCGCGGGGACCTCAACCGACTGCCGCTTGTTCCCGGTGGCATCCCAAACTTCAATCGTGATGTCACTCATAGTCGTTTCCACAGATCAAGCCGTCATCGACTGAACATCGAAGCGACCAGTATCAAGTCCGCTCCCAGCCCCGAAGACGTACAGTAGTACGAAGAATTAGAACCAGAGGTCCATGCAGCCACAAGTCTGCGAGTTTCCCCTTGAATGCCGCAGCCTCGAATTGCCCGAATCGCGTGGATCGGTGAAACTTGCCAGAACTCCTATTGAGTCATCGGCAAAAACTGCCGTATACTCCGCGCGCTGGGGGGCAGGCCCTCAATTCATGATCCCCAAGTGAGGCGTCATGCCGTTGAGTCCGAGCAGTCTGGCGTCTGGATTGAGCCGTGTGTCAGTGGACGGCACAGGGGCTCGGCAGACCGGTGTGGCGTAGGAAATGTTCATGCGGGCGAGGGTCAGCGGAAGAAGCTGTCGTGGCCGCACTTCAGGGAGGGAAAGATGCTGAAATCAGTGATGCGAACGATGTGGGCTTTGGCGTTGGTGGCCTCGGGGGCCGGCGTCCTGGCGGAAGAACACCTGGACCCGAAACTTCCGGCCTATCGACCGGTAGACAAGCTGGAGGGCAAGATCGTCCTCGTCGGTTCAGACACGATGTCGCAAGTGGCGGCATTGTGGGCCGACAGCTTCAAGCAGTTCTATCCCGATGTGGATATTAAGGTGAAGGTCAAGGGAGCCACCAACGCAGTTCCCTCGGTGATGGAAGGCGAGGCCACGATCGGCATGCTCAGTCGGGAAGCAACTCCCGAGGAGATTGAAGCCTTTACCAAGAAGAAGGGGTACGCTCCCAAGCTGCTCGTTCCGACGTTGGAGCGAATTGGGGTCTACGTCCATGAAGACAATCCGGTCGAGAGCCTGACCCTCGCGCAGGTCGACGCAATCTTCTCGAAGACCCTGAAGCGTGGTGGACCGCACGAGATCAAGACCTGGGGCGAGGCCGGACTGAGTGGTGAGATGGCTGCTCAGGCGATCAGCTTGCGGGGCCGCTCAGCCACGACCGGTTCCCAGGGCTTCTTCCAGACATTAATCCTGCAGGGCGGCGAGTTCCGTTCTGGAATGACCGAAGAAAAAGACAACATGACACTCGTGAAGGCGATTGCCAAAGATCCGACGGCGATTGGATTCTCGGGCGAGATGTACCAGATTGCGGGTATCAAGGCCGTGCCCATCGCGTGGACAGAAGGCGAGGCGCCTTACGCCATCGATTCCCTGGCCGATGAAAACGGAACCTACCCGATCATTCGGCCTCTCCAGTTCGTGATCGATCATGCTCCTGACTCGGAAATCCCCGATGCAGAGCGTGAGTTCCTGAAGTACGTATTCAGTCATTCGGGCCAGGAAGACGTCGTCAAGGCGGGCTTCCATCCGATCTCGGCGAGTCCCGCCAAGACGGCACTCGGGGCGGTCGGTTTGAACACCTTGAACTGAACCACTTCGCAGTCCACCGCGACTCATGATCGGAAGGCGGAATCATCTCGATCAAGGTCGATCGGGGCCGCCGTGAAGCACACGCTCTCATACACATATTCCTGGAAGGAGTCCTCCCATGATGCGGAGTCTTTTGCAAGGGCTGACGATCGCAGCCTCCCTGGCCTTGGTGGTTCAACCCGCCTGGTCAATCGATCCACGAATGAACACGAACTCCGGTCGCGGCTCGACCGTGCCCTCATCCAATGATCCGGCCACACGTCTCGTGCAACCGGGTTCCGCGCAGCTGACCTCGAATCAGCTTCGAGATCGGATCGGCAACGTGCAGGTGCCGGACCCGACGCGGTTCGAATACAACCCAACCCGACCAGCTCCCGTCGATCAGCTGCGACCGTCGACAGCCATCCGATCCAATGTGCCGCTTCAACCCGACCCGTCACTGCAACCACAACCTGGTCAAGCCGCGCAGCAACAGCTCCCGCGCTGGAAGCTCGGTGTGTACTCCAAGGACACCAGCACCGGCGTCCAGATTGTGCAGGTAGTCCAGAATGGGGCTGCACAGCGGGCGGGCCTGGAGAAGGACGATGTCGTCCTGTCAATTAATGGGTTTCAGGTCGGCTACGTGAACGGCACTCTCTACGACTGCGGCACCGAGTTTGAACGTCTGGCCGACAAGAACGGCTGGGTGAGCATGCTGGTGTTCGACAATCGCAATCGCTCGCTGACCAATCTCCCGGTCCAGCTCGACTCCCGGTTGCGGAAACTGGGTGGGACGCTGAATTGGCGGGATGCCGTTTCCCTGCCGCCTCGATCCACCGCCGTCGTCGAAATGCGGGAACGCGCTCGAGCCGGTGCGCCGACCACTGTCGTGGCCCGCACCACGGTCGAGCAGCTGCGCCAGAATTCGATCCCCTTCGAGATCGAGTACGACCCAGCCCAGATCGATCCGAACCGGACCTACGTTCTCTCGGCGTTCGTCGTCTCTGCGACGAACCAGATGCTGTTCCAATCGAGTGTCAACTCGAACTACCAGCTGACGAATCTGACAGGCGGTCAGAATCGCCCCATCACTGTGGCACTGGAGCGAGTCAACGGCGGTTACGACGAACCTGTCGCCCAGAACCCTCAGTATGGGAACCAGGAACAGTATGTCACCCAGGAGCAGTTGGAAACCTTGTTCCAGACCATTCTGGAGCGCAATCCGACGCAGCGTGAGATGGAAGCTTGGCTGATCTCGATCCGCAACGGACAGTCGCTCAGAGATGTCCAGGCCACGCTGCTGGCGAACAACCAGGTGTTCAACCAGGTCGACCGAGACAAGACCAAGTACGTCGAACGGCTCCATGAGTTACTTCTGGAGCGTAAGCCGACTCGCGAAGAGTTGGTCTATTGGACGCAGCGGTATGACGAGCTGCAAGGGATTCGCAGCGATGTCGCTCGCGAGTTCATTGCGTCAGTCGCCGCGAACTGATTCCGGCCCCGGGATGACATCACAACTCCACGACGGGGATGCCGCACATGCGGCGTCCCCGTTCGTCATTTGTGGATCTGGCGGATGTGGTGTGGAACCGCAACACCCCGGTCCGGATTCAATGCCAGGCGGTTGTATCGGTCGTAACGGGCATGGATCTCGTTGCCGGGTTGCCACACGGGAGCCGTCGATGATTTCGCCTTTCCGAGTCAATTCGGAATGACCGCCTATATGCTCTGTTGGTTGTCTCGATGCATGGGGGGAATCTCACTTCCGTTCGACTCGACAGGCAGACAACGCCCAATTGAGGACAGGTGTCATGGCGGCCCCCGTGAACGGTCGAGAGTTCTTCTCGCTCTTGGAGAAGAGCCAGCTTCTCGATCAGGAAGTGATCAACAAGCTCCGTCCCCAGATGCAGAAGCATCAGACGACCGAGCCCAAACGCCTGGCCACAACGCTGATCAAGAATCAACTCATCAGCGAATACCAGGCCCGGCAGATCCTGGCGGGCAAGTACAAAGGGTTCTATTTGGCCCGCTATAAGCTCCTGGAATTACTAGGCGCGGGAGGCATGGGGCGCGTCTATCTAGCCGAACAAATTTCGATGGAGCGGCTGGTCGCGATCAAGCTTATCAGTGGCCAAAAAGGGAAAAAACGCCAAGACATGGCCTTGGCTCGTTTCCAACGAGAAGCCAAAGCGGTGGCCACGCTACGGCATCCCAACATCATCCAGGCGTTTGATTACGCCGATGAACATGGCATGCCGTACTTTGTGATGGAGTACGTCGAGGGGATCGACATCGCCCGCATCGTCCATCGATTTGGCCCGATTCCCTGGCAGCAGGCAGCCGAGTATGGACGCCAAGCGGCCGAAGGGCTGGAGCATGCTCATCGGGCGGGGCTGGTCCACCGCGATATCAAACCGGGCAACTTGCTGGTCGACTCCAGCGGCCAGATCAAGGTCCTCGATCTCGGGCTCGTCTCGGCCTTTGACGAGAAAGGCGACGACTCGCTGACCGTCGACCAGGACCAGCTCGGCACCGTCGATTACATCGCTCCCGAGCAAGCACTCGACAGCCGCAGCGTCGATGCCCGAGCGGATATCTACGGTCTCGGGGCGACGCTCTACGCGATCATGGCCGGGCGGATTCTCTTCCCCGACAAATCGACGGCCCAAAAACTGCTGATGCATCAGACGACCGAGCCCGAGCCGCTCGCTCATCTGGTGAACGGAATACCCGCTGAGCTGGCAGTTGTCATTCATAAGATGCTCGCGAAGAAACCCGAGCAGCGCTTCCAATCCGCTCAAGAGGTGGCGCACGCCTTGAAGCCCTTCGCGGAGCCGAAGTCGCCGCCGTATGAACTCAACGCGATTAAGTACCGCCGGGCGACCTACGAGGGCTTCCTCGGCAAGTGCCCCGATCCCAGCCGGATTACGGTCCCCACTCTCGGCAGCCCCGAAGCGGAGAAACCGACAAACGCTCCGCCCCAGGGAGCCTCGCAGATGGCGGGCAAGCTGCGAAAAAACTCGATGATCAGCACGACAGCGTCAGACCCGGCGCTCGACGACTTCTCTTCGCTCGGAGATGACTACACCCAATTGGCGATGGACATGCCCTCGATCATCAATCGCAAGAAGAAGCGAAAGCGGAGGAAAAAGATTCGTCCGGAACTGCTCCAAATGATTGCAGTGGTGGGTTCTCTGTTGGGTCTGTTACTGGCGGCCTGGCTGGGCTCGAACGCCTTGAGGGCCACGGGGAATGAAGACCAGAGGCCGCTGCCGATCCAGACGCAGCTCTCACCAGTCAGTCTAGAAGCTGTGTGGCGAGAGTCCCTGCCCAGGGCTTTCTCAGATGCGGACCTGCTCGTCCACTACACGTTTGATGAATCAACGATCTCCGGAGACCAGGTGGCGAACCAGGCGAAAGCGACAGCGGGCCAATATCCGCTCAAGCTGATAGGCCCCACAGTCGTCCCGGGGAGATACCCCGGTAAGAAGTCGATCCAGTTCCAACAGAGCGTCACTCCTCAACACGCCGAAATCTCCTCCGCAGAGACTGATCTGTTGCAATTGAATGACCGATTTACGATCTCTCTGTGGTTCAAAGTCGACACGTTCGACAAGTTATGGCAGACGCTGATCTGCAAGGGGAATGGCAGCTGGCGTATTCAACGCACGCAAGAGACACGCTGCGTGGGACTGCATCTTACGACCCCTGAAATGGCGATCTGCTATCTCGACGGGCACACGATCGTGGACGACATGCACTGGCATCATCTCGTCGCGGTTAATTCCCCTCAGATGACCTCGATCAAACTCTACCTCGATGGAGCGCTGGATATCGAGATCCCTTCGGTTTTTCGTCCTCAACCCACCACGAGCCAAGTCTGGTTGGGAGAAATGTCCGAGGTCACAAATGAATCTCGGGGATTCAAGGGATGGATCGATGAAGTCGCGATCTGGAAGAGGGATCTCGATCCTGGGGAAGTGAAGCGTCTCTTCACTTCGGGAAACCCCGTTCAGTAGCAGAAGTCGTCAGACTTCTGGGGAGTGTCCGGGGCTGTTCCTGCAGCAGGATTCGCCTACGCTTTCGCGGCGATCAGAGCGTCGAGTTCGGCCTTGAGCTTCGGCAGAATCGTGTCGTAGGTATACGCGCCCACTTCCACTGGACCCTTTTTGAGATTCACAAAGTTCGGGCCGCACCACAACCCCAGGTCGGCGTCGTCGGTCTCACCTGGCCCATTCACGCGGCAACCCATCACCGCAATCGTCAGCGCATGGTCTTTGGCATACGCCGTCATTTCTTTGACGGCTGCGGCGAGGTCAATAAACGCTTCGTTCTCCACGCGCGAGCAACTCGGGCAGCTGATGATGTTCAGCGATTGCAGGCCGTAGTCCACCACGCTGCGAACGCGACCGGCGGCGATGTCTTCCAGGATCTTGCGGCCGGCCACGATCTCCTCTGACTTACGGGAGTTTGGTACGGTCAGCGAGACGCGGATCGTGTCGCCGATGCCGCGGCTGATCAGCTGTTCGAAGGCGATGCGGGTTTTGATGATCCCGTCGGGCGGCATGCCCGCTTCGGTGACGCCCAGGTGCAGCGGAACATCGGGTCGCTCGGCGGCGAAGCGTTTGTTGACCTCGATCACGTTGCGGGGGTCGGAGTCCTTTAGCGACACGACATACCGGGTGAAGCCGAGCGAATCGAGAAACGTGCAGTGCTCCAGCGCACTTTCCAGCATCGGCGAGATTGAATCGTGCGCGTCGTACCGTTCCTTCTTCCCGGGATCGACCGAGCCGCAATTCACGCCGACCCGCATGGCACAGTCATGTTGCCCGGCGATGTCGGCCAGATAGCGGACCTTGTCCTGCCAGGGCTTCTCGCGTTCGTGATGATACAAGTGGCCGGGGTTGTAGCGGATCTTGGAGACATACGGAGCGACCAGCTCGGCCATGCGGTAATTCTCTTGCAGGTCGACCGCCAGATTCGCATCAACCTGCTTCGAGATTTCCGCGAGTGCGTCGGCATCTTTGCGGCTATCGACCGCGACTCGAATGACATCGGCTCCCGCTGCGACCAGATCGCGAATCTGCCCGACCGTGGCGGCAATGTCCTGTGTATGCGTCGCGGTCATGCTCTGCACTGCGATCGGATTTGCTCCGCCGATCGAGATCGATCCGATCCGTACCAATCGAGTTGGGTTCCGCGGCAACGCTCGTGATTCCACACCTGTCTCCCTGCAATGATCCACAGCTCAAGACATCGTGACGTCCCGGCTTTTGAGGAATGATAGCCGATCAGGGGTTTTGGACGAGAGTCGAGTTCGCAAGGAAAAGCCAGAGAGTTGCAACCCTCTGGCTTCTCGAATGGATGGACGACTCCAGTGGATGGCCTCTATGCCGAGGCCGATTTGGCCCCACGCTTTGGCATCTGGGAGACCAGTGTGTCGATCGCCCGGGCCAGATCGCGGCAGCCACGGCCAAAACGCTTTTCGCGTTGGGCCTGTTCGGCGGCTGCGGTCGCTTCACGATGCGACTTCTGGTCGATGTCCCAGTTCTCTTCGGTGGCAGATCGCCGAAGTTCGTTTTCGACCTCGCCCAGCAACTGAAACAACTCCGGGGAGCTTAACGCCACCGCAGTGCGATGCGGACGGCTGAGGTTTGTCCGGTACAGGTCCTGGTTCTCGCTTTCACGGAGACGGGCCTCCCGCTGAATGCTCAGTACCTTCAGGAGCAATATGACCATGCCTGCCGAGGATAGCCCTGTCAGTGAAGCCCCGGCCCACGGATTGCCGACCAGCCAGAGCGTGACTCCGCCCACAATCGCCAAGCCCATCAACCAGAACGCAGCCAGCCACATCCACCCCAGCGCTCCCGGAGCATCTTCGATCAGCTCAGGGGCCGGAGGCGGAATATTCACGGGAAGTTCGCCCACCCTTGCCAAAACCACGGTGCTGTTATCGGGGCCGCCCCGCAGATTCGCCAGTTGCACCAGCAGCCGGCACGCCTGGCTCGGGGAGAGCTCTCGGGCGATCGCACCAATCTCGGGATCGGTGACCTGATTACTCAGTCCATCAGAACACAGGATGAATATGTCATTCGGAAGGATCGGGAACGGACCTTCCAGATCGACTTGCACAGTGGGCTCCGGCCCCAATGACCTCAAGATAATATTCCGGTGGTTGGAGAAGTCGACCTTCTCGGCCGCCGTTCCATCGCGACGGCGCATTTCCCATTCCAAGCTATGGTCGAAGGTCAACTGGTCGATGCGATCGCGACGAACGCGATAACAGCGGCTGTCTCCGACATGCCCGAGGATGGCTCCTCGGGAGGAGAGTGTGAGTACCGAACAGGTGGTCCCCATCCGCTGGAACTCTTTGTTTTGTTCGCCCTTCTCGTGGATGGCGGAGTTAGCGGCGACGACAGCGGCCTGAAGCGAGATCCGGGGGTCGGTGATCGGACTCTTGAAGTAGGTGTGTGGGATCGTTTCCGCAGCAATTTTACTGGCCAGTTCTCCGACCGCATGACCCCCCATTCCGTCGGCCACCAGAAAGAGGTGGCCCCGCCGGGCATATTCTTCTTCCGACTGGCTCACCTGAATGGCAAACGAATCCTCATTGTTCTGTCGGCGCATACCGACATCTGAGAGCGTGGCGTATTGAACTTTTTGCTCCCAGCGCATGCGTCTCCCCCAGAGAACGAGTCATGCACCCATCATAGCCCGGCCATTGAATGTCTGCCACGATGCCGAGGAGGACGCGGAGTTTGGCGAGTCCTGCGGGTCGCCTACTTCAAAAACTTGCGGAGCTTTTCGAGCGCTTTGTCGATTTCAGCCTTATCGAGGTAGCCATCGCGGTTGGCATCTCCCAGCGTGAAGCCCTTGCCGAGCATTTCGTTCCCCTTCGACTCCTCTTGAGAAATCTGGCCGTCCTTGTCCTTGTCGAACTGCTGGAGAACTGCGTCTGTGCTGATCGCGGACTTCTTGGATTTCTTATCGGTCAGTTCGCGAGGAATCAGCAAATCGAAATATCCGAGCATCATTTCGTCCCAAGACTGATCGCCCCAGGTAATGGTCTTGGACGGATCTGGATTCGCGGGGTTGTTCTTCGAATTGTCGAACACCGCAGTACACAGCAACCGAGCCCCGGCGGGAATCTTGAGCGGTTCAGCCAACAGGTAGTTCGTCTGCCAATTGAAGTCGTATCGCGGAACATTCAAGATCGTCTGACGCGTGCCGTCCGTGAGTTCCAGTTCATACTTAAACGCTTTTCCCCGCAGGTGCATATGCGGGGCCATCGAAACCATCGTGACATCAATCGGTGAGGGACGGCTCAAGGCGGTGACCGTTTGGTTGTCCTTCTCGGGGTCCAAACTAAATTCTGTGTTGAGTACCTCCGTGGTCAGCACTTGATGGGTAATCGTCTTTGGGTTCGCGAAGATTAAGCCGACTTTGCTCAAGTCCTCTTGAGGAGTTCCATTCGGCGTGTAGTGGACCTGGAAGCGAAGCCACGAACCTGCCTTGATCTTCTTGGCCTGGCCCTCGATCGGAAGTTTCACTCGGGCACCAGGCACGTAAGCGCAGAGAAACTCTCCTTCCCCACGTTGTTTCTCACCGTTCGGCAAGACATACACGATGATATGATGGACGACCCCGCGGTGACTGGGCATGGTCTCCATCTCGGAGACCCACTTGTCGGTTTTGAACTTGGGGTCGACCGCAAATCTCTGATACTTCACCCCCTCTGGTCCAGCATTCGCGGGGATCGAGAAGGGCTTGTCCTGCATCGGAAAGACGACATCCGGGGTCTTTGTCAGCTGCCATCCCTCGGTAAATTTGCGATCGGGTGGGAGTTGCGACTTATCACCTTCGGGGCAGCCGTCTTTGACCCACGTCAGGATCAGGTCGCGATCTTCAGTCGAGAGGCTACGGTCGTTGGCGAATTTTCCATGCGCGGGGTCCGCGTGCCACGGCGGCATGCGGCGGTCACTCACGACCTCGGCGATCATGTCGCCCCAGCCTTGAGCGTCTTCATAAGTCACCAAAGAAAATGGGCCAATCTCACCTGGTCGATGACAATCGACGCAGTGGGCCTGGGCGATGCGTGCAATCTGATTCGACCAAGTGACTGTGCCGTCCAGCTTCGGCTCGCGGACGCGACCGATTAAACAGCCGATCGGTTCGGTGCGGGCCACACTGACTGGCTTGCCGGTGAGGATTTCGCTGAGTGCCACGCGGAGGTCCTCACGCAGTGGGGCATCACGGTGAACCCCCACGAGGTACTGGTCATCCACGCGACCGTGATAGAGAACGACTCCCAAGGGATCGAGGACGAAGACTTCGGGAGTGCGAGCTGCGCCAAACTGGTCAGCCACTTTTTGACCGGGATCTTTCAGAATCGGAAACTGAATCCCATGTTCCTTCACATATGCGGTGATCTCTGCGATCGAATCTTGTTGATTCGAGTTGATCGCCAGAAACTTGGCCCCTTGATCCCCATACTCGCTCGCCAAGGTCTGCAAGCGCGGCCCATAGAGCTTCGCCAGCGGGCACTCCGTTCCCAGAAACGCGACGACCAGACATTTGGCCTCTGCGAAGTCTGCCGAGTGGACAGTCGCCCCTCGGGAATCGTTCAAAGTAAACGGAGCCACGGGGCCGGTCACCCCACCGGCAAGCACAGGGACGCTGTGAAAGAGAGCGCAGATCGAAGTGAGCCAGAGGCTGCAGATGGCAAAGGATCGACTCATCAAACGTCAGTTCCAAGGAAGGGGAGGCCCGGAGACTCGAGTGACCGTCAAGGGCGGGATCTCCCCGGCCCCTCAACAGTGCAACGACATTCATACCACGAAGTAACCTCGCTGGCACGCTCAGGTTTCGAAAAACTGAGATGCCGAAAGAGATTATCAACTGAGAGATTCCGGCGAAATATCCGGTTCCCTTCGCAGAATTCTCACGATTTCAGCAACATCTCCCGCTGCCTCGTTCACCCCACGCGGCGGCGGACGATGACCTGGTAGCCTTTATGCAGGACCTCGATCTGCGTCATCCACAGCTGCAAAAAGGTATCAATGGCATACCGCGGAGTGAACTCCACGGGTCCACTCCATCCATAGTCGTCGAAGATCAAGATTCCGCCCGGCTTCAGCATCGTCCAGCACAAGGCCGCATCGGTCAGGACAAACCGTGCTTC
>Ga0105047_10015149_pt1 | contig 12161 bp, 9 predicted proteins | sample MAT04_FD_78384 | JGI IMG/M metagenome (GOLD analysis project Ga0105047, IMG submission 78384) | Freshwater microbial communities from Lake Fryxell liftoff mats and glacier meltwater in Antarctica - MAT-04 (megahit assembly) | ecosystem: Environmental > Aquatic > Freshwater > Ice > Liftoff... | reverse complement strand
TCGAGCGCGGCGTCGCTGGCCAGCGTTTCGTCGGCCAGGCGCGCCGACGCGCGCAGGTTTTCGAGTGGCGTCAGCTCTTCTTTGATGGCGTTGAGGTGTCCGAGATAGAAGAGTTCGCGCCGGTAGTCCTCGCCGAGCGAGCCAATCGCCTTGCCGCGCCAGCGAATGGCGCCGGCCGCCGGCGGCGAGAAGCCGCACAGCATGCGTAGCAGGCTGGTTTTTCCCGAGCCGTTGCAGCCCTGAACGAAAAGCATTTCGCCGGCGTCAACGCGCAGGCTGACGTCGGCAAAAAGCCGCGCTTCACCGCGAACGCATTCAAGCCCAGAGGCGTCGAGCATGCAAAAATTTTCCCAGAAAGAGCAGTGCCGTATTGCGCAGTGCGAGTTTACCGGCGGATCGAAGAGAGTCAAATAAAATGGAGACAATCAATGTAGGCGGACTGTTCGATGGGCGAGCAGCGAGCGCTGCTCGGAGCACCGGGCAACGCGCTCGCCAAAGCCAGTTCGGCGTCGCACCGGCGTCCCCTTGTACCCCGCCGCGTACCCGACTGCGATAATATTGTGCCTCGCGTCGCGCTGTGCGCGCCGGTTCATGCGGGAGCGTGCTCCCCGGTTTGCCGAGAGGTGTGTGTGAGACGCAAGGCATGATTTTCCAGCGCATTCGCGTCAGCGGGCTCGTCAGCGGCGTCGGCTTCCGCCCCTTCGTCTGGCGCCTGGCCAAGGAACTCGGGTTGACCGGCTGGGTGCGTAACGACGCGCACGGCGTCGAAATCGAAGTACGCGGCGCCGCCGACCAAGTCAGCCGCCTGATTGCGCGCTTGCGCGACGACGCTCCGCCCGCGGCGCGCATCGATTCACTGACCGCGCGCCCGGCGCCGGCCGAATGCCACACCGACGATTTTTACATTCTCAACAGCCGTAGCGGTTCGGCGTCGACGATGGTCGGCCGCGACACGGCTGTGTGCCGCGAGTGCCTCGCCGAAATGTTCGATCCGGTCAGTCGCCGCTGGCGTTACGCCTTTGCCGGCTGCGCGCATTGCGGCCCGCGCTACACCGTTTGCCGGTCATTGCCGTGGACGCGCGAGCGCAGCAGCCTCAAACCCTTCGTCGCCTGCGCCAAATGCCTCAAGGAGATGGGGCGAAGCGCCGATCGCCATTATCTGAGCGAGACCCATTGCTGTCCGAAGTGCGGGCCACAAGTGGCGTTGCTCAACGCGCAGGGCGAGCCGGTCGGCGGCGATCCGCTGTCTGGCGCGCTGGCCTTGATAAAGCAAGGCCGGATCGTCGCGATCAAAGGGGCGGGCGGTTTCCATCTCGTCTGCGACGCCCGCAACGCCGCCGCCGTCGCGGCGCTGCGGGCGCGCAAGCAGGGTGAGGAAAAGCCGCTTGCCGTGATGGTCGCTAACGCCACCTCGGCGACCCGCTTCGTCCAGCTCGGGGTCGGCGAACCCGGCCTGCTGGCGATGCCCGAGCGGCCGACCATCCTGCTCAAAAAACGCGCCAGCTGCGATGCTGCGCTGCCCGGCGTGACGACCGGCCTTGGCTGGCTCGGCGTCATGTTGCCGTGCACCGCGCTCGACTACCTCTTATTCCACGAGGCCGCGGCGTGCCCGGAAGGACTCGGCTGGCTTGAGCAGCCACAGGATCTTGTCCTCGTCGTGTGCGGCGGCGACGTGCGCGGTGAGCCGCTGCTCATCGACAACGACGCGGCCGTGCGCGAACTGTCGGCGGTCGCCGACGCCTATCTCGTGCACGACCGCGAGATCGTCGCGCGCTGCGACGATAGCATTGCCCGTTCGGGACCCGGCGGCCTGCAGCTGGTTCGTCGCGCACGCGGCTATGCGCCACATGCGCTCAAGCTGCCGCGCTCGGGGCCGCCGGTGCTTGCCGTCGGTGGCCGCTTCAAGAACACGGTGTGCGTGACGCGCGGTGACGAAGCGTTCGTTTCGCAGCATATCGGCGATCTTGACAACGCCGCGACCTGCGATTTCTTCGCGCAGACGATCGTCCGTCTGCTCAAATTTCTCGAGATCAGACCGGCGCTCGTCGCCCACGACCTCGACGCCGGTTTTCACTCGACGCGTTACGCGCTCGACTACGCGCGGGCGCGCGGCGTCCCGGCGTTCGCCGTACAGCATCATCACGCGCACGTCGCGGCGGTTCAGGCCGAGCACCAGGTCGATGCGCCGGTAATCGCCCTGGCCCTCGACGGAATCGACCTGGGCAGCGACGGCGGCGCCTGGGGCGGCGAACTCCTGCGCGTTTCCGGGGTGCGCTTTGAGCGGCTCGGCCACCTGCAGCCGATCGCATTGCCCGGCCCTCGCGCGGCGCGCGAACCCTGGCTCGCGGCGGCCGCAGTATTGCGCCAGATCGGACGCGGCGACGAGGCCGAGCGACGCTTTGCCGCCCGCTTCGCCGAGCACTTCGCCCTCGCCCGCGCGAGTGGCGTGCAGTGGCCGACGTCGAGTCTCGGCTGTTACGTCAATGCCGCAGCCGGCCTGCTCGGCATCGGCTCGACACCGGTCTTTCCGGGTCAGGCGGCGATGCTGCTCGAAGGGCTCGCCGAACACCACGGCGACCTTGCGCCGCTCGCGGGCGGATGGACCATCAAGAGCGGCTGCCTCGACCTGCTGCCGCTGCTCGGCGTTCTCGCCGACGAGAAAAATGCCGAGCGCGGCGCGGCGTTATTTCACTCGACGCTCGTCGCCGCGCTGGCCGACTGGGTCGGCGCCGTGGCGCCCGGCGAGCGCGCGATCGTCGGCAGCGGCGCCTGCTTTTTCAATCAGGTGCTGGCGCGCGGGCTGCGCGCCCGGCTCGCTGCCGCCGGCCTGCAACTGCTCGAGGCGCGGCGCCTGCCATGCAACGACGGCGGTCTGGCCTTCGGCCAGGCCTGGGTCGCCGCGCAATACCTGCTTGACTGAAGAAGCCGGCCGGCCGGACGTGAAAACGCCGAGGCATTGCTCGGCGTTTTGGTCGGTGAATCGGGCTCGTTTCAGGCCGGCTTCGGAAACTCGAAGCGGAATTCGCAGACCAGCTTGAAGTCCTTGTTATCGACGACGACGCAGTTCGACGGTCCGGCGCTGACGAGGACCGGCGCCGGGGCCGGAGCCGCGGCGACAGGGGTCGCGGCCTTGGCTGCAGCGGGAGGAGCGGCAGGAGGAGCCGCCGGCGTCGCGGCAGCGGCGCTTGGCGCGCTAAAGCTGACCGGACCCTGGGCCCGCGTTTCGAAGAACTTCAGCGCCACTTGCGGGAACATGGCGTAGGTCATCACGTCGTCAATATCGACCGTAGAAACGCCGAGCTTCTGCTTGAGTTCGTCTTCGATCTTCGGCAGCTCGTTGGCGAGCAGGTCGGCCGGACGCTCGGTGACCGGCTTTTGCATGCCGAGGCCTTTGAGCGCGACCTTGACGAGTTCCGGGTCGGGCGTTCCCGGCGTCTTGCCGTAGTTGCCGGCAAGCAGGTTCATCGACTCGTTGGTCAGGTTTTTGTAGCGGCCCATGAGCACGTTGAGCACGGCCTGCGACCCGACGATCTGTGAAGTCGGCGTGACGAGCGGCGGATAGCCAAAGTCCTTGCATACCTGCGCGTTTTCCTTGAGCACCTCGTCAAGGCGGTGGTAGGCCTTCTGCTGGCGCAGCTGGCCCTCGAGGTTGGAGAGCATGCCGCCGGGGATTGCCGCCTTGAGGATGCGCGCGTCGGCGCCCGAGAACGAGCTTTCGAACTGCGCATATTTCGGCCGCACGACGTCGCGGAAGTAGGCCGAGATGTCGAGCAGCAGGTCCATGTCAAGGCCGCTGTCGAACTCGCTGCCCTTGAAGATCTCGACCATCGTTTCGGTCGGCGAATGGCCCGGTCCCATCGACATCGACGAGATCGACGTGTCGATCATCTCGGCGCCGGCCTCGACGGCTTTCAACAGCGTCGCGACCGACATGCCGGTCGTCGCGTGCGAATGGACGTGCAGCGGCAGGTCCACGGCCTTCTTGATCGCGCGCACCAGTTCCTGCGCCGCGTAGGGGCTGAGCAACGACGCCATGTCCTTGATGCAGATGCTGTCGGCGCCCATCGCGGCGAGTTCTTTGGCCAGGCCGACGTAGCTGTCGACGGTGTGCACTGGAGAAACGGTGTAGCTGATCGCCGCCTGCGCGTGTTTGCCGGCTTTGCGCACGGCGCGCATCGGGACCATGAAGTTGCGCGGGTCGTTGAGCGCGTCGAAGACGCGGAAGACATCGACGCCATTGACCGCCATGCGCTCGACGCATTTGTCGACGACGTCGTCGGCGTAATGCCGGTAACCGAGGATCGACTGCCCGCGCAGCAGCATCTGGTGCGGCGTGTTGGGAATGGCTTTCTTGAGCGTCCGGATGCGCTCCCAGGGATCCTCGTTGAGAAAACGGATGCAGGCGTCGAAGGTCGCCCCGCCCCAGGTCTCGAGCGACCAGTAACCGACCGCATCGAGCCTGGCGGCAACCGGCAGCATGTCGCTGGTAACCATGCGCGTGGCATGCAAGGACTGGTGCGCGTCGCGCAGAACGTTTTCGCTTATCTTGATTTTTGCCATGACTATCCCCAAAAAAATCCCTGCATCGCGCTGGAAGATCGCAGACTAATGCTGCCGCGCGCCGCTTGTCTTGCCGCCTTGCCATTCGCGCGCCGATCGTCGGTCGGCGACGCGTGAGCGTGCTCCAGAAGGGTTCGGTGGCCCGAAAAAACCGCCGTCGCCGGACCGGCTTGTGTCGAATAAGCACGAGTTTGTGTCATAACGACACCACTGGCGCAGTATCCGCGCTATCGCGGCGCGGGTCAATCGTTCCCCGCGCAGCGCCCGGCGCGGTCCAACGGAACACGATCGGCACCGTCGTGGCAGCCCGCGAGTGCCGGCGATAGGCCGGACCATCGGCCTATCGGTTGATCAGTGCCGGTGTATAGCCGAGCGCGGCGCGAATGCGTTCAGCAACTTTTTCGGCTTCGCCGCGCTTCGCGTAGGGGCCAAGCTGGACGCGGAACAGGCCACCGCCCGGCGTGATCTGGATCGCTTCGGCCAGCCAGTCGAGTTCGCGTGACAGATGTGAGCGCAGACTCTCGGCGTTCTCGCTGCTCGAGAAGGCGCCGAGCTGAAGGAAAGTTCCGCTGCCTGATGCCGGAGACCTGGACGGCGTTGTCGCCGGCTTGCTCGGGCCCGGCGCCGTTTCGGCCAGGGCGAGGCGCAAGGCAAGCGCCTCGATCTCGTCGCGTGCGTCAATCGGAGGCGGCGCTGGCGCGCTCACGGCAAGGACCTCGCCGTGAGCGATCGCTTCGACCTCGACGAGAGTACTACCGTTGTCGACGTAGCCAAGCCGGTGCGCCGCGGCGTACGAGAGATCGATGATGCGGTCGGCGTGGAAGGGGCCGCGGTCGGTGACGCGGACGACGACCGAGTTGCCGTTGGCGACGCGCGTGACACGCACGTACGAGGGGATCGCCAGCGTCGGATGCGCGGCGGTCATGGCGAACATGTCGTAAGGTTCGCCGATCGACGTCTTCTGGCCGTGAAATTTTTTCCCGTACCAGCTCGCTACGCCGCGTTGCTGGAAGGGCCGTAGCGTCGTCTCCGGCACGTAGACCTTGCCGAGCACGAGGTAAGGCCGGTTGGCGAAGCGATGCAGCGCTTCAACGCGCGGCTGGGCGTCAGCCAGTGTGTCGAGCCAGTCGGGGATGGCGTCCCCGGGCCCGTCGTCCTTGTAATACGCACCGCCGCGTTTTTGCGTGACGCTCGGTCGGCGCGCCGGGACGCCCGGCGTTCCCGGGACGGCAAGCGGCGGCGCCGTGGCGAGCGGCGGCGGAATTTCGGCCGGAAGACGCGCCGGCTGCCCGCCGCAGGCGACGAGGACGAGCGGCACGGCGAGCAGAACTGAGGTTACGTGGTAATTCACGGCGTGCCTTATTGCTTGACCAGCATCCGGTGCGAATGGATGCTCATCAGGATGCCGAGACCGAGAAACAGCGTCACCAGTGCCGTGCCGCCGTAGCTCATGAACGGCAGCGGAACGCCGACGACCGGCAGGATGCCACTGACCATGCCCATGTTCACGAAGGCGTAGGTAAAGAAAGAGAGCGTGATTGAGCCGCCGAGCACGCGCGCGAACAGCGTCGAGGCGTTGGCCGTGATCATCAGGCCGCGCGCGATGAGCAGCGTGTACAGGAAGATGAGGACGCTGTTGCCGAGCAGGCCGTGCTCTTCGGAAAAAACGGCAAAGATAAAGTCGGTATGGCGCTCGGGAATGAACTCGAGATGGGTTTGCGTTCCTTCGAGCCAGCCCTTGCCGAAACCGCCTCCCGAGCCGATGGCGATGGTGGACTGAATGATGTGGTAGCCGGCGCCGAGCGGGTCAGTCGTCGGGTCGATCAGCGTCAGGATCCGTTTGCGCTGGTAGTCATGCAGAATCGTCCACACGAAGGGCGCCGCGCTGCCCGCCGCGACGATCATGCCGACGATGATTTTCCACGGCAGGCCGGCAAAGAAAATGACGTAGAAGCCGGCGGCGCCGACGAGGATCGCCGTTCCGAGGTCAGGCTGCTTGGCGATCAGCGCGAAGGGGACGATGAGCAGCACGCTGGCGACGACGTAGTGGCGCAGGCGCAGGACCGCTTCGTTCTTGTGGAAATACCAGGCGAGCATCAGCGGCATGGCGATCTTCATTATTTCGGACGGCTGGATGCGCGTGAAGCCGAGCGGCAGCCAGCGCCGCGCGCCGTTAACCTTGACCCCGACGATGAAGACGAGGATCAGCAGGACGACACCGATGGCGTAGAGCGGTACGGCAAAGCGCATCAGCTTCTGCGGTGGTAGCTGCGCCGCTGACCACATCACGAGCAGACCGACCGACATGTTGATCAGCTGGCCGGCGACGCGGTTGTTGCTGTCGTAGGTCGCGCTATAGACAGTGGCCAGACCGAAGGCCATGACGCACAGGGTGATGGCCAGCAGCGGTCCGTCAATGTGCTCGACAAGACGCGCGCGCCAACGGTAGAGCAGTTGCTGGAACACCGCTTATTCCTCCCCGTCCTGCGCTTCTTCGTCGTCCTTGGCCGGACCTTTGGGCAATTTGCCAAGCAGGTAATAATCGAGCACCATGCGCGCGATCGGCGCCGCCGCCTGGGCGCCGAAACCGCCGTTTTCGACGAGAACGGCGAGCGCGATGGTCGGTTTGTCGGCCGGCGCAAAGGCGATGAACAGCGCGTGGTCGCGCAACTCCTCCCTGGTCTTGCTGCGATTGTATTCGGCGCCCTTGAGGCTATACACCTGCGCCGTACCGGTCTTGCCGCCGGACTCGTAGCCGGCGCCGGCAAAGGCGCGCGCGCCCGTGCCCTCCTTGTTCACGCCGATCATCGCTTTCTTGATGACGGCGACGTTCTCGGGTTTCCAGCCGAGGTCGCGCAGCGGTTGCGGTTCGATCGGCGTCTTCGTCCCGGTCTTGCTGTCGGTGACGTACTTGACCAGGTGCGGGCGGTACATCACGCCGTTATTGGCCACCGCCGCCATCGCCTGCGCCAGCTGGATCGGCGTGTAGGCGTTATAGCCCTGGCCGATACCGATCGAGATCGTTTCGCCGGCAAACCACTTCTGCTGTTCCGGGCGCTTGAAGTAACTGCGTTTCCATTCGGTTGACGGCAGTACGCCCTTCGATTCGCCTTCGATGTCGACTCCGGTCAGTTTGCCGAGGCCGATGCTGCCCATGAAGCGCGAGATGTTGTCGATGCCCATGTCGTTGGCCAGCATGTAATAGTAGGTGTCGCACGAATGGACGATCGACTTGTACATGTCGACGACGCCGTGCCCGCCCTTCTTGTCGTCGCGGAAGGTATGGCCGCCAAAAATGAAATAACCGGGGTCGGAAATCGCCTGGCTCGGCGTGCGCTTGCCGCTTTCGAGCGCGGCGAGCGCCATGAAGGGCTTGAAGGTCGAACCCGGCGGATAGGCGCCGTTGAGCGCGCGATTGACCATCGGCCGATTGGGCGAGTTGTTGAGCAGTTCCCAGTCGTCGGTGCGGATGCCATCGACAAAAAGATTCGGGTCGAAGGTCGGCGTCGATACGAGGGCTAGAATCCCGCCGGTCGAAGGCTCGATGGCGACGAGCGCGCCGCGCCGGTCGCCAAAAGCCTTCTCGGTGATTTCCTGCAGGCGTGCGTCGAGCGTCAGCGTCAGGTCGTTTCCTGAGACCGGCGCGTGGCGCGCCAGGCTGCGCACGGCACGTCCGCCGGCGTCGATTTCGACTTCCTCGTAACCGGTTTCGCCGTGCAACTGGAATTCGTATTTTTGCTCGAGTCCGGTTTTGCCGATGTGGTCGGTTCCCTTGTAATTGGCGACCTGGTCGTTCTTGCCGATCGTCTCGAGGTCGGCCCGGTTGATGCGATTGATATAACCGAGCGCGTGCGAGGCGACGGCGCCGAGCGGATACTGGCGGAACAGCCGGGCCTTGACCTCGACGCCGGGGAAGAGATAGCGATTGACGGCAAAGCGCGCGACCTCGTCGTCGGACAGCCGGGTGCGTATCGGCAGGCTCTCGAAGGACTTGCTTTCGTCGAGCAGCTTGCGAAAGCGCCGGCGGTCCTTGGGCAGGATTTCGATGACCTTGCCAAGCGCGTCGATCGTGTCGTCGAGGCTGTCGACCTTCGACGGCGTGATTTCGAGCGTGAACGCCGAGTAATTGCGCGCCATAATCGTCCCGTTGCGGTCGACGATGACGCCGCGGTTGGGCGGGATCGGCACCAGCGAGATGCGGTTATCCTCGGCGCGGGTGGTGTAGTAGTCGTGCTGGACGACTTGCAAATAGACGAAGCGTCCGATCAGGATGGAAAAGGCGAGCACCACCGCGGTGCCGGCGCAGGCGATGCGGAAGCGGAAGCGGTCAAGATCGCTGTCCTGGCTATTCAGTGGCGAGTTACGGATGTGCAAGGCGGTCGCCTTCAGATGGGCCGGTTGGCGTCGCGATCGACCGGCTGGTACTGCGGCAACAGCAGGACGACGCTGAGCGGCAGCCAGAGCAAGCTACCGACACACGGCCCGATGAAGTAGTCCCAACCGGGGAAGTCAACGCCGGGCATGGCGCGCACGGCGAGTTGCACGAACTGGGCGACGAGCAGCAGCGGCAGCACGTGCAGCGCCTGCTGGCCGACCGGGAACCACAGGATGCGGCGCGACAGTGCCGACGCGGCGTACGAGACAAGGACATAGGCGAGCGCGTGCTGGCCCATCAGGCTGGCGTTGGCGACGTCCATCGCCAGGCCAAGGACAAAGCCGGTTCCCATGCCGACGCGGCGCGGCTCGCGAATGCTCCAGAAGACGACGATCAGCGCCACCCAGTCGGGCATCCACGGCCACTCGGAGGTCGGCAGGAAGTTAAGCAGCAGCGCAGCGAGCAGGCTGAGCAGAATGAACCACGGGCGGACCGGTAGCAAAATCCGTGATGAGGCGAAGGTCGAGGGCATCGCTTATTCCCGTTTCAGGCGTTTTTTCTTCGCCCCTGGTTTTCCGGACGACTTGACCGAGGGTTTGGCGGCTTCGCGCGTGAGCTCGTCGGGCAGTGCAATCGGCGCGCGCGGATCGAGCACCATGACTTCGCCGTAGTTTTCGACGCCGGCGACCGGCACGCAATAGATGCGGGCGAACGAGTACGAGGTGTCGCGCTCGACACGTACCACGCGGGCGACCGGCAAGCCGGGCAGGAAGACGCCGTCGAGTCCCGAGGTGACGAGGAGGTCGCCGTCCTGGACGTCGGCGTTAGCCGGCATGAAACGTAGCTCGAGTTGACCGTCGCCGAGGCCAAAGACCACCGAACGCAAGCCGTTGCGGACAATCTGCACCGGAACGGCCTGATCCTTGTCGGTGATCAGCGTGATTTCCGAAACGAAGGGAAAGACGCGCGTCACCTGGCCGACGACGCCGCTGTCGTCGATTACCGGTTGTCCGGCGACGATCTTGTTCTGCTGCCCCTTGTCGACGACGACGCGGCGCGAGAACGGGTCGCGCGTCGCGTAGAGGATCTGCGATACCTGCCCGCTCGCCTGCTGCCGCCCCTTGATTTCGAGCAGCTTGCGCAGCCGATCGTTTTCGGCTTCAAGCTGGCGCGTGCGCAGCAGCGTTTGCGCGCCGTCGAGCTGGGCGCGCTGCAAGCGCGCGTTCTCGTCCTGGAAGCGCGCGATGCCGAAGAAATAACTCCTGGCATTGGTCAGAAAATCAATCGGCGCGTGCGCCGCCTGCTGAATCGGGTGAGTGAACAAGGAAACGCCGCGGCGCACGATCTCGAGCGTCTGAAAACGCGCGTCGACGAAGATCAGGGCGAGCGAGAGCATGGCGTAAAACGACAACCGAGCCAGCGGCGCCGGTCCGCGCTTGAAGAACGGCGGCGGCTGGTGCTCCATTGAGTGGCGGTGATGAGTACGGAGCAAGGGGTCAGGGGTGAGGAAGGGCGGAAAATTCTAATCCTGACGCTGCACTCGTGACTCCTGACTGATTCTCAGTCCGACGCAAAGATGCTGCCGAGCTTATCCATGCGCTCGAGCGCCATGCCGCAGCCGCGCGCGACGCAGGTCAGCGGCTCTTCGGCGACGACGACAGGCAAGCCGGTCTCCTCCATCAGCAGGCGATCGATATCACGGAGCAGAGCGCCACCGCCGGTCAGTACCATGCCCTTGTCGGCGATGTCGGCGCCGAGCTCGGGCGGCGTCTTCTCGAGTCCGGATTTGACCGCCGAAACGATGGCGTTGAGCGGCTCGGTCAGCGCTTCGAGGATTTCGTTCGACGAGATCGTAAACTTGCGCGGGATACCCTCGGCCTTGTTGATTCCCGAGACTTCCATTTCACGCACCTCGGCGCCGGGGAAGGCCGAGCCGATCGTCTTCTTGATGTTCTCGGCGGTGTTCTCGCCGATCAGCATGCCGTAGTTGCGGCTGATGTAATTGATGATCGCTTCGTCGAGCTTGTCGCCGCCGACGCGCACCGAGCCCGCATAGACCATGCCGCCGAGCGATATGACACCGACCTCGGTGGTGCCGCCGCCGATGTCGACGACCATCGACCCGGTCGGCTCGGAAACCGGCAGGTCGGCGCCGATCGCCGCCGCCATCGGCTCCTCGATGAGAAAAACCTGGCTTGCGCCGGCGCCGATCGCCGACTCGCGGATTGCGCGGCGCTCGACCTGCGTCGAACCCGAGGGCACGCAGATGATGATGCGCGGCGAGGGCGAGAGCAGGCGCGAATCGTGCACCTTGCGGATGAACTGCTTGAGCATCTGCTCGGTGACCGTGAAGTCGGCGATGACGCCGTCCTTCATCGGACGGATCACGGTAATCGCGCCCGGCGCCTTGCCGAGCATGTCTTTGGCGCTTTGGCCGACAGCCTGGATGGTTTTTTTGGCGTTCGGGCCACCTTGCGTGCGAATAGCAACAACGGACGGCTCATCGAGCACGATGCCCTTGCCGCGCACATAGATCAGCGTATTGGCGGTGCCGAGGTCAATCGCCAGATCGTTGGAAAAATAACTGCGAAGAAAACTGAACATTCCTGATATCCGTTAGAGCCCGCAGAGGGCTGCGAGAGACAAAGCATTTATGATACCTTATATGGCTTCCCGATTTATTATCTTACTGATTTCACACCTATGTCGCTTACCCTCGAACAGGTTCGGCGTGTCGCGCATCTGGCCCGGATCGAAGTCAGCGACGCCGAGGCGCAGAGCACGCTCGGCCACCTGAATGAAATTTTCAAACTGATCGAAACGATGCTGGCCGTCGATACGAGCGGCGTCGAACCAATGGCGCACGCCCAGGACCTGGCGCAGCGCCTGCGCGCCGATCGCCTCAGCGAAGAAAACCAGCGCGCTGCCTTGCAGGCCGTCGCGCCAGAAACCGAAGCCGGGCTCTACCTTGTGCCGCGGGTGATCGAATGATCGAGCGCAGCCTTGCCGGACTGGCCGGCGCGCTCGCCGCGAAGGAAATATCGAGCGTCGAACTGACCGGGCTCTATCTCGAACGGATCGCCCGCCACAACGCCCAACTGAACGCCTTCATCACCGTCGATGCCGAAAAAAGCCTGGCGCAGGCGCTCGCCGCCGACGCGCGGATGGCCGGGAAAACAGCAGGAGGCAGCGGGCCGCTGACCGGAATTCCGCTCGCCCAGAAGGA
>Ga0105047_10015146_pt1 | contig 12162 bp, 12 predicted proteins | sample MAT04_FD_78384 | JGI IMG/M metagenome (GOLD analysis project Ga0105047, IMG submission 78384) | Freshwater microbial communities from Lake Fryxell liftoff mats and glacier meltwater in Antarctica - MAT-04 (megahit assembly) | ecosystem: Environmental > Aquatic > Freshwater > Ice > Liftoff... | reverse complement strand
GCCACCAGCATGATCGGCATGATCGCGCTGGCCGGCATCATCGTGCGCAACTCGATCTTGCTGGTGGACTTCATCAATCTGCAAATGAGAGCCGGCGCCCAGGCTTCGGCTGCGCCTGCGCCACCCCCCGAGGGGGCTGGCCCGGCTTGGGGCGGCCCGGCGCCGGAGCGCGAAATGGACTTCAAGCAGGCCATCGTCAGCGCGGCCATCACCCGCGCCCAGCCCATCGTGCTGACCGGCCTGGCCGCGATGCTGGGTGCATTTTTCATCCTCGACGACCCGATCTTCAACGGTCTGGCGATCTCGCTGATCTTCGGCATCTTCGTCTCCACCGTGCTGACGCTGGTCGTGATCCCGATCCTCTACTACGTGGCCTACCGCCACCGGCTGAGCGCGATCACCGGGCTGGGCTCTATCGATCAGCCTGGCCCTGTGCCAGCCGCAGCGGCCTCCGCTTCCCCTGTTCCACCCCCATCCACTTCAGGAGCTTGATATGACTTCATGGCAACTCGTTCGACTCGTCGCTGGCAGCTTCATCCTGCTGTCGCTGGCGCTCGGCATCCCCGGCAGCCCGATCTTCGTCAGCCCATGGTGGCTCGCCTTCACCGCATTCGTCGGCGTCAACCTGCTGCAGAGCGCGCTGACCCAGTGGTGCCTGATGGAGACCATCATGCGCAAGCTGGGCGCGCGCGCCGGGGCCTGATCATGAATCTCGCCTGCCCAGGCTGCGGCGCCACCAACCGTGTGCCCGAAGAGCGATTGAAGGACCAGCCGGTGTGCGGCAAATGCGGCGTCGAGCTGATGGCTGCCAAGCCCGTCGCATTGACCGACGCGGTGTTCACGCGCTATGTCGCCAACACCGACATGCCCGTGCTGGTGGACTTCTGGGCCGACTGGTGCGGCCCCTGCAAGATGATGGCGCCGCACTTTGCGAGTGCGGCCACGCAGTTGCCCGACGTGCGCTTCGCCAAGGTCGATACCGAAGCCAGCCCGCTAGCCAGCGCCGCCTACGCCATCCGCAGCATTCCGACGCTGATCCTGTTTCGCGGCGGCAAGGAGCTGGCACGCCAGTCTGGCGCGATGGCAGCCGGCGACCTGGTGCGTTGGGTGCAAGCCCAACTTTTGCGCCAAAGCTGAACGTGATGCGCAGCCTCCACTGGACACTCACCGTGGCGTTGGCGGTCGCCTGCCCGGCACCGGCCGCAGCGGCCACTGATCTCGTCGACATCTGGCAGGCGGCCGCTCACAACGACAAGACCCTGGCCGTGCGCAGCGCTGCACATGCGGCGGCACAACCCCGGCGCGATCAGGCCGCAGCACTGTGGCGACCCAACGTGGGCTTGAGCACGTCGATCGGCATCGCCGGCAGCGACAGCTCGACCCAGGGCGCCCAGTTCTCGGCGCCCGGCTTCGGCACATCGCAAGACGTGGCGTTTGCCACCTCGGTCAACAGCGGTGTGGCCGGTCGTGTGGCCGTGACCCTGGCGCAGCCGCTCTACAACCCCCTGCGCCGCGCGCAGCAGTTGCAGATCGGCCTGTCGGTCGATGTGGCCGAAGTGCAATGGCAGGCCGACCGTCAGGCGCTGATGCTGCGCACCGCCGAGCGCTACTACGACCTGGCGCTGGCCGAAGAGTTGTTGCGCGTGCAGCAACGGCAACTCGAGGCGGTGCAGCGTGCCGGCGAGGAGGCGCAAGACCGTTTCAAGATCGGCGCCGCGCCGGTGACCGACACCTACGAAGCGCAGGCCCGTCTGGGCGGGGTGCAGGCGCAGCGCATGGCGGCCGACATCGACCTGCGCCTCAAGCGGCAGGGGCTGGCCGACAGCAGCGGCCTGCCAGTGGGTGCGCTGCAAGCGCGTCTGCCGCTGGGCCGGATGACGGGGCTGCCGCCCCCCGCACTGGACACCGCACTGGCCGCGGCCGAAGCCGGCAACCCCGGCCTGCGCATGCGGCGCCTGGCGGTGGACGTCGCACGCCAGGAGGCTGCCAAGTACAGCCAGCGCGCCTCAGTCACGGTCGATGTGGTGGCCCAGCTGGCGCAGGAGCGCCTCAGCGGAACGGGCGACTTCGGCAATGCCAGCAACCGGGCGGGCAACCGCTCGATCGGCCTGCTGCTGAACCTGCCGCTTTTTGACGGCGGCTCGCGCGATGCGCGCCAGCTCGAAGCCTTGCGGTTGGCCGAGCAGGCTGCCGCCGAAGTGGATAGCGCCCGCGAACAGGTGGCGCAGCAGGTGCGCGCGGCCTGGCTGGGCTTGAACGTGGGCACCGAACGTGTCGCTGCCCTGGCACAGGCATTGCACGCCGCTGAGGCGCGCAGCGACGCCACCGCACTGGGCCGCGAGGTCGGCCACCGCACCACGCTGGACTTGCTCAATGCACAAAACGACGGTGCGGTGGCCCGGCTTGCGCTGGCGCAAGGCCGGGTGGCGCTGGTGATGGAACGCTTGCGACTGGCGGCACTGGCCGGCGCGCTGGACGAGCAAATGCTGCGTGCGGCCGACGGCGATGCGGCGCCAGCTCAAACGCAATGAGCAGCTGCGATGAATCTGACCCCCCCGACGCGCTCTCCGCGGCTTGCCGAAACCGATGGACAAAAACGATGAAACCGATCTCCCTGGTGATGGTGCTTGCGTCCGCCTGGCTGGCGCTGCCTGTGCTGGCCACCGACGAGCCCTGGGTCGGCGAAGCGCGAGCGGTCGCTGGCGCGATGCCACCCAAGCTGCTGGCCGTGCTGACCGAAGCCATTGCCGCCGGTGGGCCCGAAGGCGCCATGGCAGTTTGCCGAGACAAGGCCCCGCAAATGGCCCAGGCCGCATCCGAGCAGACCGGCTGGGCGATTCGCCGGGTCAGCCTGCGCAACCGCAACCCCAAGGCAGTGCCCGACACCTGGGAGACCACGGTATTGGCCGACTTTGATCGCCGTGCTGCGGCGGGCGAGAGCCCCGCCACGCTCGAGCGCGCCGAGACCGTGCTGAGCGACGGCAAACCGGTGCAGCGCTACCTGCGCGCCCTGCCCACCCAGGCAATGTGCACCGCCTGCCACGGCACGCCCGACCAGCTGACACCCGCAGTGACTGCCAAGCTGCGTGAGCTCTACCCCGAAGACCGCGCCGTCGGGTACGCCCCGGGCCAGATCCGCGGCGCCGTGGCACTCAAGCGCGCTATGCCCTGACCGTTGCCAATCAACCTCGAAAGAACAGCCATGAAAACTGCCCATGACCTCGTGATCGCCGCCAAGAGCCGGGTGAGAGAAGTCCCGATCGAACAGGCCGAGCAAGCCTTGTTGCGCGCCGACGTGCTGCTCGACGTGCGCGATGCTGACGAGTTCGCCAACGGCCATCTGCCCGGCGCCATCCATGTCTCGCGCGGGCTGTTGGAGTTCAAGCTCAGCGCTACGCCAGCACTCGCTGCCCGTGACCTGAAAGTGGTGCTGTACTGCAAGACCAGCGGCCGCGCAGCGCTGGCGGCAGCGGTGATGCAGGACATGGGCTACCTCGATGTCGCCTCGATCGCCGGGGGATACGACGCCTGGTTCGCCGCCGGCAAACCGGTGGTCAAACCTGAACAGCCCGCCTTCGACTGACCCACCAAGGAGCCGACCATGAGCAAAGACTACCGCCAGATCACCGCCGAGGTCTCGGTCAACCTGGCCAAGCTGCGCGCCGACATGCCCGAGACCTTGCGCGGCTTTTCGTCGCTGGCCTTGGCCGCCGGCAAGGACGGCGCGCTGGACAAGAAGACCAAGGAGCTGATCGCGATGGCGCTGTCGGTGTCCGCGCGCTGCGACCCCTGCCTGGGCTTTCATGCCGACGCGCTGGTCAAGCTGGGCTGCAGCCGCGCCGAGTTCGAGGAGATGCTGGGCATGTGCATCTACATGGGCGGCGGGCCGGCGCTGATGTACGCCGCGCATGCCTTGCAGGCCTTTGAGCAATACGGCGGCGGCGCTGCGCCTGCGGCGTGAGTCGGGCGCGCTGAACCCATCACGACCCGAGACGTTCACCACATTCACAACCCCAGCCGCGCAGGCGGCGCACGGAGACTTTCATGGCTCACATCGTCATCCTCGGCGCCGGCATCGGCGGCATGCCGGCGGCCTATGAACTGCGTGGCCTGTTGGGCAGCACGCACCGCATCACCGTCGTCAACGCGGTGGACTACTTCCAGTTTGTGCCGTCCAACCCCTGGCTGGCAGTGGGCTGGCGGGAGCGCGAGACCATCACCTTTCCGATCCGGCCCTATCTTGAGAAGAAGGGCATCGAGTTCGTGGCCCAGCAGGTGCAGCGCATCGATGCCGAAGGCAATGCGCTGGAGCTGGCCGACGGCAGCCGTCTGGCCTACGACTACCTGGTGATCACCACCGGCCCCAAGCTGTCGTTCGATGAAGTGCCCGGCGCCGGGCCTGGCGGCCACACCCAGTCGATCTGCAAGGTAGACCATGCCGAGGCTGCCTGGGTGCAGTACCAGCAGTTCCTGCAGGACCCCGGCCCCGCCGTCATCGGCGCCATGCCCGGCGCCTCGTGCTTCGGGCCGGCCTATGAGTTCTCGTTCATCTTCAACACCGACCTGAAGCGCCGCAAGCTGCGCCACAAGGTGCCGATCACCTATGTGACCAGCGAGCCCTATGTCGGCCACATGGGGCTGGGCGGCGTCGGCGATTCTAAGTCGATGCTGGAGAGCGAGTTCCGCAACAACGATATCAAATGGATCACCAACGCCAAGGTGACCAAGGTCGAAGCCGGAAAGATGTTCGTGACCGAGCTCGACGACAGCGGGCAGGTGAAGAAAGAGCATGAGCTGCCCTTCAAGTTCAGCATGATGCTGCCGGCCTTCAAGGGCGTCGATGCGGTGGCGGCGGTCGAGGGCCTGTGCAACCCGCGCGGCTTTGTGCTGATCGACGAATTCCAGCGCAGCAAAAAATACCGCAACATCTTCTCGGCCGGCGTGTGCGTGGCGATCCCTCCGGTCGAGGTGACGCCGGTGGCCACCGGCGCACCCAAGACGGGTTACATGATCGAGACCATGGTCACGGCGATCGTGCACAACATCGCGGACGAGATCGCCGGCAAGCCGGCCACCGCCAAGGGCACCTGGAACGCGATCTGCCTGGCCGACATGGGCGACACCGGCGCGGCCTTCGTGGCCATGCCGCAGATCCCGCCGCGCAATGTCAACTGGTTCAAGAAGGGCAAGTGGGTGCACCTGGCCAAGATCGGCTACGAGAAGTACTTCATGTACAAGATGAAAAACGGCACTTCCGAGCCCGTCTATGAGAAGTACGTGCTCAAGTCGCTGGGCATCGAACGGCTGGAGCGGTTGACCAGGCGGCCCCTTTGACGCTGGCTGCGCCCCGCTTGCGCCGTTGGGGACTCGGGCTGCTGGTCGGCCTGCTGTTGGTCGCGCTGGTTTTTGTCGTGATGCGCTCGGGGCCCTTGGCACCCACGCGCATCACGGTGCACAAGGCGGAGACCGCCGCCGTGTCGCCAGCCCTGTTCGGCATCGGCACGGTCGAGGCGCGCCGTGCCTACCTGATCGGGCCCACCACGGCCGGCCGCGTGTTGCGGGTGGTCGTCGATGTTGGCGACCCGGTCAAGGCCGGCCAGTTGCTGGCCGAGATGGACCCGGTGGACATCGATGAGCGTATCGCCGCTCTGGACGCCTCGATCGCACGCGCCGGCAGTGCCGCTGTGGCGGTGGACGCGCAACGCAAGGACGCGCAAGCCAAGAAGGAACTGGCCGCCATCAACGCCCGACGCTATGTTGATCTGGCCGAGCGGAACTTCATCAGTGCCGGCGCGCTGGAAGCCAAACTGCAGGAACAGACCTCGGCCGATGCCGGGGTCAGTGGCGCCGATGCCAACCTCGCCGCCGCGCGCCAGGACATGCGCCGACTGGACGCCGAGCGCGCCGGCTTGCGCCAGCAACGCAACAACCTGCGGTTGGTGGCGCCGGCCGACGGCGTGGTGATCAGCCGCGATGCCGAGCCGGGCTCCACCGTGGTGGCGGGCCAGGCCGTGCTCAGGCTGATCGAGCCGGCGACGTTGTGGGTCAAGGTGCGCTTCGACCAGGGCCGCTCCGCGGGCCTGGCTGCAGGGCTTCGCGCCGACATCCGCTTGCGCGCCAACCCGGAGGTGCCGCTGGCCGGCAAGGTGGCGCGTATCGAGGCCGTCAGCGACAGCGTGACCGAGGAGCGCATCGCCCAGGTCAGCTTCGATGCCCTGCCCGTGGGCATCTCACTGGGTGAACTGGCCGAGGTGACGGTCAGCCTGCCGACCACAGCGCCTGGCCTGGTGGTGCCCAACGCCAGTCTCAAACGCCAGGGCGACCGGGCGGGTGTGTGGCTGGCCGACGGCAGCGGGCTGCGCTTTGCGCCACTGCGCCTGGGCCAGACGGGGCTCGACGGCCGGGTACAGGTGCTCGACGGCCTACAGGCGGGCGACCCGGTGGTGGTGTACAGCGAGAAAGAGCTCACTGCAGGCAGCCGCATCAAGGTCGTCGATGCGTTGGCTGGCCAGCAGCCATGATCAGTCTGGCCGGCCGCGACATCCTGCACTCTTGGGGCAAGTTTGTGCTGACCGGGATCGGGCTGGGTCTGCTGATCGGCGTCACCTTGAGCATGGCCGGCATCTACCGCGGCATGGTCGACGATGCGCGCCGCTTGCTCGACAACAGCCGGGCTGATTTGTGGGTGGTGCAGCAAGACACCCAGGGGCCGTACGCTGAAGCCTCCAGCATCCACGATGATGTGGTGCGGGCCATCGTCGGCCTGCCCGGTGTGGCGCGCGCCGCCAACGTCACCTACCTGACGATGCAGGTGCGCAGCGGGGCCACCGACGTACGCGCGATGGTGGTGGGCTTCGACGTCGGCCAGCCGGGGCTGCCCGGTGCGCCGGGCTACCTGGTCGCCGGGCGCCACATCACCCGCAGCCACTACGAGGCCGTGGCCGACGTCAAGACAGGCTTTGCGCTGGGCGAGCGCATCCGCATCCGGCGCCACGACTACACCGTGGTGGGCCTGACCCAGCGCATGGTGTCGTCGGGCGGTGACCCGATGGTCTTCATCCCGATCAAGGACGCGCAAGAGGCGCAGTTCCTGAAGGACAACGATGCCATCCTGAACGATCGCGCGCGCACCGCCGCCAATCCGGGCCTGAACCGGCCCGGCGTACCCGGGCTGCTGGAGGCGGTCCAGGCCTCTCAGGCCAGCAACCACAATGTCAACGCCGTGCTGGTGCAACTCGAACCCGGCGTCGATGCCGAGACCGCGGCCGAACCGATCCGCCGCTGGAAGCACCTCGAAGCCTTCACCCGGGCGCAGATGGAAGAGATCCTGGTGGCCAAGCTAATTGCCACGTCTGCAAGGCAGATCGCCATGTTCCTGGTCATCCTGGCCATCGTCAGCGCGGCCATCGTGGCCTTCATCATCTACACGATGACACTGGGCAAGATCCGCGAAATCGCGGTGCTCAAGCTGATCGGCACCCGCAACCGCACCATCGCCGGGATGATCCTGCAGCAGGCGCTGGGCCTGGGGCTGATCGGCTTCATCGTCGGCAAGGTGGCGGCCACCTTCTGGGCGCCGATCTTCCCGAAGTACGTGTTGCTGGAGCCGGGTGATGCGGTGCGCGGGCTGGTGGCCGTGATGCTGATCTGCGCACTGGCCAGCACGTTGGCGATCCGGGCCGCGCTCAAGGTCGATCCGGCAGCGGCCATCGGTGGATGAGCGGGCCTGACGGCATGAGTGTTGCCGGCATCCGCATCGAGGGCCTGAGCAAGCGCTACGGCCAGGGCAGCGCTGCGGTCGACGCGTTGAAAGACGTCAACATGGTGGTGGCACCCGGCGAGGTGGTCGGCTTGATCGGGCCGTCCGGCTCGGGCAAGAGCACGCTGCTGAAATGCCTGGGCGCGGTGATCGAACCCACGGCCGGCCGCATGGTGCTGGGCGGCAAGACGATCTATGACAACGGCTGGAAGATCCCCGACTTGCGTGCGCTGCGCCGTGATCACATCGGTTTCATCTTCCAGGCGCCTTACCTGATCCCGTTCCTCGATGTCACCGACAACGTCGCGCTGCTGCCGATGCTGGCCGGCCGCCCCAACGCCGAGGCGCGGGCGCGTGCGCTGGAATTGTTGACCGCGCTGGACGTCGGCCACCGCGCCCGCGCCCAGCCATCCGAGCTGTCGGGCGGTGAGCAACAGCGGGTGTCGATCGCCCGCGCATTGGCCAACCGGCCGCCGGTGATCCTGGCCGACGAGCCGACCGCGCCGCTCGACAGTGAGCGCGCGCTGGCCGTGGTGCGCATCCTCAACCAGATGGCCGTACAGCACCAGACCGCCATCATCGTCGTTACCCACGACGAAAAAATCATCCCGACCTTCAAGCGGATCTACCACATCAGGGACGGTCGGACCGAGGAGGAGGCCGGGCAAGGCCTGTCGCTCTAGCGCATCCGGGGCCTCTGCATCGCGCCGGTCTCGTCGAACATTGAAAGTGACGGGGGCCATGAACGGCTTCAGCAAACCGGTCGAAAAACTATCCGCGCAAAAGCCGCCGCTGACCCTCGCCAGAACTGCCGCTGATGAACCCGCCGCTGCTGAGCGCCGCCTTCATGGGCCATGCGGCCGGCGCGCCTTACGCCAGCACGCTGTGTTGCGCTCTGCACAGACGCGGCCCACCGACGCAGGCGAAATGCACGCATCTCCGCGCGGCGAACCCAAAGGCTGCGTGACGCCATCCGACGCTCACCTGCGGCCACGCGTTTCCCCCACCCGCAACTTCAAGCAGGATACGACCACGATGCTGAGCTACCTTGCCGCCTACGGCGCCACTGCGGTGGTGCTGCTGGCCCTGGACCTGCAGTGGCTGGGTGTCATCGCCAAATCTTTCTATCGCGCAGGAATCGGGCATCTGATGGCAGATTCACCCAATCTGGTGGCGGGTGGCATCTTCTACCTGCTTTATCCGGCCGGCGTCCTGCTCTTTGCAGTTGCACCCGAAGCCTGGCACGGCGGCCTTGCGGCGCCGACGGGCCTGCCCTGGTCGCATGCGGCGGTAGCCGGCGCATTGTTCGGCCTGTTTGCCTATGCCACCTACGACCTCAGCAACCTGGCCACGCTGCGGGGCTGGCCGTTGCACCTGTCCCTGGTCGATATCGCCTGGGGCGCGGCGCTCACCGCCACCGCAGCTGCGGCGCGCCGCTGGGCGTTGGGGCGCAGGGCTTGAGCCGCACCAAAGCCCCGGCCTGAGAGACTGAGCCCTGCGCTGCAATGCCGGACTCCAAGCTCGCGATCTATGGCGCCATCGGGGCCAACGTCGCCATTGCCGTCACAAAGTTCACGGTTGCCGGCATCACCGGCAGTTCGGCCATGCTGTCCGAGGGTGTGCACTCCGCCGTGGACACCTTCAACGGCGTGCTGCTGCTGGTGGGCATCCGGCTCAGCCAGCGGCCCGCTACGCCGGAGCATCCGTTCGGGCACGGCAAGGAGTTGTACTTCTGGAACCTGATCGTCGCCGTGCTGATCTTCGGCCTGGGTGGTGGTGTGTCTTTTTTCGAGGGCGTGCAACACATTCGGCACCCCGAGCCGATGCGGGACCCCACCTGGAACTACGTGGTGCTGGCTGCGGCCGCGTTGTTCGAGGGCATCAGCTTTTCCATCGCGCTGCGCCAGTTCTTCAAGCAGGCGGGCTCCACCCCCTTCTGGGAGGCGGTCCATCGCAGCAAAGACCCGACCACCTACACCGTGCTGGCTGAAGACTCTGCAGCGCTGGCGGGGCTGGCCATCGCAGCGGTCGGCATCGCGCTCAGCCACAGCCTGGACATGCCTGCGCTGGATGGCGCGGCATCCGTGCTCATCGGCCTGCTGCTGGCCGGCGTGGCCACCCTGCTGACCTGGGAGTCGCGGGGTTTGCTCATCGGTGAGGGCATCCGCCCCCGAGACGGCGCAGGCCATCCGAGATCTCGCACTGGCGCAGCCCGGCGTGAGAGACGTGGGGCGCGTGCTTCGATGTACGTCGGGCCGGACGACGTGCTGGTGACGATGGATCTCGACTTTGACGCGGGCACGGATGCAGCCGACGCGGCCGCGGTGATCGGCAAGGTCGAGCGGCGGGTTCGAGAACGCTTCCCGATGATCAGGCGCTTGTTTATCGAGGCCGGCTCCGCGCCCCTGCAGCAGCGATGGTCTCGCCCGGACGCCGTACTTTTGCCGGCCGAAACACCCGCTGCGCCAGGGCCCGCGGCGGCGCTGCCGGCTTCATCTTGAGTCGCCCTGCGGTCGACCCGGCAGACCGGCCTGCAACCCTGCGGGCGCGGGGTGGCCGACAAGGTGCAGGCCATCGTCGAGCGGGACTGGACGTCATCTGGCAGGTCCTTTGGATAGGGGCAAAGCGCTGCCCATGGCGGCGTCGGCGGACGTCGCCTGGGTTCTGGAAAGCGTGGGGGTGGGCCGGTTTCAACCGGCGGGGCAGAGCGTCTAGGTGCCGTCTGTTGCTGACGCTGTCTCTATCACAAGGTAGGCACAAAGCAAAAAGCCGCCCTTGCGGGGCGGCTTCTGCCAATTCATTAGTTGTTGTTTTTGTTAGAGAATTTTGGTTGCGGGGGCAAGATTTGAACTTGCGACCTTTGGGTTATGAGCCCAACGAGCTACCAGGCTGCTCCACCCCGCGACTGAAGCATCAATTGTAGCACGGATACCGTTGCTTTGCTGCATTGCAGCGAACTTGTTGCGCCACAAGCCAAGTCCAGGAGGCTTTGAACCTTACAGCCCGGCTTGGGTAAGCGATTCCCCGAACCGCCGCGCACCCTGGAAACCCACCACTCTTGCGCTGACGATCTCCTGGCCCTGTGAATCGAAGAAAAGGGTGCCGGGTGGCCCGAACAGCTTGAAACGGCGCAACAGCGCCCTGTCCATCTCGGTGTTCGACGTGACATCAGCCTTCAATAGCAGCACTGGCGCCAATCGCGATGAAACCGAACCGTCGCTGAAAGTGAACCGCTCCATCTCTTTGCAGGACACACACCAGTCTGCATAAAAGTCCAGCATGACGGGCCGGCCAGCAGCGGCTCTGAGTGCCGCGTCCAGCTCGGCCTCGCTGCGCACAGGCTGAAACGCGGGTGCTGCACCGACGCTGGTCTGGCCTGAACCCCAATGCGCCAAAGGGCGCAAGGGATCTTGCCCGCCCGACGCTGCACCTACCACCTGCACAACGCCCAGCGTCAGCGCGGTTACACCTAGCGCGCGCTGCAGGCCTGTGCGCAGGACGTGGCGGTGGTGGACCGGTGCAGAAAAGGGTTTGAGCAGGAAACCGGTCAACAACAACAACAGGCCCCAGAGCCCGAGCACGAAGGCGATGGGCAACACCGGCTGTGCGACCCAAAGTGCAACACCCAACATCATCAGCCCGAAGAAGCGCTTGACACCATGCATCCAGGCACCGGCCTTGGGCACCCAACGGCCGGCCGAGGCGCCGAGCAGCAGCAGCGGCACGCTCATGCCGGCGGCCATTGCAAACAAGGCCACACCGCCCTGCAGCACGTCGCCGCTCTGGCTGATAAACAGCAGCGCGCCGGCCAGGGGGGCGGTAACACAGGGGCTGACGATCAGAGCTGACACAGCGCCCATCGCAAACACGGCCAGCACACGGCCGGGCGGCAAGCGGTTGCAATGGCTGGTCAGCTGGCCCGTGAACCGCGAAGGCAACCGCAACTCGTACACATCGAACATCGACAGCGCAAAAACCGCCAACATCACCGCAAACCCGCCGATCACCCAGGGCGTCTGCAAGGCCGCCGAAAACCCCTCTCCAGCAAGCCCGGCGGCCACACCCATGGCGGTGTACACCAAGGCCATGCCCAAAGAGTAGGCCGCAGCCAAGGCCAGCCCACGCCGGCGTGAAGGCTGCCTCTCCACGCCGACGATCAATGACGACAGGATCGGCAGCATCGGCAGCACACACGGCGTGAGCGACAACAAGACGCCCATGCCGAAGAAAAACGCGATCACCTGCCAGAGCGCCCCGCCGAGCAGCACGCGGTCCATCAGCGCGCCGTCGAACCAGCCTTGCTGAGAGGCGCCAGGCGGCGTTGGCGCAACCCCTGCTGTCAACAAGACTGCTGGATCGAGTCGCACCTCGGTGCTCATCGGCGGATAACACAGCCCCGCATC
>Ga0105047_10015143_pt1 | contig 12164 bp, 10 predicted proteins | sample MAT04_FD_78384 | JGI IMG/M metagenome (GOLD analysis project Ga0105047, IMG submission 78384) | Freshwater microbial communities from Lake Fryxell liftoff mats and glacier meltwater in Antarctica - MAT-04 (megahit assembly) | ecosystem: Environmental > Aquatic > Freshwater > Ice > Liftoff... | reverse complement strand
CACGCTGCGTTATGAGATGTCTCGCATCACCGCCACCGGCAGCGCCGGCGACGCCGAGACCCAGCTGGCCTTCTTCAAGCCCCGGCTGAACATCGCCTGGACCCCCGGGCCCGGCCACCAGGCGAATTTCAAGATCGAGCGCAACGCCGAGCAGTTGTCGTTCGGGGCCTTCACTGCCTCCGCCTCCTTTACCACCGGCATCTTCGGGCGCGGCAACCCGGACCTGCGCCCGGCCCAGGTCTGGCTGGCGCAGGCGCGCTATGAGCGGGTCTACGATCGTCAGGGCAGCTTCGTCGCCGAACTGACCCACGAACAGATCGACGACGTGCTCGGCCAGGTCATTGTCATGGAGACGCCACCAGGCGCGCCCAGGCCCATCGCCTTCAACATCACCCGCAACGTCGGCGAGGCCGTCCGCGACACGCTGAAGCTGACCAACCGCCTTCCGCTGGACCGCTATGGTATGACCGGAGGCATGTTCTCGGCCAGCCTTCAGTTGCGTCGGTCCGAGACCGAGGACCCTGTCACCTTCGTCGATCGCCGCCTGTCGGGGGAACAGCCCCTCACCTGGAGTCTGGGCCTGAGCCAGAACCTGGTCGCCCAGCGCATCAACTGGAGCGTCAATCTGTCCAGCGGACAGTCGCAGGAATCATTCTCGCCCCGCACCATCTCCAGCTTCCGCTCCGATCCGACGTTCAGCGCCGGCCTGACCTATCGGCCCGACTCCAAACTCAGCCTCTCGGGCAACCTATTCGTCGGCAGCGTCTTCGAGAACGATTTCGCCCTCTTCGCGGCCGCCCGCCCAAACGGCGCGGTCCTCTACAACGAGAGGAACAGGTCCCACGGCCAGGTGCAGGCCTCGATCTCGTTGCGGCGGGCGTTCTAGGCGGGCGTTCCAGCGCCGGGCGTGCTTGGCTTCGAACAACGGTTGCCCCCCCGCGCCTTTTCCCCTATACGCGCCGCCTTTCCAGGGCTTCGGTCCGGGCTGCGGAACACCAAAGGGTTCGGGAAGTCATCCCGGCCGCCGCGCCAGGATCCATCGTGGGAGAGGACTTACCCGGTCCCCTCGCGCCGACGCCCTACAAGGGAGACTACCGCATGGCTCTTTACGAGCACACGGTCATGTCGCGCCAGGATATCAGCGCGCAACAGGCCGAAGCGCTGAACGACACCATCAAGGGCTTGATCGAAGCCGGCGGCGGCACCGTCGCCAAGATCGAGTACTGGGGTCTGCGCAACCTGACCTATCGGGTCAAAAAGAACCGCAAGGCGCACTATTCGCTGCTCGCCGTCGACTGTCCGCCCGCCGCCATGGCCGAAGTGGAACGTCAGCTGTCGATCAACGAAGACGTCCTGCGCTGGCTGACCGTCCGCGTCGAGGAACTCGACCTGGAACTGTCGCCGCTGCTGGCCCGCCGCGAGCGCGAGCGCGAACGTGAACGCGAGCGTACGCCGCGTGACGACGCCGCCGCCGAAGCCACCTTCTAAGGGAACCCGGAACATGACCGATACGACTGCCCCGTCGCCGGGCGCGCCAGCCGGCTCCGGCCCGGCCCGCCGCCCCTTCTATCGCCGCCGCAAGGTGTGCCCGTTCTCCGGCCCGGGTGCGCCGAAGATCGACTACAAGGACGTGAAACTGCTGCAACGCTACATCAGCGAACGCGGCAAGATCGTGCCTTCGCGCATCACGGCCGTTTCCCAGATCAAGCAACGCGAACTGGCCAAGGCCATCAAGCGCGCCCGCTATCTGGCCCTCCTGCCCTATGTGGTGAAGTAAGATGAAGGTCGTTCTGCTTGAGCGCGTCGAGAATCTCGGCGCCATCGGCGACGTCGTGTCCGTCAAGGACGGCTTCGCCCGTAATTTCCTTTTGCCGCGCGACAAGGCCCGTCGGGCCACGTCGGCGAACCTGAAGGCGTTCGAACTTGACCGCGTCGCCATCGAGGCCCGCAATGAGAAGAACAAGACCGACGCCGGCACGATCGGTTCCAAGATCGACGGCCAGACCTATGTCATGATCCGGCAAGCCGGTGAGACGGGTCAGCTGTACGGTTCGGTCGCCGCGCGCGACATCGTCGAGGCCGTCTTGGCCGAAGGCGGCAAGGTCGAGCGCAGCCAGATCGTGCTCAACACCCCGATCAAGACTCTGGGCGTTCACGAGATCACCGTGCGTCTGCACGCGGAAGTCTCGGCCACCGTCAAGATCAACATCGCCCGCTCGGCCGACGAAGCCGAGCGTCAGGCCAAGGGTGAGGACGTGATCAAGGCCGCCTATGACGAGGACCGCGAAGCGGCCCTCGAACAGGCCAAGGACATGGTCGCCGGCGGTGCCGGCCAGCAGGACGGCCTCGGTTCGGAAGCCTGAACCAAAGCCATCCGGTCATAAAACAGGAGAGGGCGCGCCCAGCCGGGCGCGCCCTCTTTTGTTTTGGGTGCCACTATCGTCAGCGTGCGGCGATTAACCGTGCTTGACCGGAGCCAAATTGGCACCCAGCATGGGGTGTCATTTCACGACGGGGGTCGCACATGCACATTTTTTCCAGGCGGGCGACTTGGCTCGCTTTCGCATCCGCCGGGGCCCTGTTGGCCTGTCCGCTGGTGGCCTCGGCCCAGACCGCACCGGCGCAGCAGCCTGATGCAACCGAGATCGACGAGGTCGTCGTCACCGGCACCCGCGTGGCCGGCCGCACACGGCTGGACACCATCGCGCCGGTCGATGTGATCACGAGCGAAATCCTGGAGCGTCAGGGCTCGACCGAACTGGCCCAGGCCCTCGCGACCCTGGCACCGTCCATCAGCTTCGCCCGGCCTTCGATCACCGACGGCACGGACACGGTGCGCCCCGCCACCCTGCGGGGTCTGGCACCCGACCAGACCCTGGTTCTGCTCAACGGCATCCGCAGGCACACCTCGGCCCTCGTCAACGTCAACGGATCGATCGGCCGGGGTTCGGCCGCGGTGGACCTGAACGCCATTCCGTCGATCGCCATCGATCGCGTGGAAGTGTTGCGCGAAGGGGCATCAGCCCAGTACGGCTCGGACGCCATCGCCGGCGTCATCAACCTGCGCCTGCGCGAGGCGCGCTCGGGCGGCGGCGCGGCCTTTACTTACGGCCAGTATTTCACGGAGTTCGCCACGGCCCGCCTTCCGGCGCGCTCCGAAGAAGACGGCCAGACCTTTACGGCCGCGGGGTGGCAGGGTCTGCCGCTCGGCGAGGAAGGCTTCCTGACTGTCTCGGCCGAATATCGCGACCGCAATCCGACCAGCCGCGGCGACCTCGACCCGCGACTGGCCCCCCGCCCTGCGCGCATCACCAGTCGTTACGGCGATCCCGAAACGACGGACGCCACCCTCTATCTGAACGCCGGCGTGCCGCTGAGCAACGGTTTCGAACTGTATGGCTTCACCGGCTATCAGCACCGCGAGTCCGAGAGCGCCGCCACGCCGCGGACCTTCAACAACGCCAACAACGACCCCCTCGTCTATCCCGACGGTTTCCTGCCCATCATCGCGCCGACCGTGGACGACTTTACCGCAGCCGCCGGTCTGCGGGGCCAGGTCGCCGGCTTCGATATGGACCTGAACCTGGTTTACGGTCGCAACGAGATCGCCTTTCGCGTCGAGGACTCGATCAACGGTTCGCTCGTCCCCGGCTCGCCAACCAGTTTCGATGCCGGCGGGGTCGCCTATGACCAGTTCGTACTGGGACTGGATTTCGTGCGGCGTTACGATGTCGGCCTGTTCGAACCCCTCAACGTCGCCTTCGGGGCCGAGGCCCGCCGCGAGCACTACGAGATCTTCGCGGGAGAACTGGCCTCGTACCAGTTCCGGCCGGGGCGCCCCGGGGCCGGGGCCGGATCCCAAGGTTTCATTGGTTTCCGCCCGTCCAACGAGGTGGACGAGAGCCGCAATTCCTTCGGCCTCTATCTCGATCTCGACGCCCAGGTGACGGAACGATTCAACGTCAACGGGGCCGTCCGGTTCGAGGACTTCTCCGACTTCGGCAACACCACGACCGGCAAGATAGCCGGGCGTTATGACTTCACCGACAGCTTCGCCCTGCGCGGCGCAGTTTCCACCGGTTTCAGGGCACCCAGCCTGCAGCAGTCCTATTTCACCGCCACGGCCATCAATTTCATCGTCATTGGCGGGGTCAGCACTCCGGTCGAGGTGACAACCTTCCCGGCAACCAATCCGATCGCGCGGAACCTGGGTGCCCGCCCGCTCGAGCCGGAGGAATCGACCAACTATTCCTTCGGCATGGTTTTCCACAACGGGCCGTTCGAACTGACCGTCGACGCCTACCAGATCGAGATCACCGACCGGATCGTCCTGTCGGAAAACCTGCTGGGAACACCCACCGGTAGCGCCACGGCGGTGGCCATCTTCAACCTGCTGAACCCGCCGGGATCGGGCGGTTCGGTCGGAGGCGGCCGCTTCTTCATCAACGGCGTGGATACCACGACCGAGGGCGTCGACATCGTGGGCCGCTATCGCCACGGATACAGCGACACCGGACGGGTCGATTTCACGATCGCGGCCAACTTCAACTCCACCGATGTCACCCGCGTGCCGGCTATTCCCTCAGGCGTGCCTATCCCCACGCCTCCGGTCCTGTTCAACCGCATCAATGTGCTGACCTTCGAAGAAGGCACGCCCAAGGAGAAGATCGTCTTCAGCGCGGACCTGTCGGACGGCCCGCTCGGCCTCACTGCCAAGCTTCAGAGCTATTCGGACGTGCTGCACCCGTTCAGCAACACCGACCCGGCGTTCGACGTGCGCACCGGTGACAAGGTCCTGCTCGATTTCGAGGGGCGTTATCAATTCAACGATCGCGTTCAACTGGCAATCGGCGTCAACAACGCGACCGATCAATATCCGGACCGGACGGCGGCCACCATCAATACCAATGGTGCGCTGGCCTTCTCCAACTATTCGCCGTTCGGTTTCAACGGCCGCTTCGTTTATGGCCGGCTCAGCGTTAACTGGTGATATCGATGGCGGCGCGGATTCTGGTCCGCGCCGCCTCTTGTCATTGAGTCCCGTTCATCGAGCGTACAGCAAAGCTTGCCTATCATCGGTTCTGGGTCGATGTTCGGCGCAGTGGAGATATGAATGAAACGGCTGGTATCGGTACTATTGTTTCTCGGCGTCCTGATCGCGCCCGGCGTCGCTGCGGCCCAGGGCTCGCGCACCCTCGATGGCTTCGTCATCGAGGCGAACCGCATCCCGATGAATGCCACATCGGCACTTCGTCCCAGCGCACACCGTCTCAAGGGCGAGGCGGATCGCGCGTTCAGCGCCGTCGGCAGCGAGATCCGGACCGCGCGCACCGCTGGACGCACGCCCCCCGCCTGCCCGCCGCAAAGTATGAGTCTCAACCCTCAGCAGCTGCTCGGTTTTCTCAATGGTATCCCGCAGGAGCGCCGTCGCCGCATGACGGTCACCGACGGCTTTCGCGCATGGATGGCCGACCGATATCCCTGTCCTGCGTAAGCGGCGTTCCAGCATGACCGTTAACTGATCCGAATACGGAATTCCGGAGCGTCCACAGAGCCGGTCTGTTGTCCCCGTTGAAGGCTGCGTCCAAACGTGTCGCAGGCCGCGCGCATGGGTAAGACATGGGTCCCATGAACGCCTTCGCACCGCTTGCCTTCCCCGGTCCCTCAGACTCGGGATCGATCCCGTCCATGCCCCATAACCTGGAGGCCGAGCAGGCCCTGCTGGGCTCGCTGATGTTCGACAATGCGGTGTTCGAACGGCTCAGCGACCGGCTGCGCGGCGGCCATTTCTACGAGCCGTTCCACCAGCGCCTGTACGAGGCGATCGAGGACCACATCCGCCAGGGCATGCTGGCCGAACCCACCATCCTGATGGAGCGGTTCAAACTGGATCCGGCCTTTCAGGAGTTTGGCGGCCTGCGCTATTTCGCCGACCTGGTCGACCGCGCCCCGCCGGCCGCCAACGCCCCCGACTATGCCCGCGTCGTCTATGACCTGGCCCTGCGTCGCGACCTGATCCGCATCGGCGGCGAGATCGTCCGGGAAGCGCCCCAGCCCGAAACCGCCGCCATCGACCAGATCGAACAGGCGGAGCAGCGGCTCTACACCCTGGCCGAGACGGGCAAGCCGTCGTCGGGCTTCGTCAGCTTCGCCAGCGCCCTGGGCGGCGCGGTGCAAATGGCGGGCGAGGCCTATCAGCGCGACGGCAAGCTGGCGGGCCTCGCGACCCATCTGACCGATCTGGACTCAAAGCTGGGCGGCCTGCACCCCTCCGATCTTCTGGTGCTCGCCGGACGCCCGTCGATGGGCAAGACCGCCCTGGCCACCAACATCGCCTTCAACATCGCCCGCAGCTATCGCTGGGAGCCCACGCCCGAGGGTCGCAAGACCGTCTCGGGCGGCGTCGTCGCCTTCTACAGCCTGGAAATGAGCGCCGAGCAGCTGGCGATGCGGATTCTGGCCGACGCCTCAGGCGTGTCGTCGGACAAACTGCGCAAGGGCGAGATCGACGCCGCCGACTTCGGCCGCATCCGCGAGGCTGCCGTCGAGATCGGCGAGAGCCCGCTGTTCATCGACGCCACCGGCGGCCTATCCATTTCCAAGCTCGCCGCCCGCGCGCGCCGGCTGAAACGGCAGGAACACGGGCTCGACCTGATCATCGTTGACTATCTGCAACTGATCACCACGGGCGAGAGCAACAGCCAGAAGAACCGGGTACAGGAAGTGTCCGAGATCACCGGTGCCCTCAAGGCCCTGGCCAAGGAACTCAGCGTGCCGATCCTGGCCCTGTCGCAGCTGTCGCGTCAGGTCGAACAGCGCGAGGACAAGCGACCCCAGCTGTCAGACCTGCGCGAATCCGGCTCGATCGAGCAGGACGCCGACTGTGTCATGTTCGTCTATCGCGAGAGCTACTACCTGGGCCGCGCCGAGCCGCGCGAGGGCTCGCCCGAACACCTGCAATGGCAGGAGGACATGGACCGGCTGGAGCATCAGGCCGAGGTCGTCATCGGCAAACAGCGCCACGGCCCCATCGGTATCATCAAGCTGAGCTTCGACGCCAATACGACCAAATTCGGCAACCTGGCGCAGGGCCAGAGGTACGAGGGTTACGGGGATTGATGGACCGTCTCCTTCCCCACCGAGCGGCGGAAGGAGCGGCATGGACCCATCGGCCCTGTTGTCTCAGCCAAGACGCGCACGCACAGCTTCGATCAGGTCCAGCCGGTCGGGGAACGGGACCGGTCTGGCGATCGGCCCGCCGTTGGTGAACGTCAGCAGCTGATCCGGCTGCCGCCCGAACTCCGGCCAGGCTGGACGATCACCGCCGTTCGGATCACCCGTCGTCGCGAAGGCCGTCCAGTAGTCCGCCATGACGCTCGCCACGCCATGGTCGCGCTTGCCCATCGCGCGGCCGACGGTGTGCAGATTGTCGAACATATAGGGGCGTTCAGACGCGTGCGTCGCGCCGCCGCCCGGTTCGGGACTCGAGTCCGGCACGACGTCGAACCGATAGAGCCAGGTCGGGTGACCGTTCCGGGCGTGCAGCCTCGCCAGATGCCGGGCCGGTTCGTTGAAGACCAGATCGCTGACGACTTGCGCGCGATAGCCGTCCTCGCCGCCATAGGCCGAGTACAGATCGAGCCTTTCCACCGACGTCAACGCATCGTCGACGGCACCACAGGGACTGATCTCAGAGGGCCGGGTCCGGCAGAATTCGGCGCTGTTCGTGCCGATCATCAGCGGCACCGGCACCTCCCGCCCGGCGGCGAAGGCAGCCTCGACGTCTTCGGTCACCACCACCCCGTCGATTACCAGATTGTCGCCGCCATAGAAGTTCGGAGCCGGACTCAGCAGCGACTCCGCCGGCAGGGCGCGAAGGTCGTCCGCCGTCGTCGCGCCGACCGTCCGGGCAAAGGCGGCACCGCGATCCTGAAGTGACGTCCCGCCGATGGCCGGCGGCTGGTCCAGCGGCACGCCCGTGTCCCGCCCCAGCCCGGACTGCACTACCGCCCGGTGAAGCAGCCCGCGCGCTTCCGGCGAGGTCATCAGCCGGGTCACGGCCGCGCCCCCGGCAGACTCGCCGAAGACGGTCACATTCCCGGAGTCCCCCCCGAACACCGCCGCATTGTCGCGCACCCATTTCAGGGCCGCGACGATGTCCATCATGCCGTAATTGCCGGCCAGCTCCCCCGCCGCGCGCTCCGCCGCCAGCGCCGGATGATCGAAGAAGCCAAGCCGTCCCAGGCGATAGTTTATGGTCACCACCACCACCCCGCGCCTGGCCAGGTTCGTGCCGTCGTACAGCGCCGCCGTGCCGGAGCCATTATTGAAGCCCCCGCTGTGGATCCACACCATGACGGGCAGAGGCCCCGCGCGCTCAGCCGGTGCCCAGACGTTCAGGGTCAGGCAGTCCTCGCTCATCGGCAGCGGCCCGACGCCGGGGTCGCCGTTCGAGGGCGGCTGGATGCAGATGGCTCCGACCTGTCCCGCGTCGCGCTCGCCGTCCCAGGGCGCGACGGCCTGCGGCGGACGCCAGCGCAGCGCGCCGACCGGGGGCCGAGCATAGGGCACGCCCTTGAAACGGTTCACGGAACCGTCGGTCCGTCCGACCAGCACGCCGTGGTCAAGCGCCACCCGCGGATCCGGCGTCGAGGTCTGGCCTGGAGGCATTCTCAGAACCACCGCGAGAACAAATCAGATCGGGAACGTGGCCGGACACTAGCGCGGCAAGGGCCGATATCTCAAATACCCGCTCCGCATACGACGCCGGACAGGCGTGAACCGATAGAGGCTCGGGGCGTTATCACCGAACGGGGGTGGGAATTGGCGTGGAGCAACTGGCAAAATCGGGAACCTGGCGATCAATCCGGCGGCCGGGTTTGATGCGTCGGGGAACCAGCATATGCTGCTGACGCCCGATCCGCGCATCGCCGGCGAGCGAAACAGGCTGGTCGACATGTTTATGCAGGCCCCGGGCTTTGTCGCCGTGCTGTCCGGCCCAACCCATGTCTTTCAGTTCTACAACGAGGCCTATCGCCGGTTGACTGGCCATCGCAATCTCGAGGGTCTGGCGCTCGGAAAGGCCCTGCCCGAGGTCATTGGTCAAGGCTATCACGATATGTTCGACAGCGTCTTCGAGACCGGTGAGCCCCTCCATGGCAAGGCCAGCCTGGTCAAGCTTCAGCGGTCGCCCGGAGCGCCCGCCGAGGACGCCTATGTCGACTTTGTTTACCAGCCGATCCGCGACGTCGACGGCCGGATCGTCGGCGTTTTCGTGCAGGGCCATGACGTCACCAACGTCGTCATCGCGGCGGAGCGTCAGAGGCTGATGATCGACGAGCTGAACCACCGGGTGAAGAACACCCTGGCCACGGTCCAGTCGATCGCGGTTCAGACCGCCCGTTCCCACTCCGATCCCCGGACCTTCGCCCAAGGTTTTCAGGCGCGGCTGATGGCCCTGTCGCACACCCATGATCTGCTGACCCGAAGCCATTGGGAGGGTGCCGACCTGGGTGCAATCCTTCAACACGAGACCGCGGCCCATGGCGCGCACCGCGTGACACTGAACGGTCTGCCGTTGGCGCTGGAGCCCGCTGCGGCCCTGTCGCTCGGGATGATCTTCCATGAACTGGCCACCAACGCCGCAAAACACGGTGCGCTGTCGGTGCCGGGCGGGCGCGTGCTGATCGACTGGTCGGTGTCGGACCAGGCCCGACCGGAGCTGCATCTGACATGGCGCGAAATTGGTGGCCCGCCCGTCGCGACTCCCGAGCGAAAAGGTTTCGGCAGCCGACTGATCGACCGAAACGTCCGTCACGATCTCACGGGCAAGGTCCAACTCAACTATGCAAGCGACGGTTTCAGCGCGGATTTTTCAATACCACTCGATCGCAGGACAGAATTATGAGCGCACCTCTGACCGGCCGCCGGGTCCTCATTGTCGAGGATGAATCTCTGGTCGCCATGCTGCTGGAAACCATCCTCGAAGATATGGGCTGTACCCCGATCGGGCCTGCGGCCAGCATCGACGAAGGCCTGGCCATGGTGGCGGACGGCGATAACCTCGACGCCGCCCTGCTGGACGTGAACCTGGCGGGTCGCCTGGTCTTCCCGGTCGCCGAGGCACTGCAGGCGCGCGGCGTGCCGTTCGTCTTCTCGACCGGCTACGGCGAGGGCGGTCTTCCCGACGAATGGCGCGGCCAGGCCACGATCCAGAAGCCCTTCACCGAGGCCACCGTCCGCGACGCCCTGTTCAAGGCGATGGGCGTCGAACAGGCGTGAGCCGTTGGTGAAAAGTGCCAGTGAGCAAGGGGTGGGCAACCGTGCCGCCTTTCGCTCACCCCTTGCTCACTGGCCCTTTTCACCGACCTCCTCCCCGCCCCAGATCCTTCAGCACGGCCCGCGCTGCATTGTGTCCCGGTGCCCCCGTGACGCCACCGCCCGGATGCGCCCCTGACCCACACAGATACAGACCCGGGACCGGCATCCGGTGATCGGCGTGGCCCAGCACCGGGCGGGCGCTGAACAGCTGATCGAGCGACAGCCGCCCATGGAAGATGTCGCCGCCTACAAGACCGAACCGCCGCTCCAGATCGCGCGGCCCCAGCGCCAGCCGCCCGACCACCGACGCCTTGAACCCCGGCGCATGGGCGTCGACCGTGTCGATCATCAGATCGGCCACCGTGTCGCGGTGTTCGTCGGCCAGATCGGGCGAGACATGCTGGCAGAACAGGCTGGCGACATGCTGTCCCGGCGGGGCCAGGCTGTCGTCCAGGGTCGAGGGGATCAGCATCTCCACGATCGGTTTGGACGACCAGCCGTTCAGCCGCGCCTCGGCATGCGCCCGGTCCATATAGTTCAGCGTCGGCGCGATGATGATGCCCGCCGTCAGATGGTCGCCCTGCCCCGGCAGGGCGGTGAAGTTCGGCAGTTCGGACAGCGCCACATTCATGCGGAAGGTGCCCGAGCCGGACTGGTAGTTGCCGATCCGCTCGCGGAAGTCCGCCGGCACGACGGCGTCGTCGACGAACCGCTCGAACAGCAGGCGTGGATGCAGGTTGGACACCACGGCGCGTGCCCGTACCACATCGCCTGCCTCGGTCAACGCGCCCACGGCGCGGCCCTTTTCGGTCAGCACCGAGGCGATCGGTGCCTCGAGCCTGATATCAACGCCGACCTCGGCGCAGGCCGCCGCCATGGCCTGGGTGATCGCGCCCATGCCGCCGATGGCGTGGCCCCAGACGCCTTTCTTGCCATGCAGATCGCCGAACACATGGTGCAGCAGCACATAGGCCGAGCCCGGCGTATAGGGACTGGCGTAATTGCCGACCACGCTGTCGAAGCCGAACAGGGCCTTGATAGGGTCGCTCTCGAACCAGCCGTCCAGCCAGTCGCCCGCCGATTTGGCGAACAGGTCCAGCAGGTCACGTCGCCCCTGCGTGTCCAGCCCCGCCGCCTGTCTGCCCAGCGAAGCGCCCTTCAACAGTTCCGGCAGCATCGCCATCCAGCCGCCCTCCACCATGTTGGGCGGGGCCTTCAGGATCCAGTCGCGCAACACCGCCGCAATGACCTCCAGCCGCTGCTCATACTCCGGCAATCGCTCCGCATCCCGCGCCGAGAATTTCGCCAGTTCGCCTTGCGTCCGCCCCTCGCCCGCGAGGAAATGGCGTCCATCGTCGAACGGCAGGAAGTTGGACACCTTGCGCTCGACCACCCGCAGGCCATGCCGCGCCAGCTCCAGATCGGCGATGATCTTCGGGTTCAGCAGGCTGACGGTATAACTGGCGGTCGAGTTGCGGAATCCCGGATGGAACTCCTCCGTCACCGCCGCCCCGCCGACGACGTGGCGCCGCTCCAGCACCGTCACCTTCAGCCCGGCCTTGGCCACATAGAAGGCGCACACCAGCCCGTTGTGGCCCCCGCCCAGAATGACGACGTCGGTGGTGGTGGTGGTCATGTCCCCCCTTTAGCGGGCCGAGGGGCGAGGGGCGAGGGGCGGGAGTGATTGGTGCCGCCGCCAGCACCCACGTCGTCCACAGCGGCGGATCGTGCCGGAACCGGATGTCGAAGATGCGCTGGATGCGGGCGATATAGCTGCCCACCGCCGCATACATGAAGCCCGGGAACGGCGGCTCCAGGTTGCGAGCGGGAGGCGCGCCCTTGTT
>Ga0105047_10015142_pt1 | contig 12164 bp, 5 predicted proteins | sample MAT04_FD_78384 | JGI IMG/M metagenome (GOLD analysis project Ga0105047, IMG submission 78384) | Freshwater microbial communities from Lake Fryxell liftoff mats and glacier meltwater in Antarctica - MAT-04 (megahit assembly) | ecosystem: Environmental > Aquatic > Freshwater > Ice > Liftoff... | reverse complement strand
GGCATCCACGGGGTGGCACCGGCGGGCACGTTTTTCCGAGTAAGTTCCTTCGCTTCCATGATATGCCGGAATCCCTCTGCGCAGGGGACGACTGCCCAGGCGCGTTCTCGCTCAAAACGAGAATTGCTTTGGATCTTGGGTCGCGGCCCACCGCTCTTTGACAACCGCATATGTCTCGACTTAGTAGGAAATCCAGCGCATCCCCGGCATCCCGGACTTATCCCCGACTTAAGACAGTGGACTGGAGCCCCACCGCATTTTCAGGCCGCAGTATACTGAGTCCCACATGACGCTTGACCAAATTGCCGCGCTGCGCCGGAAAGTCGCTTGGCGGATCTTGCCGCTGGTGATCTGTCTGTATCTGGTGGCCTACCTGGACCGCGCCAATGTCGGCTTCGCCAAGCTGCGCATGGCCAGCGATCTGCATTTCTCCGAAGAGGTCTTCGGCCTGGGTATCGGTATTTTCTTCCTCGGCTATCAGTTACTGGAAATTCCGGGCGCGCTGCTGGTGGAGCGTTGGAGCGCAAGGAAGTGGTTTGCCCGGATCCTGATTAGTTGGGGCCTGCTATCGGCAGCGACGGCCTTTGTGGAAACGCCGTTTCAGTTTAACGTGGTGCGCTTTTTGTTGGGTGTGGCCGAGGCGGGGTTCTTTCCCGGCATTATCGTCTACTTCACCCATTGGTTTCCCGCGCGGGACCGGGCCCGAGCCCTGGCGGGCTTTATCGTGGCCGTGCCCTTCAGCCTCGCCCTCGGGGCGCCGCTTTCGGCCTGGTTGCTCGACGTGAATTGGCTCGCCCTGAAGGGCTGGCAGTGGCTCTTCATCTTCGAGGGGCTGCCGGCCGTGTTCCTCGGCATCCTGACGCTATTCATCTTTACGGATCGTCCGCGGCAGGCAAAGTGGCTGACGGCCGAAGAGCGTGACTATCTCGAAGGTGTGCTCGCGGCAGAGGCGGCGGCGAAGGTAGAGAAATCGAGCATCGCGCAAGCGCTGAAGCTACCCACCATCTGGCTGCTGGCGCTAGGAATCTTTGCCACAAATACGGGCGGCTATGCACTGGGCTTCTGGTTGCCGACGACGGTGCGGAGCCTGTCAGGAGGCTCTGACCGGTCAGCCTTGCTCTTCAGTGGCCTGTTCTACCTCTGCGGCGTGGCCGGGGTGCTCTACTCCGGCTATTCGTCGGACCGCACCGGGGACCGAAAGTGGCATTGCGTAGCCGGGCAGGTCTCCACCGGGCTATTTTTGGCGGCCAGCGCCATCCCGGGGCAGCCGTTCTGGCTGGTAATGACCTGGCTTTGCTTCACGGGACTGGTGGCCTATTCCTGGCCGCCGCCCTTCTGGGCGCTACCCACCCAGACCCTCACGGCTTCGGCCGCCGCAACGGGCATCGGGCTGGTGAATATGTTCGGGAATCTCGCCGGATATGTAGGAAATCATTTCTTCGGTTGGCTCAAAGGGCAGGGTGCCACCGATAGCGCATGCCTCTTTTTCCTGGCTTTCTGCTACTTAATGGGCGGGCTGATCGTCAGTCAGGTACGCGTGCAGAAAAACGGCAACTTGTTGGGAAAGTGTCCCACACCGGTGCACCCCGTGGATGGTCACGTTTTCCCTAGCTAGTCGTCCCGCAGCGCGACCAGCGGATCCACGCGGGCCGCGCGCCAGGCGGGAATCAGCGTGGCCAACAGGGCCGTCAGGATCATGGTGAGCGATACCAGCAAATACGTTGCCGGGTCCTGTGCGGAGATGCCGAAGACGAGGCTGTTCAGCCAGCGGCTAGCCGCTAGGGCTAGCGCAATGCCCAGCAGCGCGCCCGGAAGCACGAGCAGCGACGCGGTCCGCAGCACCAGCAGCAGCACGCTCGCTGGCGTGGCGCCAATGGCCAGCCGGATGCCCAATTCACGGGTGCGTTGTGCCACCAGGAAGCTCATCACGCCGTAGAGGCCTACCAGCGCGATCACGAGCGCCAACCCGGCGAAACCGGTCAACACGACGCTCCACAAACGCTGCCTCCAGACGTGTTCGTCGAGCGCATCGCTCATCAGCTTCACGTTCTCCATGGCGATGTCGGGATCGGCGTTTTGGATCGCGCGCCGGATTTGAGGCACCATGGACGCAGGATCGCCTCGGGTGCGAATCAGCAGGTACATGCCGGGTTGGGGATACTGCCGGTAGCTCCAATAGATTTCGAGCCCGGGCTTGGTTTCGGCAGGGGAAAAGCTCGTGTTGCGCACCACGCCGATCACCGTCATCCAAGGATCGTAGCCCTGGTTGTTACCCCAACGAAGTTTTTGCCCAATGGCGTTCTCGCCGGGGAATAAACGCTCGGCGGTGCGTTTCGAGATAACCACGACGCCCTCGCGGTCAATGGTGTCGCGTTCAGTGAAGTCGCGCCCTTCGAGCAGCGGGGTGCCGAGCGCGGCGAAATAGCCGGGCATGACATCCGAACCGGCAAAGGGTTCGCGGATGGCTTGCTCGCGGGTGCTGCGGCGGGCGGTGTAGATTTCGGTCGCGGCCCGTTGTTCGCTTCGCTCCACGAAGGGAACGCCGCTACCGGCACTGGCAATCGTCACGCCCGGCAACTCCGACAGTGCCAGTTGCACGCGGCGGTAGACGCCGTTGTAGGCCTTATCCGCCGACTCTCCCGCCACGCCCGGGACAAAACGGCTGGCCCGCGTCACCACCAAATTTGAGGTATTTACGCCGGTGTCCACACTCATCAGCTGGTCAAACGACCGCACCAGAAGCGCCGCGCCCGCCAGCAGGGCCACGGAAACAGCAATCTCCGCAACGATCAAACCGCGGCGCACCAGCAAGGAAAATGCCGAGCCGCCGCTCGATCCGCGCGAACCCTGCTTCAGCACTTCGCCGGCGTTCGTCTTCATCTGTTGCCAGGCCGGCAGCAGCGCCGCGGCCAGCGAGGCCAACGTGGCCGCCAGCGCGGCAAATACGACGACCCGTGCATCGATGGCGAGCGCCATCCAACGGGGCACCTCCGGCGGCAACAGCGCGGTGAATCCGCGCATCCCGGCATACGCCAACAATAGGCCGACTGCCGCACCGATGCCGCAGTAAAGCAACGACTCCGCCACCAACTGCCGCAGCAAAGGCCACGGGCCCGACCCAAGCGCCAAGCGAAGCGCCACTTCGCGCTCGCGCGTGGCACCGCGGGCGACAAACAAGTTGGCCAGGTTGACGCAGCCCAGTAGCAGCAACAGCCCCACGGCCGCCGCCGTCACGCGAACGTACGGCGCAATCTGGCCGACCTCGGCCTGGCGCAGCGAGATCACTTCGGCACCGGCACCGCGATTTTGGTCCGGATGTTCCTGACGCAACTGGGCCGCGATCGCCTGCAAGTCCGAGCGGGCCTGTTCCATTGACCGGCCCGGCGCCAAGCGACCCAGCACCGTATGCGGCCGCGTGTCACGGCGCTTCCACCATGGGTCCTTTATGCTGGCATAGCGCGCCATCAGGGGTACCCAAACCTGGCTGCGGTTGGGATAGTCGAAGCCCGCGGGCATCACCCCAACCACCTCATAGGCCTCGCCGCGCAGTTGTAGCATCTGGCCAATGGGTCCCGCGCCGCCAGGAAACAGATCCAGGGAGAGGGCGTGGCTGAGCACCACCTTGCGCACGGGTCCGCCGTAAACATCCTCCTCGGGCCGAAACGAGCGGCCGAGACGGGGCGGCACCTGTAGCGTCTCAAAGAAACCGGCCGAGGCGAAGGTCATGCGAACCGCGCGCGCCTGGCCACGGCCGGTTAGCTGATTGGGATACGTGACGTGCGCGGCCAAGCTCTCAAACGACCTTTGACGACGCCGGATGTCGTCGAAGTCGAAGTAGGAAACATCTTTCTGATCCCCGCTGTCGCCGTCGAGAACGGTCTGGACACGTACCAGGCGGTCCGCCTGGGGAAAGGGAAATGGGCGCAGCAGAATGGCATCGAAGATACTAAACACCAAACTGGCGGCGCCCACGGTGATCGCGAGCGTCAGGATCGCCACCGTGCTGAAGCCGGGTCGTTGCTTCATCTGGCGCAAGGCAAGCCGAAGGGAATTCATACTTTATAGTCCTCTCTCAGTGCGGTCAGCGAATCATGCCCAACTCGTGGGTCAGCCGGCGGAGGCATTAGAAAAGAATCCTCAGGGCCAGTTGAACATTGCGAGGCTCACCGGGGCCGATGCCGGGGGCGCCACCACCGTTGCGAGTGTTGGTGAGCAGGCCGAAGGTGGGCGAGGCGCTAAGATTGTTACCCGGATTGGCCCAGTTCGTGCGGTTGAACAAATTAAAGGTCTCCACGCGAAACTGCAACTTCACACGCTCGCCGATGGGCAGATTCTTTACGATAGAGAAGTCTACGGCGGCGAAACCGGGTCCGGAGAACGAATTGCGTCCGAGGTTGCCGAAGGAACCAAGAGCCGGGAGGGCGAAGGCGTCGGCGCGGAAGAAACGCCGGAACTGGCTGCCGGCGGGTTGGGTGATGTTGCTAAATGGGCTACCCACCGCGTCCACGCGATCGTTGCCATCGAGGCTCTGACTGCGATTGACGCCCGCGCGGAGGTCAAAGGGCAAGCCAGAGTTGGCGACCAAAAAGGTGTGCAGGTCCCAGCCGGTGAACAGTCCGCGAGACAGCGCGCTCGAGGCCCCGCGCCAGAAGTTCGGGACGGTGTAGCTCAAGCCAGCCGAGAAGGCGTGCTTCATGTCGAATTCGGCGCGGCCCCGTTCGCCGCGCAGGTTGTAACTGTTGGCCGGTAGAACGAAACGAGCCTCCGAGCCGTTGTCGATGACGCGCGAATAGGTGTAAGCGACGCTGCCCACGACGCCATGCCACGACCGCAAAGTGAGCGAGGTTTGGAGGGAGTTGTAAGCACTGGCGCCGACGCTCTGGACTTCATTGATCGACCCCAATTGAGGAAACTGGGTATTGTAGGGTCGGCGCTCCTGCGTCGTTCCCGGCACACCGGGCAGCGGCGCGTTGATATTTCGAGTCAGGGGCAGGCGCCGGCCTAAGCTACCCACGTAGGCGACTTGCCAAACGGCCCGGGCACCGAGCGCGTACTGTACGCCGAGCGAATAGTTGTGACTAAAAGGGAGGCGGAAGTTCTGGTCGATCGAATAAGCGCCGAAGGGAGGCGTCGCCGTGGCGGTGCCGAAAATGGATTCATTCGGCATCAGCGTGAAGGCGTTGCGGACGACGTTCAACACCGGGTCTCGTCCACCGGGATTGGCATTGACGCCGGGCGCGGCACCATTGCCGATGCCGTTCGAAACGAAATAAGTCACCTGCGGAACATCGTAGTAAATTCCATAGGAGCCGCGAACGACGAGGCGTCCTTCCGGGCGAGGGAGAAACGCGAAGCCGACGCGTGGGGCGAAGTTGTTGCGATCCGGACGGTACAGACGGGGCAGGTTATCGCCCACCTGGACGATTCCCCGGCTAGGCAGGAACGTGGTGAGGCTGTCGCGGGTGTCGCCGATGGGCTCGACATAGGTGTAGCGCAGCCCGGCATTCACGCTCCAACGGCGGGATGCCTGCCAGAAATCGTGGACGAAGAGGTCACCGGAGTTTTGACGGAGATCCCGGGCGAGGGTACCCCGGGCAATGCGCGCGCCGTTGTTGCCCGTCACGAAGCCAGCGACAAAATCGGCCAGGGCCCGTTGCGCGGGGCTGAGCGTGGCGTCGGAAGACCAGGGGCCGCGGCTGCCGTCGAAGACAAAGGTGCCGCGCTTGTTGATCTGGTTGAAGACGTCGAGACGGGCCGCGCGAAACTCACCGCCAAACTTGATTTGGTGAGCGCCGTGTAAGTAGGTGGAGGAGTTCGCCACATGCCAGGTGGTATCGACGCGCCCTTGGGGTTGAGTGGGGCCCACGCCGGCAAAGCCGCTGATGGTGATCGTCGGCGCACCGAACAGACCGGGATCGGTGACGCCGGTATTGAGCCCCAAGCTTACCGGATTCGCGCTACGGTCACGATCATTGAAAGTTGGATTGAAGTAATTCACGCCTACCACCAGGTTGTTGGTGAAACGCGGAGCGAGAGCGCTATTCACGGTAAACGCAAAATTCTGTAGGCGGCTGGTGGCGACCTGGAAGTACTCCGTATACGGAGAACCCGAAAAGGCGGCCTGTTGTCCAGATCCGCCAAACCAGCGCGCGGAAAGCATATGCCGGGCGTTCCACACATGGTCCACCTTCACCACGCCGTTGTCGGTGACAAAGTCGTTGTCGGCATTGCTAAAGAGGTTATTGACGCTGGCCGTTCCGGGCGCGGTGCTGCCGGGCCACAAAGAAAGCAAGTTACGGGAAACGGCATTCTCTGGCACCCCGAAGCGGCTCAACACGCCTCGGCTCTGGGTGAGCCAGCCTTCGTTGAGCGTGGTGGCGACCAGCGCGTTGCCCAACCGCAACCGTTGTCCTTCATAGGTAGCGAAATAGAAAGTCCGATTCCGAATCACCGGCCCCCCCAGGGAGAAGCCATACTGCTGGGTGCGAATCTTGCGCTTGGAGGAATTGGGCGGCGCCACCGGGGAATTGCGGGCCAAGGCTTCGTTCCGGTTGAAATAAAAGACGCTGCCGTGGAGCTGATTCGTTCCCGACTTCATCACCAGGTTGATCGCTGAACCGCTGTTACGGCCAGACTCCGCCGAACTCTGGGTCTGAATCGCGAACTGATCCAGGGCTTCGATCGGTACCAGCGTGTTGGGAATCGAGGAGACCCCTCCCTGATTGCCGGCGGAGGCGTTCTGCCAGGCGTCATTGTTGTCCGCTCCATCGATCTGGAAGTTGTTGTGCCGGCCGCGATTGCCATTCACCGAATAAAACGCGGTGCCCACGAGCGAAACCCCGGGCGCCAAACGCAGCAGGCGCAGGAAGTCGCGGCCGTTCAGCGGTAGGTTCTCCACTTGGCGCGAGCCCACGACAAAGGTGTTGGCACTGGTGCTGGCTTCCAAGCGGGCCGTATCGCTTTCCACCTCTAGCGCCGTAGTTTGTGGCGCCAACGAAAGCGCGACCCGGAGGTCAGTGACCGAGGAAACAGCCACTTCCACGCCGGTGAGAGTTTTGGTGGCGAAACCGGTCTTCTCAAAGGTGACCGCGTAAGAGCCGAGCGGAAGTTCAGGGAACAAAAAGGCTCCGGTAGCGCTGGATACGGCCTGCCGGACGAAGCCAGTTTGCTGGTGTTTCACAGCGATGGTGGCGGTGGAGACGATTTTGCCGGTGGGGTCGAAAATGAGTCCAGCGATCCCGCCGCGGAAAGTCTGGGCGGTGGCGGGTATGAGGGTAAACAGGAAGATGAGGGCGAACCAGAATCGAGACATATGTAATGATAACAGGATACCAATACTAATCTGGGCGTCAAAGCACTATTACTCGGGCTCTCAGAAGGGCCGCCGTGCCTGCAATCGATAACTAAGGAATCTGAGGTGGCTCGCTCCATGGTAACCGGTCTGCGGAGTTGAAATGGCAGGAGGACCGGATCAAAAGGCGTAGCGCAGAAGAAACTGGACCACCCGAGGCTGCACTAGTTGCGCCGAATACGTGCCCAGGCCAGCCCCGCCGCTCGTGGCGTTTAAGGAGCGGGTGTCGAAGCGGACGCTGTTGGTCAGGTTGAAAGCCTCCGCTCGCAGGGAAAGACGATGCGCTTCGGTCCGGGGTATCCGAAACGAGCGGCCCAAGCCAAGATCCAGCGTGTAGAGCCCGTCGCCACGGATACCATTCCGTAGACCAGTCTCCCCGGGCAGGGGAGAAACAAACGCAGCGACCGCGGCGGCCGGATCGTCAAACAGGTTCACCCCGCCGGCGGCATTCTTGTTCCGGCTGGTGGCGGGCAGGGGACCATTCACCGTAGCAAAGCCGCGGAAATAGTGATTCGTAGGAAACCCGGTACCGTTGGCGATCGTGACGGGAAAGCCGCTACTGAGCCGCAGAATGCCCGATACCTGCCAGTCTCGCGTCAGCCAGCGGGCACGAGTGAAGCCGGCGGGCGTCCAAACCGCGTGGGCGTTCAGCTGATGACGCAGGTCGAAGTCCGCTATCGCTCGCATCTGTTGCGGGGCGAACGAGTTGATGATGTAGGACCCGCTGAAGGCGTCGCCGCGTTCGACGCCGGAGGTCCAATCTTCGGCGCGGGCGAGGGTGTAGTTGGCCTCAAAAAAAGAGCCGTTCCGCGCGCGCCGGCGGACCGTAGCCTGGAGGCTGTGGTAGAGGCTATCGCCGAGGGATCGCCAGGAGAAAAGCGACGAAAACTGAGGGCTGTAGAGGGAGTAGGCGCCGAGGCGGCTGCATGCCGGAGCGCAGCGCACATCGATGGCCTGCAGCGCGCCCACGGCGTTATTGGGAAAGCCATGCTGGTAGAGGAAGTAGGCCACCTGGGAAGCGCTCAACGGCGTCTCGCCACTCACATTCGGATAGACCCGGGAGAAGCCCGGGTAGAGGCGGTTGAGGTTGCCAGCCGTGGTGGCGAGGCCGGGAAAGAGGTTCTCCCAGTAGGGGATACGGTCCACTTGGTTGAGGGCGACGGAGCCACGCTGCACCAGTCCGCGGGCGGCATCGAAATAGGTCCCGCCGCCTTGCGGGTCGCGCAGATTGAGCGGCATGGCTGCGTCGAACAGGCTGATCAACTGGTGACCCCGCCGCGTGTGCCAGGCGACTTCGGTGGACCAGCCAGCCGTCCATTGCCGCTGCCAACTGGCCGCATAGGTGTCGGCCCAGGGGGTGCGGATGCCACGGTCCGGCGCGGGGATAATCGCGCCCACCGTACCCGGCGCGGCGGTGGGATAGGTGACGGGAAACTGGAAGGGAACGGGCGGGGGCAGCAGTTCTTGGGGAATGGTATTGAGACTGACGAAACGAGGAGCACCGGCGATGCTTTGGGATGCTGCCGCGTTGACGCGCGAATTGCTAAGACCGAACGAGCCTAGCGAATCATACAATGGCACCATCGCCGCTCCGGTGCGGTCGTAGAAGATACCGAAGCCACCGCGGATAACATCGCGCGCCGTCGGCGACCACGCCAGCGACAGACGCGGGGCGAAGTTGTTCCGGTCCGGCCGGGCGATGGCGGATTGGCCCGGTTGCGCCAGCACGTAGGAAAGCAACGGCACCGCCGCCGAACCGCGGCCATCGTTGGCGGCGGCGGTTCGGCGGGCGAAGTAGTCGTCGATGCTCAGATCGGGCACGGCCTGTAAGCCGGAATCCTCACGGGTCGGAGAGGAGTAAGAGTAGCGCAGCCCCAGGCCCAGAGTCAGGCGCGGATGCAGCCGCCAGAAGTCCTGCACGTAGGCCTCCCAATCGGTATTCGAGAAACGGCGGCGAATGGGTTCGCCCTGCGGAATGAGGTTGCCGCTGCGGTCATAGTTGTACGCCGAGTTGCCTTGCGAAATGACGCCCATCGCGATGATGGCGGCACGAACATAGTCGGGCTGATTGGCCGGCAGCAGATCGGCGGGGGCGATCTCGGCCCCTCCATTGGCCAGACGCGAGACTTGCGTCACCAGCAGGACGCGGTTCTGCTCCACGTTGTAGCGGCGATTGGCCGACCAACGGCCCACCGCACCCATCTCCCAGCTATGCGCGCCGCGGCGATAAGAAAAGTCGTTGCTCAGGGTGTGCGTGGGCGTCGAACGACCCCGGCTGTAGGTGAGCGGAACGGGAGCGCCAATGCCGCCGCCAAAGCTAAACAGCGGCCCGTTCGTCGTACCCAGATCCTCTAGCTGGAAATAGGTAAGGCCGTAACGGACGCTATTGGTGATGGCCGGAAATGGTGACCAAGTGTGGCCGGCCGCCAGCCCTTTGCTAAGATTACGCGTGCGGAAGGGCGGTGGAGTGTTGGGAAACTGCAAGGCGGTGGAGGTGCGATCCCATTGCAGATTGCTCCGTATGAAGAGGACATGGTGCAAAGAGAGCGGCGCGTCCAGCTTGAGCGTGGCGGCATTGAGTTCCTCCCGAAACGGCGAATTGAAGCGATACCCGGCGAAGTTGAGTGGATCGAGATTGGGCCGGTCGTTGGGTAGCGGATAGCGCCGCAACAAGTCGAGCGCAGCGCGGGAAGGTCCAAGGCCGCGGGGGTCGAGTTGGGCCAGTTGCGCGGGAGACAGGGTGGCCAGCGATCCGGTGCGCGTGCGATAGGTCACCGTGCCGTCACGAAACAAGGCGGTAGGCACATTCCGGACCGAGGTCGCCTCACTGGCATCGCGCCGCCCCTCGTAGGCCCCAAACAGAAAAAGCCTGTCGCGCCGTACCGCCGCCCCCCCAGAGGCTCCAAAGACGTTGCGTACCAGTTTAGGCCGTACCGCGCCAATGCGATTATTGAAAAACGAATTCGCCGCGAGCACCTGGTTGCGATGCAGGGCAAACAACGTGCCGTGCGGCTGGTTCGCCCCGCCGCGGGTGATGACGTTCACTTGGGCTCCGCTACTACGGCCCAGGGAGGCGTCCGCCATTGCGGTTACTACGCGAAACTCCTGCACCGCCTCGGTCAACAGCCGCAGCGCGGGGTTGAAGGCGAATCCGGTTTGCGGATCGTTGATGTCGACGCCGTCCAAGGTAAAGTTTGCTTGATCGCTACGGCCGCCGTTCACGGCGCCGTTGCGCGGGTCTGCATCTATCTCGCCGAAGTTGCCCCGGAAGTTAACGTTGGTATCGCGCAAATAGGTTACCCCGGGCTGCAGACTCAACAGCGCGGCGATGTTCCGGCCTTCCAGTGGCAACTGAACAATGCGCTCCCCAGGCATGCCATTGCCCAGCGTGGCGTCCCGCCGTTGGAGAGCTTCGCTCTCGGCGGCCACCTGCACCGCCGTTGAGGAACCGCTTAGCACCAGCCGCACCGTAAGGTCCCGCGGCATGCGAATTGCCAGGGTCAAGCCCTCCAGGGTGAACGGTTCGAAGCCGGGCTGCTCCGCCGTCAATCGATAGCTGCCGGGTGGCAGGGCGGCAAACTCAAAGGCGCCATCGGCCTGGCTGCGCGTGGAACGGGCCAGCCCATTTGCCGGGGCAGCCAAACGGAGCATCACCGAGGAAACCCGGCGGCCTTGAGGATCTTCGACGTGCCCACGCAATAGGGTAGTGTCCTGTTGGGCGCCGGCTAGCGCAGCAAACAACCAAAAGCTAATTAGTGAACGCATGTGTTTCTCCCTACGGTTTGACGCCAAAATATACGGTGGACACGGAAACGAAATGCAGATCGCGCCGGGCAAAAAGCCAGTCCTTCGACCGGGGATCCAAAAGCTTGGCCACATAGGCGGCATCCTCCTGGGTGACCGGCTCATAGGCGGCGTACCGCTTCAGCCAACCGGATAAGTATTGCTGCTCAGACACCGAAAACGGAGCTGTCCGTTCATAAAGAAACGACTTGGCCCCGCTATCCCGAAGTCCCGCCTTGGCCAACGCCTCCAGCCACCCGCCGGGATAGCGGCCGCGCCGCAAGCGATCCGCCAGAAACCACTGCTCGAACGCGCCTTGCAGACGGGCCTCCAGGCCAGGCGCTACCCCACCGATATCCCTGGGCAGCAGCGTTTGCGGCACCCGGTTCTCGCGCACCACCAATCGCCCGCCCGGCTTCAGCAGTTGCACCAGCTTGCCGACGGCGCCGTCAATGTCCGGCACCCCATGCAGCACATGGCTGGTCCAGATCAGATCGAACGAAGCGTCGGCAAAGGGCGCCGCGTAGAGGTCACCGGTCTCTAGCCGAACCCAGGGCGAAAGCCCTTCCTTGCCGGCCCGCAGGCGAGCCACCTGCAACGCTTCTTTACTCCGGTCGAGCCCCACTGCGCCAGGCCGGCCCAGCCGTCGCGCTATGTGCAGCAGTTGGTCGCCCTGGCCGCATCCGGCGTCCAGCACCGCTTGCCCTGGCCGCAGCTTCAGCCAATCCACCATTTGCCCGTCAACGGAAAGCCAAAATTTGGCGCGGAGCGCCGTAGCGGCAGGCAGGTCGGCGGCGGGAAGATCGGCGGCGGCGAGGGACGCGAAAAGTTTACGTCGGGAGAGTGCCATGGTGCTTGCTATTAGTAATGATAACGCATAATCTTTATTCGAGTGGCCACTCAAATCAATTCAAGAGGAGATTTCGAACATGAAGTTTGTTACCAAAACCGCGTTTTCTCTCTGCCTGGCGGCAACGCTCGGCTGGACTCAACTGGCCCCGCGGCCCCGTCCCGTGCCCGTTCCTGGCTG
>Ga0105047_10015141_pt1 | contig 12164 bp, 8 predicted proteins | sample MAT04_FD_78384 | JGI IMG/M metagenome (GOLD analysis project Ga0105047, IMG submission 78384) | Freshwater microbial communities from Lake Fryxell liftoff mats and glacier meltwater in Antarctica - MAT-04 (megahit assembly) | ecosystem: Environmental > Aquatic > Freshwater > Ice > Liftoff... | reverse complement strand
GATAGATCCGCGCGGTAGTAAATATCACGCTCAATCAAGAGTTCCGACACCGTGGCATCGAGTCCCTGGGTCGCAATCCCGACGGGAGTTAAATCGTTGTTTGTCGGGAGCGGGGTCGTCAGCGCGTTCGGCTGATCGAGTACGGCTCCCTTCCCAAACTCGACAGCTGTGTCGTCGATCCACAGCACCAGACGATCATCCACATTCGCAAATCGCAAGTGGTAACTTCCCGCCCCAGAGACACCACAAGGGGCTGAAGCCAACTCAACTTCTCGATCGGCTGTTTGCTTAAACAGGACCGCCGTCGACGACTGACAATCGATTCGGCACTGGTACGTGAATTCCCCTTCGATCAGTTCCAGAATCAGCTTGGGAGCTGTGCCCATGGCCGAAATATTGACCTGACAACTGAGAGTGAGGTCACCGACCCAGAACTCCCCTGTATCAATTTCTTCCACAGCGAGCGCCTCGATGTGATTGCGCCCCGCACCGGCGTAGGTGTTGTATCCGCAGAAGTCCGTAATGAGTCGCGGAATCGGATTTTGTTTTTCCCCTTGTTCCGCCAATTGCCACTCCGCCAGGCTGGGGGTGTAGTTGCGATACCGAATCCAGCTCGGCTCGGGGATGCTGGCTCCTTTGACCTGAAAGAGCCGCTGATTCGCGTCATGCGTCCAGGGCGATTCCGCAGGGGACCAACCTGCGACCCCCTCTTTGGTGTCGGTTTTAGTGACTGCTGCCCAACGTTCTGGCCATCCCGTCTTCAGCAATTCGTGCGGGGCAAACCTGTCATCGTAGACCGGGATCTGGAGGACTTTTTGTTTATCGACGTTGTCTTTACGGAGAATCTTCTCTTCTTTGCCATCCCACAAATACACGTTCCCCTGCCGGATCCGCAGCGTCTCGCCCGGCAAACCCACCAGCCGCTTGATGTAGTTGATGTGCGGCTCTTCCGGGTATTTAAAGACAAAGACATCCCACCGCGACGGATCACCCAGCTCATAGGGATACTTGTTGACAAGAATGCGGTCTCCATTGAAGGAGAGAGCGTCGCGAACCTCGGTCACGCCCCGACAATTGGGACAGATCGCAGACTCAATCCTGACATCCTCATAGAGCAGTCCCAGCTCCGCATCGAGTTCATCACTGGCCCCGATGGTGATCCGGTGGCCGCAGTGAATGCATGTCGATTCCTTGTGACGCCCATAGAGTGTCGGGGCCATGGAACCGGTCGGAATGACAAACGCTTCCGCTTCGAACGTCCGAAACAGCAGAGCCAGTACGAGCGCAAACAGAATCGACTCGAAATGGTCCCGCGCGGTGTCCACATGCACGGGCTTGGCTGGGGCTGTCACACTCGATTTCGCAGTGGTCGCCAGCGTGACCGGTGGCTGCGAAGGCGAAGTGGATTCAGAAGTCGACATGTCAGAATTCCAGAACGCGAGTCAGGGTGTTTGGGAATGCGTCACACTGTTGCCGCACTTGCGACAATCCGTGTTGCCACCTCCCTAAACGGTGATGGAAGCCTACGCAAACCGAGAGTGCAATGGAAGTTCGGATCGAGACGTTGAAACGCCGCTTAAATCGTCATTGCCATAAATCCGCCATCGACAACAAGGTTGGCTCCCGTCAGGAACGATCCGGCCTTGTTCGACGCCGCCATCAACATGGCTCCGGCCAGCTCTTGGGGATTTCCAAAACGTCCCATCGGGGTATGCCGCATGATGTTCTCGACCCGGTCGGGAGTCAGCACTTTGCGGTTCTGCTCCGCCGGAAAGAATCCCGGTGACATCGCATTCACCCGGATGCCAAACGGAGCCCACTCGCGAGCGAGATTCAACGTCAAGTTCAGCACCGCAGCCTTCGACGCCGAGTAGGTGTAGACGCGAGAGAGTGGCGTAATGGCACTCAGCGAGGCGATGTTGATGATTGAGCCACGAGTCTTCCGCTCTTGCATATCGCGGCCAAAGACCTGACAGGCGAGCCTGACACTGGTCAGGTTAACGTGAAAGATCCGGTCCCACTCGTCATCGGTGATGTCGAGAAACGGAGTGGGCGAATTGATGCCCGCCGAATTCACCAGAATGTCACACTCCCGCTGATTCGCTCGCAGGTGGGCCACCAGTTGATCGAGATCGGCCCGGACAGTCGCATCCGCCGCGACATACTCTGCACTCCCGCCCGCGGACTGCATGCGAGCGACAGCTGCGGCCCCATGCTCGGCATTGCGACCCGTCACGAGGACATGCGCCCCGGCCCCCGCCAAGGCATCGGCCAAAGCACCCCCGAGTGTCCCCGTCCCGCCGACAACAACAGCCGTCTTACCTTGGAGACCGAAGAGATCGAGGAGGTAGTTGGCAGGAGTTTGATCAGGCATTGCTGCGGCTCAGAGTCAAGAATGAATTTGGCGAAAGAGAACCCGTCACAGGGTCTTCATCGGAACTGGCATGCTAGTCCATCGGATTCAAAATGCCGACTCACCAGTGCGGGAGTCTCAGCCGCTGGGTTCCTACTTCTTGGCCATTCCCTGACCGCGGACGAAGGCAATCACATCCGCGATGTTCTGTGGAGTCAGGGCCTTCTCCACTCCGACGGGCATCAGTGAGACACCCGAGGAAGCCAGCGACTCAATCAACTCACGGGCGATCGTGTCCTCTTTGGCTTCGGACCGACGTAACGTGACAGAGGTCGTAGACTCGCTGGCCAGGATGCCACTGAAGACTTGCCCCTGGGTCGTTTCCAGCGTGTAGCTGACGTATTTCGGCTGGGCTTCGCGGTTCGGGTCGAGGATGGCGACGAGCAGGTCAGCGGGAGACTTGTTCGCGACCGAGACCAGCTCTGGCCCGACGTTGTGACCTTCGTCGCCCACCTTGTGACAGTTCGAGCAGATCTTCTTGTACACCGCTCGTCCTCGCTCGAAGTCGCCGCCCGCCTCGACGGTTTCACGATAGGCTGCGATGACCTTCTCGCGGTCGGGAGAAACGGCTCCACGGATCGCAGTCGCCCGCTCACGGACCGGGAGGTCGGGATGGCCGAGTAGCAGTTGCCACTGCTCGGTGGAGATCTCGGAAGCCTTCACCTGTTGTTCTGTAATCGCAGCCAACAAGGCGTCCACGCGCGGTCGCTCCCGCAACAGAATCTCGACGACATCACGCCGCGCATCTGGCCCCAGCTCCTTCCACTTCGACAGTGCGGACAACGCCCCCTCACTGCCCGGCAGGTCTCCCAGCGCTGCGATTGCTGCACGTTGCCGGTCGACTGGGACTTGCGGCTTGATCTGCTCCTGCAGCGACGGCACGGCCAGCTGAGGCGTGGCAAATGCCAACAGCGACACAGCCTCCGACGAACCACTGGGGCCTCGCAACTGCTCCGCAGCCTCTTCACAGGCGGAAACAAAACTGACCTTCAGTTCGGGACTGGCCTCGGCAGCTGCCAGCAGTGTCCGCCCACGAGTGCGCAGCCCCTGCCCCAGCGGAATCAGCAATGACCAGCGGACCATGGGAGGCACTTTCTGCCCCGGAGACAGGCACTTGGCCAGCACACCTGTGACTTCCGCATCATCTCCTCTCGCACCGGAGATCCGCAGCAGCTCACTCAAAAATGGCGGCACGATTCCGTCTCGAGCGACAGCCTCAATCATCGTTGAGATGAGCATTGATCGATCCTTCACAGCCCCCAGCAACGCGGTTCGCAAGTGAGCATCCAGATCGGTTCCCGTGGCCAGTGTCGCCCAACACTCCGAGACCCCCAGACCATTGAGTTGCGAGAGACCCATCGCCAATTCGAACCGCACCAGCGGTGACGGGTCAGCGGCTCGCTCGAACAACCGCTCTCGCAATGGAGCATAATTCGGATGCTCGACAAGCAGCGCGACGCCTAACTGCATCGCATGCCGGCGGGCTTGAGGTTCTTCGCTCTGCAAGAGAGAAAGGACATCTTGGATACTGGAATCCCCGAGTGCAGTCAGCGTCCGCACAGCGAGCATTTGCCCGAGTGGAGACTTCAAATCGCGAGCCACCAGATGCAAGAGAGGAATCGCCGCCGGATCACGCTGTTGAAGCAAGAGCCGCTGCGCCGTCTCTCGATGCCAGCCGTTCGTCGACTTCAACATCTCGACCAATTCCGCTGTCCCGAGTTTTCCCGGACGAACCCAATCGGTCTTGGCTCCCTGCGGGGGAGTCAGCCGGTAAATCCGTCCGCGATCGGTCCCGCTTTCGAGATCGAGCTTGGCTTTGATGTCTTCAGGAATCGAGAACGGATGCTCGATCGTCTCTCGATACATGTCGCAAATATACAGGCATCCATCCGGACCATTGATGAAGTTCGTAGGTCGGAACCAGGTATCGGTCGAGGTAACGAACTCGACGTTCTCATCAGCCCGCTTGGCACTGGCCACAATCCCGGTTTGCGTGATCGACTTGCGATGAATCAGATTGCCACCGACATCGCCGATGAACGCATTCCCACGAAACTCTTCCGGATACGCATCGCCTCGATAGGTGGTCACGCCCGTGGCCGACGTAAAGAAGCCAATCGGGACCAGCTCGGTCTGAGTCGTGCGTTTGACGAATTCCGGATCATTCGCCCGGCGTCGTGTTCGCACAACACGCCATGGTTCAGCGGGACTCTTACGGAACACGGGAGCAGCAGCCCCCTCAATGGCGATCGCTTCGACCGCCGTGGGTGGAGATATCCCCGCCAGCCGATCGAGAGCCGCAGCGGGCCAGATGACCTGCTGAATATGGTTGCTATTGTTACAGATGAGTCGCTGGCCCCAGTCGTCAAAGCTGTGGCCGAACTGCTGCCCGCCGGTGACAAGTTCGAACTGGCGTGTGCGCGGATCAAAGCGCAGGTCGCGTCCCCGCACCGACAGCTTCTGTTGTTCCGCTCCCTCGGGAGAGAAGACAGTGATCTCGCCGCCGACCATGCCGCCAGCCAGGTAAATCAAGCCATCAGGCCCCCACTTCAGGTTGTTGGCTAAGCCCTGGACATTCTCGCGACCGAACCCGCTGGCGACGATCTGCCGCACATCGGCGACCCCATCTCCCGTCGTGTCCTTCAGGTAATACAGAAACTTGGGGGCCAGTGCGAAAACGCCTCCGTCGTAACAACAGACGCTCAGTACCCAACTCATATCCTCCGCAAAGATCGTACTCGTCTCGAAGATGCCGTCCGCATTGGCATCGACCAATCGACGCACTTTGCAGGCGTTCTTTCGCCCCAGAGGCAGCGGCTGTTGAATCCGCACTTCTTCGGAGTACGGATAGCCCCGCATCTCGGCGATGTAGAGGTTCCCAAATTCGTCGAAGCAGCCGTCGACCGGGTCATTGACAATCGGCTCGTGGGCCACCAGATCGAGCTTGAAGCCATGCTGGACGGCAAACGTCTTCTGCACATCTGCCAGTTCGACGGCCGGCAATCGACCAACCTCATTGAGATCCACCGGAGGCTCATCCGCAGTCAGCTGGAGTACGAATGCGCCCCCACAGAGAAGAAGCAATGCCATCATCGCTCCCGAAATCATCCGGGGACGAGCTGTCAGAACCGCGCGAGTGAAAGTCATCTGCACAAGCCTCTCAGGTGTCACAAAAACTCAGCCTGCCATCATGGCGAGTTCGATCGGGAGGGTCAAACATCAGTGAACTGAGATGGATTCCGGGCCAGAGCACAACAGGTCCGACTGGGTGGCACAGGTTGGCTCGCTTTGGAGCCTACCTGTGTGCGTCAGCAACAGAGGTTTTCTCGCGACACGATCACCCTCAATCAACCTCTTCGGGCTGCGCCGCCCCGGTAGCGAGGGACTGAAAGTGCCTCAGACAGTGCGAATCGAGCGTGCGATCGGTGTTTCAGCGAACGCCTGCGATGTGCGAAAGGCCGAACAGATGAATCACGTCTGGACAAGGGACTTTGTGTTCGATCGCACGACGAACGGGACGATGCTGAAGCGGCTGAGTCTGATCGATGAGCACACGCGGGAGTGCCTGACTCCGTTTTCTGTATCAGGGGTTATGAGAGTTTGGGTGGTGGGGTTTGGGCGGAGCCCGGATGAGTGGGCAGGTCACGCCGGTTCCCGTCAATGCCGTCCGTTGCGATGTTTACCCTGTCACCCGTCGCGGATAAATAGATCTCCGAGTCGAGACGATGGGGCTCGTCAATATCAACTTTCAATTCGTATGTTTCCCAGTTCGGCAAGAGCCATGCTTCCGTAGGGAAACATTCTTGAAAAAGCCATAGAAAGAAGTCTCTGGGGTCATCAGGATGTTCGAATGGAAATAGATTGCTATCAAAAAGATCGCCCCAGTCGTCATACGGTTTGGACAGGAAGTAGCGGTACGTTAGCAACACACGTTCTCGAATACGCGGGTGCATTGTGTTCGCTGATGTGACGAAATGCTCGCGAATCAGTCCACGCATTGCCGCTTCGTCATTCGGGTTGAGCCAATCGAATGTGCCGATGTACGCATCATCATCTGCAAGTCCCCCTAAGGGGTACATTAGAGTGTAGAGCCACCAGAAGTTGGGATTCATTTGGCTCATGTTAGTTTCCGAGTCAGGGGGACTAATGGGGGGCAGAAACCGTTTCGTGGCTCTGTTTCCTAGGCCGCAGGGAGTACAAACCGATCAAACCCGGAAGTGGCGATCAATGGTTCATGTCTCTTTCTTTCCTGCCCGCCATATCGCTCTGCACATGATTCCGCCATGCTACTCTGGAGGAGCACGAATGTCATACATATGGTTTCTGACACCTTTTATTTCCTCCGTCTACGTGAAGGCTGATCTGCTGAGGATCGCCGGGCGAATGCCAGGAGCACTGGCAGTTTGACTTGAGGCCTTACGCTGCTGTCAGTCGTGATCCAGAAGCATCACCCAAGACCCGCGCATATTCGTCACTCAAATGACAAAGTTCGGGAGTTCAGAGATTTCTTGGAAAAGGAAGTTAATTCTTCTGCTTCGTGACGGTTTCAAAGGCAGTGAACGATTTGAACGATTCTCGTTGAGTCGCTCTTCGTTCAAGGACCACGTTCAAGACACTGCCAGGAGAGATAAGATGCTTCGTGGAATTATGTTAGGGTTGGTTTCTGCCATCCTTGTCAGCCAAGGTGCGGTCAGTGCGAAAGAGCCTTCCGGGAAGGACATCGTCACAATAGCAGTCGAAGCCGGTTCGTTCAAAACGCTGGCGGCGGCTCTCCAAGCGGCAGGGCTGGTCGAGACGCTGCAGGGAAAGGGACCGTTTACGGTGTTCGCTCCCACGGATGACGCCTTCGCCAAGCTGCCGAAGGGAACCGTGGAAACCCTGCTCAAACCGGAAAACAAGTCGCAGTTGATCGCCGTGCTTACTTACCATGTCGTCCCTGGCAAGGTCATGGCGGCCGACGTGGTGAAGTTGAACGCTGCAGCCACTGTCAATGGGCAGCGGGTTGATGTGAAGGTTGATGGCGACAAGGTTCAAGTCGATCAAGCGCAGGTTGTGGCGACAGACATTGCTTGCTCTAACGGAGTGATCCATGTGATCGATCAGGTAATCCTGCCGTCGACCGACAACATTCCTGCCACCGCCACGAAGGCGGGGACGTTCAAGACGTTGCTCGCTGCAGCAAAGGCAGCGGGTCTTGTTGACGCGTTGTCGGGCGATCAGCCCTTGACGGTCTTCGCTCCGACTGATGAAGCGTTCGCAAAACTCCCCGCTGGCACCGTTGAGAATCTGCTGAAACCGGAAAACAAAGCCCAGTTGGCTTCGATCCTGAAGTATCACGTCGTGGCTGGGCGTGTTTTTTCGACTGACCTGTTGGCCGGCGCGGAACCCAAATCTCTGCAAGGGGGCGTACTCAAGGCTGCCGTGGTGAGCGGTAAAGCGTCTGTGAATGGTTCTGGACTGGTGCACACAGACATTGATGCGTCCAATGGAGTCATCCATGTCATCGATACGGTCCTGCTGCTGCCCGCAGCACCGGCTAAAGGGGCACATTTGGCTCCCGCGAACTCGGGCCATGTTTCTTACGTCTGCCCCCAGACCGGGCGTGTCATGCGGTACCGCCAGGCGATGAGGCACGCCCGATAAGCCGCGAGCAGATTTCGCACCGTCAGTTGATTGATCCATTTGCCACCTCAGTCAGGGCGGGGCTTTAACCCTGCCCTGACTGCTTTTGCTTGTCTGACAACAGTCCATATGGCGAACGCCGGTAGCGTTGGGTTCCCGATTGATTTCAAATCGTCAAGCTCTGGAGTGACTTGAGATGAGTACGATTGCCATTCTGGGGGCGACGGGGACCATCGGCAGCGCGGTGGCTCGGCGACTTGTCCGGCAGGGTCAATCCGTTTTGCTTGTCGGACGAAACGAAGAGAAACTGTCTGCCCTCGAACGAGAATTAGCACAGCCATATGTAATCGCCGACCTAACGGGTTCACAACCGCTGGAACAGGCTTTGGAAACCGCTGCGACTGTCCAAGGAGGATGTCGTGGCTTGGTGAATTGCATCGGATCACTCCTGCTGAAACCCGCTCATGCCACCACCGATGAGGACTTTCGCCGCGTGGTCGAGACCAACTTGTTCACCGCGTTTTCGACAGTTCGGGCTGGTGCAAGACTGCTGAGGGAGGGGGGCGGATCAATCATCTTATTTGCCTCGGCAGCGGCGGAAATCGGGATTGCGAATCACGAAGCGATTGCAGCGGCCAAAGCGGGCGTGATCGGACTGGCGAGGTCCGCAGCGGCTACATACGCCCCCCACAACATCCGCGTGAATGTTGTGAGCCCAGGGTTGATTCGCACTGAACTGACGCGGCGAATCTGGGAAAATTCGACGAGCGCGTCCGCGTCGGCACAGATGCACGCGCTGGGGCGTCTAGGCGAGCCGGAACAAGTGGCGTCACTGGTGGCGTGGTTGCTCGATATCGAAAACAACTGGATCACTGGCCAAGTCATCGGCATCGACGGCGGGTTGGGCCACGTCCTGCCACGCAAGTGATTTTCAGAGGGGAGGGGGTAGAATAAAGGTCAGGTGTCAGCAACCGTTGCGTGCCTCTGTTTCCCATGCCGCAGGGAGTACAAACCGATCAGACCAGGAAGTGGCGATCAACGGTTCCTTGACACCATATTTCCTACCCCAGTCGGCGTCGCTCGTTATCGAGAGATCTGGATTTGCGTGCCGGGAGCTGGGAAGGCACGGCTGGCATCATCGAGTACGAGAACCCAGTCGAGTTCATCCTTGGACGGGGGCGGCGTGAATTCTCGCTCGCCGGTGGCTGGGAACTGGTCAATCCGCGTGGCTTCGCCTGTGCGTGGGTTATACCACCAGGCGACGACTTCTGAGCCGCTTAACTTCTCCAGTTTGATGCGGCACGTTCTGGCGACCGGGGCATAGATCATGGCGTAGCTTCCGTCGCTCGCGCGCGTGGCGGCGAATTGATACCTCTCCACTGCCGGCTCATCCGCTTTTACGTCAAAGCTGGCGATGATGTCGTTGTCAGGGACACGTCCCTGGGCGGGGCGCGACTCCATCAGCCGTCGACCAAATTGCATCTGTTTCGCACCGGGAGTATCGAGGGCGCGTCGCCAGGAAAATTCGGGACCATTGATCGGTTCAAGTCCTTCGCTCCACATCTGCCAAACTGCATTATGGCCGTACGTGTGTCCGAAAGCCCCTGCAAAGAGGTCCCAGTAAAGAGCGCGGCGGACATCAATGGCCAGGGAGTATCCCGAACCGTCAGGTCTGTAAACGGGGTGTCCTTCATAGAGTGGCTCGCCATCAATGACGGGTTTGGTAGGAAGTCGTTCGAAGTCGAGTCGGGTATTGCCGAAGAAGCGATAGGGGGCGACATGTCCATTCTGACGCATATTGAAATCGAGCCACGACTCTCCGTGAAAGTACTCCGAAGAGCTATGTTCGCCGCGAGGATGGAATGTGATCAGATGGGTCCCACCGTCTCCATCGCGAAGGCCGCGTGCCATGGCGCGGACGATTTCCTGTTCTTCTTCGTTCTCGAAATGCCGATCACCTCCGACGATCCAGACGAGTGCTTTATCCTTGTAACGAGCACCGATAGCTCGTCCGTAGATTTCGGCGTTTTTGCGGTTGAAGAGAGGTGGCTCAGGGGTCTGGTCTTGCCAGTAACGTCCCCAAGTGGGCAGTAATCCGACATACATGCCCCGGCGATTTGCAGCATCAACGATAAAGTCGACATGATCCCAGTAGTCATTGGCTGGCCCTTCCACGATGGCTGGACGCGTGGGATCGTTATCAACCAGCGGCAGATGACCATACGCGTTGGGATTCCTGTTTCCACCCTGATCAGAAATGACAACCGTCTGAACCAGATTGAACCCCTGAGCTTTTCGCACATCGAGGTAGTGTTCCACGTCCTCGCGACTGAGACGGTGAATCATCTCCCAGGCTGTATCACCCAGCCAAAAGAACGTCTGACCATCGGAAGTCTCGAGTCGATGATGGTCAGCACTGACTTGAAGCGATGGAAGAGGTTGTGCATGGGCCGGAATTCCACCGATCGCTAACGCCAACAGAGAGATGATCAGGGAGAGAATGATGGAAGGGCGCGTCGGCATGAATGATGACCTGGGATGAATGAAGCTGGATATCGCACTTCAGTCCCCAGTCAACGTGCTTTTCCGTTGATGGGGAACAAGAGAGAGTAACGTGATTGGGATCAATTCCATACAGGAATGCCGTGACAACGCGTCGCACGAACCGTCTGCGTCGAGTGTGCGGCAGTAATCAGAAAGGCAGGAGGAGGGAGCGGAGTGTGCCCATGGCATCCGCATCTCAATGGGTTGGATCAATTGTTGCAGTGTGTTGTCATCCGTCGAGTGCCCATTTGGAGGCGGGCCGTGGTGTGAGAACTTTCGACGGAGCGGCTGATGTTGACGAGCAGTGCCTTTGCAGAAATGACAGACCCGCGAGTCGAGCGGACGCAGTGGCATGAATACATTGACATTGTGGTGGTGGCATTGTGCGGTGTCATTTTCGGTTGCGACTCGTGGTTCTGTTTCCCATGCCGCAGGGAGTACAAACTGATCAAACCCGGAAGTGGCGATCAATGTTTCCTCCACCTTTTAATTCCCCATGTGGTATTGGCCTGGCGGTACAGGTGCCCCACTTCTGCGACAGAGTCTTCACCAAACCCGCAACTTCAAAACTCACGTACCGGGATGTGAAGTATTCGCCGTCACTGGGTACCATGTGGAAATCCGCTGAGTATCCCCTGCCCCGACAGTCCAGACTCCGGCCTGTCACATTCGCGAGAAGGAGGCTGGTTGATGGTGTTGCACTGGCTTTCCTCTCTGATGATCGGACTCGCTGTGTTCGCAGCGAGCTGGGGGTTGGTTGCGTCCGAGGGAAGCTGGCTCGATGGTCTGGAACTGACATGGGCGGCCCAGCTGCGGATGCTCCGGGTCTCGACGGTACGACTGCGGGTCTATTTGATTTGCTGGCTGGGGATCACGGCAGCGGTCGGTGTGCTGTTGTGGGTCGGGTTCGGGACTCCGTTGTTTGCTGCCGGAGCGATCGGGGTTTTGTTGAGTGTTCCCTGGCTGGTGATTCGGAATCTCGCGGCCAGCCGTCATGCGAAGATCGAGGATCAGCTGGCCGACGCGATGGTGTCCTTATCGAGTGCGATCCGCGCGGGACTGTCGCTGCCGCAGGCCCTTGATGTGCTGGCCACGCAATGCCCGCGTCCGATTCGCGAGGAGTTCCAGCAGATCCACGGCGAGTATCAGCTCGGCAAGACGCTCGATGTCTGCTTAAAAGAGGCCCGCGACCGGCTCAAGAGCGAGCATTTCGCGCTCTTCGCCGCCGCGATGGAGGCCAGCCGCCAGAGCGGAGGCCGCCTGAACGAGGTTGTCGAGCGCATCGCGATCTCGGTCCGGGAGCTGCACCGCCTGGAACGCAAGATTCTGGCGGAGACCTCACAGTCCCGGCGTTCGGCACTCTATATGTCGCTGGCCCCCGCTGCGATTTTGGCCATGTACTGGGCCTTCCTCGACCCCGGCAGTGTCGAGCGGTTGTTCGTGGAACCCGCTGGCCAACTGATTCTGGTGGCTGCCGTACTGCTCAACATCGTGGCGTACTTGTGGGCGCAGCGGATTCTGGATGCCGATTTGTAAGCTCGCCTGGGGAAAAGACATCTGGACTTCCAGCAGTGCTGCTTTTGAG
>Ga0105047_10015139_pt1 | contig 12165 bp, 7 predicted proteins | sample MAT04_FD_78384 | JGI IMG/M metagenome (GOLD analysis project Ga0105047, IMG submission 78384) | Freshwater microbial communities from Lake Fryxell liftoff mats and glacier meltwater in Antarctica - MAT-04 (megahit assembly) | ecosystem: Environmental > Aquatic > Freshwater > Ice > Liftoff... | reverse complement strand
TGGGAATGAACGGCGGCTGGGAATGAACGGCGCCAGGAATAGACGGCGCTAGGAATAGACGGCGCTAGGAATAGACGGCGCCAGGAATAGACGGCGCCAGGAATTACGGGCGCCAGGAATAAAGAGCGGGAATAACGACGCTGTCCTCGCCGTTCCGCTTTCTATTCCTGGCGCTGTTCATTCCTGGCGCCGTTCGTTCCTAGCGCCGTTCATTCCCATCGCCGTTTGCCCGTGACCCTACGGCCACGGTAGTATGATCACCGGGAACCTCGGCCGCGCGGTCGGGTCGTCGTTACCGCTCATGAACGTCGCGATGTCGTGACGCGCGGAGGCGACGTGCGCTTGTACGGCGGCGTCGGTAACCGACATGCCGGCGAGCTGTGTATCGAGCGCCTTCAGGTGCATCAGTGCGGCAGCGCGTACATCGGGCATAGCGCGTTTGTCGCCGGCGAGATCGAGTATCGCGTCGACGGCGGCGCGCTGCGCGGCACGCTGCACGGCCTTCTCGGAAGCGGCGGTGGCGGGGGTGTTTCCCCATGTACGCTGCACGACGGCGCGCAGGACTTCGTCGAGCGAGAGGGCCGCGTTGTCACGTCCCGCGATCAGCACCACGCGCGCGAGGCGCGCGCGGTCGAGCAGGTAGCCGATCACTTCCGTAGCCAGTCCACCGGCGAGCGTGACGGCGTCGAACGTCGTGCCGCCCTGACTGTCGATCCACGTCATGTCGCCGTTGAAGCCCGGCGGCGCGGGCGGGATCATCTGCTGCACGCGCTCGGGGACCGTGAGCTCCGACGGCTGAATGGCGTCGAGCGCCATCGTGAGGGCGCGGCGCTGCGTCGCGACTGGAATAATGGTGGTCGGCGTCTGTCCGTCGCCGCGCAGCGTGAACGTGAAGTCCATGCCGCCCACGTTCTTGGCGAGTCCTTCCAGCGAGTAGCGGTGATGCAGGTACACGTGCGCGAATCGCATGTTGAGCAGCGCCATCGGCTCGCCCGGCTTGATGGCGCGTTCGTCGAACTTGTCCATCAACACGCGGCGCAACTTCGACGTGCGCTCGACGGCGTCGAACATCGTGGCGCCTTCCACCCAGCGCGTCACTTCCGGAATCGACCCGTTGGCGCTGGCGTACTGGTCGTTGATGAAGCGGATGTTGCGCGCGAACCCGTCTTTCATGATGGCGTCGAGTCCCTTCGCTTCCGACGCGCTGTCGGCGTACCAGGTGTAGCCCAGCTTGATGGCGAGCGTGTCCCACGCGCCCGGGCCTTTTCGATACGCATCGCGCAGATCGGGCGTGCCGTCGGCGGCGAGCGTGATGAGCGGATAGGGATAGTCCATCACCGACGTGCGGCCCTGCGCATGTGCGATGTAGTTGTGCGAGAGGCCAAGGGTGTGTCCGATTTCGTGGGCCGCGTGCTGACGACGGCGCGACATGGCGAAGGTTTCGGCGTCCACATTGGGGCCACGGGGACCGGAGGCCGGCACGGTGCCCGCCCAGATGTTGTAATCCACCAGCGAACGCCAGGCATCCATGCGCACCATGGCCCGGATGATTTCACCGGTGCGCGGATCGCTGTAGCTGGGGCCCACGCTCGGGCCGGGACCGGAGCGGTGCACCCACATCAACATATTGTAGCGGGCGTCCATGGGGTCGGCGCCAGCGGGCAGGTCGAGCACGCGGAAGGCGTTCTTGAAGCCAGCCGCTTCGAATACTTTGGCCCACCAATTGCCGCCCTGTCGCAGCGCTTCGCGATACTGCAGCGGCACGCCGGGATCGAGGTAATACGTGACCGGCGTGACGGGCTCCACGAGCTCGCCACGACGGTATGCTCCCGGGTCTTTCGGCACCAAGCGCCAGCGATTGATGAAGCCCGAGCGATAGTCGCCGTCGAAGCCCTGCGAGAGATCGGCGAACTGCGTGCCGCCGTAGCCGAAGCGAGGATCGTAGGCCCGGGGGCGGTAGCTGGTGGGATCGGGCAGGACAACCAGCGAGTGGTGCTCCTCGAAGGTCATGGCTTTCGGGTCGGGTGCCGCTCGACGCGCGAGACCGCCCGGTGCATCACTCACAAACGTGAGGACTGCGTGCACTTCCGCGTTCTTCGGGAAGGCCTTGGTGCGCGCCGTATCGAGCCAGCTGCGCGTCGCGTCCACGCGATACGCGCCAGCCGCACCACCGGCGCCGACACCACCGGGTCCGGCGCCGCCACGGAGGGCGTCCGCCACTCCGTAGGCATCGGACAGAAACAACGACGTGGCATCGACGGTGGTGACACCGTCTTTCTCGCCCTCGACCACGAACGAGGCCACGACCGAACGCGGGAAGGCATCAGCGGCCGCCTGCTTGTTGCCGGCGTCGCCATTCGGCGCCCGCACGCTCCAGTTGTCACGCACCATCAGCACGCGGCTACCGCGTCGTTCAAGACGCACGACCACGCTCTGCCCCATCTGGGCGCGATCGAGACCGGGACCGTTGCTCTGCCCGAGTCCGGTCGAAAGGGTCACCTGATGCAGGAAATCCTTCCCCATCTGCCCCGCGGGGATGTCGAGCAGAGCCCGGTTGCGGGCCTCGTCCACGCGGACGCGCAGGAAAGGAGCGTCGGGAGCTTGGGCCGGCAAAACCGACGTAGCGCCGGCAAGGGCGACCGCCGCGGCCGAGAGAACACGCGAGAACGAACGAGGGCGAAGCGGGGACATGATGCGCGGGACAAGGTGGACAGTCGGCGAACTCCCGATTGTAGCACCACGGAAGCGGGGGGCGCTATGCGGGCTTCCGGTGAAACGAGGCTCGAGCTCGCTGCTACGCGCGGTCGTCCTCATGACGCCGAACTTGAACTCACAACGCGAAACGCACGTGAGTCCTCAATTTTGAGTCGACGTCTCGAGCCGTGAGCAGTCCCGATCGTCACCCTCGCGTTACCGCACTACGACCGCGTCCGTCGCCCGATCGTGACACGAGCTGGCGTTTTACCGTTGTTCGCCTACTCCACACCTCGAGTCACATATGCCCATCATGAATTCATCATGGCCGCGCGTGCTCTGGCCGCTGGCCTGCACCACCCTGCCCTTCGCGCTTTCATCGTCGCTGGCCGCACAGTCGCGTCCCGGTACCGTCTCAGGCGTGGTGACGAGCGCCGAAGGCAATCGCCCCGTGGAGCGCGCCACGATATCGGTGAGTGGTCGCGACGCGCGTGCGTCGACCGACGTCTCCGGACGCTACCAGATCACCGCACTGCCAGCCGGTCAGTACTGGATCGTGGCGCGGGCGATCGGCCTCCTCCCCGACAGCGTGCAGATCACGGTCGTGGCCGCGCAGGCTGTTCGTGCCGACCTTACACTCCGACGAGCGGCCAACGCGCTGCAGCAGGTCGCGATCACGGCGCAGAAGCGCAGCGAATCGGCTCAGGATGTGCCGGTGGCGGTGACAGCCCTCACCGCCGACTTTCTGACCAAGCAGAGCATCCAGCAGTTCGACGCGCTCTCGGCGTTCGTGCCGGGACTCAACGTGCAGTTGCAGAGTCCGAACAACCCGGGCTTCGTGATTCGCGGCATCACCTCCGACGACGGCACCAGTTACGTCGAGCCGCGCGTCTCGGTCTTTCAGGACGGCGTGTCGATCTCAAAGTCGCGCGGGTCAGTCGTCGAATTATTCGACCTCGAGCGCGTGGAAGTGCTCAAGGGTCCGCAGGGTACCCTGTTCGGCCGCGGCGCGCAGATCGGCGCGGTGCACGTGATCCAGAACAAGGCGCAGGACACGCGCGAATCGTCGGTCGCGATCGGCGGCGGCAGCTACAACGAGCTCTACGCCAACGGTATGGTGAACGTGCCGTTGATCACCGGCACGCTGTTCGGACGGGTGGCGGCCATTTATAACAAGCGCGACGGCTTCATCACCAATGCCGCCGGTGGCACGCTGAACGGCAAGAACACGGGTGCCGTGCGCGCGTCGCTGCGGTGGCTGCCGACCACGACCTCGACGCTCGACGTCATCGTTAACGCGCAGACCGACAACTCGCCGGGCACGTCGTTCAAGAGCACACGCTTCGCGCCACCGGGGGGCGATGCCACGCCGTTCACGCGTGCGGGGCTCAACGGCGGCGACTCCCTCGCGATCGATCGGCAGGTCGGCGGTCTCACGCTGCTCTTCAATCAGCAGCTGTCACCGTCCTGGACGCTCACCAGTATTTCGGCCGGTCGCCGCTTCTACAGCGATGAAGCGTTCGACGCCGACGGGACGTTGGCGCCGGTGCTCCAGTTCGGTGAAATCTCCGAAGGCAGCCAAGCCAGCCAGGAATTGCGATTTGCCTACGATCGCGGGGGCCACCTGACCGGCTTTGCCGGCGTGAGCGGATTCTGGGAACGTGGCAGCCAGCGCGTGCCCTTCAACACGGACGAACGCAGTCTGTTCGCGCTGCTCGCCGGCCAGCCGATCGTCAACGCCAATGGCACGGCCAATCTCAGTATCGTCAATAGCCCACAGACCGGTCGGCCGTTCAAGACGTCGCACTCCGAACAGTTCCAGAACTTCGGCCAGACGACGGCCGCTGAACTATTTGCGGATGGAACGTACACGATCGCCCGCTTGAGCCTCACGGCCGGCATGCGCGGGACGTACGAGCAAGTCAGGAACGGCTACGAAGTGCAGAACAGTGCCACGCCCGGATCACTCGGTGCCCTGCTGGGCGCCGCTCCGAACAACCTGTTCGCGCCGACGAACGGCCGGAAGGAAGGCACGGGCGTGTTCCGCTCTGTCGTTGGCCGCGCCATCGCCAACTTCGATTTCGGCCACGACTACATGGGCTACGCGTCGTATTCCAAGGGCCGTCGCCCGAACGTGGTGGTGGTCAATGCGGCCGGTGTGCGCACGTTGAACGAAGAGACCGTACTGAGCACCGAAGGTGGTCTGAAGGGGCAGTTCGCCGGTGGACGCGCCCAGTTCGATGTGAGCGCCTTCAATTACGACTACAACAACTTCCAGACGTCGATCACGCGCCTCACGCCGACCGGCCTCGTCAACGAGACGCTCGATGCCGGCCGCGCCAAGGCGTGGGGCTTCGAGGGCAGCGTGCGCGGGCAGGTGAACGCGATGACTTCGGTGTTCGCCACGGTGGGCTACACGGACGCGAAGTTCGACAGCACCGACGCCAACGGCAACAAGCAGGCGCGCGCCGGCAACCGCTTCCGACTCACCCCGATGCACAACTATTCCGCCGGCCTGAATGTCGACGCCACCAAGCGTCGGTTCGGTCAGCTGTTCTTCGCGCCGAACGCCACCTATCGCGGCAAGGTGTTCTTCGAAGACACCAACCTGCCGGCGATCGCCGAAAAGGGGCAGCTGCTGTTCAACCTGCGCACCGGTCTCCGCCTGCCGGACAATCGCACGGAGTTCACAGTGATCGCACGGAATCTGTTCAACCAGCAGTACATCATCGACGCCGGCAACACCGGCGGGGCCTTCGGCATTCCTACGTTCATCGCGGGCGCACCGCAATTCATCACGGTCCAGCTGTCGCGCCCGTTCTAGGACGTCGCATCGAAACCGCCACAGCCACAGCCACAGCCACAGCCACAGCCACAGCAACAGCAACAGCAACAGCAACAGCAACAGCCGGAACACGGATGAACGGAAACGACACCGCAAAGCACAGATAAGCAAACGGCGCCGAGATCAGTGCTCTCAGCGTCGTTTCGCTTATCCGTGTCGTTTCCGTGTGATCCGCGGTGTCCGTGTTCTGGCTGTTGCGGTTGCCGTTGTTTGTCCAACGGAGCCAATCACTCTCGCTGAAACTCCGCCGACACCAATCGCCGCTTGTCGCCAGGCTGCGTACGTACCACGATGGTCTCGCCGTTCACCCGCGCGCGCACGGAGATAGGCTCGCGCGCACCGAACCAGCGGATCGCACGATCGACGGTCGGCACACTGGGCGGAATGCCGGCGGCTCGCACACCGTCAAATTCGACGGTGTCCCGGCCGAGCCCCAGGTAACCGCGCGGACGCGCAATGAGTACGCTCACGCTGTCGGCGCGAGTCGCCGGTGGCGCAGGCAGCCGAAAGTTCACGACGCGACTGGAACGCGGGAACGGCGTGCGGAACACATGTAGCATCACCGCACTGTCGGGGCTAGCGACTTCGAATTCATAGCGTGCACTCGGCGATGCACGAAACGGCCCCCAGCGCCCCGTGTGCGAGGTCACCGCGCGATACGCCGGGGCACCTATGCGCTGACCGGTAGCTGCGTCGACGGCGTGTATCGTGATCACGGCATTGGCCAGCGGGAGATTGGTCGGACTCGCGTTCACGTTGCCGCTCACCATTCCCTCGAGCACCGCGACGGTATCGGCCACGATGTCCATGTGCGTGGGCGCACGTCCCGTGATGAAGCGATACTGCGCGCGGAACGCGGCCGGCCCGAACGCCACTTCGCGATGATCGGTGCCGGGCAACACCACATTCTGCGCGCCACGCAGCGCCGGGCCGGTGGCATCAACGTTGGTCGACGCGCCCTTCATGCCGAGTCCGGCGCCATCGGCTTGTGCATACTTGTCGAGCGAGTCCGAACGGAGCGCCAGAAACTTCACGCCGGGAACCACTTCACTGCCGCGATTCAGCGCGCGCAGATACGGGCCGGCCCCGTTGAATTCACCGTCGGGCTGCACGGTGGGAATGGCGAACACCCCATGATTGGGCGTGCCGCCGGTGACCACGTGCGATACGTGCGCGGCGCCGCCACCGTAGCGCACATAGTTACGGATCGTCATACCGCCGCGCGAACTCCCTACCAGCGCGACTTTCCTGACGCCCGTCGTGAGCAACACACGCGTCACGAAGGCAGCCAGGGCGGCCGTCTGATCCTCGGGCGTCGAGCGATTCAGCTCCACCGCCGTGAGCGTGCTGGACGCCGACGGATTGGGGAGATCGACGGCGAACAGGCGTGACGCCGGATAGCCGTTCGACTCGAACCGCCAGATCACATTGTCCCATAGACCGGCATGATCGCCGTTTCCGTGGACGAAGATCACCGGCGTTTGGGCCTCGGCGGCCAACGGGAGGACCGCGGTGGCGATCAGGATCACCAGCGCGCGGCGTAACGTCAGATGTCGCCTCTCTGGGCGAAAACGGGGGAGCAAGGTGATGGCCATGCCGAGAATGTATTCCCCTGCGGCCGAAGCGACGCGGTAGTCGGAAATCCGTTACCGAACGTTCTTGTGGCCCACCCCGTTCGACCCTAGCGTTCAAGTATCAATACGCCGGTCCGCCGCCCTCCCGCGAGCACTCGGCGCCGACACAGCGGCCCATCACGAACGTCTTACCTACCCGTGCAATGACGCCTGCGCGCCATGCCGCGATTACCGGCTGGGGTGAAGCGCTCCCCCCCGCCATCCTGACCAACGACGATCTCTCGACCTTTCTCGAGACCTCCGACGAATGGATCACGCAGCGCACCGGCATGAAGGAACGCCGCGTGTCGCACATCTCGGCCATCGAAATGGCTACCATCGCCTCGGCCCGTGCCCTCGCCTGCGCCGGGCTGGAGGCGGGTGAGGTGGACCTCATCATCTACGGTGGCTGCAGCAACGAGGAAGCGGTCCCCAACAGCGCCTCCGGCGTCCAGATCGCGCTCGGCGCCTCGCGCGCCGCCGCCATGGACGTCAACACCGCCTGCACCAGCTTCCTCTACGGCCTCTCCACCGCGACCGCGATGATCCAGACCGGCGTCGTGCGCAACGCCATCGTGATCGGCGTGGAGCTCATCAGCCGCTACATGGACTGGAGCAATCGCAACGTCGCGGTGCTGTTCGGCGATGGCGCCGCCGCCGTGGTGCTGCAGACCAGCGACCACGAAGAAGGCGTGATCGGCACGGTGCTCGGCTGTGACGCCGAAGCACGACAAAGCCTGCGCGTGCGCGGCATCGGCTGCGGCTATGCGAATCGCGACGTGTCCCTCGGCGACACGCTGTGGGATTTCGACGGGCAGGTCATCTTCAAACGCGCCGTGCTGGGGATGAGTGAAGCCGCCGCGCGCGTGCTGCGCGAGGCCAACGTGTCGGCCGACGACATCGATCTCGTCGTACCGCATCAAGCAAACCTGCGAATCATCGAGGCGGTGGCCAAGTACACCGGCATCGGCATGGATCGCGTGATGGTGACCGTGCACAAGTACGGCAACATGAGCGCCGCCACCGTGCCGGTGAGCTTGGTCGACGCGCTCGAGGAAGGACGCGTGAAGCCCGGCAGTCTGTTGCTGATGCCCGGGTTCGGTGGCGGACTCACCTTCGGCGCGCTCCTTGTTCGCTGGGGGCAGCGCACGACACCGCTTGGCGAATCGTCGATTGTGATGCCGCCCTGCGAACAGACCGCGCTCGAACTCGTGAATGAGATTCGCGCGAAGCAGGATCCACACGGCCGTTCGCTGCGCGGACTCATGGAACCGGTGTTCGCCGAGTCACGGGGTGTATCATGAAGTTCCTGACCGCCTCGGCACTATGCTGCGTCCTTGCGGCGCAGCCGGTGCAAGCCCAAAAGGCGAAGGCACCATCCGGCGCACCGAACACGTCGGCGATACTGACCGCGCTCGATGCAAAGGCCGATCACTACGCCGACGTCGCGAAACAGATCTGGGGTTTTGCAGAAGTCGGCTACATGGAAGTGAAAAGCACGGCGCTACTGCAGTCCGAACTGAAGGGCGCGGGTTTCACGATCATGGCCGGGGTAGCCGGTGAACCGACGGCATTCGTGGCCGAGTACGGCAGCGGCAAGCCGGTGATCGCGCTGCTCGGCGAGTTCGATGCGCTGCCGGGTCTTTCCCAGGACGCCACGCCATTGCGCAATCCGCTTGTCGCTGGTGGCGCTGGTCACGGTTGTGGTCACCATCTCTTCGGTACCGCCAGTACCGCGGCGGCGATCGCGCTCAAGAGCTGGATGCAGGCGAACCACGTGAAGGGCACCCTGCGCATGATCGGGACGCCAGCGGAAGAAGGCGGCTCGGGCAAGGTGTACATGGTTCGCGACGGCCTATTCAACGACGTCGATGCGGTGATCGCGTGGCATCCCGGTGATGAGAACTCGATCATCGGCGAGCGCACGATGGCGAACATCAGCGGCAAGTTCCGCTTCAAGGGCGTCGCCGCCCACGCCGCCATGTCGCCCGAACGCGGCCGTTCGGCGCTCGACGGCGTGGAAGTGATGAACGTCATGACGAACTATCTTCGCGAGCACATTCCCGACGGCACGCGCATTCACTACGTGATCACTGACGGTGGGCGCGCCCCCAACGTCGTGCCCGACGACGCCGAGGTGTACTACTATGTGCGCCACGTCGACATGGAGGTCGTGAACGACGTGTGGTCGCGCGTGGTCAACGCAGCGAAGGGCGCCGCGATGGGTACCGGCACCAGCTACGAACTGGCGCTCACCGGATCGGTGTACTCCTTGCTGCCGAACGAAACGCTGGCCAAGGTGCAGCAGAAGATGCTCGAGCGGGTAGGCGGCTACAGCATGACGCCAACAGAACGCGCATTCGCCGAGCTGCTGCAGCAGTCGCCGCAGTTCACGCCACAGCCGCTCGCCAACACCGCGCTGATCAAGCCGCTTACCATCGGCGCGGCGGGATCGGCATCGACCGATGTGGGCGACGTCAGCTGGGTCGTGCCCACGGTGCAGCTGTCGGCGGCGACGTGGGTACCGGGCACGGCGGCACACTCCTGGCAAGCCGTCGCGGCCGGCGGCATGAGTCTGGGATCGAAGGGGATGATGGTGGCGGCCAAGACGATGGCGCTGACCGGCGCTGAGCTGTTTCAGTCGCCGGCCACGATCGCAACCGCGAAGGCCGAACTCGTCACGCGTCGCGGGGCCGACTTTACGTACCGCACCGTCCTCGGCACGCAGAAGCCGCCGCTGGACTATCGCAAAGGCAGCGTCCCGGCGGCGAACAAGTAGACGTCAAGCGGATTGTCGCACGTCACCACATCAGATCGGTGAGCCTCGTGCCACGGGGGCGCCGTGAGCCGATCTCTTTGCGCAGCAAGACGATCTGACCGGCGTGATAGGCCCCGTGTTCGACGACGCCGTCCGCCATCGTCGCGATGTTGTAGGACTGCTGTTCGACGACCTTGAGAAAGCCCGACGACATCACCTCGCAGACCCGCACGGCCATCGAGCGGTAGGCATTGGCCATTCTCACCTGTGAGTCCTCCCAGGCGGCCGCCGTGCACGGAATAGGCGTGCGCGGCCAGTCCTCTTCCGGCGTCGGTTCCTCGAGCGCCAGTCCATCCATGCGCAAACGGGCGCGTTCGGCCCGCGCGGTCACGTGTAACACGATTTCCCAGACGGTTTTCATACTCCGAATGGGGCGTTCGACCGCGTCGGCGGCGTTCATCCCGTCAAGCGCCTCGCGCAGCGACGGACCGTGCCACATCGGTCCGGTAATGGTGCGACGGAGTCGCCCGGACAAGTGCCGAGCGTAGTCCATGTAGACATACTCGGGATGACGGACGGGCTTTGATTCGGTCTCTTCGATCGGCATTGAAGTCCCTCCGGTGTTGGGGAACCTCAATAGAACGATCGAGCGTCATCGCGCCGTCACCGCACAGTCACCTCACCGTCAGCGCCGCGGGGTCCCTTGCCCGTAAACTTGCCCGTCAAACGCTGATCGAGCGCGACGACCGTAACTTGGCGCGGCCAAACCAGGCTGAGGCGATCGAGATCGGACGCGTTGCGGCCACCCACGTGCGCCCTGTTCGGGCTGAAGCGCGCCTTGTGCGTGGGGCAGTTCAGCTGCTGCTCTCGTTCACGCCACTGCAGATCAGCGCCTGTGTGTGAACTGATGCACCGCGGCCGGATGGAAAAGGAGGCGGCGGTGCCACCGCCTACTCCGACGTGTGTGCCGTCGCGCTCCACAGCGACACACGTCGGATAGGCGACGTCGTTGGTGCGTCATTTGTGAGCTGACGCGAGCGGGCGGTTACGGCGCCTTGCGATCGTGCCGATCGAGCGCGCCGTCGAGCTTCTGCTGGCCCTTGCCGACGGCTTGCTGGGCCTTGCCCTTGAGCACCTCAGCTTTGCCTTCCAGCTGCTCCGACGTGTCGTCGGTCAGCCCACCCATCGCGCTTCGGGCCCGGCCCTTCATCTCTTCCGCCGTGCCTTTGGCGCGGTTCTCGAGGCCTTTCGCGTTGAGGTCGAGATCGTTGGTACGGTGCTTGTCGGTCATAAGATCCCCCGCTGAATGACGGCTGGCTGCGGCAGCGTTGGCAACTGCGCGGGCCAGCAATGGGGCACGGACTGCGCCCGCCATCTGACGTTGCATTCACCGTGCCAGTGCGGCCGAAGGTGAGGCACGTCACGCCTGCGACTCCAGCTCGTTCCAGACGGTGGCCCAGCACAAGCCCGATGAGCGAGCCGAGTAGGTGCAGCCGGCCAACCGGCGCCTTGTCACGGATGGTGCTGACGACGCCAAGAACAACGCGGCGAGGCCAGCCGGCGCGGGGTCGTCGCGGAGTGCGAGAATACCAGGGAAGCCCACCAGCACCCCGTCGGCCGTGGCGTCCCTGTGAAGGTATGGCGACAAGGGGAGATCTCAACTCGAATCACCGACGTCGACCGTCGGACGCGTGTGCGCCTGTCAGCATCGTATCGCCTCTCCCCGGACCGAGACCACGAGCAGCACTGGATGGATGTCAGCACGCCGCTGGCTGCGCCATCTCGCGGAGAATGAAGGAAGTCCCAGAATCCAAGGCTGATCGCGATCGCCGACTGACGGTGCGATGACGTGAACGCGTACCGTACCATACCGTACCGTACCGTACCGTCCGCATGGCGGCCGCGGACTTGTTAGGCTTGACCGATGTCGCCGAAATGGCCGGAGTGACGCGACAGAACATGCGCAAGCTTATGCTGGCGCACGTTGAGAGCTTCCTCCCTACCGGTGCAGGCGGGTAGTGCCTCGCTACAGCATTTGGGAGACGTGTTGACGTGACTACGCGACCACGCCGGCTATTCGCTTTCTGCCAACCGGCTGGAAGTCGCACACGTCACTGAACGAGTAAACGTCGCGAAGGAAAGGCGTCGTAGTTCTCATGCCGCGAGCGCGTAACTCGACGCGCTGGTGTGAACGGATCGTCTCTTACCGTTTCGAAGCTGTCGGCCGCCGAGACACCACGCGACCGACTATTTTC
>Ga0105047_10015138_pt1 | contig 12166 bp, 6 predicted proteins | sample MAT04_FD_78384 | JGI IMG/M metagenome (GOLD analysis project Ga0105047, IMG submission 78384) | Freshwater microbial communities from Lake Fryxell liftoff mats and glacier meltwater in Antarctica - MAT-04 (megahit assembly) | ecosystem: Environmental > Aquatic > Freshwater > Ice > Liftoff... | reverse complement strand
TCCGATGCGAACCCATTCCCAGATTTTCTTCCCGTCGGAATCGAGTCCGATGAAACCGACGCCGCTTTCCTGACCTTGGCATCCCAGAAACACTCGCCCGCGCGCCGTCGAACTTTTGGGCATCGCCGCGACGGCCGAGGGTGGCGTGTGATCGCCTAGCCATTGCCCGGTGCCGTCCGCAGTCGCCCACGGCGGCGTGCCGGGATTGTAAAAACTGCCGGCGTGCAAAACGCCCACACCCGCGTGGACTATCGTTCGGGCGGTGTATTTCCCCGCAGCGACGAAATCACCCAGAAAGAGCGACCGATCCTTATTCCATTGCCCATCCGCCCGGCCATCCCAAAGCACTTCAATGGATTTCCCACCACCATCCGATTTCACGAGATAATCCGAGACGTTGGCGTGGGAGATGAGATTGCGGACGCGCTTCCCATCGGCATCGTCGATGGCGATCGAAAACCTGGAGGCATCGCTCGGCAATGTGAGACGGATGGGGATCGTCCCCTGCAATTTGGCGTCAAATGCTGTCTCTTCTGTGACCGGTAGATTGCCTTGTGGAGAAAGCTCCAGCTTTCCCCATGCAGCAGGATTCTGATACAGCACTATTCTTTGACCCATCGCCTGATTGATCGGGTCCGACCACAACACCGCCGGCCATTTCGTGCCCGAAGGCCCGCCCCAGAAATACTCTCCACTGAAACCGAGCGTCGTGCCGGGCGCAGGCGCGGCACCCTTGTAAAGCAATGTCCAGGGGATTCGGATTTCCTGCGCGTACCCGCGATTGTCAGCATCGCGCGAAAACGCCATCGCAAACCCACTGGGGTCGGCGAGTTTTGTCCCCGGCCCTCGGAAAATCTTTTGATTGGCAGGATTTACCGGCGCGTCGTAGTCGATCTGGGCAACACACTTGTCGGATTTGCTGCCGTACCAGCTTGTGAAATGGATTTGAGCGTAATCCGTGATGAAGCGTGCTTGAAACGAATCGGCCATCCATCCTTCGCCTGCAGCGCGGTCGGGGTCTACATTGTTAATCATCGGCGTGGGATCGCGCCACAGGATGCCGAGGTAGAGCGCCTCGCTGTCGTACATCGAATAGACACGCGCGGAATACCGATCTCGAATGTTGCGTAATCCGTAGACATACATCTCGCCAGATTGATCCCATTCCGCTTCACCCACTTTGCCATCAATCACAACCGCCCCCGGAGCGGGAACAGCCTTAAGGGCGTCATGATTGCTTTGTAGCGGAAGTCCCGCACTTGTAGAGCGGCAAAATAGTGTTAAAAGGATTGCCCAAAGCAAGATTGCGATTGAGGTTCGGAACAGAGTTGCCTCCAGTGTGTTGATCCGTAGCGTTTTACCCTTTCAGATGATCTGTGTTGAAAGGCAATTCTGAATTTGTCGCCAGTATCGTATTATACATTTTATGAAATCGCTCAATGTTGGTGACGCTGCCTTGGAATTGTTGGTTCTCGAAGACGAATTCCGGGGGGTCGGAAGCGTACGAATTTCCGGAACGGCCATACGAAACCCTGTAACTCGATTGATCCCCTGGATCGACAGTTACGAGGGGGAGGTTTTCCGTCGATTTAAGTATCTCGACACCCAACAATCCGGCCAGCAGACTCGCCTTCGTCTGCGAGCGCTTTCCGACCCCGATGCGGTTTTTCGTGAACGACGAGACAGTTCAGGCGATCTCACGTTTAGGAATTCCAACTGGGATTCACCCCCGAAAGAGGCATCATTCACCATCGTGCTGGAAGCAGCGCGTGAAAAGATCGACGGAAGGCCATTCACAGGGTTTCGCTATTGGTACGAATATGAATGTACCGACATTCCTATCCACCGGATTCTCGACCGGCAAACATGGGAGATTGGTGGTAACCTCGACGATGTCCACCTCGTCTGCCGGAACTGGCTCACTCCGCCTAGGTTGCAGATCGCGCGGGAAACGACTTTTTCGACGGTTGGGCTGAATGAATGGGTAGGCCTGCTGCCGGGTAACATGTGGGGGCGATGGACTCTGCTTCCCGGTTTCGACATGCAATACGGCCGCTCCGGCATTTTGATCAGCAAATTTGACCGCGTATCCCTCATCCGCACTGTGATCGAATCCAATGCCGGGGAAGATTGCATCCGCCACCTGGACCTGCATTATTTTGAGCAGTCTCTCAAAGCTTCGACAAATCCCAAAACGATTCTTTTCTGTCCGGATGTGTTGGATCACACGGATGCTCTGAATCTCTGGACGACCCTACAGGATCAGGATTCGCACATGTCCCGCGCTGCTTTCGGGATCAAGGAAGAAGAACCGCCTGCGATTAGCATTTTTGAAAATCACTGGGTCGATTTCAAATTCAAAACATCGTACGAAAACCTGCTGTCGGTGGGGGAGGAACTGGGCGTCGATTATGTCTTCATCGACCCGGTCTGGGAACACGATGAGGCCATGCGTCAAACCGTAATGTCTCTGATCCCCGAAGCTGATCGGGAGGAGAATATCCTTCTTAAAAAATATATGTGGTCCAACATGTGCGCGACTTACGATTTTGAGGTCGCACAGATCCTCGGGGGGGAAAGTGAGCTGAAAGCCCTTTGTGACCGGGCAGCGAAAAAGGGACTTAAAGTCCTCACGTGGATGGCCGCACACTATCACCCACACACACTTTTGCAGCGCGACGCCAGTCTTAAAGGCACGGGCAAAGCCGGCATCTACGCTGCAAAGGAAAGTGGTGCACATCCGGATACCGGTTATCCCGCACATTGCTGGCCGGTAAATTTGAATGGGCCGATGTTGGAAAAAATCCGAGGGCAAATTCTCGGGGTATGTGAACGAACCGGATTAAAGGGCTTTCTGTGGGACAGCTTCTGTAACCTCGGCTGGTGGCAGATCGACTATTCCACCGGCTCGATGCGGCCACAATATGATCGCATGGGCGCACTTTATGCCAGCCTTGCCAACTCTGGGCTTTACATCCTGCCCGAGGCGATTGTCTCGTTCTCAAATCATTCCTGCTGCGGGCTTCATGGGGGAAATGTCTACGCAGGCGATCTGCTGGGATATAGCTACAACAGCTCCATTCACCTGGCCGCGGACTCATCGGGCGTCATGGGGGATCTCCGCATCATCAAGGGTGAAGAGCCTGTCGAAACACTCTTCCGTTGCATAGCACATCGGCGCGTCCCCAACATGGAACTGCAGAAAATCCCCCGCGAGCAATGGGACGATCGAGCAGTGACGCAAATAAAGCGGCTCTTCTCGTCCTACAAAAAAGTGCGTCATGCGATGCAGCATCGAACCGTCTTAAAGGACGACATCGGCGTGCTTTGGGAATCCACAAGCGGAACGGGCGAAAAATCGGCAGATCGCGAGCGGGTTTTCTACGCGTTCAAGCCCGTCAAGCTGATCGAAGCCGGGGGCGCAGATGTGGCAACGAATGCGCGCCTGAATCCAGGCGATCATCTATCCGCAGGGTCGATCTATTGGTTGAATCCACGGGCCCAGGTTGCAATCTAATTTAATGTATCCCAAAAATCAGCGATTCACGGTGGCGTGGCGCGATTCCATGCATTCAGGTGCGTCATGCCGGGCCGGACGGTTCAGCGTCGATTGCACACACCACAACATCTGCCCGCCTTTCGGGAGGGGTCATTTGAAGCCGGCTGATCTTCCCGCCGTGGAACGTGCCCTCGACGACGGTGTTACCCGGTGCATGCAGTTTGAAATCGACATCCCAATCGGAAGGCCAAGCGGGAAAGAGGCGGATTTTTTCGTCGTCGCATTGCATCAGCATCCTCTGCAATGCAATCATGCTGACGCCGCCATGATCCTGATCGGGGATCCAGTCGAAGCCGCGTCCACCGCTATCCCAGAACGCCTGGAAACGGCTTTTGGCATGAAAATGAGAGGAATTGGCGATAACGTCCCGCTTGGCGTCTTCGGTCAGGCCAAGCATGGCGGCGTGAATGGCATCCTGCATCCAGCAGCCGGTGCCTTTGACGAGCCGGTCATGGAAGGTGGCCACGCCTCGTTCCAAGTCCGGCTTGCCGACGCCGTAGAAACGGTAGGGAAACACCGCATACAGTTCGGGGTTCTCCCAATTGCTGTTCTGGTCATAAACCAGTGCCGGGAGGATGATCTTTCGTCCCGTCCAGAACCAGCTTCGCGTGGGCAGCGCCGGCAGTAAGTCGAGGTAACGCGTGCAGAACTCGGATTCCTCCGCAGTCAACAGGGTTGCGTGCCGGAGGAGTCCTTGCAGAAGCCAGCGCAGCGCCGCAATGTCAGGTGTGGGATTGATCGCCTCGTGCCATGTTTCAAGCGATTGTGATGGACTGAGCCATACCTTGCCATTCTCATCTCGTAGGCCATAGTAGCCATGGTAGAATCGCAACACTTCCAACGAAAACGGCACCATGCGATCACGCCCGAACACGAGGTCTTCAGTGAACTCGAAGAACTCCAGCATCATCGACGCGATCTCAATCGACCCCTGCCAGTAGCGCCGGATGTAGGTATTCTCCGTCAGTCCCGGTGGCAACTCTGCGGGGCGTTCGTAGCCATAATTATCCGTGTTGCAGGTGCCGAATATCGTCATGGTCTCAGGAAAGACCGCCCCCTCTGATCCCAGTTGACGTGCCCGCGCCCGGGCCACGGGAAGGTTGTTCCAATATAAATCAAAGAACGGCTTCATGAGTTCGAAGTCGCCGTCCATCAGCATCGGCCAATAGCTCAATCGCGTGTTCTGAATCCAATAGCTTCCACCCCAAAGCCGGTAGTCAGGATTCCATCCTTCGTCCTCGTGGCAGGTCGTGAATATTGACCCATTGAACTTGATCGGCAATTTCCCCCGGCCCGAACAGGCGTGCATAAATCGCTGGAGCTCGTAAGCCCGCGTGACCTTGTCCGCTTCAGCACTGCCACTGACGCGAATGTGGCTGCGCTCCCAGAAATCGCCCCACCAGTGTCGATGCTGAGTACGCGCCGACTCGATATCGAGAAGATCGATTCTCTCCCGTACCTCCGCAAGAGAACCCAACCAATCGTCGGCGGTAGGCGTTTGCTTGGCGATGACGACGCATGTCGCTTGTAGATTTTGGATTCCCGATGCCTGCAAATGTGTCGGTGAAATTTTACGCAGCCCCGCTGCCGACAGCACGCCTCCAAACGTCAAGCCAAGCAGAGGATCTTCAGCAATCCCCACCAACGCTTCCAAATCCTGCCGCTTCAGCGATTCGGTGACGGCGGAGATTTCGTTGCGGTGATACCAGATCAGTGCATTCTCGTCTGAATCGACGATCGTATCCGGCCATTCCGTGACCTTTTCGTGCTGAAGGTCCTGCATCATGTAAGAGTGCGTCTCTTTGGGGTTTGTGACTTCTCGCTTTGCGGTGCGCCATAGTTCCAGCGAAACGTGCACATCCACAGGCCGCTGAGACGTCATTTCGAGCCTGATCACCGGATGATGCGCATCAACCCAGGCGAGCAGACGAAGTTCGTTGCCCTCTGCTCCGACATTGATGGCAATCTCACCTTTTTGAATGTCGAGCACTTGAAGAAATGCCTCGCCCGATCGGAATGGGTTACTACCAAAATGCACCCGCACCCTCCCGAGCTTCAGCAACTGCTGATCTTCGCTATAGCTGTCGGTCTTAGAGATGTAGAAGAGCAGGTCGCCGTCCTGCTCGACCCAAAGATTAATTCCGATGTCGCCATTACCCAGCGGCATGGAACCGTAGGCGTTGACGCTGGGTTGTTTCCATGTCAATAGCGGGAAGGCAAATTCATCATCGGTTATTGTCTGCTGGTAGGAGAAAGTGACAGTGTTGCGGTCGCCCATGATTGCGTAATCCTAATGTGGAACGCACATGTTAAACGGTTGTGTAAAGTTTCACACCAGCACTTGCTGCATCATGGGGCAGGTCAATTCTGATGATGTGATCTGCAACATTCCAATGGTCTTGAGAAAGTTTGTGATCGTTTACCCAGATTGCCGTGGGCGATGGGGCATGATGAATGTGGACGCGATAGGCGCGGTTTGCGTCCAAGCCAGGATATGAGCCTTGGCGTGGAGCGATTGTCAGTTCAATGGCACCGCTGGATTGCAGGGTGCAGTTTATCTGGGTCGTAGTCATTTCTCCGTGCTGATAGCCAAAAGTGATGCCATCGTCTTCGATGAGTGAGAAGGCCGAGGACTGCGTGTGGGGGTAAATTTCAAGCGTTACTTGATCCAGCGGCTTTTGGCTGCCGAAAGCCATGTCAGGGGCACAGGGAATGATTGCGCCGTGGCGCACAAACAGCACGCCGCCGCGATTTTCCGGGTACTTCACGGGCAATGTGCAGGGGCCTTGATGGACAATGCCTGTCCAGTAGTCTGTCCACTGACCTTGGGGCAGATAGATTTTGTCCGTGAATGCGGCCACCAAAAATGCTGGGCCAAACATCCACTGGTGTCGCAGGGCCGCGCACGCAGCGTCATCGGGATATGCCAGCGCCATCGCGCGCATGATCGGCATGCCGCTGCGATGGGCCTCGTGTGCCAGTGAATAGATGTAAGGCAGCAGCCGGTAGCGCAGCTTTGCATAGAACCGTGTCATCTCGCACAGTTCGGGCGTGGAATACCAAGGTTGTCGCCAGTAGGCCCAATTACAAATCTGTGACCATGCCTGGAAAAATCCGAAGTGAATGCCCGGGGGTTTGGCGATGTCCATGTCGCACGCCAGATTGGAGTGACCGCTCAGGCCATGGTTGAGCATTGCTGCCAACGGTCCTTCGCCGCCGAGTGTGTCACCTGTCCAACTTGCTGCGTATTGGGGCAGGCCTGTGTATCCGCCTGAGCCGTAGATGAACGCGCGTTTGCCAGTGTGCTGGGAAAATCCCAGAGACATTTGTTTGTAGAGCAGCACATTGCTCAGGTTGTGAGCTTCTTCGTCGTTCATGCCATTGCCGTAGAAACGATCGGGGTGGTCGGGCACTTGAAATGCACCGTCCATCTTAAACGCTGCTACGCCCTGATCAACGAATTTTTTGAGATGATCAAACCACGGCTCTTGGGGCTTGGTCTGTGAGTCCAGTCGATGTGCCCAGCGCAGTTTCTCGTCTTGTGACGCGAGGTTGGGGCCCGCGCTGAGTGCGGCATCGTTTTCCGTGGCGATATTGTTCAGCGGATCGTTTTGAGCCTGTTGTTCTTCGTGGTGTGTCAGGTCATAGTTGCAGCAAAGCCAGAGGCTCACACCAAAGCCCATGCGTCTGGCTGCGGTGATGAAATGTTCGCGGCCTTCATCGTTGTTCCAGGTCGGAAGATTGAAGCGTTCAGGATGCCAGGCTTTGTCCACGGATGTATCGTAGTACTTGGACATCCAGCCAGGTTCCAGCCCGAGGGTGTCGCAGGGTATTCCCTCGCGGCGAAAGCCAAGCCCGTCCTCAAGCAGATCGCGGTCTCGTGAATTTTGATTGCACACCCAGGTCAGGCCATACGCTGCACGTGGCAGCAGAGCCGGCCTTCCTACGATGAAGGTATAGCGTTCCAACAACCCTGCTGGATCTTGTCCCGCGAACAGATACATATCGAACTCGCCGTCTGCCCCCCACAGGCGCATGACGCTCGCATCATCTGCCCCGATATCCACATTGTGACGCCATGTGGTGTTGAGGTAGGCCCCCCATCCCTTGGTCATCACAAATGGAACAGGCATGTAGCACTTTTCATTCACCACCCACATCTGCACCTTTGTGCCTCGTCGATCCACTCCTGCACGCGAAGCATCGCCCAGCCCGTACATCGGCAACGCAGCGTCAATGGCAAAACGTACGTCATAGCCGCTTTCGGTTCCGAGGGTGACTTGCAATGTGGTGAGTGTGTTACCATTGGCATCACACCACTCGATGCGGCCATCGTTCAAACCCACGCGCAAGCGAGCATGATCCGCCTGAACGGTGCAGTTAGTTTCATCGCGCTTGCTTTGGAATGCGACAGGATCATGCTTGTCGCGCACGATGCCATAGCGGTTGATTGCCTGACGTTTAAATCGCCCCTGATGATCGATGCGCAGTCGAAAAATATGTGCAGACATCGGCTCAACCCGCAGTGTCGCACCGCTGGGGAGGAGGATGTCGGTCCATTCGAGTTCGGGCTTTGTCGGCAGATTTGTGGGTACAGTTACGGTCATGGTAATTCCTTGAAAGTCTTGCTCGCCACAGAATTCCGATGTACCCGCTCTGACTCGAACGAACCTACTAATGATGGGCTGTGGGCCAAGCGAGTGGGAAAGGTGGAGCACTTGATCGAACTGAGAAGCGATCTGCTTATGAGCGGTGCAGTTCCTCTTCAAAGATTGCAGGGATCATCAGGGATTCGCCGAAGGCTTCGTCACTTGTTCGCTGGGCGGTGATTAAGTCGAAGCATTTCCGAACCAGCGTTTTTGCGTCGAACCCGATGCGGATGATCGGGTGCTCCGTGGCCAGTGGAAGCGGGAAATTGTTATGCGAAACGATGATGAGGTCTTTTGAACCGAGCATCCCTATTTCGCCTAACGCCGTCATAACCGGTTCGGTTAGGTGGTCATCGAGAATCAGCAAGGAATCGGGGCGTTCCGATGCCGGATGGCTCATCAGGAGTTTGATATTGGATTGTATCCAATCGGGCGCGTCGATGGCCATGCCCATCTGCCACTCGCGTCGGGTGGTCATACCAAATTGCGAAATGTCCCCGAGCATTTGTTCGAGCGCGGTTGGGCTGGTTTGGTGATGGGTGAGGACCCCCAGCCTGCGCCCGCCGTCCCGCGAAATCCGTTGGACCGCGCGGGAGATCAATTGCGGAAAATCAGGAAAGACCGTGGGGATATTGCTCATGCCTGTCGCCGCAAATGCCACCCTCGGAATATTCGGTTCGTCGAGAATCGGCGTTCCGCGAAGTGCCGAAGGATTGGTGGCAAAGATCATCCCGGCGATGCGATGCCGAACCACATCATCAGCCAGCCGTTCGTAGCCCCGGGATTCCCGGTACCCGTCGATCCCCTGAAAGGTGAGCAAAGTCCGATCGACCTCACTGGCCACCCCTTCGGCGGACATTTGCAGAGCCCGGAAAAACCTGTTTCTGCTGATGGCTTCGGGGTCGGGGAAAATAATCGCCACGCGATTCAGATGGGGTGGGCGATCGGCGACGAATGTTCCCGCGCGACCGCGGGGGATGACAAAACCCTCCAGAACGAGCCGATCCAGCGCCCGCTGTAGGGTTTGTGGGCTGACATCCAGCTCTTTGAACAAATCAATGCGATTGGGCAGTCGAGTGCCGGGTTTCATCCGTCCGGCGACCACTCTATCCCGGATCAGACAAACAAGTGCTTCGCTTTTCTTAGCCGTTTTCATTGAGTACGCTTATATACTGCTTATGATCCAATGTCACTGAATTATTTTTGCCGCTGTCCATATATAATGTGAATACGATAAATGACGATCATCACCTTTTATAATTCATAATAACATTTAATAGCGAATTTCTATTTTGGGATTAAGCTGTAGTGATTCCACGATGACGCGCGTGACGCGGAACTAGTGGATTTTTCAGAAAATGATATGGTCGAATCCGATGAATCAAAAACAATCTGCCGGGCTACCTTCCGAATTTGCTTGGGATGCACTTATACAGCGTCTGAAAACCGTTGCACCAGAGATATTTGATGCCGACGGGCATGTCCTGAATCTCATCGCCGGCCAGTGGCAATCACGCGGGCATGGCAAGCATTGCGCCTCGCCGGTCGATGGCTCGGAACTGGGTCTGTTTCCCATGCTGGGGCAGGAAGAGGCCGGCAAGGCCGTTCGTTTTGCCGCCGACGAGTTCCAGCAATGGAAGCGGGTCGATTTAGATGAACGAAAAAACCGGGTCAGCAAGTGCTTGACCATGCTTGCTGAACACGGCGAACTTCTGGCGCGGCTATTGGTCTGGGAAATCGGCAAACCTCTGCCTCAGGCACGGGTATCGGTCGAGCGATGTATTTCCGGCGTCCAGTGGTATCTGGAAAACATCGGCCCGATGGTTGAAGGGCGCTCTCCGGTCGGACTCGTCTCCAACATCGCCAGTTGGAATTACCCGATGTCCGTCCTGATGCACGCGGTGCTGGTGCAGACGTTGAGCGGAAATTCGGTCATCGCCAAAACACCCTCAGATGGCGGGTTGTTTACGCTCACACTGGCCTTTGCACTGGCCCGCCGGGCGGGGTTGCCGGTCAGCTTGGTTTCCGGATCGGGCGGACAACTTTCGGAAGTCCTCGTTCGCAACGAGCATGTCGCCTGCCTGGCCTTCGTCGGTGGAAAAACCAACGGGCGTGACATCGCCGCCAGTCTTTATGATCGCAACAAGCGGTACATGCTCGAAATGGAAGGTGTGAACGGTTATGGCGTGTGGAATTTCAGCGATTGGAAAACACTGGAAGCCCAAGTTCGTAAAGGTTTTGAATATGGCAAACAGCGATGCACCGCTTACGCCCGATGGGTTGTGCAACGATCGCTCTTTCCCCGATTTCTGGAAATGTACCTGCCGGTCTTGCGGTCGATTCAGTTTGGCCATCCGCTGATGCCCGATGCATCCGGTAAGCAACCCCGTACCATGGATTTTGGCCCACTGATCAATGCAAAAAAGGTCGAAGAATTGCGCGTTCTTCACGCCGAAGCCATCGGCGGTGGAGGTGTACCGATCTACACAGGGTCTTTCGACGAAGCCAATTTTTACCCCGGACAAGATGCCTCAGCGTATCTTCCGCCGATGGCTGTTCTGAATCCTCCCCGAAATTGCAGGCTATATCATAGCGAGCCTTTCGGCCCCCTCGACACAATCGTTCTCGTTGATCGTGTCGAAGAGCTGGTATCGGAGATGAACGTCTCGAATGGGTGTTTAGTAGCTTCGGTGGCCTGTGATGATGAACGGGAGGCCCGGAAGATTGCCGGCGAGCTCCGTTCGTTCAAAGTTGGCATCAATAAAGTCCGATCGCGCGGGGATCGAGACGAACCCTTCGGAGGAATCGGAGAAAGCTGGAAAGGCTGCTTTGTCGGCGGAAAATACCTCGTCGAAGCCGTCACCCAAGGTCCGCCGGGCGAGCGATTATGCGGCCGCTTTCCCGACGGTACAACGCTTCCCGCAGGAGCGTAACATCACCGCACCCCTATAAAACGGAATCAATGTATGTCACACACGTCTCCACAGACTTCAGGGCCCCTGAGTGTCGAGCAAATCGAAACGTACTTCCGGGAAGGCTATCTTTTGGTTCCGCAACTCCTGAAGCACGAAGATATTGATAAAGTCGTTGCGGCTTTGGATCAGATAGCTCCCGTATCGTCAGAGCACAAAGTGTGGCAGCCGAGCATTTGGGATCATGACACCTGGGAGAAGAACGCGCCCTTGCATCGGTTGCTGGTGGATGCGAATCTTATTCAGGCCATCGAGCAAATTTTTGAAGTGCCTGCACGCATCTTGTACGGCATGACCGCTGTGGTTCCGGCGCACGGGGGCAAAGGCCTGCCCTGGCATCAGGACAACCAATACACGCAAGTTCTCGGTTTTGCCCTCAACGCATTCATCGCGATGTGTGACATCACACCTGACAAGGCCATTTTGTGGGTCGCGCCCAAGAGCCACCTTGCCGGGGTGCAGCCTTCGCAGGAAGCATCCCTGAGAGACAAGGAAATGGGAGGGCATCGGGAAGCGGTTATTGAGCCTAAGAATGGAATGCCCTTGCCGACAATGCGCAAAGGGGATGTCGTGATTTTTGATCGGTCGACCTATCACCGCTCGCTGAAAAACGAAACCGACGAGGACCGTTACGCCTACGCCGCACAGTATCAGGCCGACAACTCCCGCGAGGCCAGCACCGGACGAAAGGATGGTTTTCGACCCATGCATCGCGCCTGGGACGTCCGAAAAGTTCTGCTCGAACATCTGAAGTGAGCCTAACACCCAATCCGAGTTAACATTAGAATGAAAAGTCCCACTTCGTACATTCAGGTATCTGCCGACAAACACGGTTTTGTGGATACAGGTTCGGGTCAGCCGTTCGTGCCCATCGGATCGAACTACTGCGCCGTGATGGGCCGGGCAAAACTCGGCGCGTTCATGTCGCAGGTTTTTCATCTGTTTGGAACTGACGATGACACCTCCGATACGGGCATTGGAGAGGC
>Ga0105047_10015137_pt1 | contig 12166 bp, 12 predicted proteins | sample MAT04_FD_78384 | JGI IMG/M metagenome (GOLD analysis project Ga0105047, IMG submission 78384) | Freshwater microbial communities from Lake Fryxell liftoff mats and glacier meltwater in Antarctica - MAT-04 (megahit assembly) | ecosystem: Environmental > Aquatic > Freshwater > Ice > Liftoff... | reverse complement strand
GAAAGAATGACGAAGCGGCAGTTCTGGGACTTGGCGTACTTGCGCGCCTGCTCTTTGCCGACGAGCGGATTCTTGTCTTCGGCTTTGGCTTCGAGAACCAGCAGCGGAAAGCCTTTGGCATCGAGCAAGAGAAAGTCGACGAAGCCTTTTATGATTTTCTCGAAGTTGGCGCCGAGCATGTCCAGGTCGGTGAAATTGATTTTGACGCTGGGTTCAAGGCGAATGTTGGCGGGTGAATCGCCATCCTGGAAAAACCGCCAGCCAGCAGCTTCGAGCAGCTTGTTGATCTTGATGCGGGCGGTGGCTTCTTTATCGGACATTCAGGGTGCTGTTCTGACGAAAGTGGTCAAGCGGCTTTAAAGCGCAGATCTTGCTGCGCGTTGTTCCGTCCCTCATGTGAGCGCGGTTGCATAAACACGATTATCGTCAAAAGCCCGCGCATTACGATGTTTCGGTTTTATCAGGCGCGACCAGCGGGCATAGAACAAATTTTCCCTGGCTCAATATTCCCCAATCACCTTGTCCAAAGCCGTTTTGATCTTGAAGCTGTCGGCCGGGTCGAGTTCGCCTACGGAATGAAAGGGGCCAGGCTCGGATTGTTTGGCGCATGGTCAATGTTATAAAAAACAATGTGAGCCTGGCCCCTTTGATTCCGCTGACCTTGAGATACCAAGGCAGATGATGGACATAGAGAAAACGCACGTCGTAGTCGCTGTGGGCGAGGCGAAGCCCCAGCCACGACTGCCGGATTCGCAGGCATACAGTACGCGCACGTCGTGCTCGACTTCGATAGCGGCAAGGCGCTGCTGTATCTCGGAGCGGATTGCCGGATCAATGGGGTGATGCGTCACCATCGCACTCAGTCCTTTTCCATTCTTGGTTAGACGGTTGCAGCAGCCAAACTGGTCGTATTTTCCAGCAGCACATCCCTGCTCTTTTCATGCCGCAGCCCATAGATATCGCCTGAATATCCAATAGCGTGTCGACTCGGATTACCGCACATCCAGCAGCTACAGGGACATGGCGTAGCGACGGCCTTGCCGAGGGATTCCGCGTCGTGGCGAAGGTCTCGACCCCAGTGGAAGCGGCGTGCCGCCTTCAAGCGGGCGACGTGGTGCCGGCGCAGGGCACGCTTCATGTTCTTCATCAGATTTCTCCTGATTACGGCCGGCACCCGGGATGGGCCCGGCCAGTCGTATGAAGAAACCCGAGAAGCGATACGTCAAAACAAACTCTGCGATCACCACCAGCTCCAGTTCGCATCGTGTTTGTGCCAAGCTCGAAACACCGGATCGAATTCAGGATCAGCCAGACAACGCCGCAACATACGGTCATTACCGGTGCGAATCCGGTGATCGAACACCTTGCGGTACCAGCGCGGCGCTGAGCCGCCGATAGTGACCGTCTTGTCGGAATGGAAACGGGCGATTGCCTTACGCCCGGCCCTGGATCGCGGGTCGATTTGTACCCAGCGGCCATAAGGGAGGCGAGACCCCCAATCGTGCAACACCCAGTAATACTCGTGACGCTGCTGCTTGCGGCGAAACGTACGTGCCATGACATAACTCCAGTGGTTGGTAACTACGTCATGGCGTTCTCCTTGTTTGGGAAAATTCGGTATTCATCATTCATTTTCAATCAACGCCTGGTTGTGTAATTCCAATGACGAGACACACATCAATGTGTGTCGTCTGAAATAGAGCCCAATGAATATTGTCACCAGCTCAGGATTTGCACCACACAAATGCCCATCGTCGCCATCGATTAGACATCTCCGTCACACCCGCAATCATCGTCACCGAACAGCGCCTCGCCAATTTCCCATCCGAGCGCAATCACGCCGACCGTTCCCCAGAAACCCAGACCGGATTTCCTGGGCGCCCGATATCCGGTTGTGTTCTGCGGACTCGAAAGCGAAATCGACTGGCGTTTCGTCCAGCACGACAGTCCCATGAGCTGTGGTGCGGCCGTCAGTGTCAGAGTCAGCGGTAATTCCACATGGCCACGGTCGGCAATCCCCGCTTTTTGACGGCAACCATCGGATCGGCAAGGGTTTCCACCAATTCTACAAGCCAGTCCCGCACCTCGACGAGAAAGTGCCGGTAAACACCGGCCAGCAGATCGCGTGCTTCCACATGTCTCCGTGTCACGTACAGCACAGCGAAGCTGGCCGTGTTTGTGGATGGTTGCTTCTGGCATGGTTGTCCGCAGCATTCGACGATGCCGAAGAACAATTGGGACTTCTGGGAGCGGAAGCTCAGGCGCAGCCGCGAGCGGGACGCGGAGAATACACATCGGCTGGAGGCAGAGGGCTGGCGAGTGCTGCGTCTCTGGGAGCATGAGATCGAAACCTCGCCTGCGGATTGCGCGCGGCGGATAGCGGCGATGCTTGGCAAGACGGAGAAGTCGGATGCAGTGCAGGTCAGATGTAAACAACCAGCCTCTGTCCCCTCCGACACCCAATTTACTGTTCAGACTCGCGCCCCCGGAACCCGCGTAAACACAGGGGGTTCGTGCGAAAGGCACCTTTCGCAGAAACAGAGAACGGAGAGCGCAGAGAGCGGAAAAACCGCCGAAACCGGGGTTTCCGTGCTGATGCCGCCTTTTGCATAAAACCCGGAAGCCGCGCCAGCACGGGCGTGGTGGGCAGAAATGAAAAAGGCCAGAGCAACGTCTGGCCTTCAATTAGTGGTGGAGAGGATGAGGATCGAACTCACGACCTCCGCATTGCGAACGCGGCGCTCTCCCAGCTGAGCTACCCCCCCACACGAGGCGCGAAATATAGCAAAAAAGCTTTTCAGAGCATAGACGAGCGGTTCTGACCATAAGCTCGCCAGATCAGCCAGATGCCGATCAGGATCATCGGCAGCGACAGCCATTGGCCCATGCTGATGATGTCGGATTGCCCGAAGATGCCGTCGTCGGGGCTGCGGAAGAATTCGCCCAGGCTGCGGAACACGCCGTAGCCGATCAGGAATGCGCCGGAGACCGCGCCTGTCGGGCGGGGGCGCGACGAATACCACCAGAGCAGAAGGAAGAACAGCAACCCTTCCATGCCGGCTTGATAAAGCTGTGATGGATGGCGCGGAATGTTGTCCACCTGCGGGAAGACCATTGCCCAGGGCAGACTGGGGTCGGCGGCGCGGCCCCAGAGTTCGCCGTTGATGAAGTTGCCGATGCGGCCGAACATCAATCCGAGCGGCACCAACGGGCCGACGAAATCGCCCACTTCGAGAAAGCTGCGACCGGTTCTGCGGCCATGCCAGGCGAGCGCCAGCAGCACACCGATGAGTCCGCCGTGGAACGACATGCCGCCTTTCCAGATGGCGAGGATTTCCATCGGGTTGCTGAAGTAATGACCCGGTTCGTAGAACAACACTTGCCCGAGACGTCCGCCCAGCACCACGCCGAGCACGCCCCAGAACAACAGGTCATCTAGCTCCTGCGCGCTCCAGCGCGTTTCCGGACGAGTGCGGACGCGCCAGCGGCCGAGCAGGATGAAGGCAGCGAAGGCGCAGACATACATCAGGCCATACCAGTGCACGGCGAGCGGGCCGATGGCGATGGCGACGGGGTCAAATTGAGGATGCACGAGCATGGTACGGACCTGGACGGGTGAGCCAACAAGAGCTGGGCTAAAATGCCGCTGATTATAGAGACCCAAGGTTGAATCCAATGCCCGAATACCGCTCCCGCACCACCACTCATGGCCGCAACATGGCTGGCGCCCGCGCTTTGTGGCGTGCTACCGGCATGAAAGATGGCGATTTCGATAAGCCAATCATCGCCATCGCCAACTCTTTCACCCAATTTGTGCCCGGCCATGTGCATCTGAAGGACATGGGTCAACTGGTCGCACGCGAGATCGAGGCGGCCGGCGGCGTGGCGAAGGAATTCAATACCATCGCCGTCGATGACGGCATTGCCATGGGCCACGGCGGCATGCTGTATTCGCTGCCCAGCCGCGACCTGATTGCCGATTCAGTGGAATACATGGTCAATGCGCACTGTGCCGATGCGCTGGTGTGCATCTCCAATTGCGACAAGATCACCCCCGGCATGCTGAATGCCGCGTTGCGCCTGAACATCCCCACGGTATTCGTTTCCGGTGGCCCGATGGAAGCCGGCAAGGTGATCTGGGGCGGCAAGACGATCAAGCTGGATCTGGTCGATGCGATGGTGCAAGCCGCCGATTCGAGCCGTTCCGACGCGGAAGTGGACGCCACCGAACGTTCCGCTTGCCCGACCTGCGGTTCCTGTTCCGGCATGTTCACCGCCAATTCGATGAATTGCCTGACCGAGGCGCTGGGCTTGAGTCTGCCCGGCAACGGTTCGTTGCTGGCGACCCATGCCGACCGCAAGGAACTGTTTCTGCGCGCCGGCCGCCTGATCGTCGACCTGGCCAAACGCTATTACGAAAAGGACGACGCTTCCGTGCTGCCGCGCTCCATCGCCAGTTTCAAGGCGTTCGAGAATGCCGTCTGCCTGGATGTCGCGATGGGCGGCTCCACCAACACCGTGCTGCATCTGCTCGCCGCAGCGCATGAAGCCGGCGTCAACTTCACCATGAAGGACATCGATCGGTTGTCGCGCAAGGTGCCCAACCTGGCCAAGGTGGCGCCGTCGACCCAGCTCTACCACATGGAAGATGTACATCGCGCCGGCGGCGTCATGGCCATCCTCGGCGAACTCGACCGCGCCGGCCTGATCCACCGCGACTGCCATACTGTGCATAGCCGCACGATGGGCGGCGCGCTCGAAGTCTGGGATGTGATGCAGGCGCACGACGTTTCCGTGTTCGACTTCTACAAGGCCGCGCCGGGCGGCGTGCCGACACAAGTGGCGTTCTCGCAGAACCGCCGCTTCCCGGAACTCGACCTGGACCGTGCCAACGGCTGCATCCGCGACAAGACACACGCCTATTCGCAGGACGGCGGCCTCGCCGTGCTTTACGGCAACTTGGCGCTGGATGGCTGCATCGTCAAAACCGCCGGCATTGACGAGAGCATGTACGAGGTGGAGCAGTTGCGCTACACCACCAGCGTACCCACTTCCACGCTGCGGGTGTTTCGTGGCCCAGCGCGCATTTTCGAATCGCAAGATGCTGCCGTGGAGGCGATTCTGGGCGACAAAATTCGACCTGGCGACGTACTGGTGATTCGTTACGAAGGCCCGCGCGGTGGTCCCGGCATGCAGGAAATGCTCTACCCGACGTCGTACCTGAAATCGAAGGGCCTCGGCAAGGACTGCGCGCTGATCACCGACGGCCGCTTCTCTGGCGGCACTTCCGGGCTGTCCATCGGCCACGTCTCGCCGGAAGCGGCGGAAGGCGGCCTGATCGGCCTGGTTGCGGAGGGCGACAGCATCGAGATCGACATTCCCAATCGCCGCATCCATCTTGCAGTTCCCGATGCCGAGTTGGCCGCGCGGCGCGATGCGATGGAAGCGAAAGGCGCGCAAGCCTGGAAGCCGGTCAACCGCGATCGACTGGTTTCTCCGGCATTACGCGCATATGCCGCGATGACCACCAGTGCGGCATTCGGCGCCGTGCGCGATGTGACGCAAGTGGAACGGAAATAGGAGGTTGCCATGGGATTGCCACAACGCAAATCGGACGATACGACGCATTACACCTATGCCGACTATCTGACTTGGCCGGAAAACGTGCGTTACCAGCTCATAGATGGACTGGCGTTGATGATGGCTAGGCCTGGTCGGGTGCATCAGATGGTTACAGGAGATGTTTTCCGCCAAGCCGCCAACGCACTGCAGGGCAAACCCTGCCAAGCCTATGTCGCTCCGCTCGATGTACGCTTACCCAAGGAAAATGAAGCCGATGAGCAGATCGATACTGTCGTGCAACCCGACGTTCTGGTCATTTGCGACGAAAGCAAACTGGATCGGAGAGGTGTGCGCGGTGCACCTGACTGGGTGGTCGAAGTCCTTTCTCCTTCCACGGCAGGACTGGATCATGTCCAGAAAAGGCGCCTCTACGAGCAGGCTGGCGTTCTCGAATACTGGCTGATTCAACCGGCGGATCGCATTCTGACCATTTACCGGCTGATAAATGGCGAATATGGCAAACCCGACACCCAGGAACTCAGCGGCGAAACGCCGGTAAGCGTGCTGGAAGGCGTCGTCATCCAATGGGATGAACTCGCCGCCCGTTTGCCGCAACCCGAATACTGAGCCCATGCAGATATTCAACGCCCGTGAGACACCGGCCGAAGCGACTGAAGAAGCCGCGCCGGACCCGCTGCACCGCTTCCGCAACTGGCGCGGCTTTCTCGCTGCCGCCATCGCGGTCAATCTGTTGTTCGCCTATGGCATGTGGAACAACACCGCCGACCCCAGTGTCGCGATCTGGTTCAAGGTGCTGGTCTGGTTGCCATTCAACGCCATCGCGACCGCCCTCTACGTCGTGTTCATGCTCAAGCTCGGCAAAGCCTGTGACGCCAACAACCAGACCGGTGGCGTGTTCTACAGCCTGCTCAGCGGATTCATGATCGCTGCCAACTGGCTCATGCTGTTCACCGCCTGACCGCCCAGCCAACTTCCCCCGTCTAATCGAATCAACCCTCACTCAACCGGAGACCCCGCATGCCCCTCGCCGACCTCAATGCCCGCTTTGCCATCGCCGACCAACTCAAATTCATCGACGGCCCGAACGGCCTGATCTTTGCCGAAATCGACAACCCGCTCGGCACCGCCTACCTCTGTTTGCAGGGCGCGCACATCACCACCTTCCGGCCGAAGGATCAGGTTGAACCGGTGATCTGGGTCTCCAAGTTCGCCAAGTTCGCGCTCGGCAAATCGATTCGTGGTGGCGCGCCGGTGTGCTGGCCCTGGTTTGGCGCGCATGCCAGCGAAGCCAGCTTCCCCGGCCATGGTTTCGCCCGCACCGTGATGTGGGAAGTCATGCAAAGCGCGGCATTGCCGAGCGGCGAGACGGAAATCACCCTGGCCCTGCTGGACAACGATCAGACCCGCAGCCAATGGCCGCACAAGACGCACGTTGAACTCAACGTCATCGTCGGCCACAGCCTGAAAGCCAGCCTCAACACCACCAATCTGGGCGACACACCGGTTCAGATCGGCGAGGCTCTGCACACCTATCTCCAGATCAGCGACATCGAAGCCGTGCAGGTCACCGGCCTGGAAAACACCAACTATCTCGACAAAGTGGGCGAAGCAACACGTCGTACACAGAGCGGCGCAATCACCTTCAGCGGCGAAGTCGACCGGGTCTATGTCGATACCGAAACCACCTGCTATATCGTCGATCCTGCCTATGAACGGCGCATCAAGATCGCCAAGACCGGCTCCCGTTCCACCGTGGTGTGGACACCGTGGGAAGAGAAAGCCGACAAGATGGGCGACTTCGGCCCGGATGGCTGGCGTCAGATGGTCTGCGTGGAATCGGTCAACGCGCTGGAAAACGTCGTCACCGTGGCCGTTGGCGAAACGCACCGGATGACGGTGGAATATTCGGCAGAAGCCTTGTGAGCGTACAATGCGCGCCCCTAAAGCCTTGATTCTTCAAAATCAAGCGCCGTTTGGAAACCTCCCCCTTCATGGGGTAACCGAATACAGGAGAGGCGTAACCTCTCCCGTGTTGTTTCGCTCGGCCTTGCCGGGCGCGGATTGAAACGAGAAATGCAGCTTTTTGCCTGCGGCGTCAACCATCATACCGCTCCGGTCTCGATCCGCGAGCGGGTAGCGTTTCCGCCCGACATCCTGCCGAAAGCCCTGTCCGATGTGACCGGGGTTCGCCGCATTGCGCGCGAAGCAGCCATTCTTTCGACCTGCAACCGGACCGAGATTTACTGCAACACGCAGGAACCCGCAAACGTCGCCGAATGGCTGGCCAACTTCCACGGCCTGCCGCCACGCGAGGTAAAGCCGTATCTGTATTTGCTGCCGCAACAGGAAGCCGCGAATCATGCTTTCCGCGTCGCCTCCGGACTGGATTCGATGGTGCTGGGTGAAACCCAGATTCTCGGCCAGATGAAGCAGGCGGCGGAAAAAGCGCATGACGCCGGCACCATGGGCTTGCTGCTCAACAAGCTGTTCCAGCGCACTTTCTCGGTCGCCAAAGAAGTCCGTACCGCCACTGAAATCGGTTCCAGCACAGTCTCCATGTCCGCCGCCGCGGTCACCTTGGCGGAACGAATCTTCCCGTCGATCGCCGACCAGGCCGTGCTGTTCATCGGCGCCGGCGAAATGATCGATCTGGTCGCTACCCACTTTGCCGCGCGTAATCCACGCCGGCTGATGGTGGTGAACCGCACCATCGAGCGTGCCCGCGACCTGGCCAACAAGTTTGGCGGTGAGGCGGCTGCGCTGACCAACCTACCGGAACTGCTGGCCGAGTTCGACATCGTCGTCACCTCCACTGCCAGCCCGCTGCCCATCGTCGGCCTGGGCATGGTTGAACGCGCGGTCAAGCAGCGCAAGCATCGGCCGATGTTCATGGTCGACCTGGCCGTACCACGCGACATCGAAACCGAAGTCGGCCAACTCAACGACGTTTTCCTGTACACCGTCGACAACCTCGGCGAGGTGGTGCGCGCCGGCCAGGACAGCCGCCAATCCGCTGTTTCTCAAGCCGAGGCGATCATCCAGTCGCGCGTCAATGAGTTCATGCATTGGATGGACACCCGACAGGCCGTGCCGGTTATCCGCAGCCTGCGCGATCACGGCGAACGGTTGCGTCGACACGAGATGGAGAAGGCCCAGAAAGCCCTGGCTCGCGGCGAAAATCCGGCCGCAGTTCTGGAAGCGATGAGTCGCTGCCTGATGAACAAACTGCTGCATGAACCCAGCCACGCACTGAATCAGGCCGGCGAAAGCGAACGCGAAGAACTCGCCCGCCTGGTCTCGCATCTGTACAACCTGCACGGGGATTAGCATCCTTGCCGTCATTCCCGCCTGTGCGGGAATGACGAACCCAATCATCCCGCCCCATGAAACCCAGCCTGCAAAACAAACTTCAGCAGCTCGCCTATCGGCTTGACGAGATCAGCGGCCTGCTCGCTGACGAGCGCGCCACGGCAGACATGGCGCAGTACCGCAAGCTGAATCAGGAACACAGCGAGTTGATGCCGGTGGTCAAGCATTACCACGACTGGCAACAAGCCCAGGCCGATCTCGACACCGCTGAAAGCCTGTTGGCCGATCCGGAGATGAAAGAATTCGCCCAGGACGAAATCGAAACCGCCAAGCAGCGACTACTCGCACTCGACGCCGAATTGCAGATTCTCTTGCTGCCGCGCGACCCCAACGACGAACGCAACATTTTTCTGGAAGTTCGCGCCGGCACCGGCGGTAACGAATCTTCGCTGTTCGCCGGCGACCTGTTCCGCATGTATGCCCGCTATGCCGAACGCCAACGTTGGAAAGTCGAAATCGTCTCCGCCAGCGACGGCGAAGTCGGCGGCTACAAGGAAATCATCGCCCGTATCATCGGCAACGGCGCCTATTCCAAACTCAAGTTTGAATCCGGCGGCCATCGCGTCCAGCGCGTACCGGATACCGAAACTCAGGGCCGCATCCACACCTCCGCCTGCACCGTCGCGGTGATGCCGGAAGCCGACGCGGCCGCAGAAATCAACATCAATCCGGCCGAATTGCGCATCGACACCTTCCGCGCCTCGGGCGCGGGTGGCCAGCACATCAACAAAACCGACTCCGCCATCCGCATCACCCACCTGCCCACCGGCATGGTGGTGGAATGCCAGGACGACCGTTCGCAACACAAGAACAAAGCGCAAGCGTTGTCAGTATTGGCGGCGCGCCTGAAGGACCAGCAGGAACGCGAACAGCACGCTCTGGTCGCCAGCACGCGCAAAAGCCTGATCGGCACCGGCGACCGCTCCGACCGCATCCGCACCTACAATTTCCCGCAAGGCCGCGTCACCGACCACCGCATCAATCTGACGCTGTACAAGATCGACTCGATCATGGAAGGCGGCCTGGACGAACTGATCGCTGCATTGACCACTGAACATCAAACTGAATTGCTGTCGGCGCTGTCCGGCGAAGAATGACCGCATCCGCCGCCATCGCCATGCTGCTGGCCGGCGCGACCACAAGGCTGGCGGAAAGTCTGTCGCTGGATAAAAGAGAGGCGCGCATCGAAGCCCGCGTGCTCGTGTCACATGCGCTCAAGGTTGATCACGCCTGGTTGATTGCACATGACCGCGACGTGCCGACCGCCGCACAACAACACGCCATTGCGGCGCTGATCGACCGCCGCGCCGGGGGTGAACCGGTCGCCTACATCGTCGGCGAGCGCGAATTTTATGGGCTCAACTTCTCCATCACGCCAGCAGTATTGATTCCGCGTCCGGATACCGAACTGTTGGTCGAAGCTGCGTTGCAACGTCTACCCGAAAACACGCCTTGCCAAGTCCTCGATCTCGGCACCGGCAGCGGCGCTATCGCCATCGCCCTGGCATTGCATCGACCGAAGACGGAGGTGATTGCATTGGATATTTCCCCTGATGCGCTGGTTGTTGCGCAAAACAATGCGCGTCGACTCGGCGCCAGCAATGTGCGTTTCGAGATCGGCGATTGGTACGCCGCGACGACAGTACAAACAAGTGTAAAAAATTTCGACATCATCGTTTCCAACCCGCCCTACATCGAGGCCGCAGACCCGCATCTGAAAACCGGTGATCTACGCCACGAGCCGATTCAAGCCCTTGCCGCCGGCGACGATGGCCTCCGCGACCTGCGTGCCGTCATCACCGGCGCGCCGGCGCATCTGGTCAAGAGCGGCTGGCTGTTGCTGGAACACGGCTATGATCAAGCCGACGCGGTGATCGCGATGTTGCGAGAGCGGGGCTTCGCGCAAACCGAAACACTGCGCGATCTCGCCGGTCAGCACCGGGTCAGCGGCGGATGCTGGCCGGGTAATAAAGTTGAACGAGCTGACTGATACACTCCCGCCGCGACAAACGTTCCCGATCTAACTTCAATGATTTTCGAGCCCGCCCGTCTCTGGCAGATTCCGACAGAAGCTGATTTGCGCCATCGCGAATGGGAGGGCGAACACGTCTTCTTTCATGGCGCGGCCGGTGACACACATCGGTTTTCCGAAGCCGCCGCAATGGTTCTGCAACGCCTCATGGAGGAACCGAGCGACGAATCGACGCTCGCCGGCCTGCTGGCCGAGGCTGCCGAAGTGGATGTCGAGCCGGCGCAAGCCGCGCTGGGCGCCATCCTGGACGAACTCGCCCGGCTTGAATATGCGGAGCCCGCGCGATGAAAGTGGGTGACTTGTCACTGCCGCAATTACGCGCGCGCCTGGCCAACAACGATCTGATTCTGCGCACAGGCCCGTTCGTTACCCGTATTCAGAGTCCCATGCCGCTTGTCGCCGAAGGCCTGCTCAAGCTGTATGCCGATTTCCCGCTTGATGACGGCGAGTTCCAGGATTTTCATGTCCGCGTTGGTCACCCAACGGGCCTGCGCCGCTGGCTGCGGCCGCAGATCAATTTCTGGTATGACGGCCACTCTCCATTCAAGCCGCTGCCGGCCAACCATGCCTTCGCCCTGATGGAATGGGGTTTGAACTGGTGTGTCGCCGGCCACGCCCACCATTACCTGATGCTGCATGCCGCCGTGCTGGAAAAAAATGGCCGTGCCGTCGTGTTGCCGGGCGATCCCGGCGCCGGCAAAAGCACGCTCACCGCCGCGCTCATGCTGTCCGGCTGGCGGCTGCTGTCGGATGAAATCACCCTGATCGACCGCGACGACGGAATGCTGGTCGGCCTGGCGCGTCCGGTCAGCCTGAAAAATGCTTCCATTGACGTGATTCGCCAGACGTTTCCGGAAGCGGTGATCGGCGCGCCCGCCTACGACACCCACAAGGGCACCGTGGCACATGTGCGACCAAGCGCGGAAAGCGTGGCTCGCGTCGGCGAGAAGGCGCGTCCGGCCTGGGTCATCTTCCCGCGCTGGAGGGCTGATGCCGAAGCGCGCCTGAGCCCGCATTCGCGCGCCGATGCACTGTTGCACACCGCCAGCCACGCCTTCAATTACAGTTTGTTGGGCGGACTTGGGTTCGAACTCAACGCCGCGCTGATGGACGCCTGCTCCTGCTACGACTTTGAATATTCACGCCTGGACGAGGCGCTGCGCGTGTTCGCGGAGTTGGCGG
>Ga0105047_10015135_pt1 | contig 12166 bp, 9 predicted proteins | sample MAT04_FD_78384 | JGI IMG/M metagenome (GOLD analysis project Ga0105047, IMG submission 78384) | Freshwater microbial communities from Lake Fryxell liftoff mats and glacier meltwater in Antarctica - MAT-04 (megahit assembly) | ecosystem: Environmental > Aquatic > Freshwater > Ice > Liftoff... | reverse complement strand
AGGAGCAACTAAAGGAAGCTGAAGTTAAAAATCAGGAGATGACCAAGCTGATCGACGATGAGCGCCGCAAGCTCGTCACGATCGCGGGGATGACTCCCGACCAAGCCAAGGCATTGTTGCTGCAACGCGTCGAGCGCGATATCGCGGTGGAAGTCGCGGAGATGACCACGCGAATGCTCAATCGCGCCAAGGAATATGCCGAGGTTGACGCGCGCAAGATCATCATCAACACGATCCAGCGCCTGGCCTCCGACACGGTCGCCGAGAACACGGTCTCGACCATTGACCTGCCTTCCGACGACTTGAAGGGCCGCATCATCGGCAAGGAAGGACGCAATATTCGCGCCTTCGAAAAGGCCACCGGCATCGACGTTGTTGTCGACGATACGCCGGGCGTGGTGGTGCTCTCCGGGTTCGAACCTGTGCGCCGCGAGATCGCTCGCGTGGCCATGGAACATCTTGTCCAGGACGGACGTATCCATCCGACGCGCATCGAAGAATCGGTGGCGAAGGCGGAGAAGGAAGTCCACGAGATCATCGACAAAACGGGCAAGGATGTGGCGATCCAATTTGGCTGCCACGATCTGAATCCGCGCCTCAAAAACATGCTCGGCCGTCTGCGCTACCGCACCTCGTACGGGCAGAACGTGCTCGGTCATTCGCAGGAAGTCGGAAACATCTGCGCGCTTCTGGCTGCCGAACTGAAACTGGACGTGCAGCTCGCTAAGCGCTGCGGACTGCTCCACGACTGCGGCAAGGCGCTCGATCAGGAGCAGGAAGGCACCCATCCGCAGATCGGGATGGAAGTGGCCAAGCAGTGCGACGAGCGCATCGAGGTTTGCGAAGCGATCGGCGGGCATCATGGAGACATCGAGGTCCACAGTCTCTATCCGATCCTGGTACAGATCGCCGACGCGATCTCGGCCGCGCGTCCCGGCGCGCGCCGTGAGAGTCTGGAAAAGTACATCCAGCGCATGAAGAAGCTGGAGGAGATCGCGACGACCAAGAACGGCATCGAGAAAGCGTTCGCAATCCAGGCCGGCCGCGAGATCCGCGTGATCGCCAAAGCCGATCAGCTCGACGACGCAGCCTGCTCAGCCGTTGCGCGCGAAATCGCAAAGCAGATCGAAGAGGAACTCAGCTATCCCGGCGAAGTGCGCGTCACGTTGATTCGCGAAGCGCGCTTCATCGAATACGCCCGCTGATGTTTTTCTCCCCTCGCCCCCGCTGTTTAGGGGGAGAGGGGCCGGGGGTGAGGGGTTCTGCGCGCCTGCATTTCAAACCGATGTTCGGGCAGGCAGAAATGCCTGCCCCACTTTTTTTGTTCAGGAAATCGTGATATGGAAAAATCAAATACACCACTCTGGCATCCGTTCACACAGATGTCGGATTTTCACGCCGAGTCGCCGGCGCCGCCGAATATTGTGGGCGCGGAAGGCAACTGGCTGATTGCCGACGACGGCCAACGGTATCTCGATGCCAACAGCGGCTACTGGTGCCTGGCGCTGGGCTGCCGGCCGGAGGCCGTCGAAAAAGCGATCGCCGCGCAGCTCGGAAAATTTTCGCACTCGACGTTGCTTGGGCTTTCGCATCAGCCGGCGCAGGATCTGGCGGCGCGGCTTGCGGCGCTGGCCGGCCCGCCGCTCGAACATGTTTTTTTTGCGGACTCGGGATCGGAGGCGGTCGAAGTCGCTCTGAAGATGGCGTACCAGTTTCAAGTGCAGCGCGGCCATCCGGAACGCGCGGAATTCCTGGCGCTCGGGGCGGCTTATCACGGCGACACTCTGGGCGCCGTATCGGTGGGCGGCATCGATCTGTTTCACGCCACGTTCAAGCCGCTGCTTTTTCCCGTGCATCGCGTGCCGCCGCCGCACTGTTATCGCTGCCCCTGGAAAAAAGATCCGCAGAGCTGCGAGCTGGAATGCGCTCAGGCGATGGAGCAGGCCATCGCGGAAAAGTACGCCACGCTCGCGGCGGTGATCATTGAACCGCTGGTGCTCGGGCCGGGCGGGGTCATTCCGCAGCCGCCGAAATATCTGGAGCGCGTTGCCGCCGCGGCGCGCGCGCATCACGTGCCGCTGATTTTTGATGAGGTCGCTGTCGGCATGGGCCGCTTGGGAAGCGTTTTTGCGTTCGAGCAGATTGGGATCAAGCCGGACATTGTTTGTCTGGCAAAGGGACTCACTGCGGGATTGCTGCCGCTCTCGGCGGTGATTGCGTCGAACGAAATTTATGCGGCATTCCTCGGCGCCTACTCTGAGCGAAAAACGTTTTTCCACGGACATACGTTTACCGGCTCGGCACTGGGTTGCGCGGCCGCGCTGGCGGCACTCGATATCATCGCCGCACCGGTGTTTCTCAAAACGCTGAACGCGACCACCATTCCCGCGTTCTGGCACATTCTTGAGCCGTTGCAAACGCACCCGCATGTTGGAAACGTGCGCGGCAATGGCATGATGGCGGGGATCGAGTTGATTGCGGATAGGAAAACAGGCGCTGAATATCCGTGGCAGGAACGCCACGGACATCGCGTGGTTCTCGCGGCGCGCAAGCGCGGCGTGAATACGCGGTCAATTGGAAACCTTGTGCTGGCCGTACCGCCGCTGACGATCACGGCGGAGGAGATCGAGTTGCTTGGCCGCGTGCTTCATGAAAGTGTGGATGAAGTGACAGGCGGAGGCTGAAATATCTAAGGTGGCGCAGACATCCTGTTTGCTCGTTCATACTTTTGGCAGAGAGGAATATGGCTTGAACGGGTTTTCTTACAGAGGCAGTTTTTTGCCGCGGAGCGGCAACGGGATATTAGCCGGGGGCAAGCGCAGCGCAGCCCCCGGTAGGCAGCGAAGATCGGTTGCGCCCCGGCAGGGGCTGCCAGAGATTCGGCTAAACACATGCCTCTCCTGCAGCCCCTGCCGGGGCGCTGTCTACTTCGAGGCGACAATCCGGGGGCTGCGTCCGCTGCGGCGGACGCAGCCCCCGGCTAATCTCCCGTCGCCGCTCCGCGGCGAGGAACAGCACGAGCGAAACAACTCGTTCAAGCCATAGGAATGTCTGCCCACCCAATCTATTTCCTGTAGAACTCTGCGAGCGCTTCGCCGCGCGTTTTTAAGGAATGGTATTTTTCGGCGCGGACGCGCGCAGCGGCACTCATGGCATTCAGGCGGGCAGGGTCTCGAAGCAGCTCGATAATTTTTGCAGCCCAGCCGTTCGCGTCGGCCGGGAGTTGAACGCTCGCGCAAGACTCGTCCTCGCCGATTTCACGCAAGCCGGGGAGATTTGAAAGCAGCAGCGGCACGCCGCAGGCGAGCATCTCCAGAGCCGCGCGCGAGGTACCGTCGCTGCCGGGAGCGAGGACCAGCCCGAGCCTCAGCGAGGCGAGCGACGTAACGAACTCGGGCAGCGATTTTTTTTCAGTGTCGAGCAGCATCACGCGATCGCGCGGCAGGCGCAACTCATCGCTGATCGCGCGGCGCAGGTTGTCCGCCATTTCGCCGCGTCCGATCAACAGTCCCTGCCAGGCAAGGTCCGGCGGAATCTTGCTGAAGATTTCGAGTACAGCGCGCTGGCCGCGATCGACGCCGGAGCGGTCGCGCTTCCAGCGGCCAACATGGCCGATGCGCGGGGGCACGCGTTGCGCGACTTCGGAGCCGGGTTTGAAGATCGATGTATCCACGGCGCCGTGAATGAATTCGGCACGCGCGCCAGTTTCTGTAAGTGTTGCGGCGTGTTCGCGCGCAACGCAGATGCATCCTTCGGTATGCGACGCGAGTTTCTTTAGCAGGATGCGCGGGATCGTTCCCGGGTTGCGATGCCAGCTCCGGACCATAATCGTCGACAACGTTTTTCCGAGCGAGAGGCCGGCGAGCAGTTGGTCGTCGCTGCGATGAATATGCAGGACGTCGATGGCCAGCTCGCGCAGAATCTCGCGGAGTTTTCGCATGTCGTGAGGCGCGTTCAACAATCGGCGTGCGCCTTTGCCCAGTTTCAATCCGGCGACGTTCGGAATCGATTTTGCGGCGCAGCTTTGTGCGAGCTTCGAATCGGCGCCGCTGGCGAGCCAGACTTTATGTCCAGCCGCGATGAGGCATTCGGCGTCGGTGATCGCGGCGGCGGCCGGTCCTGTCGCGACGCGGCCGTGGATGAGATGCAGAATATTCATCGGCTTCCGGCCTCCGCCAGCACGTGTTTGAGTTCGTCGGGATTGGGGCGCGTGCCGATCAGCTTTCGGACCGTCGCGAGAAGCTCGGTGCCTTCGATTCCTTCAAGCAATCCGCTTTGTAATTCGCGCAAATGTTCAAGCTGCCGGTGTGTGAACGGAGCGGGAAAGTGCGCGCTCGATCCGCGCAGACAGAGTTGTTCGATCGCGATTTCGAGTTGTTCCAGGCCGAGGCCGGTGCGCGCTGAAATGGGAACGGGCGTCGCGCCGATCAGGAAACCGACGCCAGCGGCGTTTTCATCAATGCCCAGGTCGGTTTTGTTCAGCACCAGCACAGACGGACCGTGCTGAGCAAAACGCAGGATCATTTCGATCTCGGCGTCGCCGGGCGCGCACGAACCGTCGAGCAGGATGATGCGGATGTCGGCAGTGGCGGCGGCGGAATTGGCGCGGCGCTGTCCTTCGTTTTCAATCGCGTCGCTTGATTCGCGCAGGCCGGCGGTGTCGGAGAGAAGCAGATTCAAGCCGCGCAGCGAAAGGGAAGTGTCGAGCTTGTCGCGCGTGGTGCCGGGAATCTCGCTGACGATATGGCGCTCGGCGCGCGCGAGCAGATTCGCGAGCGTCGATTTTCCGGCATTCACCGGGCCGGCGATCACGGCACTGTGTTGAGCCAGCACGCGCAGCGCCGTCTCGCCATGTTGAATATCCTCGCGCGCAGCGAACGACAGCTTTTCGCGCCAGTTCACTTCTTTGTTGCGCATGCCCAGAGTCATCTCGAAGCCGAGCTGCTCCCAGCGTTTTTGCAGTTCGGTGTGATGGAGCAAGACGTCCGCCTGCCGCGCGGTGGCGGCGGCGTTGAGGCGCAGGCGCGCCTCGATCGTCAGCAGCGAAAGATTCGAATTCAGATGCGCGCGTTCCAGCAGCTCGGTGGGCCGCGCGCGCGCAAAGCCGGCCTGTTCGAGTCGTTCTTCGATAGCGGCAATCGCGCCCACGCCGCCGTGACAGGAGAGTTCGAATTGCGGATTGCGCGTTTCGTTGGCGGAGGCGAGGGTGGGCGCGAGAACAACTTCGTCGACGATGGCGCCGTGTGCGTCAACGATCCGCGCGAAGAACAGATTCCCGGGTTGCGCGGATACGATCTTTCGCCGCGAACGGAGATGCGGAAGCAGGAGCGGGAGCAGATTTTCGCCGTCGAGAATCAGAGTGGCGATGCCGCCGTTTCCTGCGGCGGTGATCCGCTGAAAGATCGGATGACAGGCGATGGGGCTCCGCGTTTGAACATCCTTCATCGCGCGCGCTCTCTCCACGTTTGATAAAGGCCGAGGTGGACCAGGTCGGCCGATGTGAAGACGCGCGAGGCGGGGAATGCAGCGATGAATTGCCGCGTCAGATAGTCCGCGTCGCCGCCGGTCACGGCCAATTTAGCGCGCGCGCCGAGCGCGGCCAACTGTGCTTTGGCGAGCGCAATTGTTGCGGCTACGTGCGCCTGCCAGACGCCCCAGCGCATGGCATCGCGCGTGTTGCGAGCAATTGAAATAATTTTGGAATCGCGATTTGGCTTCCAATCCTGAAGCGAGGGCAACTGCGCAGTGTGCTGCGCCAGCGCGAGCAGACTGATGTGCGGGCTGGGCAGAATCAATCCGCCTTCGAAGCGCGGCGGCTTGCCGGCGTTGCCGGGCGTGATTGCGTTGATCGTCGTCGCTGTTCCGAAATCCACAACAACCCACGGCCGCGTGCTGTCGATCGACAGCGCACCGAGCGCGGCGGCAATACGATCATCGCCAACGCGGAGCGCGGGCGATGGAACGATTTGTATTCGTGGCTTGAGGTCTTTGCGAAAGACAAAAATGTCCGCGCCCTGTTTTTTCAGCAGAGCCACAGTGCGGTTTCGAGCGGCCGGCACGACGCTCGACACGATCACCGGACCTTGCAGATTCAATTCAAGAAGCAGCCGCGTCAATTTCGAAGGCACACGCGCCGTATCCCATTGAAGGCGGGCGACGACGCGTTCATTCCACGCCAGCAGGCGCGTGGTCGTGTTGCCCACGCTGAGCGTGTAGACGATTGACGAATCTGACTTGCGCGGCATTGTATTCAATCGAGCGGCTCCGGTCGGCTGGATGGCACGGGGCCAGCGATGAACGTGCGGTACCAGAGTTCCAACGCCAGCAGCGCATAAAGGCGTTCGCCGTGTTGCGCCTTTTCCTGCTGGTGTTCGTTCCAGAGCGATTCCCAGAATCGTTCTTTGAAAATGGCATCGGCCACCAATCGCGAATCCTCAAAAAGTTTCAGCGCAATCGTGTGGAGCGGCCCTCGAAACCAGTCGTCGAGGGGGACGCCGAAGCCGCGTTTGCGCGCGGAGACGACCTCCGCCGGAAGGCGCGACTCGGCGGCGCGCCGCAGCAGCGGTTTTGTTTCGCGGCCGGGCAAACGTACCTTGTTGGGAAGCGAGAGCGCCCAGGTCATCAAATCCACATCGAGAAACGGCGAGCGCACCTCAAGCCCATGCGCCATCGACATGCGGTCGACTTTGTGGAGCACGTCGCCGGGCAGATAGGTTTCCACATCGGCGCTTTGCAGAACACCGGCGCTGCAAGCGTATCCTGGCGCGTCGTTCGCATCGGCGCGCTGCTGTTTGGCGTGGAGCAGTGCGCTTTCGAGCGTCTCGCGCGCATCGCATCCATCGGTCGCTTCAAGCATCGCCTCGCCGTAAAGAGACTGCCGCTGCTCGGCAGAAAAAAGTTCCATTGCGGCGATGTAGGGGTGGTGCCCGCTCGCGTCCATCGCCAGACATTTTTCGAGCCAGCGGAGCATGCGGTCCCAGCCTTGGCGCGACGCGGTGGGGTGGCGCCATTTGGCGAATCCGACGGCCAGGCGCCGGAATATTCCGGGCGTGTTTCGGTAGCGCTCGAGCAGGGCCATGCCGACGTAACGCTCATATCCGCCGAAAGCCTCGTCGCCGCCATCGCCGCTGAGGACGACGGTGGCGTGCGGCTTGGTTTTTTCGGCGAGGACGAACGCGGGCAAGCAGGAGCTGTCGAAGAAAGGCTCGTCGGTGTGCCAGACGATCTGTGGCAGAAGTTTGAAAACGTCCGGGGGTATTTCGAAGTCCTGATGTTCCGATTGTAGATGTGCGGCGCTTGCTCGCGCCAATTCGCGCTCGTCGTAATCGGCGGCAACGAATCCGGCGCAGAAGCTGTGGCGCGGAACGCCGGCCTCTTTCATTCCTGCCACGACCAATCCGGAATCGATGCCGCCCGATAACCACGCTCCGAGCGGCACGTCGGAGACCAGCCTGCGCACGACGGCCTGCTGAAGCTGCTCAGCAATTTCGGTGTCACCGGCGCGAGCGTCCTCGCTTGCTGCGGGCCATTCCGCGTGCCAGCGGTGGTAGCGGACGGCGCCGTGGGATGCGATGGCGACGTGACCGGGCGGAAGCTTTTCGACGTTTTTGAAACCGCTGCGCGGCGCGGGGACGTAGCGGTAAGTCAGCGCGGCGTCGATCGCAACGGGGTCGAGTTCGGCTTTGATGCCCATGCTGAAAAGCGCCTTGGCTTCGCTGGCGAAGGCGACGGCGCCGGAGCGTTCGGCGAAGTAGAGCGGCTTGACGCCGAGCGGATCGCGCGCGAGCAGGAGCTGCTCCCTTTTTGAATCCCAGAGCGCGAAGGAAAACATGCCGCGCAATTTCCGGAGCATCGTGTCGACGTCTCGGTGCTGCTCGTAGAGATGAAGCAACACTTCGGTGTCGGTCTGGCTTTTGAAGATGTGTCCCTGCGCGCGCAGTTCGTCGCGCAACTGTTTGAAATTATAGATTTCGCCGTTGAAGACGACTTGCAGCGAGCCGTCTTCGTTGCTCATGGGCTGTTCGCCGGCGGGCGAGAGGTCGATCACTTTCAGGCGCCTGAAGGCCAGTGCGATCTTCGTGTCGAGCCAGTGGCCGGAGCTGTCGGGACCGCGATGGCGCAGCACTTCGGCCGCCGCGTTCACACGCGACACGTCCTCCGCTTGGAGGCCCGACCAGCGAAGCATTCCGGCAAAACCGCACATGCTTAAAGGGTACCGCGCGCTATTCCTGTGTCTTGAGCAGATCGATAATCCGCGGCGCTTCGTGGAGAGCGCCGACGTTGACGCCGGGACATTTTTGCGCTTCGCGCAGCCATGCGAACGGGCTGCGCATGACTTCGGGCCAGAATGGATAATCGCGGCACTGTTGAGGCCGCACGTCATAAATGCCGCAGCCTTTTCCGGTGTTGAGCATGACGCAGTCGCCGTTGCGGTTTTCGATCAGCGACATTTTTCCGGACGAATAGTGGCGCACGTAGGAGTCTTCGAATTCGTTTATGGAAAGTTTCATGTGCGCGGCGATGGCATCGACTTCGGCGCGCGTGACGAAGACATCGCCGGGCGCGCCGCCGCAGCAGCGCGTGCAGCCGCTCTGGCATGTGAAGCGGACGCCTTCGCTGAACCACGGAGGGATGGCGGGCGCGTTCATGAGAGCGGCGGATCTTTCACTTCGCTGGGCAAGGTGGAGGCGGAGATTTCTGCGAGCGGGGAGTCGGGCGAAATGACTACTGGCGCAAGGCCGGCCTCCGCGGGTTCCTCGCCGGCACTGACCCATTCGGCCGGGCGGGACTTGGGAAAAATCTGGAATCGCAATTCGTTGATCAGTCCGAAGATCATGTAGCCGTTGAAGGCCAGCGCGAGCATCACTTCATGATGCATGATGATCAGAACCAAACCCAGTCCCAGGATCAAGACATGCATAAACGATTTGCGGCCGCGCAGGAGGTGATCTCCAACGTGCGGGTAGTGCACGCGCGTGACCATCAGCACACCAAGGACGAGCATGAGGAAGGGCATCGCGGTCAGGATGGGCAGATAGAGCGCCTGGCGCAGGTCGTTGACGGGCGGAAGCTGGCTGGCGAGTTCTTTAAATCCGAGCTGGCGATTGCCGGGAATAATCAAGAGGGCCAGGCTGGCGGCGCATCCGGCGGCGCCGGGAGAGGGCATGCCAAAGAAAAAATCACGATGACCGGTTTCGGCTTCGACGTTGTAACGCGCCAGCCGGATTGCGGCGCAGGAGACGTAGACGGCCAGCATCGGCCATATGAAGCGGTCGGGAAGCGGGAAGCCGACTTGCACATCGATGAGGGCCTTGATCAGCACGGCGGGCGCAACGCCGAAGGAGACCACGTCGCAGAGCGAATCCATCTCCATGCCGAACTTACTGGTCGACTTGGTCCAGCGGGCGACCTTGCCGTCCATCACGTCAAAAATCATTGCCGCAAAGACCAGAGTGCCGGACCAGTACAGGTAATCATAGGCTATGGTCGCCGGCGCATTGGCCGATTTCATCGAGAGAATAATCGAGGCGAAACCGCAGAGCAGATTTCCGAGCGTGACCATGGTGGGAATGGGATGGATGCCCATCAGCAGGCGCGGCTTGCCGGTGCCGCGCAGGGGTTTGCTGAAACGTTCGAAACGTTTTATAGCCATCCCGCCTCCTCTTAGTTGATACCAATATCGCTTTGCGGCACCGCACTGCCCACCGGAGCGACATCGCCTGGAATCTGTGCCGGGGCGCTCACATTCCATTCTGAAGCTTTTGCCGGAGTCTCGTCGACCGGCGGCGCTTTGATGCGGCAGAGGACGCTATGGCCGCCCCACACGACATCGCCGATCTTGACGCTGTTTTCGGCCATGGATCTGACAGGCACATAGAGTTCCGTGCGCGAGCCGAATTTAATCATGCCGTAGCGCTGGCCGCGTTCGAGTTTATCGCCAGGCTGCGATTCGCAGATGATGCGCCGCGCCAGCAGTCCGGTGACCTGCTTGACGAGAATGCGGACGCCGTTTTCGAGTTCGATGCCCATCGCGACGGATTCATTTCGGTAAGGCGCTTCGGGTTTGTATGCGGGAAGAAATTCGCCCGTCTTGTATTTGATATGACCCACCGTGCCGGTACCGGGGGCTCGATTGACGTGCACGTTAAAGGGAGAAAGAAAGATTCCGATGCGCACCGCGCGGGTGCCGAGAAATTCGATTTCGTCCATCTCTTCGATGTCGCTGACGGTGCCGTCGGCGGGCGAGAGGAGCCATTCGGGATTGCTCTCGCCGGTGCGGTTGGGATCGCGGAAGAACCAGACCACGATCAGCCAGGGGATGAGCGGCAGCAGCGCGAGTCTGTAATCGGCCATGCGCAGCACAAAGGCCAAGGCGCCGCAGGAGAGCGTGCAGATCAGGAATTCATCCCCGCCATATTCGGCCAGCTTGATCAACTTCATGAAACGTCGCAAAGCAAGTGCTCCCTGTGCCGCGGATCGATACCAATATTAAAAATCATTCAAGTTGATTCTAACAGTAAAAAGCAGAATGTGGGGCTATTAATGGCGTTGATAGGGGGCGGGGCGGAAATCCGGATTTCGATATTCGGATTTTGGATTTGGTCTCTGCAATTGATGCGTCTGACCCCTCACCCCGCGTTCGCTGCGCTCACGTCGACCCTCTCCCCCTGAACAGCGGGGGGCGAGGGGGAACTCTCACGCCTTGGGTGTGGGTTTGCGAGCGGGCTCGGGCTGGCCGACTCCGGCGAGGCTGCGGAGCAGGAAGCTGATCAGGATGCCGCCGACGAAACTTCCAACGGTCCATAGCGCGATGCGCATCCATTTGCTGCGCGTCACCTGGTCCATGACGGGAACTTTGTCAATCTTGAAGCTGCGCTGCACGGCGCTGACGGCTTCGCGCACTTCGGCCTGCTGATCGGTTGAATAATTGAAGACGATGTCGTAGCGCTTGCCGTCGCCGGGGACGAGCAGGTTGATCAGGTGCGCGCGGCTGTTGTCGATGGGGCTGAATGTTTCGTGTTCGACACGCAGTGAATTGATGCCATCGACCTTGACGATCTCAATGCTGATCTCGCCGTGTTTTTCGCCCTTGGCGCGGTACTCTTCTTCGATTGTTTTTTTGTAGTAAGGCATCATCGCCGGATCGATCGGTTCGGGCAGGTCGGTGTAACCGATGGCCAGTGACGGCGGGCGCGACTTGGGTTTTTTGGGATCGATGGGGCCGCCGAACCACTGCGGCGGGCGGCGTTGTGCGCGCTCTGCGATGTCCTTGCCGAAGTATTCGCTGATGCCGCGAAAGACTTCGCGGCTTTCGTCCGCCGTCAGTTTGTGATAACCGAGCGGAATGCGAAGGCTGTAGCCGGCAAGCGGATCGGTGAAGAGTTCAGGTTCAGTGGCGCTGGGCGCGGCGGGTTCGGCGGGCGCCGGAGCAGGGGCTTCGGGTTTGACGTCGGGGCTCTTCTTCTCCGCGGCGCCTTCAGCACGCACGGAAAAGTTCAGCAACAGCAGCAGAGCAAGACTGGTGGTAAAAATGCGGGCCTTCAACGTGGCATCAACCTCCCCAAAAGTGTGCATAGGGTAAGCTCGCAGGGGGTGGGTGGCAAGTGCCGCCAGCGACGGCAAATCCGAAATCCGAATCTCGAAATTCGAAACCCCAACTCAACAATGAAGTGCAACACCAAAGGCACGTTACCTTGTCCGGCGATTCCACATCTCGCCGTGCTCCACTAATTTAGGTGCCATCAGCGGAATGCAGCGTCTCATCCCGCGGCTCGGCGTCGGCGCGTTGTAATCTATTTTGCTGCACTTGTGGGGAGAGGCTGGCGCGGGGCAGATGCCGCCGTTCTAACGCCGAGCACGGCTGTTTTCCAGAGCACCCGGTACGGGTCTGATAACGGCCTCAGACCAGATGGCACCCACGGCAGGGAGCACGGCGAGATGTGACGACTCAGAACAAAAGAAACGTGCTAGGCCGATGCCACCGGCGGCGATTGATTTATGGCCGGAAAGGGGCTTTGGAAGGGGTGTTGCACGTGTGCAAATGAGTTTGTGGGCGACGAGATTATTGGACTTAGAGTATTACTTGCCGTAATTATAAAAAAAGTGATCTTTTAATGTGTCAATGACGGTCTTGTAATCTTAATAAAAATAGTTAGTTATGCGGGGT
>Ga0105047_10015134_pt1 | contig 12167 bp, 13 predicted proteins | sample MAT04_FD_78384 | JGI IMG/M metagenome (GOLD analysis project Ga0105047, IMG submission 78384) | Freshwater microbial communities from Lake Fryxell liftoff mats and glacier meltwater in Antarctica - MAT-04 (megahit assembly) | ecosystem: Environmental > Aquatic > Freshwater > Ice > Liftoff... | reverse complement strand
TTTCGCCCTGCTCGCGGTGACCTGTGCCGCATTGTCGTTCTCGCGGCCACTGGCCGCGCAGACTTATCCGACCAGCTGGAATCCCGAGCTGCTCAAGCGTGCCGACGTGAAGTCGGCGATGGCGATGCTGGAGCAGCGATTCCCAAGTCAGGTTGAAGAGTGGATCCGTATTGCCGAGATGCCGGGCAAATCACGACTCGAGCAGCAACGCGGCGCCTACGTGAAGTCGGTGTTCGAGAAGGAAGGACTGAAGGTGTCGGTGGATTCGATAGGGAATGTGACGGGTGTGCGCAAGGGCACTGGTGGTGGCCCCACCATCGTGATCGCAGCGCACACCGACATCGTGTTCCCGCCGGAAACGAACACCAAAGTGCGTCGCTCCGGCGACACGCTCTTCGCGCCGGGCGTCGGTGACAACACCGCCTCGGTAGCGAACATGCTGTCCACGTTGCGCGTGATGAACGCCACCAAATTCACCAGCACAGGCGACATCATTTTTATCGGCACGGTGCAGGAAGAGCTCGGTCTCAAGGGAATGGAGTACTGGCTGCAGCACAACCCGAAGCCCGACCTGCTCATCGTGCCCGATGGCGCGTACGGCAGCGTGGCCTACGGCGCGCTCGGCATCTATTGGACCAAGTTCGTGTTCACGCATCCCGGTGCGCACACGCTGTCGTCGCGGGGTATTCCCACGCCGGTGAAGGCCGTGGCGAAGGCCATCGATCGGCTCTATCAGCTGCAGTTCGAGGCGCTGCCGAATGGTGCCGTGATGAACATCGGACAGATTCACGGCGGCAACATTTTCAATGCGGTGCCGCAGGAACTGTACTTCACCGTGGACTTACGCAGCTCTGATCCCGCACTCCTCGATTCACTCGATCGCACGATTGCGCGCATCACGAAGGAGGTGGCCGATGAGCAGAAGGTCGGCTTGCGCGTGGAAGTCGAACAGAAGAGCGGCGCCGGCGGCACCGAGAAGCAGCTGGAAGGCGCGCGAGCGCATCCCATCGTGCAGACGGCCGTCGACATCAATCGTGCGCTCGGCATGAGCCCGGGCATGCCAGGTGCATCGGAAGCGGTGGCCACGGGCGCCACCGACGCCAACCCTGGCGTGGTTCGCAAGATTCCGAGCATCGCCATCGGTGGCTCGAAGGCCAGTGGTGCACACCAGCTCACCGAGTTTGCGCTGGCGTCGAGTGCGCTACCGTCCACCAAGCTGCTGTACCTGCTGACGGCCACCTTCGCGGATGGCATCAAGATTGTGCCGCCCGCCAAGATCGTTCCGTGAGCGTGAAAACAGCACAATTGTGACAGGAATCGCGGCTCGGTGATGCAACGGGAGAGAAACCGTGCACGATTCGGTGTTCGCCCGTTGCGCCCCAGCGCTCGCTAAGGGATGTTCCAATGGTAAGGACTTGTATGAACACCCCCGTCCGTCGGCGTTCTGACGTGATGTGTTCGATGTGACGGCGGCGATCTCCTGCGCGCGGCTGTGTTCTCTTTCAGGAGATTTGCTTGTGACGACTGCTGCCCCGACACCTGCGCCGACGCCCGCTGCGATTCCCACGTCGACCGAGTACCACAAGGCGCTGCGACTGCTGTACGTCGCCAACACGATTTCCGATGCGCAGTGGAGTATGCTCCGCGCGCATTGCCTGGCTCCCGATTACACGCTCACGACCGTCGAACTCGCAGAAGCGGCCGGTTTCGAGAAGCCGGGTGCCGTGAATCTCAACTACGGTCGGTTCGGCGCGAAGTTGGCCGGGCGTTTGTTGTACACCGTGCCGCCGAAGGAGCCACAGGCGTCGGTCTTCGCCACGTTCGCCGAAGGTGGTGCCGAGGCGCCGCAGACGCGGTGGACGCTGCGCCCCGAGATCGTCGCGGCCGTGAAGCTGTTGAACTGGTTCCCGCGCCTAGCCAAGCACAAGACGGCGTAGTGTGAATGCTGCGACGCGCCATCATCACGATGGCGCGTCGCGTTCTTTTCGAGCGGTACTCCGCTCAGCGAAATGGCAGCGGACCGCTGCCGTTTCGCAATTCTCGCACCATACGGTCATCACCGGTAAGCTCCCAGTACACGAGCGATACGGGAATCATGCCAACCGTGTTCACTTCGTCGAAGAAGCGCTGCATGGTAAAGGCATCACTGAGCTGCCGTGCGCGCTCGGCCATGGTCTCCTCCATCAGCCGGCCACCGGTCACGTAGCTCGCGCCGTAGCCGGGCTGACGCAGATACAAGTGCTGCTCGAACCCCAGCAGCGGATCGCGACGCATCCAGCCACGCGGCGTCCAGCTGACGTGCATGTTTGCCGCTTCGGCCATCGTGAGCGCATTGGAGTGCGCGTAGAGATTGCCAAGGCCACGCGCGGCGCGGGCGGCCAGCATCGTCCACACGATCTCACGTGATCGCGGCGACTCGTCGTACAGTCCGGCGTGCATCATCCACTCTTCCATCGATGTCGCCATGCCCTCGGCGCGGCTCATCCACACGTTGTAGAGCAACGGCGTGCGGCGAATCGCGCTCGTGTTCGGATGCTCGCGGAATCGTCCGTTGTCCCACCAGTGCCACAGGTGCGTCCACAGCGTACGTGGGTCACGATGGGTGGCCTGCGAGAAGAAATTGCGTGTGGTTTCGGGCGAGTACGATTGGAATCGTTCGCGGAGCGCGCGCTCCATCCACGGTTCGACCGTAACGATGCCCTGGTCGCGGAAGAACTGCATGTATTTCGGCAACGCCTCGGCCTGCATGGTTGCGAACTCGGCGGCCGAGCCGGCCACGCGCATCGGTGGCAGCTTCGCATTGCGGGTTTCCTCGAGACGCAGTGACGCGTGCGCACGGGCGAGTTCACGACGGGTGATCGTGACTTCATCCTCCCACGTGAGTGGCACGAGCAAGACGTTCTTGAGGAACCAGGTGTACTGCTGAGTACCGATGCCCGACGGTCCTGTCTTCTTCGGTGCCTCGGTGCGTAGCCAGCCCGTGAACGATTCCGTGGCATCGGCTGCGCCCGCGATCGCGCGCTCGAGTGCGGCGTCGTTCGGATTGTTCGCGGCAACGCGTGTGGCAAGTGTGCCGAGCGCCTCGTGCTGCTCTTCGAAGGTCTTGACGGCGCCGACCCACAGGTCCTTGGCGTTGCCCTTGGCCAGATTCAGTCGCGCCTGACGTAGCAGCGGCGCAATGGTGCTCAGCTGCGCCGTGAGGCGACGGGACTCGTCGGCGTTGAGCGCACGCGACTGATCAAGAACCGTACGAGGCCAAACCGGATACTGCCACAAGCGCACAGCGCCGTGAATCGTGGGACCCTCTTCCGCGGGCGTGTCGCTCTCTTCCGTGCGCACGGAGGCGTAGTACGCCGGGTCGCGCGCAAACGGCTGCAATACCGTGAGGTGGTACTGCATACCGTTCATCTCAGCGCGTACGAGATGCAGGTCCACCTGCTCCGGCACGCGCCATCCGGTGGTGTCGAGAGCGCGCAGCTTGGCCTGCAGTGCGCGGAGCGCGACCAACCGTCGCGCGTTGGTGGCCGGCGTGTAGTCCGGAATCCCCAGGAGGCGCGGCGGCTCCTCGAATGTGCGCCACTCTGAGAACAGCGACAGCAGCTGTGGGTAGCTGCGGCTTGGCGCGGCAGCAGCCGATGCAGACGGCGACGCGACCTGCGCGTGCAGTGTGGTGTGTGGTCCGGCGGGGAGGGCGACGAGGGCCGCGGCTACGGTTGCCGATACGGCTGGGCGAAGGCTGAATATGGGCATGTGCGAATCTACGCCAGAACGGATTTCTTGCACGTGACCCTACTGGAAGGGCACGCGCGGCCACATCGTCCCTGAGATGACCTCCCGTACTCTTACGCTGATCCTCGGTACCCTGCTTGTCGGAGCGTGCGTCGCCCCCACCCCGCGGGTGGCGAAGCGCGCGCCGGCCACGGGGGCCGAGCGCGTGCTGGTGGTCATCAACACGCGCAGTCGCGCGAGCGATTCCGTGGGGCGCTACTATGCCAAGCGTCGCGGCATCGACCCCACGCATATCGTGCGGCTCGAGCTCCCGCTGGACGACGAGATCGGTGACATCGCCTTTCAGACCGACATCGTACAACCTGTGCGCGCGGCGATCGCGGCCTTGCCGGTGCGGATCGACTTCATCGTGCTCACGACCGATGTGCCCATTCGCGTGGCGCGCAAGCGAGGCTACAGCGTCGATGCGATGCTGGCCGGCATGCATTTGGCGATTTCCCCAATGGTGGGACTCGATAGTGTCTGGCTGTCGCGCTATCGCAATCCGTACTACAACGCCGACGGTCCGTTCTCGAGCGATCGCTTCGGCATGTATCTCGTCACGCGGCTGGATTGCGCCCGCGTGGCCGACTGCCTCGCCTTGGTCGATCGTTCTATTGCGGCGCGCCCGGCGCCCGGTCCGTTCTTCTTCGATGCCATGCCGGCGCGTGCTGGTACTGATGGCTACGCTACCATGAACTTGCTGCTGTATCGGGCGGCGTATCGGTTGCCGCAGCGTGGCGTGGGCGTCCAGATCGACACCACGCCGGCCTTCGTGGCGCCGACGGTTCCGGTGATGGGCTACGTGAGTTGGGGAAGCAACGACTCGCGTTTCGATAGCACGGCGTATCATGCCGTGCGCTTCCTTCCCGGTGCGCTGGCGGAAACCTTCGTGTCGACCAGTGCGCGCACCTTCGGACCGGTGCAAGGTGGCCAAAGCCGCATCGTGGATCTGATCGCGCAGGGGGTCACGGGTGTGAAGGGCTATGTGAGCGAGCCGTTCACGCTGGCGCTGGCCAATCCGGACATTCTGTTCGATCGCTATGTGCGGGGCGCGAATCTGGCCGAGGCGTTCTATGCGGCGTCGTACATGGTGTTGTGGAAGGACCTCGTGATCGGTGATCCGCTCTGCGCCCCGTACGCGATGTTCCAGGAGCCGTCGTTCGCCCCGTGAGGCTCGCGGTGGCTACACCGGCACTACGGGCGGGCGGAATGCCCACCGGCCGCGCGCCACGCCTTGTACTCGGCGGGCATGCACACGGAGCACGGATGGTATCCGGCGGCAACGGCGGTGGCTTCGTCGGCAAAGAAGACGCGTTGCTGCGCGTAGAGGGCACCGTTGGCGAGGGCGCGACGGGCGGCCTTGCAATCCAGGCGGCCGTAGCGGCGTTCTTTGCGGTAGCCGCCGATGGTGCCTTTGGTGGTACTGGCCGTGCGGGAGCCGTCGGGTCCGACCAGCATGTAGAGCTTTTCCGTTTCCATTCGAGGAAAGCTAGCGGGTTTGGGAGGCGGGCTGCAGCGGGGCGGGTTTGAGCAAACTAATGACTATGGTTAGAATAATAAGACCATTTCACCCTTTCCCGGAGATCCAGGTGACCAAGCCCCACATTTCGGCTCCCACGGCACCAACCGCTGCGCGGACGATCTCGGCCAGCGTGTTCAAGGCCACCTGCCTCGAACTCATGGACGATCTGGCGGCCACTGGTCGCGAGATCGTCGTGACGAAGCATGGGCGTCCTGTGGTTCGTGTCGGTCCCGCCAACGCGGAGCCGGAATCTCCCAAGGGATTCATGCGTGGCACGATCGTGCGGCACGGTGATCTCGTCTCACCCGACAGCGAGAGCTGGGCGGCGTCCACCACAGACCCGCTGCTGGTTCGACCGAAATGAGTACGGCAAAGCGGACGACTTCGCGTGGGAAGGAACCCGCGCCGGTGTACGTTGGTCGCCCTGCGCTGTGGCGCACGGCCGATTCACCCACGCGCGATACGCCGCTCTTGCTGGATACACATGCGTGGCTCTGGACGTTGGACGGCACGGCTGGCGCACTCACCAAGCCAGCCTCCCGACTGATCGATCGTGCGGCGGCGGCCGGGCGCCTCTTCGTGAGCGATATCTCATTCTGGGAAGTCGCGATGCTCGTGGCAAACGGTCGACTCGAGCTCGCGGCCGATCCCACGCTCTGGTTGCAGCGCGCCGCGCAGGCGCCGGGTATTCGACTCGTGCCGCTCACGCGCGACGTGCTGATCGAGAGTACCCGATTGGCGGGGACGCCGCACGGTGACCCTGCCGATCGTATGCTGATCGCGCAGGCGCAGCTGATTAGCGCGTCGTTGTTGACGTGTGACAAGGGAATCGTGGCCTATGCTGCGAGGACGCCGGGAGTCCCGGTGTGCGACGCTCGCTAGTCCACTGGCCGCGCGTCGAGTCGGTGTGGCCGCTTATCGTGCTCATGTGCACACCCCTCCTACTGCTCGTGGCAATGCACTGGTCGGCGCAGTTTCTGGCGCAGCAGTCCAGCCGACTCTTTGGCCGGCGTGTCCAGTTGTACCTCTTCGGTATGCTTGGCACCATCGTGCACGAGGGCAGTCATGTGGTGGCGTGCGTGTTGTTCCGGCATCGCGTGCATCGAATTGTCTGGTTCGACGCGCAGGCCACCGACGGTGCGTTGGGCTCGGTCGAGCATTCATACGATCCGACCAGTGCGTATCAGCGTGTGGGTACGATCGCGATCGGGATGGCGCCGCTGGTGGTCGGGGCGGCGGTGATCCTGTGGGCGGCGCATCGGCTACTCGGGATCTCACTCGCCGATGTTGACGTGGCGAACACGTCGGTGTCGGCTGTCGACGCGATGTCGGCCGCGCTGTCCCGCGCGTCTCACGCACCGCTCTGGCGATGGGCGCTGTTCGCCTACGTGAGCATCTCGGTAGGAGGCTCGATGCACTTGAGCTCCGCCGACGTGCGCGGAACCTGGCGCGGCGTCGTCACGCTGACCATCTGGGGCACCGCCGCCGTGCTCGCGGCGGCGCTGCTCTGGTGGGTGCTGCAACAGACGGCACCCGGCGTGTGGGACACCAACGTCGTACCGCGGCTCCAACACGCGTTGAGATGGCTCACGCGTACGAGCGAATCGCTGTCGATCGCGATGCTGCTGGCCGTCGGTATCAACACACTGTGCGCGCTTCTGCTTATGCTGCCAGCGCGCGCTCGATAGCGGGAATCATGTCGCTCGGTACGGTCGTTGAGCCGAAGCGTTCGATCACCTGTCCATCGCGGCCGATCAGGAACTTCGTGAAGTTCCACTTGATCGACGTACTCCCCAGCACGCCAGGCTTCTCATCCTTCAACCACTGCCAGAGTGGATCGGCGTCGTTGCCATTCACGTCCAGTTTTGACGTGAGAGGAAAGGTGACATCGAAGTTGGTGCTGCAGAATTGCACGATGGTGGCTTCTGTGCCCGGCTCCTGACCACCGAACTGGTTGCACGGGCAGCCGAGTATGGTCAGCCCCTGCGAGTGATATGTGCGCCACAATGATTCGAGCCCAGCGTATTGCGGAGTGAGTCCGCACTGGCTGGCCACGTTCACGACCAGCGTGACACCGCCGGCGAGTGTCGAGAGGGCGAGCGGCTCGCCGGTGACCGAGGTCATGGTGAAATCGGAGAGCGTGCTCACGGGCGCACCGCCGTGGCGGTGAACGGTACACTCACTATACTCGCTCCCCGCGACATCTCGATGGCGCCGCGTGTCGGTCCTATTGAACGTACCACGATCGTGAACTCCTTCATGTGATTGGGTGTGGCCGTCATCTGCATCGGTACGCGCGCGAGATCATTCGCGGCGGAATACGCCGTTCCCCATTGTCCGACCTGCTTGTTCACAGTGAGCCACGCGCCGTTCCGTGTGTGCTGTACAAAGAGGCTGTATGCGCCGGGCGGTACGACCGCGTCGCCCATGGTGAGTGTGCGCGACGCGAAGAGATGCGTGGCATCGTTGGCGCCGGTGGGCTTCATGCTCTTGGCGATGGCCGCGAGATCGACGCTGGTGCCGCGTGAGGCGATGGACTTGTTGGTCGTGAACGATCCGTCCACCGCCTGCAGTTTGTTGGTGGCGTCGAAGCGGAGGATCATGGCGTAGGCGCCACCGCGCAGACGTACGCTATCGCGACCCGCCGGTAGGATTCCGGTGAAGCCGAGCGTACCGGCGAGGTCGAGCGCCGGAATGGAGTCCGTTGTGCCGCCATTCCCGGCGATGCCGGTCACGAGTTCGGTTGGCCCGTAGATGAACGTGGGGAAATTGATCAGCGCCTGCTTGGCCGCGAAGGCGCGGCGCTGCGTGCTGTCGGCGAAGACCGCTTCGCGCACGATGGAGTCAGCGGTCACGGTGAAGCGCGCGTCGCTCGGCGCGCGCGGTGGCAAGGGATGCCGTGCCCGGGGCAAGCGTGACAAAGAGAAGGCGCATGGGTGGAAATGGCGGTAAAGGGTGTCGTCGCGGAGAATACGCGAATTGCAACAGCAATAGCAACGGCAACGGCAACAGCTGGAACACGGATGAAAACGGAAACGACGCAACGGCACAGATAAGCAAACATCGCTTTCGCGTATCCGTGCCGTTCGGTGCCCTTCCGCCATTTTCGTGTTCCGGCTGTTAGGGGACTTGCCGCGCCGGGAACTGGCCGAGGCGCTCAATACTTGACCTTATCCTCGCTGACATCGCTCAGTCCCCAACTCTGTATACACGAATGCGAATCGATCCGAGCTCCCCACCGCGTTTCGCCTGGGTGCGCGACGGTGATCACCGGGCCGAGGCGGAACGGATCGTTGCGCGTAATACCCGTGAGCATGGCGGGGAATGCACGGGCGAGCCGTCGGTTATGGTGCGCACCGCGCCCGGTGGGCGCTTTACGATGCTTTCCGCCACCGGACTGTGGTGGCTGGAGTACATGGCGGTGCACGACCGCTGGGGCGAGCCCACACGCGATGACGACGACCTGCTGGCCGAGCTTATCGATATGAAGACCGAGCGCTAGGCCCCGCAAAACTCGACTTGACCTCAGCGCCTCGGCAGAGCCGGGAGCGCATCCACCAACTCGATGATCTGGTGGCGATGCGCGGCCGTGGGCAGGCGACCGATCCCGCCACCGATGTTGTCGAGCATGTTCTTCGCTTGGCTGGTGGCCGGCGTGACGGCGGTGATCGCCGGATGCGTGAGCGTGAACTCGAGGAAGAACGGCGCCCACGTGGTCGTGATGCCCACGTAGCGCACGCGGCCAGCCTTCTTGAATTCGCGCACGATCAGGAAGCTGCGTGGCTGGGTCGCCCAGGTTGTGCACCTGTATGAGATCGATTTTCGGCTGCTTGAAGATCGCAAACAACTTCTCGATCTGCGCGCGTGCCACCGAGATCGGCCATCGTCTGAAAGACCGCCTCGAGCGCGCTGGCATCCTCGGCTCGGGCCACGGTGGCAAAGGTGGCGGAGCTACCAAGCCCGATCACTGGGATCATTTTGCCGGTGCTCGGGATCGCGCGCTGGAGCAGCGGTCCCGGTGGGAACGACACGCTGTTAAGCGCGGCGAGGAGGCGGGGCGAGAGGCCCGACGTCGGCAGAGAGGCCAATAAAATTGCGGCGATTGATCATGATCGTTACGAAGGCGTGCGGCGGTGGGAAAGGCGTGAGGATAATTTCCCCAGGTACAACGCGAACTCCGGGTCATTCCGGTAACGTGCGGCAACGGCGATCTGCCGGCCACGGCCCCGGTCATGAGGTCATCGCCCCGCTATTCGCGCGTTTGAATGGACGGCACTGCGTTCCTTCGCTTTCACCGAATCACCCGGAAGGGGATCTGATGCGCACTTACCGCCGATTCGCTGTGTTGACACTCGGTTTCGTGTGGCCGGTGTTGCTGACCGCATGCGGTGGCGGCAACGACTCTCTTCCGCCGACGACACAGCCTCTACCCGTCCCTGCGTCGGTCTCGACGGTGACGCTGAATCAGACGGCTTTCACGTTGATGATGCCTGGGTCGCTCCAACTCACGGCCACCACGCGGGATGCAGCGGGGGCGACGCTCAACGGGCGCGTGATGAGTTGGTCCTCGAATGCCACGACCGTCGCCACGGTATCGGCCGACGGTCTCGTCACGGCCGTAGCGGCTGGCACCGCCTCCGTGACCGCGACCAGCGAGGGGCGAAGTGCCGCGGCCGCGGTCACGGTGACGGCGGTTGTTGGGAACGTGGCGGTGAGCGCACCGGCGAATGTCGAGATCGGTGTAGCGGCCACGGCAACCGCTGCGGTCACGGCGAGCGGCGGCGCCATTGTGGCGGCACCGATCGTGTGGAGCTCGAGCAATGTGGGTGTATTGACCGTCAGCGCGACCGGTGTGCTGGCCGGCGTCACGGCTGGCTCGGCCACGCTGACGGCGACGACCGCGGGAATCAGCGGTACGCGCACGGTGGGCGTCGTGCCGCGCAACATCAATAGTCTCGTGGACTCGGTCCGTATTGCTCGCGGGCTGCCGGCACTGGTTGGCGCGATCGTGACGCGCACCGGCGGCGTGGTGGCGGTAGGCGTGGGCGGCACGCGTCGCGCAACCGGTGGTGCACTCGTCACGCTCGACGACAGGTGGCACATCGGTTCGAATCTCAAGGCGATCACGGCGACGCTGGCGGCCATTGCCGTGAGGCAGGGTCGCATCGGCTGGACGACGACGGTGGCGTCGATGTTCCCTGAGCTCGGGGCGGCTGTCCGCGCCGAGTATCGGGACGTGACACTGGCGGAGCTGTTGGCGATGTCGGGTGGCATTCGCAACGATCCACCGGGTTCGGCCTATAGCGGGGCAACGGCGAGAGCGCAGCGCGAGTCGGCCGCGGCGTGGGGGCTGGCGGCAGCGCCGATCGGTCCGCGAGGCGGCTATCACTACAGCAACATCGGGTATGTGATCGCCGGTGCCATGATCGAGCGCGCAATGAACGGCACGTACGAAGCCCTGCTCGTGTCGGAGTTGGGTGCACCGGTGGGTGCAACGCAGATTGGCTTCGGTCCGACGACCACCGCGGGCAGCAGCGCGCAGCCGGTGGGCCACTCGCGCTCCGGTGGACAATGGGTCGCCTGTGAAGCGTGCGATAATCCGCCCGGACTCTCGGCCGCCGGTCGCTCGCACATGTCGATCAACGACTGGGGGCGCATCATTCATGAGCTGCTCAAGGCCGATGCCGGTACCTCGACGCTGCTCACGCAGGCGGACGCGCGCCGGACGTTCACCGGTGTGACGCCGGTCCCTGGTGGCGAGCCTTACGCGCTGGGCTGGATCAGCACGACCCGACCGTGGGGCGGTCGCACGGTCACGCATTCTGGAACGAACGTGACGAATCACTCGGTAGCGTGGGTCGGACTCGACAACGGGGTGGCGTTCATTGCGGCGACGAATGCGGCGGACCTGACGGCTGGCGGCACGGGAGTGGCGCTGGACGGTATCGTGGGTCGCATGCTCACGCTGCATCAGACGGGGCGGTAGGGAGCGGTTGGGGCGTGATCGAGGTGTTCGAGACGTACAACACGACGGCGCCGGCTGTGGGTCTCACATGCGAAGACTATTCGTTGGTATATCGCTTGGCCGAGAACAATCAGAAGCCGATGGTCACGCTGGATCTCGATGCGGCACTGCTCGGCGAACAGCCGGCGTTCAATACGATCGCGATTGTCAAGGGTAGCGAGAAGCCCGATGAGTACGTGATGCTGTCGGCGCACTTCGATTCATGGGACGGCTCCAGCGGTGCGACCGACAACGGCACGGGCACACTGATGGCGATGGAAGCGATGCGCATCTTGAAGAAGGCGTACCCGAATCCGAAGCGCACGATCATGGTTGGGCATTGGGCCAGTGAAGAGCAGGGCCTGAACGGTTCCACCGCGTTCACGGAAGATCATCCGGAAGTGATGAAGGGGTGGCAGGGGCTCTTCAATCCGGACAACGGCACGGGCTGAGCGCAGGCGTTGTCGAGTTCGGGGATTACCGACATTGGGCGTCATCTGAAGCAGTGGTACACGAAGCTGCCAAGCTTCTCCACCGACAGCATGAGCGCGAATGTGTGTCGTGGAGCTTCAACGACGTACCCACGGGGAAGCCGGGTGATACCGACGGCGCCGTGTTCGCTTGCTTCGGTACGCCGAGTTTCGGCATGGGTGCGGTGGGCTTGAACTACGGCACGTATACGTGGCACACGAACCGCGACACGTATGACAAAATCGTGTTCGACGACGTGCAGTACAACGCGACGTTGGCCGCGCTGATGGTGTACCTGGCGAGTGAAGATCCGGAGTTCATCACGCGTGATCGGTCGCCGGGCACGTGGCCGGCGAACTGGCCGGTGAATTATGGGACGATGCCGCGGAAGACGAGGCC
>Ga0105047_10015133_pt1 | contig 12168 bp, 11 predicted proteins | sample MAT04_FD_78384 | JGI IMG/M metagenome (GOLD analysis project Ga0105047, IMG submission 78384) | Freshwater microbial communities from Lake Fryxell liftoff mats and glacier meltwater in Antarctica - MAT-04 (megahit assembly) | ecosystem: Environmental > Aquatic > Freshwater > Ice > Liftoff... | reverse complement strand
TCGGGCCGTTTTTTGCAATTTTCCTGTCAGTAACCGTGACCGATTCTGTGCTGCCCATACAAGGACGAAGACCTGTGTGCTCCTTCCGTATAAATGAAGAAACCGATAATCTCTGAGTCAAATAAAACTTTCACGGATCAGCCTTTTTTGAAACAGCTTGACAGGTAATCATTTGCACGGTATAGGCATGGACTGAACATTCACTCCGCCAATCTCATCTTACAGTTTTTATCTATGCAGAGCCAAAACATCGACAAACGCACAGCCATTCTCAAAGCTGCCATGGATTTGATCGCCGAGAATGGCTTCCACGGTTCGCCAACGGCGATGATAGCCGCCAGGGCCGGTGTCGGCACCGGTACCATCTACCGATATTTTATCGATAAAGACCAGCTCATCCAGGAGGTTTTTAAAGATGTCGAGACCCGCTTGAATGGGGTGCTGATGAAGGATTATCCGCTGAATCAGTCGATCCGCCTTCGCCTTTATCACTATTTTACCGGTCTGATCGGTTTTTTTATCGCCAACCCGATGGAATTTAAATTTATCGGCCAATTCTACGACTCTCCCTATGGCGTTGCCCTGCGCCGGGATAAGATCTTCTCGCAATCCACAGATAACGGTTATGGCTGCGAAACCATTAAAAGTCTTTTTGAAAAGGGCATTGCCGAGGGAGTCATCAAAAACCTACCGATTGCCATCCTTTTCGCCCTCTTTATCGGCAGTCTCATCTCGGCCACCCGCGACCATATCCTCGGGTTCATCGAATTTGACCAGCAATTGCTCCAGCAGATGGCGGATGCCTGCTGGGATGCAATAAAATGCTAACCATTCATCCGCCCCGGCCCTCTTTATCTCGCGGTTTACTAAGGATAAGTAATTAAGGATACTTAAATATGGACAATTTTGGAAAAAAAATATCGTTCCCCTTACTGGCCCTGACTGCCGGCCTGTTCCTCTTTGCCTGCAAGGATGCCAAGCAAGGTCCGCCACCCACTGCCGCCACCCCCATGGCAGTTGAAGTCACCACCGTACCGGTCACCTCACAACAAACACCCCTCAGCATCGAACTGCCGGGACGGACCGCAGCCTACCGTGTGGCCGAGGTCCGCCCCCAGGTCAGCGGCATCGTCCAGAAACGCTTGTTCACTGAGGGCAGCGTGATCAAGGCCGGGGAACTCTTGTATCAGATCGATCCTGCGAGCTATCAAGCTGCTCTGGCCATCGCTGAGGCGACCCAGGCGAAAAGCGAGGCCTTGGAATACTCGGCCCGGCTCAGGTCGACCCGCTATCTCACCCTTGTTCGCAACAAAGCGGTCAGCGAACAGGAACAAATCGATGCGGAGGCCACCTGGAAACAGACTTTGGCCGAAGTTGCGGCCGCTAAGGCGGCAGTACAGAATGCCCGGATCAACCTCGAATACACCCGGGTGACGGCCCCGATTGCCGGCCGTATCGGTAAATCACAGGTGTCAGAGGGAGCCCTGGTCACCGCCCAACAGGGAACGGCCCTTGCCACTATCCAGCAACTGGATCGCCTGTATGTCGATGTCAGCCAGTCCTCGAGCGAACTCCTCCAGTTAAAAAGAAAACTGCTGGCCCAGAAGGTGGACAACCAGGAACAACTGAAAACCGAGGTCAAAGTGGTCCTTGACGATAACTCGGTATACAGTGAGACCGGGGTTCTTGAATTCTCCGATGTCTCAGTCGATCAATCGACCGGTACGGTGACCATCCGCGCCATTATCGGCAATCCGCGCCACGAACTGCTGCCGGGGATGTTTGTCCGCGCCCGCCTGACCTCGGACCGCCCGCAGACAACGATCCTCGTACCACAGGCCGGTATTATCCGCAATAATCGAGGCCAGGCTATGGTCATGCTGGTCAATAATCAGTCCCTGGTCGAGGCTCGTCCCGTCGAAACCGGCCAAAATATTGGCGATCAGATTATGATAACCAAGGGACTGAGCGAGGGTGAGCAACTCATCGTCGCCGGCCTGCAAAAGATTCGTCCGGGTGTGCCGGTAAAAATTGCCCCCCCACAACCCGGAGCAGAGAAGCAGGCGGCTCCGACAACACAGACCCCTGCAAAGAAGGCGGAATAAGTTATGGCTAGATTTTTTATCGATCGCCCTATTTTTGCCTGGGTTATCGCCATCGTCATTATGCTGGCGGGCGCCATCTCGGTTGTGAAGCTGCCTATTTCCCAGTATCCGGAAATCGCCCCGCCATCGGTGCGGATCACCACCAAATACCCCGGTGCCTCGGCCCAAACCATCGAGAACAGCGTCACCCAGATCATCGAACAAAGCATGACCGGTCTGGATAATTTTCTCTACATGAAGTCCGAGAGTTCCTCCTCCGGCAATATCACCATCACCATGACCTTCGATGCCGGTACCAATGGCGACATCGCCCAGGTGCAGGTGCAGAATAAGCTGCAGCAGGCAGTCGCCCTGTTGCCGCAGGAGGTGCAGCAGGAGGGCATCCAGGTAAATAAATCGAATTCCACCTTTCTGATGATCATCGGTCTCATTTCCACCGACGGCAGCATGATCAATTTCGATCTGGGTGACTACATGGTCACCACCCTCCGCGATCCCCTCAGCCGGACACCGGGCGTCGGCAGCATCCAGGTCTTCGGCAGTCAATACGCCATGCGCATCTGGCTTGATCCCAACAAACTCAACAGCTTCCAACTGACGCCAAGTGATGTGGCTACGGCCATCAAGGCCCAGAACAATCAGGTCGCCGTCGGCAATCTTGGCGGTACCCCCTCGGTTGCCGGACAACAGGTCAGCGCCACGATGATGGCGAGAACCAAAATGAGTTCGCCGGAGGAATTCGCCGAAATTCTCCTGAAAGTCAAACCGGATGGCGCCCAGATCCGCTTAAAAGATGTCGCCCAGGTGGAGATCGGCGCCGAGAATTACGCCACCCTCAGCACCTTCAACAACCAACCCGCCGCCGGCATGGCTATAATGCTTGCCACCGGGGCCAACGCCCTGGCCACCGCCGAGGCGGTCAAGGCCAAGATCGCCGAACTCGAGCCCTACTTCCCGACCGGCGTCAAGATAGTCTACCCCTACGACACAACCACCTTTATTAAGATTTCGATCCAAGAGGTGGTCAAGACCCTGATCGAGGCGATTATCCTGGTTTTTCTGGTCATGTATCTCTTCCTCCAGAATTTCCGGGCAACCCTCATTCCGACCATCGCCGTGCCGGTTGTTCTTCTCGGCACCTTCGGGGTCATGTCGGTGTTTGGCTACTCGATCAATACCATGACCATGTTCGGTCTGGTACTGGCTATTGGACTTCTCGTTGATGATGCCATTGTTGTTGTCGAAAACGTCGAGCGGATCATGGCTGAGGAGGGGTTATCACCACTGGAGGCCACCCGCAAGTCCATGGACCAGATCACCGGCGCCCTGGTCGGCATTGCCCTGGTCCTGTCCGCGGTCTTCGTGCCGATGGCCTTTTTCGGCGGCTCCACCGGTGCCATTTACCGGCAGTTCTCGCTGACCATCGTTTCAGCCATGGTACTGTCGGTACTGGTGGCCCTGATCCTGACCCCCGCCCTCTGCGCCACCCTGCTGAAACCGGTACAAAAAGGCGCACATATTCAGAAACGCGGATTCTTCGGATGGTTTAATCGCTTTTTTGAGCGTAATGCCGACAGGTATCGCAGCGGTATCGGCTACATCCTCAAACGCACCGGTCGATTTGCCCTCGTCTACCTGGTGTTGATAGGCGGCACCGCCTATATGTTCACCAAACTCCCCACCTCTTTTATCCCCGAGGAAGATCAAGGCGTCTTTCTCACCATGGTGCAGCTTCCCACCGGAGCAACTCTGGAACGTACCCAGGCTGTCCTGAATACCGTGCGTAACCATTACCTCAGCAAAGAAGCGGTGAACGTCAAATCGGCCTTTGCCGTCGCCGGTTTCAGCTACGCCGGCCAGAGCCAGAACACCGGCATGGTCTTTGCGCAGCTGCGCGATTGGAAGGAGCGAAAAGGTCCTGACCAATCGGTCAAAGCCATCATCGGCCGAGCGATGGGGTCCTTTTCGCAGATTAAAGAGGCAATGGTCTTTGCCTTTAACATCCCGGCTATTCCGGCTCTTGGCTCAGCGACCGGTTTCAACTTTTTCCTGGAGGATCGGGGTGGCCTCGGCCACGAGAAACTGCTTGAGGCGCGTAACCAACTGCTCGGCATGGCCGCCAAAAATCAAGATCTGACCCGGGTCCGGCCAAACGGCATGGAGGATACGCCGCAGTACAACGTCGATATCGACTATGAAAAGGCCATGGCTCAGGGCGTCAGCATCGGCGACCTCAACGCTACCCTTTCCATAGCCTGGGGTTCGAGTTATGTGAACGACTTTCTGCACCATGGCCGGGTAAAAAAGGTGTATCTGCAGGCCGAAGCGCCCTTCCGGATGCAGCCGGAGGATCTCGGACTTTGGTATGTCCGCAATAATAAAGGTGCGATGGTACCCTTTTCGACCTTTACCAACGGTAATTGGAGTTTTGGTTCACCCCGTCTGGAGCGCTATAACGGCAATCCGGCCTTCGAGATCGTCGGTGAAGCGGCCCCCGGCAAGTCCAGCGGCTCTGCCATGGACCTGATCGGCCAGCTGGTCGCCAAGCTGCCGGTCGGTATCGGCTACGAGTGGACCGGTGCATCCTTCCAGGAGATGCAGGCCGGCACGCAGGCACCTGGCCTGTATGCCATTTCTCTGTTGGTGGTCTTTTTGTCGCTCGCCGCCCTTTATGAAAGCTGGTCGGTGCCCTTTTCGGTCATGTTGGCGGTACCTATCGGCGTCTTAGGTGCCCTGCTCGCCACCTATTTCCGCGGTCTGGAAAACGACGTGTATTTCCAGGTCGGCCTCCTGACCACCATCGGTTTGTCAGCGAAAAATGCCATCCTCATCGTCGAGTTCGCCAAACGCCGCTATGACAAGGGCAAGGATCTGGTCGAGGCCACCGGCAAGGCCTGTCGCCAGCGGCTCCGCCCCATCCTGATGACCTCCCTGGCCTTTATGCTCGGCGTCCTGCCGCTGGCCATCAGCACCGGCGCCGGGGTCAACAGCCGGCATGCCATCGGCACCGGCGTACTTGGCGGCATGCTTTCGGCGACGGCGCTGGCCATCTTTTTTATCCCGCTGTTTTTTGTCGTGGTGATCCGCCTGTTCACAAAACGTGGCGGCAAAGCACAAACATCGCCCACGATCGGCGTTTGATCTTTACCAACATGGTGGCTGCAGCTCCCCCGAGGAGCTGCAGCCACCGCTCCCTCGCCTTGCATAACAGTCCTTTTTGCCGCACAGAACCGGTTGTTATTCGCCGGTCCATTCCTTTATCGCCTTTCCGAGTGTTTCAACCATCTGCGAGAAAGTTTTGATCCATGCTTTCTTCTCAAATGGCTGGAACGGCTTCTACTCTCCGGCGGCGGGGGGCGGCAGAAAGTCTTTCTTGGCAAAGGGTAAATGGTGGTTCAAAGCATCGATATCTCCTACCGCCATGGTGTTTACCCGATCGATGAGCTGCTCGAAAATAAACTTCAGCCGCAGGTCATAGAAGCGGTGCAGGCTGGTATTGGATACCGCCTCGAAGCCACGATAAATTTTGTGCGGCGAACCGGCGCCGGGATCGAAGGTTTCGATGTCGTTGTCAATGGCCCACTCTATGGGCGCATAAAAGCACATGTTGAAGTGCAGGTCTTTGACCGGCCCCGTGCAACCCCAATAGCGGCCGATCAGGTGGCGATCCTTCACCAGCAGCATCGACATGGCGATGGGGACCGGGTTTGGGCCGTTGAAGGCGGCAATGATCAATAAACGGTGCCGGTAGTCCTCAAAGATTCGGGTAAAAAAATCGCCATTGAGAAAGCGGGCCGCCCAGGGACCGTAGCGATCATTGGTGTTGAGATAGAAGCGATACATGGCGGCAGCCATATCGGCTGGAATTGCATCGCCCGTGAAGGTGCGTATCTCGATGCCCTGCTTCGCCATGCTCCGCCGTTCACGCCGAATATTGCGCCGCTGCACCGATTTAAAGGTCTGTAAATACTCCTCAAAAGAGGCGAAATGCCAATTTCTCCACAGGTAGGATTGATGCTGCCAGCCGATAAACCCGTGCGACGGTAAACCGGCAAACCAAGGTACGTCAACGTAATTGAAATGGCAGCAGGACAGCTGCTCCTGTTGGCAAAACCGATCGATGGCCGCAACCATGCTGCGCATCAAGGCGGGCTGATCAAGGCCATCCGCCATCAGGAAGCGATATCCCACGGACGGCGTTGCCGGACTCATGCCGATCAGCTTGGGATAATATCTTACCCCATATTCCGCCGCCAATTGCGCCCACCAATGGTCGAATATAAATTCCCCGTCGCTATGGGTTTTCAGATACAGCGGTGCCGCCGCAACCAGTTCCTGGCCTTGCCAGAAGGTGAGGTGCTGCGGTTGCCAGCCGAAACGGGGCGAGATACTGCCGGATGCTTCCAGGTGATGCAGCCATTGCCATTCCAGCAAGGGTGTCGACAATGGCAGGGCCAGCTTGTCCCACTGCCGGCGCTGCACCTCATCGATAGAAGCATGCCAACGAACTGTCCATAACGCTGCAGTATCCATAAGTTATCAAATATCGCTCAGGTCGATCCGGAAGAGGTGCAATGCCCTCCGACTACCATCAATATTGTCATAACAGCCGGTAAACTCAATTGTGACTTCGACTGCGGCCCGAGGAGGCTGTCCGAAGGTATTCACTCTTTTTTCATGCCAAGAGGATTCCGCTCCTCACAGGGAACCTTGGTCTGGCACAAACCGCAGCTGCTGACCTTGATTCCCAGTTGTTCGCGCTCTACGTACAGAGACGTCACCTCACGGATATAGGCACTGCATTGGACCTTAAAGTGTCTTTATGGGAGAGTATCAGGGGGAGCATTCAAAAGGTTTATCGTCCCTTCCATGGAGGTCATCCTCCAGGTGATTGCCACCGACATGAAGGTACTTCTCTGCTGACAGGTGGCAAAACATCCAATATCAAAGAACAGGTCCCTTCTAGAAACTTGTCCGAAAGGGCGAAAGGCTGTACTCTGCCTTTACGTGACTGGTTTTTAAATAGTCAGAGTGATTCTTGGCAAATTTAGTCATAATTCTTCCGGCCAAGTTGCCGGTACTACCCCTCAAACCACATTCCAAGGGGTAGCCGGGTCGAGATGAAGACTAAATCGTAGGTTTCTCGTATGTTGCTCCATCAAATTGGGAATTGCTGTATTCACCTTGACCTTTGCTTATGAAAAAGAAACTCCTTGTGATTGAAGATGAAAATTCGGTGGCCAAACAGCTCCGCTGGGGTTTGGATAAAGAATACGAGATTACTATTGCCTCTGACGCAGAACAAGCTAAACCTCTGCTGGCTTCAGGTGTTTTTCCTGTAGCAACTCTCGACCTTGGCCTGCCACCTTACCCCGACACCCCGCTGCAGGGGTTTGTACTTCTGGAACAGATATCTTCCCTGGCTCCCCACACTCGGGTAATTGTCATCACCGGCAATGCCGAAAATGAGAATGCGATGAAGGCTATTCAGCTCGGCGCCGCCGACTTTTATGCCAAACCCATTGATCTCAATATACTGAAAATCATTCTTTGCCGTACGTTTCATATCTATGCACTGGAGGAGGCCAACCGCAGACTCCAAAAGGAAAGCTGCCAAAGCGGTTCACTCTGCGGCATGATCGGCATTTCGCCTGTTATGGTCAAACTCTTTCAACGCCTGAAACACGCCAGCAAAACCGACTATCCGGTGCTGCTCTCCGGTAGCACAGGCACCGGCAAGGAGATTGCGGCCCAGGCGGTACACAGTCTGAGTAAAAGAGCAGACAAACCGCTGATAATCATTAACTGCGGCGCAATTCCTGAAAATTTGATGGAAAGTGAACTCTTTGGCCACGAGAAAGGCGCCTTTACCGGAGCCGCAGGACGGCAAATCGGCAAGTTCGAGCTGGCGGATAACGGAACGATCTTTTTAGATGAAATTGGCGAATTGCCGCTGCTCCTGCAGGTAAAACTCCTTCGTGTCCTCCAGGAATCAACCATTGAACGACTTGGCGGAAACAAAACGGTTTCACTGAACGTGCGGATAATGGCCGCGACAAATATTGATTTAGAAAAAGCCGTCAAACAAAAAACTTTCCGAGAAGACCTGTTCTACCGTTTAAATGTTGTACCCCTCAAAATTCCCGACCTCAAGGAACGGCCGGAGGACATCCTGCTCCTGGCCCATAACTTTTTGCAAGAGGAGGCACGCAAACTACGTAGAGGCCAAATATCTTTTTCCCCTTCAGCGCTTGGCGCACTCAGTGTTCACGACTGGCCGGGCAATGTACGGGAATTACAAAATCGCATCCGTCGAGCATTGGGAACAACCATGGACAGCATAATCACCTCTGTTCATCTGGGACTTGAAGATATGCCCATGGAGGGAAAAGGTCAAAAACTCTCCACTTTAAAAGAGGCCCGAGAGACAGCGGAAAAAAGTGCTGTCCACCGGGCGCTGGCTCTCACCGGTAATAATATTAGCCAGGCAGCCAAAATTCTTGAGATCAGCCGTCCCACTTTACATGACTTACTCAATAAACATGACATAAGTGCAAATTAATGAGAATACAAAATGATCGTCTAAAGCAACTCTGGGAAAAACCCTGGCTTCCATACATACTCCCATTTGCACTCTTTTTATTACTAACTGAGCCAGCCCGGTTTTTTCCAACACTCAGTCCTTACCTGTATATCACTAAAACCATCATCGTCGGAGTCTTACTTTGGTACTAGCGGAAAAGATATACTGCTGATTTTTCTTCCGGTCTTTCTTTAAGCGAGTTCTTAATGGCTTTTTTTTGTGGAGTTCTGGTACTCATTATCTGGATTGTCCCAGAACACTATTTTTTTCAAGTGGGAGAAGGCGCCACTTTTAATCCCTATGCTCTAGGTGAATCACACATAGCAGCAATTGGGTTAATTGGAGTACGCTTGCTCGGATCGTCCCTGGTAGTACCGGTTATGGAAGAATTGTTCTGGCGCTCCTTTATAATGCGCTATCTGATCAATCCTGATTTTCGTTCCGTACCCATGGGAGCTTTCACCTGGTTTTCGTTTTTGGAGGTGGCAGTTTTGTTTGGTCTTGAGCATAACCGGGTGATTGTCGGAATCATTGCCGGGCTGCTCTATGGCCTCTTGCTGATCCGGCAGAAAAACCTCAAAGGAGTGATCATTGCCCATGCAGTGACTAATCTTGGGTTGGGAATTTATATCGTGGTTACCGGAAATTGGATGTTTTGGTAAATTTTATCTGCCGGATGCAACATATTTAGCGATAAAGGCTTTAAGCTGCTCCCGCTGATCCTGAGTCAGCCTATCAAAACGAACGCTGCAACGCCTTTTGAGCCTGAAACTGTCATCCAGATAGTTATCTGAGACTACTATAATCCGCTGGTGGACACGACGCTCTCCTGCTTCTGCTATTATCCTTTCCATGCTTTGCATTCCAGTTCCCTTCGTCACCTTGATTATATTTCCGTGCATTTCTGCAATCTTCCGCTTAGGGGTCGGCAATTTTTACACCATAGATGCAACATATTGTTATCAAAACAATAATTACCACATAAGCCTAATTTTCTTACCTTTATGTAAAATTTTCCGACACCTCTATATGTTGCTATCTACGTCTTGAAAAAACGTAGTTTGTTCCCTCTTTCCCTCTGGTTGCACATTTTATGTAAGTGATTCGAGCATGCTTAAAAATTCAGTTGGTGTGAATACTGGAATTTTTGATGTTTTAAAATCCTTAATATTTCTGGCAATAATGTATTATTCATAGCTTGCCTTCATAGATTGAGTGACGGACGCTTTGTACAGAATTGTACGGCGAGGTGGGTCGTTTGTCAACTTAAGGATTACTGTGGCTTTTGCTGGTTGCGTCATCCTTCTGATCTATCGCGTTTTTAAAATTCTATTTTGGAAGAACCGGGCAGGGGAAACCGGAACAGAGCGACATTAGTAGTAACCACTAAATTGGTTGCTTATATGATAGCCGTTGATGTTTTCCTGTAAACAGACCTCGCCGGTCTTGACAAATACACTCATTTCGCGCATCGTTATGTGTATAAGGAGGTGTATGATGAGAACAAACGTGATACTTGATGACGCCCTTATACAGGAAGCTATAGTGTTAAGTGGTGTAAGGACAAAAAAGGATGTTATTGCGCTTGCATTGCAGGAATTCATAACGTCCAGAAAACGTCGCAACCTGTTGGAAGTAGCAGGGAAGATAGAATTTCGGGATAATTATGATTACAAAGCTTGCAGGGAAGAAAAATGATCCTTGTTGATACATCTATCCTGATAGATTTTTTCAAAGGCAACAAAAACCAATCTGTTTCATGCTTTAAGGAAGTAATTGAGCAGGAAATTCCTTTTGGAATAACGTCCATAATTTATCAAGAAATTCTCCAGGGAGCAAAAAACAAAAAAGAATACAACCTTTTAAAAGAATATCTCAATTGTCAGCGATTTTTCAATCCCAAGGACCCGATAATAACATACGAGAAAGCTGCCATGATATATTTTTCCTGCCGAAAACAAGGAATTACTGTTAGAAGTACAATCGATTGTTTAATTGCACAGATAGCTATTGAACATGATTTATTTCTTCTTCAAAACGACAAAGACTTTGAGCATATGGCACCCCATATTAGGCTTAAACTTTACCCAGTTACATCTAGTTAATTCTTCGCGTCCATCTTTTTCGGCGGGCTCCACGATTTGCCGGGTGTCACTCGACGCCCCAGCGCTTAGGCCATCTCTTTTCTGAAACGTTCACTTTTAAATTGTAAATGTCTTAAAGTTTCTTTTGGGACACCCAAAAGGTGGCTTTAAGGTCTGAAAGAGGGGTTTTTGAGGGGTTTTATTGTTTGATATTAGTCTGTTGACTTGGTCCGACCCCAAAATGAAAGAATCCTGGGTGAATCACAAGTAGCTGCAATGGGACTGATTGGGGTACGCTTGCTCGGGTCATCCCTGGTTGTGCCGGTTATGAAAGAGATGTTCTGGCGCTCCTTTTTAATGCGCTATCTGATCAATCCAGATTTTCGTTCCGAACCCATCGGAGCTTTCACCCGGTTTTCGTTTTTGGAGGTGGCAGTTTTATTTGGTCTTGAGCATCACCGGGTGATTGTCGGGATCATTGCCGGGCTACTCTACTGCCTCTTACTGATCCGGCTGAAAAACCTTAAAGGAGTGATCATTGCCCATGGAGTGACGAATCTTGGGTTGGGAATTTATATTGTGATTACTAGGAATTGGATGTTCTGGTAAATTTTATGTGGGGAGACCTATCTGGATCGATTAAAAATCGTCAGAAACCTCACTTTGCTTTTGCAGCAGGACGGTTGATAAAAGCTCGCAATTGCCACCGTTGGTCCTCGGTCAGCTCCCCGAAACAGACGCTGCAACGCCTTTTGATCTTGAAACTGTCATCAAGATGTTGATCGGAAACCACTGTCACCGGCAGTCGGCTGATCTGCAAATCCTCATTCAAGTATATATCCATCTGACATTCGGTCAGGGGGAATGAGCTGTTGTTGATGTGGCGAAAAGCCATACCACCCTCGCTGATGTCAGCCAGGTTGTAGGGCAAACTGAAATAATCTTCGGATATTGCGACAAGAGCCCGTTCAGGGGCCATAACACGCTGATGGAGACGACGATCTCCTGTTTCTCCGGCTATCCTTTGTGTGCTTTGCATTCCAGCTATCCTCGTCAACTAGTTCATAATGTCGTGATTTCTTGCTAATGTTTTCGGTGCAGTTTATTAAAACCCGATGAAACATGCTCCCGTAAATCGCACAATGCGGAACTAACGGACAACATCTGGTTCAGTGTCGGGATAATGTTTTTTCTATATCTAAAATTTTTCCGTTTAGTGGCTAGCAATTTGTAGGCCACGTATGTAACTTATTGTTATCGAAGCAATAAATATTACAAACCGCTAACTTTCGTTCTTTTATGTCAAATTTTCCGACACCTCCGATCGTTGTCGTTAGTGCCATCTTGAAAAAGCAGTTTCTCCTTTGCCGGATTTGATTAGTATATCGTTCCAACG
>Ga0105047_10015132_pt1 | contig 12168 bp, 9 predicted proteins | sample MAT04_FD_78384 | JGI IMG/M metagenome (GOLD analysis project Ga0105047, IMG submission 78384) | Freshwater microbial communities from Lake Fryxell liftoff mats and glacier meltwater in Antarctica - MAT-04 (megahit assembly) | ecosystem: Environmental > Aquatic > Freshwater > Ice > Liftoff... | reverse complement strand
GCCTCAGCAGTCGGGAGATGCCTTTGATAATGACAGAACACTGAATCTCCGGCTCATTACCCATGAGGTACTGGTAAATAAAGGGCAGTTTGTTATTGCATCAGAAGCCTACTCGCCCGAATATCATACCAACACCCAGATGTCGTACGATTACTACGGGCGGGCATTCCCTACATCATACCAGGTTTTTGATGGTTTCCGGTATTCGCATGCGTTTGTAGCAGGATTTGACAGCAGTGGTAAGATGGCATGGAATAACGGCATGGAAATGCGCGATATCATTACTAAATACCTGAACAGGAAATTAAATTGCCTGTTCGAGAATGATGAAACAGTGCTATATTATAATGCAAATAATAAAGTCGCATTTAAAACTATAAAAGGGAATACCATTGTTGATAATACTTCATACACAACGCTTACTCCCAAACGCGGCACTGACCAGCCTCTCGATGAATACCTGGGTACCATTGAGCACTGGTATGATGATTATTTTATTGCAACCGGCTATCAAACAATCCGTAACAATTATCTGGAAAGTAACAAACGGAATGTATTTTATATAAGTAAGATGGCGTTCAGGTAGTTATGAGTAGTGAGTTGTGAATTGTGAGTTGAGAGTATAAAATGTGATTGGAATTTGAATCTTGGACTTTGGGTCTTACTTATCAGTTGAGTTATTCAAAAGTCAATTAAAGGGATAAGGTTAATTAATGTCATCCTTAAGTTATATGAATATAATTTAAACCGGCCAATAAAAACATCAGCCGTTTTTTTGAGTTCATTCCCGTTCTGTTTATTTTGTAATTCTGATTTCGACCCGTCGGTTGAGTGTGCGCCCGGATGCAGTTTTATTGTCGGCAACCGGTTTGGATTTCCCAAAGAATGACCTTTCAATTTTCGTGGCTGCAATTCCTTTTTTCATCAGATAATTGATTACAAAATCTGCACGTTTCTCCGATAAGCGCAGATTATACTCTTCTGACTCACGATCATCGGCATAACCTGAAACCGAAACAACAGCATCGGGATGTTCGGCCATAAAGGCAGCAATTTCATTCAGTGCGGTCATGTGCTTATCAATAACAACGGCTCCATCTGAAATAAAATATACTGATTTTTCGAGTAAAGGTTCATGGGCAACCTTAGGGCAACCATTATTATCGGCAATTCCGGCTGCTTCGGGGCAGTTATCTTTGTTATCCGGAATTCCATCTCCATCGGTATCGGGGCATCCGGAATATTGAGCCAAACCTTTAACATCCGGGCAGGCATCTTTCATATCAGTTATTCCATCTCCATCGCGGTCGGGGCATCCGTTAAAATCAATTTTACCAGCCATATCCGGGCATTTGTCGTCATTATCAGCAATGCCGTCACCATCAAGGTCAGGACATCCCTTGAGCTCAGCTTTTCCGGCTAATCCCGGGCAAGCATCATCTTTATCAGGAATACCATCTTCATCTGTATCAGGGCAACCTTTAAAATCAGCTTTTCCGGCTAAATCCGGACAAGCATCATCTTTATCTGCGATACCATCATTATCTTTATCCGGACAACCTGCCAGTTCAACTTTACCAGCGATTTCCGGACAAGCAGCCTCTTTATCTTTTATGCCATCACCATCAGTATCTTTGCCATCGAACCTGATTTGCAAACCCGCAGAAGCGTAACTATAATGGTCATTCCGTTTATTGCCGTCAGTAAAATCAATCTGATCACTTTTAAAGGTCATGTGATCGCCATATTCAAGATTTATCGAAAGTGAATTATTCAACCGGAATGAAGCACCTGCACCCAGAGGCACAAAAATTTCTTTCTGCCGTTCGGCATGTTGATTAATGATCGGGCCTGGTGTTATACTTTCGAGGTTTGACTTGTAAGAAGTTAAACCCGCTCCTGTAAACAGGTAAAAGTTCAGAAACCTTTTATCATTATATTGTTTCGAGAATATTTCGTTTATATTCACGGTAACATTAAGTCCGGCATCCCACAAATCGGATTTAAATTTGAGATTCTGGTCAGTTCTTTTCCCATAAAGCTCAGTTTTCAGAAACTGTCCACGCACTCCGAAAATACGACTTACCTGGTAACCTAAAACAGCACCATAGCCTAATTTGAAATTACTATTCGAAAAATCAGGTTTATTAATATCTCCAAAATACTGGCTTGCCCCGATATTGGGCTGAAAATACAGAAAACTCTGCATTTTCCCGCTTGTATATTCGTGCTGTGCGCTGGATGAAACCGGAACAAGGCTAAATGCAATAATTGAAACTACAGCTAAAGTATATGAAATCCGTTTTCTTTTCATAATTATTAAATTAAGAATTGCTTCATATGTATGAATATCGAACAAAGTTAATAAAAAGCCGAATAAAAAAAAGGCTGATATAAATTCCAGCCTTTTTTAAAAAACTATAGTCCGTGAGCTATTTTATTGATTTAATTTCGACCCTGCGGTTTAAAGCACGACCATCAAGGGTTTTATTAGTGGCCGAAGGATTAGCTTCACCAAAGAATGATTTAACAAGGCGTTCTTTAGAAACACCTTTCTTAACAAGGTAGTTGATTACAAAGTCAGCACGTTTTTCAGATAATTTCCTGTTATATACTTCAGGTCCTTGCGAATCGGCATAGCCTTCAACCGACAGATTCAGATTAGCATGTTCGTTCAATACTATTACTACTTCGTCAAGGTCCTTTATGAACTTAGTAACCAGCACTGTTTTGTCGAAATTGAAATACACAACCTTGAAATATGCGAAATTAACTTCAGGACAGCCGTCGTTGGCAGCTAAACCATACACATCCGGGCATTTATCCAGGTTATCAGCAATGCCATCGCCGTCTGTATCCGGACAGCCTTTAAACCGTGCCAGTCCTTTTACATCCGGGCAAGCATCGTCGTTATCAGCAATGCCATCGCCATCGCGATCCGGACATCCAGCAAGCTCTGCTTTACCTGCCACATCCGGGCATTTGTCGTCTTTATCAGCAATACCATCGTTATCTGTATCCGGGCATCCGTTAAGTTCTTTTTTACCAGCAGCATTGGGGCAGGCATCTTCGCTGTCAATAATGCCATCACCATCCGTATCCGGACAACCCTTAAATTCAGGTTTACCGGCTATATCCGGACAAGCATCGTCCTTATCAGCTATGCCATCGTTATCTTTATCAGGGCAACCTGCAAGTGAATACTTACCAGGAACATCGGGGCAAAGATCATCTTTATCTCTTACACCATCGTCATCGGTATCTTTAACGCCTAAATTAATCTGCAATCCGGCAGAGGCATAACTGTAATGGTCGTTATTCATTTCCCCACCTTCCGTAAAATCCAGTTTCTTTGCATCAAATATCGTATGATCGGTGTATTCGATATTAATTGAGAGGGCGTTGCTCAGCCTGATGGATGCACCAGCACCTACAGGAAGTGCAAAGGCATGTTGCCAATCGGCATGCTCATTAACAGTAACATTTGTTGGTATGTCTTTTAGTTTCGACTTAAAATTAGAAACTCCGGCGCCTGTAAAGAGATAAAAATTCAGCAACCTTTTACTGTTGTATTCTGCAAATATTTCGTTGATATTAACGGTCAAATGTGCGGCAACATCCCAAAGATTTGTAGTTAAGTCTTTATTTTGATCAATTCTCTCGCTGCGTAATTTAAGCTTGTCGAACTGCCCCCGAACGCCAAAAATAGGGCTGAGCTGATAGCCTATAATAGCTCCAAAAGCAAATTTCGGATTTTGATTCCAGAAATCTTTCTGATTGAGGTCGCCAAAATACTGACTAACGCCTATATTCGGTTGTAAATACAAATAGCCTTTAAAAGGAATCACCTCCTTTTCGCCTTGAGCAAATGCTTTGCCAGCAGATATTTGCAATAAAATAATAGTAACTAAGAATAAAGAAATACGGTAAAGATTGCTTTTCATAGTAACGAATTTTGCGATGTGTTATTAGAGCCTGATTTAACGAGCGTTAAAAATACATCAAAAGAAACAATTGTGCAACATTTTAACGATAATTCTTTACATTAAAAACAACTACGTTTAACTAAAGCAAAAAAAATCATTTCAAATACGGAAAATTTGCATTTGTAATCATTCACTGGTTAAGCAAATCAACTGATTTCTTAAACAAAACATTCTGTTTTGAAAACTGTATTTATGCACTCAATATACGCAGATAATTTGCTATACACAAAAGTATTGCGTAAATTCAACTTGTGGGGTAGTGAATGTCAAAATTTTTATGTGGTAGATTGCAGAAATATGTTGTAGCTAATACAACAACCATGAGATTATGGTTAAATAAATAACAGCATATAGCTATGATTGCTGCACTAAATTGTTCTTGTGTTTGGTATAAAACTGATATAAAACTATGGCGGCTGTTACCGATACATTAAAGGAATGTTTAGTGCCAAACTGGGGAATTTCGATACAGGCATCCACCATTTCCATTACATCGTCGCTCACGCCATTCACTTCGTTACCAAAAATCAATGCAATATTCTCGGAACCTTCAGCAATATAATCTTCAAGGGCAATGCTTCCCACAGCCTGTTCAACTGCAATAATTTTGTATCCTGCCTCTTTGAGTTGCCTGATGGCGGCAGTTGTTTCGGAGAAGTACTGCCATTTAACTGATTCAGTAGCACCCAAAGCCGACTTGTTGATTTCGCGGTTTGGCGGCGTGGCGGTTATTCCGCACAAAAACATCTCCCGGATCCTGAAAGCATCCGAAGTTCGAAAAATGGAACCAATATTGTGCTGGCTGCGGATATTGTCGAGTACACAAATTACAGGCAGTTTTTCGAGACAATTGAATTGTTCAACGCTTACCCTGTTGAGTTCATCCATGTTAAGTTTTCGCATTCGCATCAGATTAAGCGGCAAATTTAAACGTTTTAAGCAGCCTGAAAACTTAAAATTTATTAACACTTTAGCCAGGCAGAGAAAAATCATGACAGATAATCCTATATTTGCCGTAGCAATTTATAAAATCGGGAAGTGATAAAAGGCAAAGATAAGGAAGAAGTAGTGGTAACGCCGCTTATGAAGCAGTACAATACCATCAAGGCCAAATACCCTGATGCTTTGTTATTGTTCAGGGTAGGTGATTTTTATGAAACTTTCGGCGCTGATGCCATAAAAGCTTCAGAGATACTTGGAATTGTGCTTACCCGGCGGGCCAATGGCTCGGCAGCCTATATTGAACTTGCCGGTTTTCCGCATCATTCGCTCGATACATACCTTCCGAAACTGGTCCGCGCAGGATACCGGGTTGCCATCTGCGATCAGCTGGAAGATCCGAAACTTACAAAAACCATCGTTAAACGCGGAGTTACCGAGCTGGTTACACCCGGAGTTTCGTATAACGACAAAATCCTCGAAAATAAGGAAAACAACTTCCTGGCCTGTATCCACCTTTTGCCAAAGGCTTCGGGAATTGCATTCCTCGATATATCAACCGGCGAGTTTTTACTGGCACAAGGCTCCAACGATTATATTGAAAAGCTGCTACAGACATTCCGTCCATCGGAAGTAATTGTTCAAAAAAACAAACGGCAGCAGTTTATCGAAACTTTCAGCGATAAGTATTATTTCTCGTACTTTGATGAGTGGGTATTTACCATTGAGTTTACCAAAGAACTGCTGCTTAAGCAATTCGGGACTGCATCACTTAAAGGATTCGGCATAAGCGAACTCGAAAACGGTGTAATTGCCGCCGGAATTGCGTTGTATTACCTTTCGGAAACACAACACGACAAGGTTCAGCATATTTGTAAAATAGCCAGGATTGAAGAAGATCATTTTGTGTGGCTCGACAAGTTCACCGTCAGGAATCTTGAATTATTGCAATCGCCCAACGATAATGCAAATACACTTCTTTCGACTATTGACAAAACCATTTCACCCATGGGAGCACGCCTGCTAAGGCGCTGGATTTTACTTCCGCTGAAGGACAGGCTACCTGTAACCGAACGGTTGGAGATAGTGGACTATTATATAAATAAGGAATCGTTTACCGAAATAGTTGAACAAAATATTAAAACCATTGGCGACCTTGAGCGTCTTATCTCAAAAGTAGCTGTTAGCCGGGTAAATCCACGCGAGGTTTTGCAGATACGTCGCGCTTTACAGGCACTTATACCGATAAAAAGTGCATGCCTCCATGCTTCGCACAAACCGCTCAACCACCTCGGAGAACAAATTAACCCCTGCGAACTGATTGCAGATAAGATCGGTCAGACCATACAAGATGATCCCCCTACTATGGTATCGAAAGGCCAGGTAATAGCTGCAGGCGTTTCGGACGAACTGGATGAACTGCGAAATCTTGCTTTTTCGGGAAAAGATTACCTGATCAAACTTCAGCAGCGAGAGATTGAACGAACCGGTATTACTTCGCTGAAAGTCAGTTTCAATAATGTTTTTGGCTACTACCTCGAAGTTACCAATTCGCACAAGGACAAAGTTCCGCCCGAATGGATGCGCAAACAAACGCTGGTAAATGCTGAGCGATACATTACAGAAGAGTTAAAGGAATATGAGCAGAAGATTCTTGGCGCAGAGGAAAAAATATTCGACATCGAAAACAGGCTTTACAACGAACTTATTCTGCAACTGGCCGAATATGTGCAGCCGGTGCAGCTTAACGCCCAGCTTATCGCGAGGCTCGATTGCCTGCTATCCTTTGCCCGCGTTGCCAAAACCAGCCGCTATGTAAAGCCACAGCTCAACGATTCCTATACTGTTGAAATTAAAAACGGTCGGCATCCGGTTATTGAAAAACATTTGCCCACAGGCGAAGAATATATTGCCAATGATGTAATGCTCGATAACGATGGTCAGCAGATCATTATTCTAACTGGGCCAAACATGTCGGGAAAGTCGGCATTGCTGAGGCAAACCGCACTTATAGTACTGATGGCTCAGATTGGTAGCTTTGTGCCTGCTGACGCGGCTAAAATTGGGATGGTGGATAAAATTTTTACCCGCGTTGGTGCTTCGGATAACATTACTTCGGGCGAATCAACTTTTATGGTCGAGATGAATGAAACGGCCAGCATCCTTAATAATATCTCGAACCGCAGCCTGATTTTGCTCGATGAAATCGGTCGTGGCACCAGTACTTACGATGGCATTTCCATTGCACGGGCAATAACTGAATACCTTCACGATCATCCGCTTTATCGCGCCAAGGTACTTTTTGCAACCCATTACCACGAACTTAACGAAATGGCGGCGAGCAAGCCCCGTATCCGCAATTACCATGTGGCGGTAAAGGAAATAGGCAAGAAGGTAATTTTTCTGCGAAAACTTACACCAGGTGGCAGCGAACATAGTTTTGGTATTCATGTGGCACGTATGGCCGGTATGCCGGGAAGTGTATTGCAGAGAGCTACAAATATTCTTTCGCAGCTTGAAAAGAAGCATGTTACTGATGATCAGGATACTGACACCATTTCGGTAAAAACTGACAAAAAAGCTGACGATATACAGTTAAGTTTTTTTCAGTTGGATGACCCCTTGCTCGAACGCATACGCGACGACATTATGGCTTTGGATATTAACACATTAACACCTGTTGAAGCACTGATGAAACTGAACGGGATTAAAAATTTGCTGAAAAAATATTAGAGAAATTTTGGGAATAAAAAAATGTGTGTATATTTGCACTCCCATTACGGAAACAATGCGAAAGTAGCTCAGTTGGTAGAGCACGACCTTGCCAAGGTCGGGGTCGCGAGTTCGAGTCTCGTCTTTCGCTCTGCTTGTTTAGACCTCCTGTTAGTAGCATGGAGGTTTTTTTTAAGCTGCCCGAATGGTGAAATAGGTAGACACGAAGGACTTAAAATCCTTTGGCCATTGCGGCCATGCCGGTTCGATTCCGGCTTCGGGTACTAAAAAAAAGTCCTCACTGAAATCAGTGAGGATTTTTTTTTACTGCGAAGAATAAAGCATAATAAACCAACACAATGCGAAATTAATCATACGGCTTCAAAAAAAACCGGAATATTTTTGTGACTATATATTTGCTTCTAACAATAAACGTCTTTACATCCAACTCCTGACTCACCTGATTTATGCGGCAATATCTGTAAGGCATTAATTAAGATTCAGCTTTGAGAATCTACGTGTTTTTGAAGATATCAGCTTTATTATTGATTTTAATTCTCTAACTCATATTTAATTAAGCCTGAATCAATCTTATTCTGAACAGGCTTGATCTGAGCATATAACTCTTCAGCCTTCGCTTTATCAAATTTACATATTTGTGTTAATTCTTCATCAATCCCTTTATCGAAAATTGATATAAAATCAATGTCTCCCTGGAACATTTCACCTTGTTCATCTTTTGCCCTGAAATTCAGTTTACAGGTTAAAACGAATACTATTCCCTGAAATCAGTTTTATACTCAATGGCTGAATTTATGGCTCCGATAATCCGATATTAAAGACTCAGTTTCCGCATTAAGTCGCAACCCACCATGAAAATAGTATCACCAAGAACTTTGTTTTGAAAGCGGTAGAGCAAATCATCGATATGATCCACCAGATCTTTGGCCGAAAACTCTTCAGGATATTTTTTTCATAATATTTCAGCCGCCGAAAGCATGGTATTCCGAACCTTTTTAAAAATAGCCGGCACTGAAACTGCTTCCCATAAATAATTGAAATTGGGATTATATAAATATCCTATATATCTGTAGCAGCATGGCCTAAGTTGTGAATTAATAATTTCCGGTCCACCCAGGCTTTCATATTTTCCTTCGGAGATAAGCCGGGAACGTCAGGAATAGGATTTTTAATCGACTTTATGGCAAGGATCAGGGTATTGTAGGGTTCAGCAAATACCTGGAGAATATCTTCGTCCATATCCTTCCTCAGCATAATCGGAACCATTTTCCCTATACTGGTTTCGACGAGACCAACCAATTTCCCGAAAGGATAATCCGCAGGAAGAAGTGGTATTAATTCCTCTCTGAAACAGGCATCCGCATTCCGCATATTCTCGGCAATAATTATATCCAATGCCAGCTCATTATTCAGTGCATAACGTTCGGTCAATCCTAATGCCAGCAATGGAAAAACAGTTTTCATCCCAATTATACCAACAGATACTGCGACAATATCAGAAGTCGCAATCTCGTATTTTACCTGTTCAATATTGCCGGCATATACTCCACGTACATTGGATATATTTAATATTTCATCCTCTTTCGATTTGATAATCACATTGTAATTACCCGAGAGGTTGAGTTCGTCAATAACGGGTTTAAACACATCAACAAATACAACTTCATAACCGCCACGGCTAAATAGCTGGCCAATAAATGACCTTCCGATTTTTCCGGCTCCGAATAATACAATTTTTTTTCTTTCAGTCGTTTATCATTGATTAATACCTGTTTGATCTTTTTTAATGAACTATCCCGAAACAGAGTTTTCGAGGTATTGTTGAAATTATTGAAGTCTCCGGCTAAATAATTTTCCGTCGGGGAACTAAATATATTTTTGATAATCCGATACCAGTAAATGCAAAGGCTGCTCATCTTCTTCAATTACCGGAAACCGCCTAACGGGTTTATGGAAACAATTATCAGAAGTATCGTCGTTCACCATGCTTACTTCGCCGACCAGTAGCAGGCAAAACCACTGGATGAGATTCCCCAGGTGACAACGTCTTTTAAAGACAAGATCTCTTTACCCGAAATGAGCTGTCGTGCCACGGAGGCAATGGCTGCACCGGCAAAATTATCACCACAGCCTGTAGTGTCGCCCTGCGATGTGGGATCTCTTTTCAATTCATCAGCAACCCAGGTGCAGACAGGTAATTCCCCTGTTTCTTTATCAAAAAGTTTTCCTGACGAAAAATAATATACCGGGTTGGTTCCATGAGTGATAATAAAGTCATTCGCTCCCTTCACTTCGAAAAACAGTGAAGCATTTTCAATAGTCTATTGTCCGCTGATGCGCAAAGCTTCCTCAGCATCCATTAATCAGCAGGTCAATCAGAGGAAGGCTCTGTCTGGTTTCGCCTAATGGCCAGGGTTGCGATGGATTGAACCGCACAGCCAAGGTTGTTTACAAACAGCCGTTCGTCTTTCCTACCATTAAATTCGGGATCCGATAATACATCGGTGTACGGCGTTTCACCATCTACGGTTTTATAATCCGACCAGTTTAACGGCAGGTTGACCAGCAGGCTTTCAATAGCTTTTCCTTTAATATCATTGCCTCTTACACCATAATAGCTGACCTCGGCATCGGTTCCATGAAGCAGTTGAGCCGCATTTATCAGGATGACTATGGCAGGTCCGGCGATGTTGAAGGAATCATAACTCCTATCACCTGCAATTTCTTTCAGTATTTCGGGGAAAGATTTACCTGCAAAATGTTCCAGCTCTTTTGTGAATACTAATTTTCCAGGATCTACCCCCCCCATCGCCTGGAGTCTGAGACATAAAGTTCCGAAAAACACCGGAGTTAAAGTCAACTCCGTTATATATAAAATCGCCCAAAGCGCATCCTGCACCTGATACTTTTAATTTTTTCATTAATACTTAAGTTCCGGAGATAGTTCGTTCTTTGTGAGTGATACAATAATTTCTGGTTACAATGCATTGTAATCATGATGCAAATCATGGCACAGGCATTTATTTTTCGTTCAACCGATAAATCGAATAGCTTGCTGCTTTGGCCTGAACGATGAATTCTTTTCCGTTTTTTTGTATCTGCAGTGCAGAGCCACCTATCAGGACAGGTGACGTTGTTTCATAATTAATTGTAAATTTTGCAGTACAGTCCCGTGCGGCCGGATTCAGAACAACTAAAAGTCTGTTTTTACCGATTGCCCTTATAAAGACAAAGGGATAGCTATTTTCTTGAACAAAAACTGGTACAAACTCAGCATTTGCAGCCAATGCAGGCTCTGTACCATGCAGCCTGATCAGATGTCGCACTTTATTGAGTAAGGATTCCATTGCTTTTTCAGAGTCGGCCACATTAGGTGCATCTTTCGCTGTATCAACCCCACGGTAAAGATATTCGGGCGAAGATGTAGAAAACCCTTTGTTCAACCCGCCATTCCACTGCATAGGTGTGCGATCGCCGGCTCGCGTGCCGTACGAGCCTTCGGTAAAAGGAAGGTTATAAAGCTGTCGCATTCCAATTTCGTCGCCATAATATAAAAATGGCAATCCCGGCATCGTTAATTCAAAGGCGAAAATAATTTCCAGGTCTTTGTCAGTACGATTGCCAATCTTAATACGCGGAAGATCATGATTTGCAAAAGGCACTGTAATATAACCCCGGTCTTTCGTTGGCGTTAACTGGTTCAGATAAATTTGAAGAAAATTTGAAATATTCCCTTTCCCATCGGAATTGAAAAAACTGTGTTTGCTGGTAGCAGTATCATCCCTGAAAAGATCATCATACCCGTTAAACCAATGCATAAAATCGGAATGAAAACCACCATTGAATGCAGCTACCGGATACGACCACTCCGAAACCACAAAAGCTTCCGGGTAATCGGAATCCAGCCACTTCCGTATCTCTTGCCAGTATTTGCTGCATTCCTGATTAACATCATTTTTGATAAGAGAACCTGCCATATCAACCCTGAAACCATCGCAGCCCATATCGAGCCAAAACTTCATCACATTTTTCATTTCCGCTTTCAGCGCAAGTACATCAGGATGGTCAACAGGCAATTGCCAGAGTTGCGCGGGATCGGGCTTCCCATATCCATAGTTTAAGGCCGGCTGATGCCAGAAAAAGTTGGTCATAAAATTGCCGTCGCGTTCCGAATAGCCTTGTATAAACCCTTTGGAGTATTTATCCATGTCGGTGAACCAGGTATCGTTAGTCCAGATGTACCAGTTGGAATATTTGTTTTTTTCAGCCTTTGCGGATTCTTTAAACCAGGGGTGATCGATAGAAGTATGACCGGGAACATAGTCGATAATCACTTTCATTCCGCATTTGTGAATTTCGTCAAAAAGCTGCCTGGCATCAGCATTAGTGCCATAACGTGGTGCCACTTTATAATAATCGCTTACATCGTAGCCTGCATCACGAAAGGGGGACTCGTAGAATGGACTGAGCCAGATAGCTGTGGGGCCGAGGTTTTTCACATAATCGAGTT
>Ga0105047_10015131_pt1 | contig 12168 bp, 11 predicted proteins | sample MAT04_FD_78384 | JGI IMG/M metagenome (GOLD analysis project Ga0105047, IMG submission 78384) | Freshwater microbial communities from Lake Fryxell liftoff mats and glacier meltwater in Antarctica - MAT-04 (megahit assembly) | ecosystem: Environmental > Aquatic > Freshwater > Ice > Liftoff... | reverse complement strand
CCGCGTCCGCTTCTTGACGCTCGTCCCGGACCGGTACTCGCGCGGGGCCAGGCTGGCGTACGCGGCCGCCTGCTGGGCCGTGGCAACCGGCTGGGGTCGGGCAGCTCGGCGAGCGGATTTTCGCCGGGGCTAATGACTTCGACTAACATATCGGGGCCGCCGTGCCAGTGCGTACCACAGTCGCGGGCGGGGTTGCCGCTGAGGTACACGACGCAATCGGGGTCGCGGTAATTGTACGTCCAGCCCGCATCCCGATCGCTGACGTTGGCGGACGGCAACGCCTGTTCGCCTGCGTCCCAATCGATGACCGACGAGAAAGCGGACGTGAGCTTCGAGACGATCCGCTGATGTTCGTTGTTCGCAAGCGGCGGCATCACGAGTACCCCTTCCCACATCTCGTCGCGTGTCCATACCCGTTCGGTAGCGATCGCCATGACAGTTATATGTCAGTTACTCCGTTCAAAAGCCCACGGACGATCATCCGTGGGCGTTCGGTGTTCTACTGCTTCAGTGGCTCTTTCATGCTCATTAAAAATTCCACGATGTCGCGCAACTCGCGCTTCGAGAGCTTCTTGTACAAGTCTTCGGGCATCGCGGACTTGTCGGGTTTCTCGGATTCTACGTCCTCGGCGAGGATGCTCAGCACCTTGTTTTCGGGTGTCACCAGCACGTAGGTTTTCTTGTCCTTCGAGCGAAGCACGCCGCTTACTGTCTTGCCATCGAGCAGGTTCAGAATCACGCTCTGGTAGCCTTGCGCGATCTGTCCGTTCGGGTTGACGATCGATTCCAGCATATACTCGCGCGTCTTGTCTTTGGCGATGCCGTTCATGACGGGGCCGACTTCGCCGCCCTGTCCGTCGAGCTTGTGGCAACGCTGGCAGTACACCGCCGAATTGTTCAAAAACAAGTTGCGGCCACGGTCCGCATCGCCACCGGCCAAGGCTTCCGAATTGCGAATTGTCAGGTTCATCCCGGCCTTCGCACGCACTTGTTTGTCGTAAGTCGCAACCTTTTCGCGTAGCGGAGCGTGCAGCTTCAAGTCCTTGATCGTCGAACGCACCGAGGCCGCATCGAGAACGTCGAGCTTCAACTCTGCGGGCACCGTACCGACGATCAATTGGTCCATCCATGCGTCGAGGGCGGCATCGACTTCCTTCGATTCTTTCAGGCCGCCGAGTACGCCGAACGCCATCTGCTTCTCGATGACCGTTGCGGTTTCGTCCTTCAAAAGCAGCGGTAATTCGCGTCCGGCTGCTTCGGGGTTCGCCTTCGCGGTCACCACGCGACCGGCGGCACGCAGCTTCGGTTCGGTCGAAGCGAGTGCGATTTTCACCGTTTCGGTCAGTTCTTTCGCCTTCAGCGATTCCAGCGCGAACAGCGATTCGACCCGCATCGCGGCCGGTTGTTTCGCATCGGTCACAATCGTCGCCATCAGCGCGCCGACTTCCTTCATGTCGAGCTTCGACACGACTTGCACCGCTTCCTTCTGCACCGCATCGTTGCCGTTGAAAATTCCTGCGACGACGGGCTTCAGTGCCTCGCTCGCAATCGTGGCGGGCCGTTCGGGCAGGTTCATCGTCAGTCCCGTAATCGGGTCGCGGCGCGATGGCTTCGACCATTCGGATAGCAGTTTCAACGCAACAACCCGCACGTAAGCGGCTTCGTTCGATCGTGCGGCAAACTTCGCCGCGCGCTCGGCATTCGCCTTCGTGCCGAGCTTGAAGTTCGCGCTGAGCGCTCGCATCGAGACGACATCGGGTTGGTTCGATTTGTCGGAAAGTACTGCGAGTGCGGGCATCGCTTCCATGAGGTTTTCGTCGTGAATCGCGCGTGCGACTTCGGCGGCGACTTTCGCATCGGCATCAGTCGTGAATCCGGCAAGTGCCGCGCTCTTCATTCGTCGAAGCGCGAGTACGACGCCGAGCCGTACGGCGGGCGAATCGTCGAATCCTTTATCTTTCCGCATGATTTCAACGAGTTCGTTTGCGTTCGTTGTTGCCGCGACCAGCGACATGACCGCGGCGTGTCGCAGGTAGGCATCGGCGTCGTTATTCTCTTGCAAAATCTCGAGTGCGGGTAGAACCCGTGCTCGCAGCGTCGATGCTTTCGTGTTCGCATTCAGCGTTTCCGCAGAATCTTCGGGCTTCAGCTTTCCGAGCGAGCCGACCATTTGCGCCTTTACGCGCAGGTCGGTTTCGGCGGAAAGTGCCGTGCGGAGCGTTCCCCACGCGCCGAAGTAACTGCCGAGGATCTTCGCCGTTTGCGAGCGAATTTCCACGTCGACATCTTTGAGCAACCCCTTCGCGGATTGTTGCAACAGCGTCGAATGTTTACCGCCGCCTTCGATCTGGCCGAGTGCCCAGATCGCGTGCAAGCGGCGCAGGGTGTCGGCTTTCTTGTTACTGGCTGCGCTCGCCATCGCGAATGCCACAGTCTTGTGGTCGGTCTTTGCCCGAGTAGCGAGTTCGTATTGCGCCTCGAACCGCACATTGCGGTGTACGTGGCCGAGCAACTGGGAAAGTTCCTCGACGGTCTTCTTTTCGAGTCCGTCGGCAAGCAGCTTTTGCGCTTCGGGGATCGCAGAGTTTTTCATCGCGGTGGGGTCGGCAGCGCGGAAGATGCGGCCCTTCGCGGGTTTGTTCCAGCCGGTGGTCCAGTCGAGCCAATAGAACGCACCGTCGGGGCCGAACTCGCAATCGGTCGGCACCATGTTCTGCACGAACGGGTGCAAATCGACGACTTCGTAACTCGCGCCTTTGGGCTTCAGCGCGAGCGACCAGATTTTGCTGCCGCCAGGGTTCGCGGTGAAATCGCAGGCGAAGAAGTGGTTTTTGTAGCGTTCGCTGAGTCCGACACCGGGGTAGGCGGTGATGCCCGATGGGCCGTTGCCGAAGTTTTTGAGTGCGGGCACGACGTAAGCGGGGGGCTGGCTGTTCGGGCCGGGCACGTGCCAGATTTGCTCGGTGTTCCACGGGCCGCGGTTGCCTTGTGGCACCGCCGGGGTGTGCATGAGCGTGCCGTACTGGTAGCCGCAACGCCAACCGCTGTCGCCGCCTTCGACGATATGCACCCAGCGTGCCTGGTCGCCACTGTCGGAGTTGTTGTCGTAAGTAAACAGGTTGCCGAAGTCGTCGAATGCGAGTTCCTGCGGGTTCCGCAAGCCGCTATGGACGACTTCGAGGTTCGCGCCGTCGGGTTCGCAACGCAGCACGCAACCGGTGTCGGGGTAGAAGAGTTTCTTGCCTTCCTTGTTGGTGATGTTCAAGCCGCGGTCGCCAATGCTCATATACAGTTTGCCGTCCGGCCCCATTCGCAAACCGTGGAGATCGTGGCCGATAAATTGGACGTGAATGCCGAACCCCGTCGCCAGCGATTGTTTCACGTCGGCCTTGTTCGCGCCAGTGGTGTCTTTCAACAAATACAAGTCCGGGATACATGCAAGGTACACATTCCCTTTGCGGGCCAGCACTCCGGCCGCGAGTCCATCTTCGGGGCGATTGTACGGACCGGCAAAGATTTCGCTCTTGTCGACGCGCCCGGAGCCGGTGCTATCCCAGACGACACGCAGTTGTTCGCCGAACTTCGTGTAGTCACCATATTTGTGCTTCTTGTACATCGCAACGCGATCTGCCACCGTACGACAGGCAATATCATCGTCGAGCCAGTACATATGGCTGCGCGTATCGGTGACGCCATCGGTGTGGCGAAATGTTTCCGCGATGTAGCATTTGCCTTTTTCGTCGAACGCGAACGACACGGGGTTCGCGACGTGTGGCTCGCTCGCCCAGACTTCGGCTTTCAAACCGCCTTCGACCGTGGCGCGCCCTGCCGCTTCCTCCGCCTCCGGGACGGCTTTCTTCTTGTCCTTGGCCGCATCCGGTGGAACGGCCATCGCCACCAGCGCGAACAAGCCAATCAGCGGTACGAACGCAACGCGAGAGATCCGATGCATGGAAACTCCGAAACGAGGGGCGCAGTCGGGTGGGAGAAGTACTTAATCAATTAATCAATTTACCGAAGAAAAGCACACCGTTCAACCGCGACAGTAAACACCAACACTCGGACAACCATGTTCATATAGGTGGAAGTTGCCCTATGGTTCCACCATATCCTTTCAGGGCCGAAGAACCCGCTCCACCTTGCGAAAGTCTCACACCCGACCACTTGCGGGGATCGGCTCGCCAGAGGACAGATGACAGCAAAACGCGAGCGAGGCTTGACCCCGTGCGCTCGATTCCTACAATGCGCTATCCAAGAGATATCCTGCACCCACGACGGGAGGCCACTGGTTATGGCACATAAAAAGGGCCAAGGCTCTGTTCGAAACGGTCGCGATTCGAACTCCAAGCGCCGAGGCATCAAGAAGTATGCGGGCGAGAGCGTCACGATCGGCGCGATCATCGTCCTTCAGTGCGGCACGAAATGGCACCCCGGTGCCAACGTGAAGCGCGCCAAGAACGACACACTGTTCGCGATGGCACCCGGTACGGTCTACTTCAGCAATCAGGGCCGGAAGGTCAACGTCAAGCCGATCGAAGTGCCGGCCACCGTCGCGTGATCGACCGACGATTTCGAACATACGAAAGCCTGCGGACTGCATAGTTCGCGGGCTTTTTGCGCATAACGACTGTAATCGTTGCAGTGACCCATCCACGACGCAGAGGGCCGGAAATGCAAGACCGCATCTCGTACAAGGGAATTACCTTCGACGACGTTCTGCTCGAACCGGGCTATAGCGAAGTCGTGCCGAAGGACGTCGATGTTCGCACGCAACTGACGCGGAACATTCGCCTCAACATCCCGATCCTGTCATCGCCGATGGACACCGTAACCGAAAGCGAACTCGCGATCGCGCTCGCCCAGGAAGGCGGGATGGGCATCATTCACAAAAACCTGTCGATCGTTTTGCAAACCCGAGAAGTCGACAAGGTGAAGCGGTCCGAGAACGGTATCATCACCGATCCGATCACGTTGCCACCCGATGAAACCGTCGGCACCGCGCGGCGGATCATGGAACAGCACCACATCAGCGGCGTGCCGATCACGGTCGATGGCTATTTGAAGGGCATTCTCACGCGGCGCGATCTGAAATTTCTCGGCGACAACAACCAGAAACTCTCCGAGGTAATGACGAAGGAAAACCTCGTAACAGCGGTCGTAACGGCTACCGAGGTGCCCACGTTACTTGAGGCCGAACGCATCCTCACCAAAAAAAAGGTGGAGAAACTGCTCCTTGTAGACGATGAATACCGACTGAAGGGGTTGATCACGATCAAGGACATCGACAAGGCCGAGAATTTCCCTCAGGCGTGTAAAGACAGCCGTGGCCGGTTACGGGTCGGGGCGGCGATGGGGATTCTGGATTACGAGCGGGCCGATTCGCTCATCCGGGCCGGGGTCGATGTGCTGGTGGTGGACTCGGCGCACGGTCACTCGAAGAACGTGATCGATACCGTCCGCGAGTTGAAGAAACGATATTCGATCGATGTGATTGCCGGTAACGTAGCGAGTGCCGAGGGGGCGAAGGCCCTCGCCGATGCGGGTGCCGATGCGGTGAAGGTGGGGATCGGCCCTGGGTCGATCTGCACGACGCGAATCGTCTCCGGGGTCGGCGTGCCGCAGATATCGGCGATCGGCAACGCAGTGCAAGGCTTGCGCGGCACGAACGTTCCAGTGATCGCCGACGGTGGCATCCGGTATTCGGGCGATATTACGAAGGCACTGGCCGCCGGTGCCCATTCGGTGATGCTCGGCGGGCTGTTTGCCGGCCTCGCCGAAAGTCCGGGGCAGATGATCCTGTTCCGCGGTCGGAGCTTTAAGTCTTACCGCGGCATGGGTTCGATCTCGGCGATGCAAGCCGGTTCGGCAGACCGCTACCACCAGGGCGCGGCCACGCCGAACGGCAAGCTGGTGCCCGAAGGCGTCGAAGGACGCGTACCGTACAAGGGGCCGCTCGCACCATTCGTGTTTCAAATGGTCGGTGGTGTCCGCTCGGGGATGGGTTACGTCGGATCGCGAACGCTCGAAGAACTACGAACGAAGGCCCGCTTCATTCAAGTGAGTGGGGCCTCCGTGCAGGAGAGTCATCCACATGACATCGCTATCACGCAGGAAGCGCCGAATTACAGTGTCTCCGATTACTCCGGCTCGGATGGCGATTAGCTTCGCCGTCTGGCTCGGAGTGATGGCGGGGGCGAACGGGCAGCAACCCGTCGCCGCCCCGACGTTGTTACCATTGCCTATGCCCGCCATCGTTCCGGGTATGCCCGCACCGACGCAGTGGGCACCGTTCCCACAGTTGCCCGCAGTCAACGCGAACCCGGTCGTGATCGCGCCGATTCTCACGCGGACCGTACTCGAACCGAAGACCGTCACGTATCAGAAACCCGCAGGCAACAGCAGTAATTCGCCGACGCTACCACTCGGTGCCCCGCCCGCCGTGGTTCGGTTGCCCGTCGCGGCCGAAATCGAGAAGCCGAAAGAGAGCGACAAACCGAAGCCCGACGAAGTGATCCCCGACGATAAAGAAAAGCTCAAGCCCACATCGGATCTCTCCGGGCTACCGAGCCGCGACGAGGTCTTCCGGCTGATTTCTGACAAAGAACTCGACGCGAGAATTTTGAAAGACCTCAAGAAGCCCGATGGGAAATTCCCAGCACCGGCACCGCTGAAGAGCGGCAACGAGGTGTACGTTTCACGCGTCAACACGTATTCGCCGATCCGAGTCTTGGTCGAGCCGAACTACGTCGTTCACCGCCGCTTATACTTCGAGGAAGTGAACTCCGAGCGATCCGGCTGGGATGCTGGCCCGATCCAGTCGGTGATCTCGGCCGGTTACTTCTACAAGGACGTGTTGTTCTGGCCACACAACCTCGCTAGCGGCTTCTGGAAGAACCGCTACGACGTCAGCAGCGGGAAGTGTATGCCGGGCAGCCCGTCGCCCTACTACCTATACCCACCCGGCTTCACCGCCGGTGGCACGCTCGCCGAAGCCGTTATACTCACCGGCACCGTATTCATTTTCCCGTAGGGAAATGCACCGCCCAAATCCGGTAGCCGCTGGGTCCTCAGCCTGCGTTTTCCACCGGCAACGATAGAGGGTCGTGGCGAGTCTTCGAAACACGACGGTTCTAGCGCCCGGAATTCACGTATTGGCTGATCGCGTCGCGTTTCGAAGACTCGCCACGACTGGTTTTCAAGGGTATTTGCCCCCGCGCAGGCTAAAGACCTGCGGCTACCAGAATCAGGCAGGAATTGATACGTCGTGCCATCGGAATTCGATTGAGTAAACAGCGCAACTTCAAAAATTGCGATTCAGGCTGGCACGATGTCCGATTCTCGACCGCGTGAAGTTTATAGGGCCATTCTGACGTAGCGGAAGTCGTGAGACTTCGGAACGCGGGAAGTCTCACGACTTCCGCTACAATGCGGTTCTGACGTAATGAGACTTCGGAAATTGCGCAAAAGAAACGAGCCGCGCAATTACATTCGCTCGTATCATCTGTTACCCTTTGCTACGCTAACGGAATTCATCGGAGGAATGTGCGTGTTCGATCTCGCCAAAGTGCAAACTGCGATTCAGGCTGCCGGTATCGACGGCTGGTTGATGTATGATTTCCGGGGCAGCAACATCCTCGCGCAGCGGGTGGTCGGGCTTGTAGAGAAGAAACTCTCGCGGCGCTGGTTCTACTTCGTGCCCGCCACCGGCGAGCCGAAGAAACTCGTTCACACGATCGAACCAGCGGCGCTCGATAGCCTGCCTGGCACTTCGAAAACGATCTATCGCACATGGCAAGAACTCGAAGAAGGCGTCTGCCAAATCATCATCGGCATGGGCCGCGTCGCGATGGAGTATTCGCCGCGTAACGGCAACCCGTACGTCTCGCGAGTCGATGCCGGTACCGTCGAACTCGTGCAGTCGTACGGCCCTGTTGTCGTTTCCTCGGGCGACCTCATTCAGCAGTTCGAGGCGACGTGGGACGACGAACAGGCAAAGTCGCACTTCGAGGCCGCCAGGCACACCGACTCCGCGTACGGCGTGGCGTTCCAGTTCATTGCCGATGAGATTCGTGCGAACGGCCAGACGACCGAATGTACGGTGCAGAAGCGGATCATGGAGCATTTCCACTCGCACGGCCTGACGACGTACAGCCCGCCGATTGTCGGCGTCGGCCCGCACTCAGGCGACCCGCATTTCGAGCCGCTACCCGAACGCGATTCGCCGATCCGCAAGGGCGATTACGTGCTGATCGACCTGTGGGCGAAGATGAATCGCCCGCGTGCGGTTTATAGCGATCTCACGCGCGTGGCCTACGTCGGCGAGACGGTGCCGGAGAAGTACGCGAAGATTTTTGACATCGTTGCTGCCGCCCGCGATGCCGCAATTCAGCGGGTAAGGGATGCATTCGCCGCCGATGAACCGCTAATGGGTTATCTCGTCGATCAGGCCGCCCGCGAAGTGATCGAACGCGCAAAGTATGGGGCGAATTTCACGCACCGCACCGGCCACAACATCGGGCAGGAAGTTCACGGCAACGGTGCCCACATGGACGGCCTCGAAACCCGCGAAGATCGCTGCGTGATTCCCCAGACCTGCTTCAGCATCGAACCGGGAATCTACCTGCCAGAGTTCGGCGTGCGTTCGGAAATCAACGTATACATCGACGCCGAACGTGCGGTTCATGTGACCGGTGGCGAACTGCAAACCGCCGTCTACAGCATCATTGTTTGACAATCGCAAGTTTGACCGCCGTCGCGTTCGGAAGGAACTCCCGTTCCTTCAAGGCGGACCGAGCGCGACGCCGTTGCAGCACCGCATCGGCGACGAAAATCGCCACCGCCACCCAGACACATGCGAGCGCCGCCCAGTCGTACCACTGCCGCGTTTCGTTCAAAACGAGCACGGCAATCAGCAATTGCACCGTCGGCGAGACGTGTTGAATGAAGCTGATCGCGAGCAATTCCAGGTGCTTCAGGGAAATCGCGAATGTCACGAGTGGTACGACCGTGACCACACCGCTGAGCGCGAGCAAACCGTTGAGCCGCAGATCGGGGCCGAAACTGCCGGCACCGATAGCGGTGAGGTAAACGAGGTAAGCCATGCTGAGCGGCAGCAAAATCAGCGTCTCGCCCATCAGGCCGGTGGCGCTATCGACGGGCGTCACTTTGCGCACCAACCCATAGAGGCCGAACGAGATCGTCAGCGACACCGCGAGCCACGGGAACGACATTGCCGCAATTGAGGGAATCAGGATGGCAATGGCGACGATCGCGAGTGCGGGGTAGTGGGCCGGGCGGAGCTTTTCGCCGAGAAAGACCGTGCCGAGGAAGGCGTTCACCAGCGGCATCATGAAGTACCCGAGGCTTGCCTCGGCAACGTTGCCGTGAACGACCGCGTAGATGTACAACAGCCAGTTGAGCGCGAGTAACCCTGAACTGAGCGCGAGAATCGACATGAGTCTGCGCGAGCGCAACAACCTGCCGACGGCTTTCCAGTTGCCGAGATACGTCGTCAGAATCGCGAGTACGCCGATTGACCAGACGATGCGATGCGCGAGGATTTCCTGCGCGGGCACGTGGCGAACGAACAGGAAGTACAGCGGGATCAACCCCCACCACGTATACGCGATCAACCCGAAGAAATACCCGGTTCGCACGTTTGCCGTCGAAGAATCGGACACCGATACACCCACTTTTCACAAGACTCTGAACACGCATATCGCGACCGATCCGAGCGGTCTCGCCAAGTTACAGATAATATAGGCTCACAGGAGTTTCCGGTATGTTGTCCGAGCAAAACATCGAAGCCGAACTCAGTTAAGCTTATCTGCATGTTAACTGGACTCAACGGTCACAATTCCTGGGATGGAAACCATCCCGTTTACGCGCTGCGTCGCGTCTTTGTCAAATCGACGCTTCGATGTACTCGACTTCGGGGACGTGCTTTCGGAGTTCGGCTTCGAGGCCGGTGATGAGCGTCAGGATGGTGGCGGGGCACGAAGCGCACACGCCGCCGAACCGCACGCGCGCAATGCCATCGGAGACATCGAGAACCTCGATTTCCGCACCATCGAGCATGAGTGCTGCCGCGACTTCCGTTCGCAACACACGCTGGACCCGTTCGGGCAAAGTTTCAATCCTTTCGCACTCCTTCAAGTCATTTGTCGATTGTTTCACTGACCCGTTTGATCGTGGGCACCACAAACAAAATCGTACAGATGCCGATGATCGCCCAGAAACCGATTACGACTTTTACCCAACCGGGTAGCGGTGAGAACGTGATGCTCAGCGAGACGACCACAACCACGAAGCACACGGCGCGAATTTTCGTGCGGCGATTGACGCCGTGATACTGGTTCCAGTCGCGGATGAGCTTCCCGAAAATCGGTGCGTTGCGCAACCAGCGGTCGAGCCGTGTGGACGACCTTGCGAAGCAGTAACTGGCAAGCAACACCCACGGCGTCGTCGGGATGCCCGGAATCAACGCTCCCACGACGGCCAGCCCGACGCAGATTATTCCCACGACGATGTACAATACCCGCTTTAGACCCGTTGCCCGCTGCGGGATGTTTTCGCTGTCGGCAGGACGGGTCATCATCCGGTGGCCACCTTCTCGATCGGTTATGGGAAAGCGCGTCGCCATTATCTATAGATGGTGTACCACGATCTCGCGAGGAATTGCAGATGCCGACCGGTCCGGAAATCATTCTCACGCTCAAAATTCTCGTCGCCGCCGTGACGGTCCTGTTTGCCGCGTCGATCGTCGCCATCGCCACGGGGCACAAGCGGTTACATGGCCGCATCAACGTCGCGTTCTTCATCCTGACGATGACCACCGTCGTCGGCTTTGAACTGCTCTTGCGGCTGGGTGCGGACACCACGGCACACTTTTCCGAAGCCGCCCGCGATGCGCTTCGCGTTCACCTGCGATTCGCAATACCGGCGGCACTTCTACTGCCGATTATGCTTTATAGCGGCCTGAAGCAGTACAAACGGCTGCACGTGCCGCTCGGGATTCTCTTTTCGATTCTGTGGGGTGGCACGTTCGTCACGGGGTTGTTCTTCCTTCCCCACGAGTAATCGGTTACACCACAGGAATGTCCGAACCTGCCACATCCGATTCGCCGGCCACTCTGCCAATTGCAGACGGGGACTGGTCGGTCGATGGCGAAGATTTACTGCTCGAATTTACTCCCGAACTGCCGCCGTTCGCGGAACCGGTTCGGGCGCAAGTCGAAACCGCACCGCCCGTTGTCGCGGTCCCGACGGCGGCACCGCCTTCGCCCGAACAGATCGTCGAAGCGATGCTATTTACCGGTAGCGCCCCGCTGACTTCCGATGCATTTTGCGCCGCCGTCCGCGTGCCGCCAGACGTGTTTCGCCTTGCGATGGATGCGCTCTCGCGCAAGTACAAATCGCAGAACCGACCGTACGCGATTCAACCCGTCGGCGATGGTTTTGCGCTGGTTGTAAAGACCACGTACCAGAAGATGCGCGAGAAACTGTACGGCGGGCCGCGCGAAACCCGGCTCACGCAACCCGCACTCGATACGTTGTCGTTGGTGGCGTACCGGCAACCGATTCGCAAGTCCGAGGTCGAAGCCACGCGCGGGGCCGATTCCGCATCGGTGCTACGCTGGCTCGTTCGCCTCGGGCTGATCGCGGTCACCCAGCGCGGCGACGCCACGCAGCCCGAAGTCCGTTACGGCACAACACCGCGCTTCTTGGAACTGTTCCAACTGCGTTCGCTCGAAGACCTGCCCCAACTGGGCGAAGCCCGCGCCATCTAGAAGATTCTACGATGTTCGATCTCATCTATCGCTTCGATACCAGCGGGAATTCACGGATTATCGATCCCCTCGATTCGCTCGAAGCCAACGAGTCGTTGATGCGATTGCAGCGGTGTATCATCGGCTACGCATTCGGCGCGGTCGCGGTCGTTTGCCTGCTCGGATACTTTCTGCTCGGCGTCGAGTTCACGGCTGAGGACGTGGAAGAGCCGTTCGGCAAAGACGGCGACGACCTCGAACTCACTCGGTTTTGCGTCACGATTCGCGAATCGGTCGAGGAAATTATGGCGTTACCGCTGGAAGGCGAAAGGCCGCAATTGTGACTTACACCGATTCTGGTGGCGACTTCGCGATCAATTGCCATAGTTTCAGGAATTGT
>Ga0105047_10015130_pt1 | contig 12168 bp, 10 predicted proteins | sample MAT04_FD_78384 | JGI IMG/M metagenome (GOLD analysis project Ga0105047, IMG submission 78384) | Freshwater microbial communities from Lake Fryxell liftoff mats and glacier meltwater in Antarctica - MAT-04 (megahit assembly) | ecosystem: Environmental > Aquatic > Freshwater > Ice > Liftoff... | reverse complement strand
TCGCTGCTCCCGTCGCTGCTCCCGTCGCTGCTCCCGTCGCTGCTGCCGTCGCTGCTGCCGGCCCCGCTGCCGGCCGGGCCGTCGCTGCTCCCGTCGCTGCTCCCGTCGCTGCTGCCGTCGCTGCTGCCGGCCCCGCTGTCGGCCGGGCCGTCGCTGCCCCCGTCGCTGCTGCCGGAGCCGTCGGCGTGGTCGGCGAGGCTGGCCGCGCCGCCGGCGCCACCATCCGCTCCGCCGTCGTGCTCACCGGGCTGGCCTGAGGTGCCTGCACCGCTGTCGGCGGGCCCCTCCGCGTTGCCGAGCTTGCCGTCGCCGTCGGGCAGCGGCTCGATGGTGCTGTCGCTCATGGCTACCCACCTTCCTCTCGGGCGCCGCCCGCGGCGGCGCGAGCCCCCATTCCAGCACCTGGGCAGCCCGCTGGGGGGTTTGCGACCGGCGCAGCCGCCCGTTCGTCGAGGGATGCCGCGCGCCGGGCGCGCCGCGGCACGGAGGCGACGGCGCCGGCATCTCCCCCACTGCCACGATGAGGGCATGGCCCTGGACGTCGAGCTGTCCGAGACGCGGAACTTCCTCGCGCACCACGAGCCCTTCGACGCGCTTCCGGACTCCGCGCTCGACGCCCTGCCGGCGTTGATGTCCGTCGAGTACTTCCGCCGGGGCACGCGGCTTCTCGAGCGCGGCCGGGACAACGCGCACCTCTACGTGTTGCGCTCGGGTGCCGCCGAGGTGCGCGACGCCCAGGGCACCCTCGTCGAGCGGGGCGGGGAGGGCTCCTGCTTCGGCTCGATCACCCTGACCCAGGGCAACCCCTCGACGTTCGACGTCACGGCCATCGAGGACTCCCTGGCCCTGCTGCTGCCGGCCTCGGACTTCCACCGGCTGTGCGCGGAGCACCCCGAGGTCGACTCCTTCTTCGACGCCCAGCGAGCCAGCCGGATGAGCGGCGCGGTGGCGTCGCTGCAGCTCTCGTCGACCGGCAGCGCGATCCTCAAGACCCGGGTGCGTGACCTCATCGGGCGCGAGCCCGTCGCCGTGGCGACGACCGCCTCGGTGCGCGAGGCCGCCCGGGTCATGTCCGAGCACCGCGTGTCGTCGCTGCTCGTCATGGACGGCGAGCGGCTGGCCGGCATCCTGACCGACCGCGACCTGCGCACCAGGGTGCTGGCCGCCGACGTCGACCCGGGCGTGGGCGTCACCGCGGTGATGACCACCGACCCGGTGACCGGCGCGGTCGATGCGCTGGCGTTCGAGGTGCTGCTGGAGATGGTCGGAAGGCACATCCACCACATGCCGATCGTCGACGCCGACGCCCGACCGGTGGGCATCGTCACGACGACCGACCTGCTGCGCCTCGAGCAGGCCAACCCGGTCTACCTGGCCGGGGACGTCGCCAAGCAGCCCGACGTCGCCGGGGTCGCCCGCGTGGCGGGCCGGCTGCCGCAGGTCGTGCAGTCGCTCGTCGAGCAGGACGCCTCCGCCGACGACATCGGCCGGGTCGTCACGGCCGTCGGGGATGCCGTGGAGCGGCGCGTCCTCGCTCTCGCCGAGGCCGACCTCGGGCCCCCGCCGGTGCCCTACTGCTGGGTGGCCCTGGGGTCGCGGGCCCGGCTGGAGCAGGCACTCGCGGCCGACCAGGACAACGCGATGCTCATCGACGACACGATGCAGCCCGAGCACGCGGCGTGGTTCGAGGCCCTGGCCACCCGCGTCACGGACGGCCTCGTCGAGTGCGGCTACCCGCGCTGCCCCGGAGAGGTGATGGCCACCAACCCCCGGTGGCGGCAGCCACTGGCCCGTTGGCGCCAGGAGTTCTCCACCTGGCTGCACCAGCCGGTGCCCGACGCGATCCTGCGCGCCAGCATCTTCTTCGACATGCGCCCGGTCCACGGCGACGCCACGCTCCACGCGACCCTGCAGCGGCACGTGCTGACGGCATCCCCGACATCGAAGGTGTTCCTCGCGCACCTCGCCAAGCAGGCCACGGCCAAGGAGCCACCGTTGGGGTTCTTCCGCGGCCTGGTGCTCGAGAAGGCCGGCGACCACAAGGACACCCTCGACATCAAGCGCGGGGGCATCGGTGCGGTGGTGGAGCTCGCCCGGGCCCACGCCCTCTCGATCGGCAGCCCGGCCGTCAACACGCAGGCCCGCATCGAGGCGGCCCGAGAGGCGGGCGTCTTCGGAGACGAGCGGGCCGACGACCTGCGCGACGCGTTCGAGTTCATCTCGTACGTGCGGCTGCGCCACCAGGCGGGGCAGGTGCGCCGCGGTGAGCCGACCGACAACTTCGTCGCGCCGCGCGACCTGTCCAGCTTCGACAAGCGGCACCTGCGCGAGGCCTTCGCGATCGTGCGGGCGGCGCAGTCGGCGCTCGCGCACCGCTACCCGATGCAGTACATCTCATGAGCCTGTTCCGCCGCTCGCCGGAGCAGCGGCGGGTGACAGCGCTGCGCTCGGTCGGGCCCGGGCCGCTGCGGGACTACCTCGAGTCGCCGCTGCCCGACCTCGGGACGCCCCTGGCCGAGCTGCGCCTGCTCGCCGTCGACATCGAGACGACCGGGCTCGACCCGCGCCGAGACCGCGTGCTTTCCCTCGGTTGGCTGCCGGTCGACGCAGGTCGCGTCGTGCTCGGCGGAGCCGAACGGGTGGTGGTGCGCGACGAGGGCGGCGTCGATGGCGTGGGGCAGAGCGCCACGGTGCACGGGCTGACCGACGACCAGCTCGCCGCCGGCGTCCCCCTCGAGGATGCCGTGGCCGGCCTGCTCCGGGCCCTGGCCGGGCGGGCGCTGCTCGCGCACTTCGCGCGGATCGAGACCACGTTCCTCGCGAGGGTCTGCGAGCGCACCTGGGGCGCCGGGATGCCGTGTGTCGTCGTCGACAGCTTCGAGCTCGAGCGGCGTGCGGTGGCCGGCGGCTGGGGCAGCGAGCCGGCGCGCGGTGCGCTGCGGCTGTGGACGGCGCGGGAGCGCCGGGGTCTGCCGGTCTACCGGGCCCACGAGGCGCTCACCGACGCCCTCGCCTGCGCCGAGCTCTTCCTCGCACAGCGAGCGGAGCTGCAGGCGCAGTCCCCGGAGACGACGCTGACCCTCCGCCACGTGGTGGCGTGAAGGTCAGGTTGGTGTGGTGCTCCCCCGGGGCTGGAGGTCAGGCGAGCCGGTCGTGGCTGGACTGCGCCATCACGTGGATCTCGTAGGACTCGCGGGCGATGTCGCGGTCGGCGTTGGCGCTCCAGCCGCCGCCGTAGTGGCGGCTCGTGCGCAGTCGCGAGGCGATGGTTCGGGCTTTCTCGAAGGAGATGATCGGGGTTCTCATGAGTCCAGTATGATCCTCCCGACTGTTCAGCACAACGTCAGTCTACTTAGCAGTAGGCAAGCGTGGCTTAAGATTGGGGCATGCTGGATCCACATCGTCTGCGCGTGTTCCGTTCCGTCGTCGCGAGCGGCTCGGTGCAAGCCGCCGCCGACAACCTCGGCCTGACCTCCTCGGCGGTCAGTCAGCACCTCACCGCCCTGCAGAAGGAGACCGGGCTGAGGCTCTTCCAGCGAGTCGGCCGCGGCATCGCGCCGACCGAGGCGGCGCTCGTGCTCGACGCGCAGAGTGACGAGGTGATGAGCCAGTGGGGCCGGCTCGACCAGGTGGTGGCCGACCTGCGCGACGGACGGTCGGGGCGGCTGTCGATCGGCTACTTCGCCTCGGCGGGCGCCGTGTGGATGCCGTCGCTCGTCAAGCGCCTGACCGCCGAGTTTCCCGACCTCGTGCTCGAGCTGGTGCTCAACGAGGTCGAGCAGAAGGTGCCGCCCCTCGACATCGACCTCGTCATCGACCCGCCCGACGCCCCGCTGCCCAGCGGCTACCGGCGCACCCAGCTCACCGAGGACCAGTTCGTGGCGATCGTGCCGCGGGCCCACCCCCTGGCGTCGGCCGGGTCGATCGCCCTCACCGCCCTGCGGCGCGAGACGTGGGTGAGCAACGACTTCCCCCGGGCCTACGGGCACCGGCTGGTCGTGGCCGCCTGCAGCGCTGCCGGCTTCCGCCCCCGGTTCAGCGTGCAGGCGCAGGACCACTACACGGCGATCAGCTTCGTCGGCGCCGGCATCGGCGTCTCGGTGCTTCCCGGGCTGGCGGCCCGCAACCTGCCGGCGACCGTCGCGCGGCTCGACCTCGAGGCACCAGCACCGGTGCGGTACCTCGCTGCCGTCGTGCGCGACCTCGGGGCGCCGAACCCACCGGCCGACCGCGCGGTGGCCCTGCTGAAGGAGCTGATCGCGCACCCGAGCTCGACGCCGCGCCGGAACGTGCCCCGCTGACCCGCGCACCTCACCCGCGAAGTCAGGAGCACTTCGGCGAGTCAGGGCCGTACTCGGCCCAGACTCGGCGAGAGAATCCTGAGCCCGCGAAGTGCTCCTGACTTCGCCGAGGCTCAGGCCCGGGCGGGCTCGGGCTCCTTGTCCTGCTCCGACTCGCCGCTCGCCGTGGCGGGCTCGGGCTCGGATGCCCGTGGCCTGCCCTCGAGCTCCCCCGACTCCAGGCGGGCGGCGAGCTTGACGCCCTCGACGTCGAGGTCGGGCAGCAGCCGGTCGAGCCAGCGCGGGAGGTACCAGGCGCGGTCGCCGAGCAGATGCATGACCGCCGGTGTCAGCGTCATCCGCACCAGCACGGCATCCACGAGCACGCCAACGGCAAGGGCGAACCCGATCGGTCGGATCATCGCGAGGTGCGAGAAGGCGAATCCGAGGAACACCGAGGTCATGATGATCGCCGCAGCCGTGACCACCTTGGCCCCGTGCACGAACCCGGTGCGCACGGCGGTGCGGGAGTCCTCACCATGGGAGCGAGCCTCGTGCATGCCCGAGACGAGGAACATCTGGTAGTCCATCGCCAGGCCGAACAGCACACCGATGAGGATGATCGGCATGAAGGACAGCAGTGGCCCGGGCTGGTTCACGCCGAACCAGCTGCCGAGCCAGCCCCACTGGTGCACGGCCACCGTGACACCGAACGCGGCGCCCACCGACAGCAGGAACCCGGCGGTGGCGACGACCGGCACGACGACCGAGCGGAACACCAGCATCAAGATGACGAGCGAGAGCCCCACGACGACCACCAGGTAGGGCGGCAGGGCCGTGGCGAGCCGTTCGGAGATCTCGATGTTCGCGACCGTGCTGCCGGTCAGCCCGATGTCGGTGCCGGTGTGCCGGGTGTAGGTGTCGGCGGAGAAGTGGATCGCCTTGACCGTCTCGACCGTGGCGGGGTCGGCCGGGCCGGTGGCGGGCACGACCTGGAACGCGAGGGTCGACGAGTCGGCGCTCACGCCGAAGGGCAGCACGCTGGTGATCCCGTCGACCGACATCAGGTCGGTGGCGATGTCGGCCTGGGCTGCGAGAACGTCGGCGTCGGTGCGAGCCGCGCCCTGCTCGGGCAGGGTGGCCACCGCGATGATCGGCCCGTTGACGCCGGGGCCGAACTCGTCGGCGATGGTCGTGTAGGCCGTGTGCGCGCTGGTGCCGGTGGCCTCGCTGCCGCCGTCGGCCAGGCCGAGCTGGATCTGGCTGACCGGGATGGCGGCGACACCGAGCACGGCGACGACCGCCAGCACCGTGAGCCAGGGGCGGCGGGTGACGAGCCCGACGTACCAGCCGCCGTGCTCCTCCTCGCGCTCGTGGGCCGGGACCCTGCGGGTGGTGACGTCGCCGGGCACCGAGAAGCCGTGGGCGCGCCAGCCGCGCTTGGACACCACGCGGGTCCTCATCAGGGCGAGGACGGCCGGGCTCACGGTGACCGCCACCGCCACGGTGACCGCGACCGTCGCTGCGGCGACCAGGCCCATCTGGGCCAGGATCGGCAGGCCGGAGAGCACCAGCGCGGCGAGCGCGATGACCACGGTGGTGCCGGCGAAGACCACGGCACTGCCGGCGGTCGCGACCGAGCGGGCGATCGACTCGTGCAGGTCGTCACCACGCAGGATGTTCCCGCGGTGCCGGTTGACGATGAACAGCGCGTAGTCGATGCCGACGGCGAGCCCGAGCATCAGGGCCAGCGACGGGGTCATCGTGTTGAGGTCGGTGAACGCCGTGAACGCGACGGCACCGGCCAGGCCCACGCCGACGCCGAGCAGTGCGACCAGGAGCGGCAGCCCGGCCGCGATGAGGCTACCGAGCATGATGACCAGCACGCCGAGCGCCACGGTCAGGCCGAGCACCTCTCCGGGCCCGACCAGCGAGGTGTCCTGGGTGATCTCGACGCTGTAGTGGGCAGTGAGCCCGGCAGCGGCCAGCGCGGGGTCCGCCCGGTCGGGGATGAGGGCGCGGTCGTCGACCGGGATGGACTGGGCGTTGTCGTCGAACTGCACCTGCACGACGGCATGGCGGCCGTCCTTCGACACCAGCCGGGTGGCCGAGGTCGCCGCGGCAACGGCCTTGCCGTCGTCGTACCGGGTGCGACCTGCCGTGAGCTCGGCCTGGCCCTGCTCGAGCTCGGCCTTGCCCTGCTCGAGCTCGGCACGCCCCTGGGTGAGCTGCTCGCGCAGGCCGGGGATGGTCGGGTCGTCCGGGTTGGCGGCTTCGAGCTGGGCGAGGAGCGACTCCGCGCCGGAGAGCTGGAACTCGGACTGCCCGAGCTTCTCGCGACCGGCGGCGAGCCCGGCCTCGCCGTCGGCGAGCTCGGTCGCGGCTGCGGCGACGTCGGCGGCGCTCTGGTCGAGCTGCTCCTGCGCCTCGAACGGGTTGTTGACCCGCTTGACGTGGGGCACCTCGGCCCAAGTGGCGAACACCTTCTCCGCAGCGGCGCGCTGGGCATCGCTGATGGGGGTGCCGTCGGTGCTCTCGAGCACCACGGTGCCGGCACCCCCCGCGGCCTCGGGGATCTTCTCGCCGAGCCGGTCGATGACCGTCTCGAACTGTGTTCCAGGAATGGAGATCTGGCTGGTCAGCGGCTTGCCGACGATTCCCGCGAGGGCGCCGATCCCGACGAGGAGGACCAGCCAGAGGGCCAGGGTGCGCCAGGCGTGGGCGGCACACCAGCGGCCGACGCGGTACAGGAGGGAGGACATGGGGGCCTTTGTCGAGGTGGGGAGGGTCGGGAGGTCAGGAGCGACAGTCGGCGGCGGCGGCGGCGGTGGTGGCGGCGGCGGTGGCGGCGGCGGTGGCGGCGGTGGCGGCGGTAATCGTGGCGGTGGTCGTGGCGGTGGACGCCCGAGGTGCCGGTGGGGCCGGGGACGCCGCGGTTGTGGGCCGCGTCGGGTCGAGCCCGACGCGCAACTGCGCGAGGACCGCGCCGAGGTTGTCCTGCACCGAGGGCACGTGAGCTCCCTCGGGTGCCGAGGCCAGGGCGCGCGCCCACACCCGGAACGAGGCTTCCGCGGCGCCGGACAGGGTCGACGCGTAGGTGGCGACGAGGAGGTCGGAGCTGCCCTCGGGCAGGCGGCCGCGCAGCCAGCCCTCGAGCCAGTCCAGCCACGCGTGCAGCTCGACCAGGATGAGGCCGCGGGCGTGTGGTGAGGCGTCGCCGGCGGCGGCCAGCACACCGATCCGCTCGACGAGGGTGTCGTCACCGGGGTCGGTGATCACGGCGAGCGCGCTGTCGAGCACGTCCTCGTCCTGCGGCCTCGCATCGAGGCAGGCCCCGATGAGCGCGAAGAACTCGCTGACACTGGCGGTGAGCACCGACTCCACGGAGGGGAAGTAGTTGAAGAAGGTGCGGCGCGACACCCCCGCGCGGTCGGCGACCGCCTCGGCGGTCAGGCCGCCGAAGCCGGCGTCGCGCACGAGCGCGTAGGCGGCCTCGGTGAGGGCCCGCCGGGTGTCCGCCCGCTTGCGGGTGCGCAGCGAGCAGCCGTCGCCGGCGAAGGGGGAGCTGAGGGGCACCCGACGAGCGTAAACAGGTGTGCACCCTCGTGCAAATCTGCACGCTGATGCATGCCGGACCTTCGACGACCGCCTCGTGAGACGCTGTCGGCATGGTTGAGCGCACGGCACCGGAGCCGCGCGAAGAGGCGCTGGTGCGCCGCATTCGCGAGTCCGTCATCGGTGAGGACCACGTCATGACCACGCCCTACGGGAGGCGCCGGGTCACGTATGCCGACTACACGGCATCCGGGCGTGCCCTCACCTTCGTGGAGGACTTCATCCGTGACGAGGTGCTGCCCGGCTACGCGAACACCCACACCGAGAGCAGCGGCACTGGCCTGCAGACCACCCGGCTGCGCGAGGACGCGCGCCGCATCATCCGCGATGCCGTGCACGGCGACGACGACACCGTCGTCATCTTCGCCGGGTCGGGCTGCACCGGTGCGATCGACAAGCTGATCGGGGTGCTCGGGCTGCGCATCCCGTCGGCCCTCGAAGACCGGTGGCACCTGTCCGAACAGATCCCGCCCGAGCAGCGGCCGGTGGTCTTCATCGGCCCGTACGAGCACCACTCCAACGAGATCCCGTGGCGTGAGTCGATCGCCGACGTCGTGACGATCCGCGAGGACGCCGACGGCGGCGTGTGCCAGGCCGACCTTCACGAGCGCCTCGAGGAGTTCGCCCACCGGCCGCTGAAGATCGGCTCGTTCAGCGCGGCCTCGAACGTCACCGGAATCGTGTCCGACACCTACGGCATCTCCATGCTGCTGCACCGGCACGGCGCCCTGGCGTTCTGGGACTTCGCCGCCGCCGCGCCCTACGTCGACATCGAGATGACCGCCCCCGCCGGTGGCGACCCGCTCGCCTACAAGGACGCGATCTTCCTCTCGCCGCACAAGTTCATCGGCGGCCCGTCGACACCGGGGGTGCTCGTCGCGCGGCGCGAGCTGTTCGCCAACCGGGTGCCGGTGGTGCCCGGTGGTGGCACCGTCGCCTACGTCAACCCCGAGGACCACGCCTACCTCGCCGACCCCGCCCACCGCGAGGAGGGCGGCACCCCGGCGATCATCGAGGCAGTGCGGGCCGGGCTGGTCTTCCAGCTCAAGGAAGCCGTCGGCGTCGAGACGATCCGTGCCCACGAGGAGCGCCTGCTCGCCCGGGCCGTCGACGCCTGGCGTGAGGAGCCGGCGATCGAGGTGCTCGGCAACCTCGACGCGCCCCGGTTGTCGATCGTCTCGTTCGTGGTGCGCGCCCCCTCGGGTCACTGGCTGCACCACAACTTCGTCGTCGCGGTGCTCAACGACCTCTTCGGGGTGCAGGCCCGCGGCGGCTGCTCGTGCGCCGGCCCCTACGGCCACCGGCTGCTCGGCATCGACCTCGAGCGCTCGCACGAGTTCGAGCGTGAGATCACCGGCGGCTGCGAGGGCATCAAGCCCGGGTGGGTGCGGGTGAACTTCAACTACTTCCTCAGCGACACGGTCGCCGACTACGTCGTGGATGCCGTGCGGCTCGTCGCGCGCGACGGTTGGCGCCTGCTTGGCGACTACCTCTTCGACCCCCTGACCGGCCGGTGGCGGCACCGCGACGGGCTGGTCGAGCCCCCCATCCGGCTGGTCGACGTGCACTACGCGGACGACGGCTCGATGGTGGTGCCCCGGGCCGACGCCCGCGGCGGCGAGGAGCTGCTCGCCGAGCACCTGCGCGATGGCGCCGCGATCCTCGCGGCGGCCACACCGCCCGACCTCGACGCGCACGCGGCGGGGCTGTCGCCCGACTTCGAGCACCTGCGCTGGTTCGACCTGCCGGAGACCGCCATCGCCCGATGACGCCGCGGTAGCCCCGCTGCGACGGCGCGTCCTGCAGGTCGACGAGTCGCGGACGGCGTGCGGCTGACCCGGGTCGATCTCGAGCGCCCGCGCCGGGTGGAGGCGCTGGTTCGCTCCGCACTCGGGCGGGCGGCATCCTGCTCCGCGCGTCCGGCCCCCTGAGCTTTCCCGACATCACTGTGACGTCGGGGTTGTTCAGGGCTGTCGGGGAAGTAACCCCGACATCGGTGAGCTTCCCCGACGTCACTGTGACGTCGGGGAAGCTCACCGGGTCGGTGGCCGCGGTCGATCCACTCCAGGGACCTCGAGCAGCCCCTGGCCACCTCCCGGACCGGCCACACGGGGTGCGGCTACCGCGCCCCGTGTGGCGGGTGGAGCACCTCGGTGTGCGTCACGGCATCCGGCGTGATCGGGCCGTACACGTGTGGGAACCGTTCTCCGGTCACGGCATTCACGATGTCCCACCGCAAGGGCGCCGCCAGCTGCTCGGGCTCGAGCGTGAGGAGCAGCAGGTCACCGGCGTACGCGGAGTAGTACCGGCTCAGCACGACGGGCACCTGCTCGGCCGTCGTGCAGTGGATGAAGCCCTCCTCCTCGAGGGTGCGGCCGAGGGTCGACCAGCGGTACTCGCCGGTGCGCAGCGACTCCTCCCAGTGCGCGACCTCCGCGAGGTGCAGCACCGGCGCCCCGCTCACACCACCCCCTCGGCGGCCAGCTCGGTGACGAGTGGCACGAGATCGGCGATCGAGTCGACGACACGGGTCGGTCGGTAGGGGAAGCCCTCGACCTCGTCGGGGCGGGTCGAGCCGGTCGCGACGAGCACCGTGCGCAACCCGGCCTCGAGCCCGCTGATGATGTCGGTGTCCATCCGGTCGCCGACCATGACGGTGGTCTCGGAGTGCGCCTCGAGCCGGTTGAGGGCGCTGCGCATCATCAGCGGGTTCGGCTTGCCGATGAAGTACGGCTTGCGGCCCGTTGCCGTGCTGATCAGGGCGGCGACCGAGCCGGTGGCCGGCAGGAGGCCGGCGGCGCTGGGCCCGCTCGGGTCGGGGTTGGTCGCGATGAACCTCGCGCCCGCGGCGATGAGCCGGATCGCACGGGTGATCGCCTCGAACGAGTAGGTGCGGGTCTCGCCGAGCACGACGTAGTCCGGGTCCCGGTCGGTCATCACGTAACCCACGTCGTGCATCGCCGTGGTCAACCCGGACTCCCCGACGACGTAGGCGGTGCCGCCGGGTCGCTGGTCGGCGAGGAAGTCGGCGGTGGCCAGCGCCGAGGTCCAGATCGCGCCCTCGGGCACGTCGATCCCGCTGCGCAGCAACCGTGCTCGCAGGTCGCGCGGGGTGTAGATCGAGTTGTTGGTGAGCACGAGGAAGGTGCGCCCCGACGCCTTGAGCGCCTCGATGAACTCGGCTGCCCCGGCGATGGGGTCGTCCTCGTGCACCAGCACGCCGTCCATGTCGAGGAGCCAGGTGTCGATCCGCCGGGGGCTGGTCATGCGCCCCATTGTGGCGGCCCTGCGTACATTGCCGGGTATGCCGACCAGCTCCTCCCCCATCCGGCCCGCGGTCCCGGACGACGTGCCCGTCGTCCTGCGCCTGGTCCGCGAGCTCGCGGACTACGAGAAGGCGCTGCACGAGGTCGATGCGTCGGAGTCCCACCTGGGAGAGGCGCTGTTCCCCGTCGGCCGGGAGCCGGCGGCCTTCGCGCACGTCGCCGAGGTCGGCGGCGAGGTGGTGGGTTGCGCGCTCTGGTTCCTGTCGTTCTCGACGTGGACCGGCACGCACGGCATCTGGCTGGAGGACCTCTACGTCACACCGGCACATCGCGGTGCGGGTCTGGGCCAGCAGCTGCTCCGCACCCTCGCCTCGATCTGCGTCGAGCGCGGCTACTCCCGCCTCGAGTGGTGGGTGCTCGACTGGAACACCCCGAGCATCGGCTTCTACGAGTCGATCGGCGCCGTGGCGCAGGACGAGTGGACCCGGTTCCGGCTCGACGGGGGCGCGCTCGACCGGCTTGCGGCGCCTCCGACACCCGGTTGAGGCACCGCGGTCAGGTGCGCTCGAACGACTCGTAGACGAGCACCAGCCGCTCGGTCAACCCGTCGGTGGCAGCGGGCCGCAGACCATCGACCTCCAGCCGTCTCGGCCACGCCCGGTTGAGCGCGAACGTCACGACCGGCCGGCCCTGCCGGTCGAGCACCACGAGGTGCACCGTCCCCACGGCCTGGAGGGCCGGGGCCAGCGAGGCGTCGCGCGCCCACTGCTCGAAGGTGCGGTCGGCGGTGAGCCTGCGGGTCAGCGTCACCTCCCCCGGTGTGCTCCTGCCGGGCATCCGCCGGATGACGATCGACCCGTCGGGAGCGGTCTGCTTCAGCTCGGCGACCTCCCGGTCCAGCACCAGCCCGCTGACCTCGGTCAGCATCGTGACGCGCTGGCCGTCGACCTCGAGGGCGAAGGTGTGGCCGACCGCGGTGTCGTGCTCCCTGCGTCCAGGCATCGTGG
>Ga0105047_10015128_pt1 | contig 12170 bp, 9 predicted proteins | sample MAT04_FD_78384 | JGI IMG/M metagenome (GOLD analysis project Ga0105047, IMG submission 78384) | Freshwater microbial communities from Lake Fryxell liftoff mats and glacier meltwater in Antarctica - MAT-04 (megahit assembly) | ecosystem: Environmental > Aquatic > Freshwater > Ice > Liftoff... | reverse complement strand
GGCCTCGAGGCGCAGCTTGCCGTCGGGCAGACGGATGAGGCGGGCGCGCAGGGTGGGCGGGTGCAGGCGGCTGTCGAGCGACGAGGTGACGACGGGCATGTCAGCGGATCCCCCCGGTGAGCACGGCGAGGTCGTGCAGGGTCCAGATGCGCGGGTTCTTGATCCGGCGGACGCCGGTGCTCTGGTAACTCATCTCGACCAGCGCCGCGATGTACTCGCGCAGTTCTCCGAGCTCGACGATCTCGTCGGTGTCGAGCTGGCGCGCCGAGACGTAGGGGTCCATGTCGGCCTCGATGCGCTTCTCGACCGCGGCCATGCCGGCCTCGACCTGCGCGCGCTCGGCCGGGTCCTTGCTGAGGATCTCGAAGTCGTCGCCGAGCTTGGTGTTGTAGGTGGCGATCGCCAGGGTCCGGCCCTCCATCACGCTCAGGCGGGTGATGCAGGTGCTGAGCTGGACCACGGGGTCGTAGGGCAGGCCGGCCATCGCGTAGTAACCGGCGCCGCTGGCCTTGCGCAGCAGCACCGTGAACATCGGCACGGTGTTGGTGCTGTTGGTGTAGATGAGGTTCGACCCGTACGCGAGCAGGCCCTGGCGCTCGGCCTCGACGCCGATGTCGAAGCCGCTGATGTCCTGCAACCACACGATCGGGATGCCGTCGCTGTCGCACGCGCGACTAAACGCCGAGATCTTGGCGATGCCCGCCCGGTACAGCGAACCCCCCGGGCGCATCGCCCCCGGACGCTCGGGGTCCCCCACCAAGCCCTGACGATTGATGATGAAGCCGGCATATAACCCGCCGATGCGACCGACGCCGCACACCATCTCCTCGCCGGCCTCGGGCATCAGCTCCCAAAATAGGCTCTGGTCGCACAGGCGCGCGAGCACCTGCATGGCGTCGTAGGCCTCGCGGTGGTCTCGCGGCAAGATGCCGCGAAGCTCATGGGTCGGATGCACCGGTTCGACGCTGCCGGCGTCGCCGCGGTAGAAGTCGGCGCCCGAGCTGGGCAGGCGGCGGACCTCGGCGCGCAGGCACTCGAGCAGGGTCTCGTCGTCGGGCACGCGGCGGTCGGCGCAGCCGCTGAGGTGTACATGCACCTCGGGGCCGCCGATGTCGAGGCTGGTCATCTTCTGCGACTTGGCGCCCTTGATGAGCGCCGCGCCGGCGATCACCATGTACGCCTGCTCGGTCATATACACGCGATCCGAGATGATCGGCATGTAGCCGCCGCCGGCGATGCAGTCGCCGAACACGCCGGCCAACTGCGGCACGCCGGAGGCCGACAGCAGGCTGTTCATCTTGAAGATGTGGCCGGCGCCGGTCGCCCCGGGGAACGCCTTCGACTGCTCGGGCAGGAACAGGCCGGAGCAGTCGACCAGGTAGATCGTCGGCAGGCGCAGGCGCAGCGCCATGGTCTGGGCGCGCTCGATCTTCTCCGGCGTGCGCGGCCACCACGAGCCCGAGGCGACGGTGTTGTCGTTGGCGATGACCATGCACCACCGACCTTCCACCTGTGCGAACGCCGTGACGACCCCAGCCGCGGGCGATCGCAGGCCCTCGCCGAACACGTCGCCGTCGTTGACGAAGGTGCCGACCTCGAGCGGCCGCGTGCCCGGGTCGATCAGCAGGGCGAGGCGCTCGCGGGCGGTGAGCTTGCCCTTGGCGTGTACGCGCTCGGCGTACTTCGGACCCCAGCCGGCGTGTACGCCGGCCCGGCGCTGGCGCAGGGTGGCCTCGAGCTCGTCGAGGGCGGCGCGGTGGTCCTGGAAGGTGCGGTCGTCGGCGACCTGCTCGCGGGCGGCGCCGATCGGGATGAGCGGGACATGAGCCATGAGACAGGGTCTTTCAGACAGGCCAGCCCGGGATCGACCGGGTGTCATACTGGTTGGCGCGAAACGCTGGTGCGCGGAGGATCGCCAGGTGCATCGGCACGGTGGTCGGCACGCCCTCGCACACCAGGCCCTCGAGCGCGCTGATCATGCGGTCGCAGGCCTGGTCGCGGGTCTCGCCGGTGGCGATGAGCTTGCATAACAAACTATCGTAGTGCGGCGGGACCTCGTAGCCGTCGCTGACGTGGGTGTCGACGCGCAGGTGCTCGCTCGGCGGGACGTACCAGCGGGTGATGCGGCCGGGCGCGGGGCGAAAGTTCTGGGTCGCGTCCTCGGCGTTGATCCGGCACTCGATCGCGTGGCCGCGCAGCGTGATGTCTTCCTGACGAAACGACAGGCGATGGCCGGCGGCGACCCGGATCTGCTCGACCACCAGATCGCGACCGCTACGCTGCTCGCTGACGCAATGCTCGACTTGCAGGCGGGTGTTCATCTCCATGAAGCGCAGCACGCCGTCCGAGTCGAGCAGGAACTCCATCGTGCCTGCGCCGACGTAGCCGATGCTCGCGGCGGCCTTGACTGCAGCGGCGAGGGTGCTGGCGCGTTCGACCTCGGGCAGCGACGGCGACGGCGACTCCTCGATCAGCTTCTGATGATTGCGCTGGATGGTACAGTCGCGCTCGCCGAGGTGGACCACGTGGCCGTAACGGTCGGCCATGATCTGGATCTCGATGTGGCGGCCGCCCTCGACCAGACGCTCGAGGTACAGGCGGCCGTCGCCGAACGCCGCGCTGGATTCGGCCTGCGCGTCGGCGTAGGCGCCGGCGACCTCGTGCGACGCACGGGCGATGCGCATGCCACGACCGCCGCCGCCGCTCTCGGCCTTGAGCAGCACCGGATAACCGACGCGGTCGGCGACCGCCTGCGCCTCGTCGACGTCCCGCAGCACGCCGTCGCTGCCGGGGATCAGCGCGAGGCCGGCGATCCGCATGGCGTCCTTGGCGGGGGTCTTCTTGCCCATGCGATGCATGACCGCCGCGGGCGGCCCGATGAAGGTCACGCCGTGCGCCTCGCACAGCGCCGCGAAGGTCGGGTTCTCGGACAGGAAGCCCCAGCCGGGGTGGAGGGCGCTGCATTCGGTCTGCCGTGCGGCCTGCACGATCGCCTGCATGTTCAAGTAACTCTGGGCCCCGCGAGCCCCGCCCAGGCATACGGTTTCGCGCCCGTTCGTATAGGCTGCGCCCTGGTCGGCGGCGGAGACGGCCAGCACCGGCGTGATCCCCAGCAGATCGCAGGCCCGGGCGATGCGTACCGCCACCTCGCCGCGATTTGCGACCATGAGCCGGCGGAACAGCGGTGTGGGGGCAATGGCGGCTCTCGCGGTCATGGCGACGCGAGGCTATCACTGTTTCACACCAGCGTGCTCGATGAAGCCGCGAAGCGCGCAGCCGGCCCGTTCCGAACCCCGTCGGCCGCCAAAGTTCGCCCGCCACCGCCCGACGCGCCTGGCGCCACTGCCGTATACTCGCCCGGTCCAGGAGGTTTGCCATGGCGCACGAAGGCCCAGAAGACGAGCAGGAGAGCAACAAGGGCCGAACTGTCTTCGGCATCGGCCTGCCCGCCTCGGTGTTGGCAGCCAGCAAGACCGGTCCGGCCCCGATGGCCAACCCGGCGACGGGCCGGCCCCCAGCCCGGCCGGCGCCGGCCGGCCCGCTGGCGGCGCGCGACAAGCCGCGCCGCTCGGAGACCGACGACGCCCTGCGGGGACCCGAGCGCGTTGATAGCGCCCACACCTTGCATGCGCTCCCGAGCCAGTTGGTTGGCGCGGTGACTGGGCGGACGATGCCGCCAGCGCGCGCGCCGGAGCGTGACGACCGGGCGCTGCGTCGGCCGCAGACCGGCGACTACTCGGCGACGACGCCGGACCTCGGCGCGCGCCCGACGAAGATCGCGGCGCACCAGCCTGGCGAGGTCGAGGGTGCGAGCTTCGAGCGGGCGCGTACGCGTCTGGTCGCGGGCAAGCCGATCCCCGGGACGCGCTATCGGCTGCTGCGCTGGCTCGGCGAGGGCGGCATGGGGGTCGTCTACGAGGCGGAGCACATCGACATCGAGCGCCGCGTCGCGCTGAAGATCTTGCGGTCCGAGCTCAGTGAGCGCAGCGACACGGCGCAGGTGTTCCGCGAGGAGGCGCGAGCGGCCGCGCGGGCTGGCTCGAAGAACAACGTCGAGATCTTCGACTTCGGCGAGCTCCCGGACGGTCGCCTGTTCTTCTGCATGGAGCTGCTCAACGGCGTCGACCTGTCGACGCTCACCGACAGCCTGCTCGAGCCCGGCCGCGTGTTCGCGGTCCTGCGCCAGATCTGCAAGGGTCTCGGCGCGGCGCACAAGGCTGGCGTCATCCACCGCGACATCAAGCCGGAGAACATTATCCTCGTGCAGAGCGAGGGCCGGCGCGACATGGTGAAGATCGTCGACTTCGGCGTCGCGGCGATCCTCGACGCGCGGCGTGACGGCGGGGGGCCGATCGCCGGCACCCCGCAATACATGCCCCCGGAGCAGATCTCCGGCGCCGAGTTCGACGCCCGCCTCGACATCTACGCCGTCGGCTGCGTCGCCTACGAGATGATGGTCCAGCACCCGCCCTTCACCATGGAGAACCTGGCGGACCTGCTGCTCGCGCAGATCAACACGGTGCCGCCGCGGCCGGCCGCGGTCCGCCCGGAGGCGGGTCCCAAGGCGCTCGAGGAGGTCGTGATGCGCTGCCTGGAGAAGGACCCGGCGAAGCGCTACGAAAACATGGCCGAGCTCGAGGCGGCGCTGTGCGAGGCGCAGATCGCCGCGGGCGTCACGAGCGAGTGGGACGACCTGCCGCTCCCCGATGTCGAGCCCGACCGGCGCGCCAGATTGATGGCGCGCATGCCGAGCCTGCACGCCGAGCCGCCGCGTCGACGCTGGGTCGGCCCCGTGATCGCCGCGACCGTCGCGGCGACGCTCACCGGCCTCGCCCTGTTGATCCTCGGCTCGCCCGAGGTGCCCCCGGAGGTCGCCGAGCAGATCGAGACGCTCAGCCAGGAGGCCCGCGAGGCGGCCGCCATCGGCGACTACGTGCTCGCCCCCGAGAAGGAGGAGGCCGTCGCGATCAAGAAGGTCTACGCGCTCGAGGCCATCGAGGGCCCGGGTCAGGAGCTGGCCGACAAGACCGCCGGGGTCCTGCGCAAGGAGTTTAGTACGCAACTGCTGACGGTCGCCGACAAGTTCTGGACGCAGGACGCGATGCGCCCGCTGGCCTACGAATACTACGACTGGGTGTTGTGGTTCGACCCCGACAACACCCTCGCGCTCGAGCGTACGGTCCGCACCGAGAAGGAGCGCACGGACATGCTCGACCGCACGATCAACGACAAGCTGCGCGAGTCGGACCTCGCCGGCATGACGGTCGCCAGCGCCGCGGTCGCCAGCGCCGACAAGCGTAACAAGTGGAGCAAGCAACTGGCGATGAACCAACTGCCGCTGAGCAAGTCGATCGAGGCCCAGGCGGCGATGCGGGGCGCTGGCCTGCTGCCGGCCGAGCCCGAGCCGCCGCCCGCGGTCGCCGACAAGCCGCCTCCGGAGCCGACTCCGCCGCCGGCGGCCGACCCCGTGATCGCGGTGCCCGACGACCCCGAGATCGTCAAGAAGGTGACCAAGGGCGGCAAGAAGAAGGGCGGTGACGAGGCCGACACGCCGCTCGAGGGCGAGGTCAAGCGCGACCCGGCGAAGGCCGGCGATCTCGCCGGTCAGGGCAGCGCCGCGCTCGCGGCCGGCCGCCGCGCCGAGGCCGAGGGCCTGTTCAACCAGGCGGTCAGCTTCGACCGCCGCTGCGCGGAGGCCCTGATCGGGCTCAGTGACATTTTCTTCGACCGCGGCTCTTCGACCAAGGCCCAGAAGTACGCCGAGCAGGCGGTGGCCGTCGCGCCGAACAACAGCAGCTACCGCATCAAGCTCGGCGACGCCTACTACAGCGCCCTGCGCTACCGCGACGCGCTGACCCACTACGAGAAGGCCCAGCAGCTCGGCGACGCGAAGGCCGGTCCGCGCATCGCCAAGGTCAAGGCCAAGCTCGGGCCGTAGGACCCCGAGGAAGGCGCCGGGCCCGGCTATGGACCGGGCCCGGGCCTCGTGGTAGGCACCAGGCATGCGGATCCGGGAGCGACTGGCACACAAGCGGCCGGTCTTCAGCTTCGAGTTCTTCCCGCCGAAGACCGAAAAGGGCGAGGAGGTGCTGTGGCGCTCGCTGGAGACCCTGGCGCCGCTCGGGCCAGACTTCGTGTCGGTCACCTACGGCGCCGGCGGCAGCACCCGCGCCCGCACGATCGAGCTGGTCGGCAAGATCAAGCAGCGACTCGGCGTCGAGCCGATGGCCCACCTCACCTGCGTCGGCGCCACCAGGGATGAGCTCGCCCGCGTGCTCGACCAGCTCGCCGAACACGACGTGTTCAACATCCTCGCGCTGCGCGGTGATCCCCCGCAAGGGCAAGCGCGCTTCGAGGTCGCGCCCGGCGGGCTGCGCTACGCGAGCGAGCTGGTGGCCTTCATCCGCGAGCGCGGGCCGTTCTGCGTCGGCGCGGCGTGTTACCCGGAGGTCCACCCGGAGGCGCCCAGCGGCGAGGCCGACCTACAGAACCTCAAGGCCAAGGTCGACGCTGGCGCGGACTTCCTGATCTCGCAGTTGTTCTTCGACAACGCCAGCTTCCACGCCTTCGAGCGCCGGGCGGTGGAGGCTGGCATCACGGTCCCTATCATCCCGGGGATCATGCCCGTGACCAACTTCGAGCAGATCCGCCGGTTCACGCAAATGTGCGGCGCGTCGCTGCCGGCGCCGTTGCAACGCCGCCTCGAGGGCGTCGCCGACGACCCGCAGGAGGTGTTCTGGGCCGGCGTCTCGTACGCCGCGCACCAGTGCCGGCAACTGCTCCAGCCGCCCGCCGCGGACCCCTTCACGCACCCCAGGCCCGGCGTGCCTGGCATCCATTTCTATACCCTCAACCGCTCCCCGGCGACCCGCGCGATCTTCGAGATCCTCCAGCTCTCGCGCGCCTGTTACGGTTGAGACCATGCTCGCGCTGGTGTTCGCATTGCAGGTCGCGGCCGCGGCTGTCCCAAAGGACAGCACCGCGGCTGTCCCAAAGGACAGCACCGCGACTGTCCCCAAGGACAGCACTTCGGCTGTCCCAAAGGACAGCAGCGACCTGACGACCTACGTGCGCGACACCCCGCGTTGCAGCGCCACCGCCACCCACTGCTTCGGCATCCACCTGCACATGGTCGTGACCGCGGACGGGCCCGCGCAGGACGTCGCCTGGGTCCGCGCGCAGGTCGAGCAGGCGCACCGCCACTTCGCCCTCATCGACACCAGCTTCGAGGTCATCGCCGCCGACGCCCTGCCCGCTGGCGAGCTGGAGGTCGACACCCGCGACCAGCGCGACGCCCTCGGCCACGCCCGCTTCACCCGCGGCGTGGTCCACGTGTTCGTGGTCGGCCGCCTCGCGGACGTCGACATCGCCGGCGACGAGATCCGCGGCGTGCATTGGCGCGAGCGGGGCGACCGGACCCACCGCTGGGTCATCCTCTCGAAGATCGCCGGCTCGCTGGTGCTGTCGCATGAGCTCGGCCACTTCTTCGGCCTGCCACACTCGGAGTTCGACATCAGCCTCATGAACAAGACCGTCCGGCTCACACCGCTGGTCTCCGAGCTGACCTTCGCCGGGCCCGAGGTCGTGCGCATGCGTAAACATCGTGACCGCATGCTCGCGTCGAAGATGCTGCTGGCCCGCACGACCCTGCCGTAATTCGGACCGTTGCGGTCATGCTTCGCGCGAGGCTGGCGGCCTCAAATGTAAAATATGTAATTTGGCTTACGTGAACTGGCGGCGGTGAAGATCTGAAGCTGGCATTGCTTCTCCAATGCCTGATTGACAACTCTCCGCGGCCCCAAGCATCGTCGCGACGATCGCCTCGTACGACGCGGCCAATGGAGGCGCACGTACCACGCATGCGCCGCGAGATCCGCCGATGAACAGCCTACTTTTCGCTCTACTCCTCGCACCGCCTTAACGCCGAAGCAATGGCTCAGTACGAAGCCGGACACCCCGAGCAAGCGCTCGAGCTGTTCCTGGCCGCGTACGGCTCGGTCCCGGCCGACCGCGAGCAGAATCATCATCGCGAGGCTCTGCTCGGGTCCATCCGCGGATCGCTGATCATGGAGAACGAGCGCAGCGGCGCCGCCGCGCCGCTGTGTCGCCTTCGCGGCATCTTGAAGGCGCACGTCGACAGCGTCCGCTCGATCTTCGCCGATGATCTCGAGCGCCCCGAGGTCATCGTGAACGTCCAGCGGATCGGCATGGTCGAGAGCCAACTCGCCGACTATTCCCCGCACGCCTGTGACCCCGCGCCGGCTCCTCCCATCGCCCCGGCACCCGTCGTCGCCCCGACCCCTCCGCCGGACGACCTGCACCCTGCACCACTGGCTCATCCGGTTCATCCGGTTCATCCGGTTCATCCGAGTCGACCTCATGGGCCCTCGCCGCGTCAACTTCGCATCGCGGGCGGCATCGGTGTCGGCGTCGGCGCTGCGCTGCTCGGGGCCATGACCGCGGGCGTGGTCCAGCACGCACGCACCACCGCACGCCTCGACGCACGTGCCAGTGAACTCCCGCCGGGGCGCCCGCTCGACCCGATGACCTGGGCCGCCGTGCAGCACGACCTGGGCCGCGCCCGCCTCCATCGCGGCCTGGCCATCGGGACAGGTATCTCCGCCGCCCTCGCCCTCGGGACCGGCGCCGCGCTGTTCCTCGTGGCCCGGGGCCGTCCGCGGCCCCGCTTCGCGCTCGCTCCGTGGTGGCTGTCCTCGGGGGCAGGCCTCACCGCGCAAGTACGCCTCCCCTGACCCGGAACCTGACCCCATGCATCGACCCCACGACAGACTCCTTGTACTCGTGCTCGCGTCGCTCCCGGCCTGCGCCATCGAGCGGCTCGAGGCGATCTTCGACGAGCACGGCCAGACCTACGTGACCACCGACGTGGAAGAGGGCGACACGACAGCCGGCGACACGAGCGACACGAGCGGCACGAGCGACGGCAGCGCGAACGACACCAGCACCGGCGCCGCGGCGAGCACGGGCGGGGCCGAGGCCGGGCACGACGCCAGCGGCGAGCCCGACACGAGCACGACGAGCGCGACGAGCACGACGAGCACCGGCGAAGGCACGACCGGACCGGAGCCGGTGTGCGGCAACGGTGTGCTCGAGGAGTTCGGCCTGGTGCCCGAGGAGTGCGACGACGGCAACCTCGCCCCGGACGACGGTTGCGGAGCGACCTGCGCCGCCGATCGGACCATGTTCGTCACGAGCTTCCTCTACGCGGCTGGCGACTTCGAGAGCCTGTACCTCGCGGACGCGCTGTGCGCCCAGGCGGCCAACGGCGTCGGCCTGCCCAACTGGTTGAAGTTTCGCGCGTGGCTCAGCGACAGCGAGACCCACGCGCGCGACCGCTTCGCGTTTAGTCGCGGACGGATCGTGCTGGTCAATGGCCTGGTGGTCGCGGACTCGTGGATCGCGCTGCTGGCCGGGAAGCTGCAAAACCCGATCGAGGTGACGGAGAAGGGCGAGACCTACCACAGCGGGGTGTGGACCGGCACGGACCCCCAGGGCGTCGGCGTCGCCGGAGCCACGCACTGCGACGACTGGACCTCGCTGTCGGCCAAGAAGGCCGCCCACTACGGCTACAGCGACCGCGCCACGCCCGAGTGGACCCTGTCCGCGCTGGACGACAACCCGAGCCCGTGCGTTAGCGACTACGCCCTGTACTGCATCGAGGAGCGCTGACCGCTGCCCGCGGCGCGCCGTGGCCTCAGGCCGCGCTCGCGCCGGTCAACTGCTCGCTGACCTCCCATAGGCGCAGCGCGGCGCCGCGGTCCTGCGCGGCGCGGCTCGAGCGGGCCACCTTGCTGCGCATGAAGTACTTGCCGGACACGCCCTCGAGCTCCGGCGCCGAGGCGACGTGTACCGAGGTGCGCGCGCCCTTCTCCGGGGTGAGGAAGGCCCAGCGCGTCGCCTTGACCACGAGGCCGAAGAAGCCGCTGGTGTCGTCGGAGCCGCCGAACTCGGAGGCGACCACGCCCGGATGCACCGCGTTGACCGTGACCCCGGTGCCGCGCAGGCGGTTGTCGAGCTCGACGGTGAACAGCAGGTTGGCGAGCTTCGAGCGGCAGTACACCCCGATGCCGCGGTAGCTGCGGCGCGCGTGCAGGTCCTCGAAGTCGAGCCCGCCGATGGCGCCCCGGTGGGCGTCCGACGCGAGCACGACGATGCGAGCCGGCGCGCTCTCCTTGAGCCGCGGCAGCAGCAGGTTCGTGAGCAGGAAGTGGCCGACGTGATTGACGCCGAAGGTCGACTCGAAGCCGTCCTCGGTCTCGCTGCGCTGGGAGAGCACGAGGCCGGCGTTGTTGATGAGCACGTCGAGGCGGGGGTGCGAGGCGAGGAACTCGTCCGCGAAGCGGCGCACGTTGGCGAGCGAGGCGAGGTCCAGGCGCATGCACTCGACCGTGTCGCTGCCGGCCTGCTGGCGGATGTCGGCGAGCGCGGCCTCACCTTTCTCGGGGCTGCGTGACGTGATCGTCACCTGCGCGCCCATGCGGGCCAGCGCGATCGCCGTCGCCTTGCCGATGCCCGTGTTGCCACCCGTGATCAGCACCGTCTTGCCCTGCATATTCGTCGTCATCGCGGCGCGTCCTACCAGCTTTGCCGCGCACGCGCCACCGAGCTACAAGGGCGCGTGCGAACCTATCTTGCTGCCACTCCGCTCCTCCTCGCCTGTGTGCTCGCCGCGTGCAGCAGCGACCCCGACACCACGGGCGACTCCTCGGGCACGGCCGGGACCACCGGCGGCGCCACGACCGGCGCCACGCAGACGCCCACGACCGGACAGAGCACCGGTCCGACGACCAGCGCCGCGAGCACCGACGGACCCGACGACACCACGACCACCGGTACGGACACCACCGGCACTGGCGCCGCCACGGACGACACCACCGGGGCGGTGAGCGCCAGCGACACCAGCACGGGGAGCGACACCAGCACGGGGAGCGACACCAGCACGGGTGACCCTGACGGCCTCGGCCAGGCGGCGCTGGACATCGTCGCGGCGCTCGAGGCGGCGGTCGACGGTGTGTACTACTTCAGCGAGTCCGAGGATCTCTGGACCGTGTTTGCGATCGCGGACGCGGCCCCGGTGACCGAGGCGAACGTGAAGGACGTGATCGCCGGTATTTACGTTCCTCATGACGACCTGCCGCTGGCGGACCGCGCGGTCGAGCTGCGCACGCTGGCCCAGTTGATGGACCCGCTGACGGTGATGCAGGACTGGTGGGGCCCCGAGAACGTCATGCAGGCCGAGGACTACAAGCCGATCCGCGCCATCTTCGAGGGCCAATTGAGCGACGTGCAGGTGTTTCGCCTCGGCGAGCAGAGCGGCAACATCCTCGTCGGCCAGATCGACGTGTTCGTGATCGGCGAGACCGCCGACGGCGACCTCGTCGGCATGTTCGCCGTCGCGGTGGAGACCTGACCTCTGAGTCAGGTCGCGGCGGCGGCCTCGCCCTTGAGGCTGGCGAGGTCGATGACGAAGCGGTAGCGGACGTCGCTGCGCAGCATGCGTTCGTACGCGGTATTAATCTCCTTGATGTCGATGACCTCGACATCGGAGGCGACCCCGTGCGCGGCGCAGAAGTTGAGCATCTCCTGGGTCTCGCGGATGCCACCGATCAGCGAGCCCGCGAGGCGCCGACGCCCGAGGAGCAGCGGGAACGGTGACAGCAGCGTCGGGGGCGGGGCGCCGACCAGCACCATCGTGCCGTCGCGGCGCAGCAGGCCGAGGTAGGCGTTGTAGTCGTGCTTCGCCGAGATCGTGTCGAGGATGAAGTCGAAGCGGCCGGCCGCCTCCGTGAAGACCGCGGGGTCCTTGGTGACGAGGAAGTCGCTGGCGCCGAGCCGCAAGGCGTCCTCGCGCTTGCCCTCCGAGTGGCTCAGCACGGTCACGTGGGCGCCCATCGCCGCCGCGATCTTGACGCCCATGTGGCCGAGGCCGCCGAGGCCGACCACCGCGACCTTGTCGCCCGCCTTGACGCCGAAGTGGTGCAGCGGCGAATACGTGGTGATGCCCGCGCACAGCAGCGGCGCGGCGCGGTCGAGCGGGATGCCTTCGGGGATGCGCACGACGTAGTCCTTGTCGACGACGATGCGGCTCGAGTAGCCGCCGTGGGTCGGCTCCTGGGACTCGCGCTCGCGGCCGTTGTAGGTGTTGGTGC
>Ga0105047_10015127_pt1 | contig 12170 bp, 12 predicted proteins | sample MAT04_FD_78384 | JGI IMG/M metagenome (GOLD analysis project Ga0105047, IMG submission 78384) | Freshwater microbial communities from Lake Fryxell liftoff mats and glacier meltwater in Antarctica - MAT-04 (megahit assembly) | ecosystem: Environmental > Aquatic > Freshwater > Ice > Liftoff... | reverse complement strand
CCACTAATCATTTTTCTGTTCTTTGCAATACCCCCGTACGACTTCGGAGTGAAGGGGCAAGATTTCAAACGTGGCCACGTTTGTACATCTTGCCATGTGCAAGACCCGGCACATTATGCCTTATTAAAGCTGTAATGTTTCAAGATTCTGAAATGTGAAAGAGGGAAGAGGATGATTGAAAAGACTATCCAACCCTTGATAGAGAGGTTTATAAGCGGTACATCTGTAAATACGAAACAAAAGACAGGGCTTTTGTAAATAGATTTTTTAAAACTCATCACAATTCTTTTTCACTTTAAAATCCTTACCATTTACAAAAGCAAAATTTATACCAGTTACAAGTAATGTCCTGCTATTTTTTAGCCATGTTAATAAATAGGTTTGATAGAAACTGCCAATTCATTTATTATTGTGTTATGAGAGATGAGCTAAAAAACCTTTTCAGCAATCAGATAATCCTGGACGATAACAGCTATTTTTATTATACAGTAAAGCCTTATGAATTGACCAATGCTTTAGGCAATATTGTTGCTACTTTACATGAGTATAATTTCACAAAAAAAGACGATAATATTGGTCAGTTTTCCTGTAAATTATACAAAACAAAAGAGGGGAATTGGTATGATATTGAGGTTGCAAAATTAGGTACAGAAAAAAGCATTTTAAGGATGCTTAAATCAGCAATTGATGCAATAGAAAGCAATGAAATTATCAGAAAGTGAAATAGCTATGGTTAGACATTCCTATGCTGTTTTAAATAAGAAAAAACCCCATAAATTCTTCGCCATTATAATCTTTTACCAACTGTATATCATCTCCAATTTCATACATAAAGGTGTATATGCCATCGTCTTTTATATGCAGAAATCGACCTGGTTTATTTATTGAAACAGGGTATTTGGAATAGTACTTTTCAAAGTGATTTTTAGCTTCAATTTGTTCAGCCGGAATAGTATCAAGATTAATCACCCGGTTGCTATCATCAAACAAATGATCCAGCGTTATAGTTCTTTGTTCTTTTGGTTGTTTTTTCTCGTTATTTAATGTTCGGTAATGAGGTGCTTCTATCCTGGTTAAATAACTGGCATGGGCTGGTAAATCTTTGTTTACTTCCTGTACAAAATAAACGGCTATTGCCACATTTTCCCAGGGCTGAGAATTCTTTTCCAAATGAGTTATCACTGCAAACAAACTTAGTGCATCTGAATCCAAGAGATAACTAAGCATTTCATTGACTGAAGAAGGGATAAAGCCTATTTTCCTGCCTTGTAAATGTAGTGCAATGGCACAGTCATCGTACTCATTCTCCGGCTCTCTTACCAGTTCCAGTAAATCGCCTTCTTTCATACTATCCAGCAATTGCATTCCTTCATAATGACGAAAGCCTGCAACAAAACATTGTAACAGGTATATTTTCCTGAAATCCTTTGTTAGGGAAACAGGTAGTTTGCCGATGGCAATGGATGCTATTAATTGTTTTAAAAAGCCGGAACGGTTCATGTTATAGGTTAATTTTTTCAAACTGAAACTTCAAGGGGAACAGTGAGTTTGAAAGTAAATTATAAAAGGTATTATAGATACAACAACTCCATGTTATTCTAAGGTCATTCTTCAATTGATTTGATATATTTATCAATATTCTTTAATTGCTTATTAACTTTTGCTATATCAAATTCGAAAGGATCAAATTTTCCACCAGCCCATACTTTTGTATCCCGATGATCGGGATGACGTTTATCTGATATTATGGATAAAAAATCATAAAATCCTGTTATCCCGCCACAATCTTCTGGTGGACATTTTAATGCACCAGATATGCAAAATGGCAATTGCTGTGTACTATTTAATAATTCATATTTTTCCAATATTACTGAATGATCCCATCCATCACCAAAATCATATTCATACTTGAACGCTTCACCTTCCTTATCAATAAGCACTATAAGTTTAGTTTCTTTGGCATTTACAATATGACTTTCATCCTGGTACTCTAAATTATCAATGATTTCCCCAATCCGGTAACCTTCAATTTTAAATTCAAATAAATGAGAGTTTGTCCAGCCCATTGCAATTTGGATAGTATGATGAAGTTTATAAAAAGTGATATCCCTGGCTACAAGTAATTCCCTCCAAATTAGAGGGTTGGTTCTGTCAAGAATTATTTTGATTTGAATGGCCTCAATTACTCTTATTTCAGGCTTCATTTTTATCGATTTTAAATCTGGTTATTTTGATATTTGAAAGTAATTCCGGCTTCATCAATCCACACTTGTATCGTTGTCTAATTTTTCAATTTCCTTCTTTACTTCATCTGGGTAATGTATTCAACTGAATTGCGAACGCAGTGCGTTCGTAATTGGAAACGTGCTGTAAAACTAGCGGCACATTTCGGGGTTGGTCAGAAATTACTGGTGTCAACAACGTATAGCTATTCTCTTCCGAATGCTTATTTTAATGCTAGTTATTCTATTTTAAGATTGTCTTTAAGTTTTTCTATTAGATCTTGTACAAAAACTAGCATTGCATAAGTTATAAACTCAATTTCCGAGGCAGTGTATTTGAATGGTTCATATGGAATAAATTTTTTTTTAATGCTTCTTGGTATTGCATTTTTAATTTGATTCATAAATTTATCATCAGCAATAGATTGGTTATGCACTATTGAATGTCGTGATGCCTGAGCTAATATTACATCATTGCATGGGTCGTTTTTCGGAATTTTTATGTTTAAGTAGTTGTCAAATGCTCTAAATGTGCTTTGCATATCCTGGAAAGAAATATCTTTTTTCTTTAAAATAATGTCAGCAATATGGTCAGTAAGATTAAATGATAAATCTTGCAATTCTTTTATAGAAAGTTTAATATCCTCATTTGATGCAGGTAATGTTCCTGCTTCTGATGATTTTTGTACTGAGTAACGAAAGATATCAGAGATAGCAGAAGTGAAAAATGAAACAGCTAACACAATACATTGGTTATGCATTGTGTTGTAATGTATCCTTAAAGAATCATTTTCTCTTATATTTTTTATTGCTTTAATAGTATTTTCACAGAGATAAGTTTGATTAGTTGTGTTAAAAGGAGCACTTCTATATTTACTATTAAGTTGCTCTAAATGATTTGTACAAAAATCCGTAATGTTCCTGTCAAAGTTTGATAAGTCTTTTACTGATTCTAATTGTTTTTCTAACCGTTTTTCTAAATTCAATAACGTATTGTTCATATTTATATTCTTATAAAAGGAATTTCATTTTTAACTGGAAGCAAACCATTATTCCTATTCATTATATCAAGGTTAGCTACCAACAAATTTCTACCTTATTGCATTACTTATTCGGTTTTGGCGGAGTTGGCATAATCCTACCTAATTTTTCATTTCCCTTTTTTACGATTAATTGAACTTGAGGCGGTGGCGCAGAGGGGATTATTCTTCCCTTAATTTCACTTGGAACTTGCTGTGGTTTTGTTATTGGTTGATTTTGCTTTGACATTATAAAGATTTAATGATGAAAAAATAATAATACTGAATAGCCCGAGTATAAGAGTTATGATTGAAATATAATTTACAAAAGAAATTCTTTTATTTCTTTTGTGTGCTTTGGCATAATAACTGTCATCGTTCTCTTGAATTTCTTTTAGAGTTTTATTATGCAAATGAGCAGAAATTAAATGAGAGATAAGATTTAAAATAAGTGTGAAAGCTAGTAAAGCCCATCCAGTTACCAGAAGCCATCTACATGATGATTGACTTAAATTTACTACGAGCTTATCCATGAAAGTTATACTCAATGCAAGAGCTCCGGCGCTTATGAAACTCAATTGCTTTTCAAAATCATCTGTGCTCTTATTAATAATTGACTCTAATGATTTTGAAAAATCTTTAAGGATAATGCTGTCTTTATCAGAGGAATTTTCTGTATTTCCATCTGGCAGTTTAATGTTATTTTCTTCCATAGTAACTAGCTTACTTTACTAAATAATTCCAAGACACAGGGATTTACTCAATTACCAATGGGGTAAAATATTTTATAAAATAAAAGCAGTCTTAACGACCGCTTTTATTTTTAGTTCCGTCTACCAACTTGTAAGTTGATCCAGGAGTTTGCGAAGGAGGCAAAGAATTTCCTTTAGTTGAAGTTATTTCTTTTCCCTGCCCACCTCGTGGTCCGATAGTAATATACTGACCTGATTTGGGTGCCGATTGACCCGGTTTTAAATTTTTCATTATACTAATATTTATAGCTAAAGTTAAGCCAAATAAATTAGTAATTTTAATTGATACGAATAATTTATATTAACATTTATCAACAGCATGTGCATTAATTTATTGATACATTTTTAACTTTTAGTAAATAAGAATCTTAAATTATACGATAATTTATAAAGCTCTATCAAGTCTTTTGTGTGTGTAGGAAATCAAAATCATTAGGTCCAAGGCTTCATCCTCTTCAATTGCAAATTTAATTTTCGGTACATGGGCGGTAGGATTTCTAATTAAACCAAACAATCCTTTTATTAAATTCATTATCCCTATATGCTCACTTCTATCAGTATCATTTTGCAATTGATTGATTCTGATGAGTGGATTCTTAGTTGAAAAAGCTGTATCAATTAATTCAGCTCCATCTGCATATAAACCTGTCATTTTTCTTATTCTATCTGCTATGCTTTTTATGGCTTCAAATACTGAATGAAAATAATTTTCAGCTAATAATTCGGGTTTACAATATTCAAAAATTAGTTCATGAATATTACGTGTTTCTAACTTGTATTTAAACCGACTTGCTCTTTGTTCAGCTTCTAATATTGTTGTAGCCTTATTCACTTCGATATATTTCCCTCTTTCATTTAATTCTATACCTATAAAGGAAAGCCGTTTATTAATTTCATGTCTTCGGGAATGAAATAATTCTTCTTTTCCAAGGTATCTAACTGGGCTTAAAGCCGATTGAATAAAAGTCAAAATAAGATTTGAGCATTGATTGATATTTTGCCATTCTACGAAGGCATGATACAGTCTTTTCCATTTAGTATTTTGTGGGTCTACGTCTTTTATCGAAGATTGAATTAAAAGACTACCTATTTCTGTACCTGTTAATCCATCGTTTGTATCTGCAATTGTTCTACATATTGCTTCAATTACTGCTGATTCAAAAACAGGTCTTCTTACTGTATTAGCCATTTTAAAGTAACGATAATGTTTTTTTATCTAAAATTTTAGTTAAACAAAATATTATGATACTTTCTTTAACATAGTCCTCATTTTTTGATTGATTAAATTCGGGTATTCTTCTTCAAATTTTTGTTTAACACTTTTGTCTTTTATTTTTAATTGCTTTGATAAATAATTAAGTTTAGTTCTTTGAATGTTTATCAATTCAGCCCAGGTCATCATGTAGATCTCTATATCAACATCTTGTTTTTGTTCTATTAAAAAGGCTTTTTTGTATGCAGCAGAAAGGGATTTAATTTCTGACTTTGCCTGTGCAGTTACATCAGCAGAAATCAATAACAATTTGTATTTGGCTTTATGTTTTGGGATTGCCGCAGTACTCTCAATAGCAAAAGCATATTTCTTAATTTGAGTTAGTTCTTTTTGGGAAATTTTACATTTTGGGGCCTTCAGTTCCACTATCATAAATTCTTTACTTCCATCATCCATTGGCTTTTCATTAGTGAAAAACAAATCAGTTATATCATTCAATCCTTCCCCTTTAATTTCAATAAGATTTTCATCTTCTTTAGTGGGCTCATAAATCATGTATTGGCTTCTTAAATCTTCAAATATTTTCATAAATTTTTTATCAGACCAGAGCATATTCGGCACCCCGTTATATGATTCCCCAAATAACCATAATTGTTTTTCAACTATTTTGTGTAATTGCTTTCGCTCAAGAATATAAGTTGAAATTTTTCCATAATTGAGTTCATGTAGGAAATCTAAAAACTCGATTTTTTCTGCAACCTCACTATTGAAATGAACTACACTTTCCATGTCTGTTACATCAAGCAATTTTTTAAATTTATCAGTCGTTTGTTTATCTGTTTTAAGAAGGCTGTCAAGTATTTCAATAATATTGCCATCAGCAATCGCCCTTTCCATTAAAGGATACAAAACATCCTTGATTTTATTATCCTTCTCTAATAGCTTAAACTTTTGTTCTGCTATGTAAGCGAACTGTTCAAATACTACCTGTTGTGTTTCCGAAGCTGCATTTTTAGGGTCGAAATAAACGGGGTAAGTATCTCTAAGTTTATGAGTAAATGTTTCGAAAGTTTTATTTATTGAAATGAAGAATTCCGTAATAACATCTTTGGCAAAGGATTTTAGTTTATCAATACCTTCGTCCCCTAATTCGTCCATATCAATATTTTTGAATAGTTCATATGTAAATAGTTGTGATTCGATATAAATGTACCAACTACCCATTTCAGGTGTAAACCACTCAGAGGAATAACTATAAGTATTTGCAACAGTTTTCAATCCACTATTATCTACCTGGAAAAAGACTTTTGCTTTATTATCAGTAAGTTTTATGTTGTAGAAAAAGAATTCAACTGGATGTTCATTCCCTTTAACATCAATAAACTTTACAGCTTTCCGGGTGGGTTTTTCATGAATAAATTCTGATTTGCTTAACTTCTTTTTATTGACACTAAATTTGACTGTATCATTGAATATTTCGTAGGGATATTGTTCAAATAAGGACAGCCTTATATTTTCTTCAAGTAGTTCTTTAGCTATCAAATTCTTCCTGTCAGTCTTAGCATTTTGATTATGATGTAAGCCTTTAATTAAAACTTGATAATATGGATTGTGTTTGCCTTTTAGAATTTCCTCATTTACTGGAAACTTCATGTCCACTAATTTTCTATTTTCAAAAAGAATAGAATTTATTGGAAGATTGACCTTGGTATATTTTTTTAACTTCTCATCATGTCCCACTGTTTCAATTTCAATACTGCTTCCAATTTGGAGTGCAGCAAAGCGACCAACTCCTTGTCCACCTTTTTTTACATCAGTTCCAATTTCAAGAATTTTTTTATCAAAATCAGGCAGTGAAACACCGTTACCATTATCCCGAATTATGATTTCTTTTATTGGAGCCTTGGTCAATTGGCTTTTGGCATAATCAATCTTTATATCAATTACAGTTGAATTGGCTTGAATAGAATTGTTTATGAGTTCACAAAAAGCGTAGAACGTATTTTTATATTGTGTTAAGAGGTCTTTAATGACCCGTGAATTTGTAGAAAATACGTGGTTTGAAACTTTAGCCATATAATTATTTTAATAAAGTTATTTCTGCTCAATTAATTCAATTTCATCTCTTGTTAAACCGTAGATTTTATAAACCAATTTATCAAGCTTATCTTCAAGTGACGTTGCATTAACGCTTACATTATCAGCTTTTTCTGAAATTATCTTGTTGACAATTTCAGCTAATTCCATGGCATAGGATTCATCTTTTGGTATCGGGAGCTTCTTAAATTCTTCTAATCGTATTTTAGGAAACAAGTCATCAAATTCATTCTTTTCAATCCTAAATAGCCAAATAAGCAATTTTGAAGAAAGTATTCCTAAAACTGCTTCAACATTGATAGAATCATTTAATGGCTTTCCTATGTATAAGCTTCTGTCTAATATAAAGTTTTCGTCAATAATTGTAGTTACGAATCTATTACCTAAAATTTCCCTAAACAAAATTCTTTTGCCCGTAAAAAACTTAGGGTCTCTTGGCGCTGCAAGCCAAGAACCATAACTAATAAAATGCTTGTTATCCCATTTGTAATTAAACGTACTGACATGCTTACCACGAAGTTCAGGTTTAAAAGTTTCATCTTTTTTAAAAGATGAGTGATAGGCTTTACTTGATATTATCTCCTCACTTTGGCCCCTATATTTATCATAAGGATTAACACCTCTTGTTATCTCGAAATCATCTTCAAGTATTTTGCTTTTTGACCTTATTTTTTTAATGATATTTCTAATCATTGGATTTACCTCAAGGTCAAATACAAAGCCCTCATTTTCCAAAAAAACTTCTTGGCTTATCAAATGGCGTGCGGAAGGTTCTTTGTCATCGAAAGTCCAAATATTTATTTCTTCATGTTTATTGCGTTTACTTGCTATGAATATTAAGGTATCAACTTGAGCTTCTTCAAATGCTTTTGAGATATTCGGATTTATGCTATCAAATTTTAAGTTATCTAAAACAAACTTCCTGGTCTTTTGCATTTTAAGATTCTTTAGCCAGGAATTCGGAGTAATTAATGACACATATCCGTTGCTAAGTAAAAGGCTTGTAGATAATTCAATAAAAAAAGGATATAAATCGAGTTGATATTCGGCCGTAGAAAATGTCTGTATGTAGAAATTATGAAATTCTCTAAAGGCAGAACCAGTTAAATATGGCGGATTACCAATCACCATATCAAACCCAATATAATCACCATCCCCATTCAACACTTCCGGAAACTCAAACCGCCATTCAAAAGCATTTTCGTAAATTTTATTATTTTTTATTTCTCCAATTTCAGTTTCCAGCTTTGTTATTTCATTGCTTAATTGCTCAATTTTCTTTTTAGTATCCTTGTTCTTTTTATTTCCTTCATCAAACAATTCTTTGGTTTGGCTGAGGTTAAATAAATCGCCCCGTAGTTTAGATAGTTTTTTAAATTTGGGGTCATTGGGGCTTATGTAACTTCTAAAATCTTTTTTTATAGAATCAATCAATTCTTCCATTTCTCTTTTTTGCTCTTTGCTTTCAGCATCCCGGTATGTTTGCACTGCCACTTTATAACTGTCAATACTCCATTTGCTGTTTCGCAATGCACTCTTGATATCGGCATCTAATGCAAAGCGGCTGATAAGGCTGTTGCCGCATTTAATGTTTATATCAATGTTTGGTAAAGTTTCTAACTCTATGTAATTACTTGCCGGGGTGTAGTATGCATTTTTCAATAGCTCAATCCATAAACGCAGGCGGCAAATTTTTACAGAATTGGGGTTTATATCTACACCAAACAAACAGTTTTCAATAATGGTTTCCTTTTCATGAAACAGTGTTTCCTGTATGCGCTGGCTTTCTTTGTTTTGTGGATTGTAGTCAAATAATTTACCGTCTTCATCTGTAATAATCAGTTCATCATTCACCACTTCCACCTGATAATCCCTTAATGATTTACCTGTTGCATCCTGCAAAATTTTCAACTCACTTTTAATGGCAATCATTTCATTTAAGGCACTTACCAAAAAGTGTCCGCTACCTACACCAGGGTCGCAAATGCGCAGGCTATTAATAATTTTATTGGCTTCCTTTTTATCATCAATTTTATTATACAAACTATCAATGGTATCACATTGCCATCCTTTGGTATCATTAAATTTTTGCAATACCGACCTGCGGATGGTTTCTTTACACATATACATCGTTACAAAGCCAGGCGTAAAGAAAGAGCCATCTTTATAACCATTTATCTTTTCAAAAATCAATCCCAGTACAGAGGCGTTGATTAGGTTTTTATTTTCTTCCTGTATTTCTTCACCGCCCTCGCTGGTAAAATCATAAGCATCTAAAAACTCGAAGAGATATTGCAGTGTGGGTAATGTACCAGCTTTACGTTTGCCATTATCATCTTTTAAAACAGAACTGTTTGATAAGGGTAATTGCAAGCGGTTATCTAATTCGCTGATATTAATGGTTTGTCTTTCCAGTTCTATGCGTTCAAACAAAGAACTGTTGAGATAAGGTACTTTATTGAATTTTTCCTTTATGTGATTGCGCCTGTTTTCTGTTTTTTCTGCCAATACCTGAAAGAACAGATTACTCAGTTCATCAAAATCAAATACCAGTTTGCTATTTAGAAAAAGATAAGCTGCGTTTCCCTTGTGATATTTATATAACTGAGCTTCCAACAGTTTAATAAACAGCACCCGGTTTACCCAGGTAATACATAACTCCAATGCTACATTAAATAATTGTTCTTCCTTATTTGCGCCAAAAGTGGAAAGGTTGCCGATATTGCGTAAAGCATCTTTATCTTCTAATTTTATAATGGTATTCTCCAGCAAAGAAGCTTCGTCCCATTTTGCTTTTCGTTTTATTAGCTTTTTACCACCATCTTTTATTTCTTCCAGCCCAATGATATGCAATAGTTCAACATAAAATTTTGTATCAAGGCTATTACTATCGTTTATAAAAGGCTGCTTCAACAAATGTGCAGGGGATAGTATTTTATATAATCCGATTAGCTTTGTATCATCTTCCTTGTCTGTATTGTTTACGTATTTTTCGTAGGTACGAACATCAAAATAAGTAGCAGGCATTTCTTCTGTCACTTCATCCAGAAAAGATTTAGCAATACTATCATAAAAGAACTTAGTGTCCTTGCCACTCAGTTTCCAATTTTCGTAATCTTTTTTTAGCTTGCTGTTTCTAAAAACATTTTTTTCAAACCAAACTTCATCTATTACAAACCACTCATAAATATTGGTAACAACCAGGTATTTTATATCGGTGTTGTTATGGTCAACCCTTTCCCGTAAATAATATAAAATCAGTTCCTGCAAAGCCTTTATATTTGGCTTGCCTGCTGTCATCATTTCTGCCTTATTGGAAGGCTTTTTTACTTCGAGGATAACACCTACAGCTTCTTTGGTTGTTTTGCCGGTATGTATCACCAAATCATTCCTGTCTTTGGTATTTATTTCAAACTGGTCTTTATACCAGGTGTCTTTTAAAAAATCAGCTATTACATTTTTCAGGTGTTCTTCGCTTTCCTGCTCGTTGATACGGCTAAGTAATTGTTGCAGGTTTTTCTTAAACAGCTCTATGTGATTGCGACTTACCTTTTCTTTCAGGTAGGCTTTATTAAGGGCTTTTATGGGCTTGATTAATTCCAGTTTCATGTATCGTTCTCCCGGTGTTAGTTATTGGTTTATGGCGGTTACTAAAGGAGGTAGTGTAAATATAGCTTATACAAGCCAATTTCAATTACTTGCGGCAGTTTGGCTGCATAAAAAAAGGGGCTACAGTACCCCTTCTTCTGCAAAGCTGTAATAACCTTCGCTGGTAATAATAATATGGTCAACCAGCTTGATGTCATGGTAACATGCAGCCATTTTTATTTTTTGTGTCAGTTCCTCATCGGCACGGCTTGGTTTTAAATTTCCGCTGGGATGATTGTGAGATAAAATAATGCTTACAGCAAGTGATTTGATGGCAGCGGCCAGTATCAACCTTGGGTCGGCTACGGTTCCGGTAATCCCACCTGAAGAAGCTTCATAAATACCAATTACTTTGTTACCTCTGTTCAATAAAAGCACTTTAAATTCTTCCTGCATCTCAATAGTATTTTCATTCCAATACTCTTTCAGCAATTCATAACAATCTTTAACGCTGCTAATCTTTGGCCGTTCAGAAGCCCTTACCGTTGTTTTATAAACTAACTCAACTTCTGCCACTCTTGTCCATTCCGGAAATTTCATTGCTAACTGTTCCATAACATTTCATTTTATAAGTTTTAAAATTAATTATGGAACCATCTCCGCCTTTTGGCGACCAAGGCAATGAAGCAACGGAATAAATAGCGTAGCGGTTTATGCCGGAATTTCATTGCCGCCACGAAGCCAAAAGGCGAACTTTGTGGTAGAATTAATGAAGAAAAATGTACTATATTCTTTTGCAAATCTTATTTTCAAACAAACTAAAACAAACTCATTAATCAAATATTGTACTAAGCCAACGCCCCACGCCCTCAAGCGTGGGGCGTTTCCAGGCTTTAACAATCTGAAAGAGTAAGGGGCAAACATTACGTTTGCCCCTTACTAAATCTTAATTATAAAATTCCATTACAGCACCCTTTGCAAACTCCTCACAAAGATTAAAAGCCTTTTGTGTCCTCATTTGCCCTGTACCACCAAACAACAAAGATTTTAATTTAGCTTCATCGTTTTTGTAAGTCCGCACATTTTGAAAATAGCCGGTAACTGCATTATAAGCACCAAACAAACTGCCTTTTGTAGTTTCCAATTGCTGGGTTTCATTGGTCATGGCATATTCAAAAGTGGCATCTGTCATATTTTTAAAGCAGGTAGATAATTCATCTTCTTTACCAGCCTGTATATTTTGCAATACTTCTTTGTTTGGCACCAATGCCATTTGAAT
>Ga0105047_10015126_pt1 | contig 12171 bp, 11 predicted proteins | sample MAT04_FD_78384 | JGI IMG/M metagenome (GOLD analysis project Ga0105047, IMG submission 78384) | Freshwater microbial communities from Lake Fryxell liftoff mats and glacier meltwater in Antarctica - MAT-04 (megahit assembly) | ecosystem: Environmental > Aquatic > Freshwater > Ice > Liftoff... | reverse complement strand
CTGGACATCCTGCATGCGTTGGCTTACGTCTGTGGCTACCTTGAAAAGAACATCGCCACTTGCGGCAAGATTAAACGCCACAAACTCTCGCATGTTGACCGGCGGATCGACGGTTACACCCGTGCGACTTGTGCTTTGCTTGCGGTCGCTTCGACTGTTTCTTACGCTTAGCCATCGGTGGCTCCTTCGATGTTTTAGAAGCTTGGTAATTCCTGAATCATTATCGTGAGCCTCGGTGTTTCCGATAATATCACTTCCCGAACACAATTAAGACTTCACCTAAAGTGCAGCTTCCTACAAACCCAGCAGAACTGGCAAGTTTCGATCGTCTGGAATTGATCGCTCGCCAACTTGTTGAAGGTCTGATGATCGGGCGGCATCGAAGCCCGTTCAAGGGGGCCAGCGTGGAATTCGTTGAGCATCGGGACTACTACCCTGGAGACGATATTCGCCATATTGACTGGCGCGCGTATGGAAAAACGGGGCGTTACTACGTGAAAGAGTTTGAAGATGAAACAAACCTGCGTGCGTTTTTGCTGATGGATGTCAGTGGCAGCATGGCATACGCCGGGCTGCACGTGAGTAAGTTTCAATACGCGCGAATGCTGGCCGCCGCGTTGGCGTGGCTGCTGCTCTGTCAACGAGATTCTGTCGGCCTGATGACATTTGATTCTGCGATCCGAGAACAGGTCAAGTGCTCAAGCAATCGAGACACGTTTCGCCATATCACACAGATCCTTGAAGCCACGACACCGGGGTCAGATTCCGGACTGGCAAATGTCGTGGATTCTATTCTCCCCACCATTCCGCGTCGCAGTCTGCTGATTCTGATCAGCGATTGTTTTGAAGACATTGACAAGCTGCGAAAGACTCTACAGCGTTGTCGGCACGACAGGCATGACGTCGTTATTTTTCGAATCGCGGCACCGGAAGAAGAAGAGTTCCCGTTCGATCGACCGACGCAGTTTCGCAACCTGGAAAACACGGCCGACCGTCTGCTGGTCGATCCCGTACGTCTGCGCAAAGAATACCTCCGACAGTACAACGCCTTCTCGACAACACTGAAAAAAGAATGCGGGGCACTTGGCATCGACTGCCGCCGAATCCTCACAAGCGATCCACTTCAGATTTCTCTCGGTCATTGGCTGGCAGAACGAATGGCGTCGCAAACCTCGCGACGGTGAGGATGTATTGCGATGATATGTTGCGTTCCGCTTCACAAACTACAAGCCGCTGCGTTCCTGGATGGATGACTTTGTACTGAAAACGAATTGAACTATGCTCTACGCGGTGATCAATTCACGCCGCATCGAGCAGAAATTGCGTCTGAGCATCGAACGGCCAGTAAGTGTCATAGTGGATTTCGCCAGAAATCCTGCAAGTGCATCGAATTCTTGCGAATCCCACTACACCCAGTTTACCAGAAAGTGCTGCATGTCGGCCACTCCGAATCCATACGAGGCCCCGGAAGCTTCCCCTGTACCAACAGCGGCAGAATCAAGGTCTCGGAAATGGATCTGGTGGATCAGCGGGCTGCTGTTGCTGGCGACGATGCTGAACTATATGGATCGTCAGACCCTGGCGAATCTTTCGGTCCGCATTACGAAAGAGTTGTCTCTCAGCAACGAGCGTTATGGAAACATAGAATTCGGATTTGGCTGGGCCTTTGCCGCCGGTTCGCTGTTCTTTGGCTTCCTCTCGGATCGAATCTCTGTGAGGTTTCTATATCCAGCCGTTCTACTGGCTTGGTCATTAATCGGCGTGCTGACGGGATTCTGTGATGGATATGAGTCGTTGCTCGGTTGTCGCATCCTGTTGGGTTTTTTCGAAGCCGGGCATTGGCCGTGTGCGCTGAGAACAACGAAAATTGTGCTTGAGCGTCAGAACCGGACGATGGGCAACAGCATTCTGCAAAGCGGAGGCGCCCTCGGAGCCATCCTGACACCTCCCGTGATCCTGATGATCGTCGGCAAGAGTGAAACACTCGGGGCATGGCGATCCCCGTTTATCATTATCGGATCGATGGGAGTAGTTTGGGTCATCGCATGGCTGTTCACAGTCGGAGGGAATGACCTTCCATCTGCCCGAATACAGGACAAGAAGGATTCCGGCTCCGGCAATCGCTGGCTTGTGTTGCTGATCGGTGCGATCGTCGTGTGCGCGACGCTTTATCTGATGCGGGAACGGTTGAGTCCAGTGATGCCGGATGGGGTTGCAGTTCGTGCATTCTTTGACAAGCACCCCGTCTGGATTACCGCAGCCGCCTGTGTGTTGTGTCTTGTGGTGGCAGGAGCGAGTGACCGGGATTTCTTTTCGGAGTGCCTGACTAATCGTCGATTCTGGACATTGATTCCGGTCGTAGTCTGCATCAACCTGACGTGGCAACTGATTCGTGCCTGGCTGCCGAAATTTCTACAGGAGGGACGCGGGGCCTCTGAGCAGGCAGCGCTGCTGTTTAACTCCGCGTATTACATCGCTGCGGATGTCGGGTGTATCGCAGCCGGAGCAGCTACACTCTGGCTGGCTCGGCGCGGGCTGGGTGTGCATCGGACACGGCTGCTGGTATTCGGTATCTGTGCGGCTCTGACGTCACTCACGTTCGTTGCGGGCAGCCTTCCGCTGGGATGGGGGTTGTACGGTGTGTTGTTGATCGTGGCGGCCGGATCACTGGGACTATTTCCGTGTTACTACTCGCTGTCACAGGAAACCAGCGAACGTCACATGGGCAAGACCATCGGTCTGCTGGGAGCCCTCGCATGGCTCGTCTCGTCGCCGATGCAGAAGGAGTTTGGTCGAGTCGTCGATGAAACGCATTCCTTCGATCAAGGCTTTGCCTGGGCTGGGCTGGCTCCGTTGATCGCACTGATCGCTCTCGTTGTCGCATGGCCTCGCGAACAATCGATTGCCGAACAACGCAACGAACCGTGAAAGTTTGACTTCGAACGGTGAGAAGTGAGGCTGCCGAGCTGGAGACGTGAGTCTCCGGTTAAAACAGAATCATCAGCGGACTGACGTCCCCCGCTCGCCGGAACAGATCTCAGATCTGACCAATCGAAGTATATGCCGCCCTCGTTGAAACAAGCGGATGGAGTGCGACCAGGTTTGTTCGGGGCATCTCGAAGGGTTTGGGCGACTGCAAAATGTGTGGCCCGCCCTTCAGGCCGCACAATCGGCAGTTGAACATCAATCGTGGGGTGGGCAATTACCCGAAGTCACTCCTGAATGTACTCCGCGTCGCATTTGTTGAGCCAGGGTTTAAGCTGAAGTGATTGCGATCTCTGTTGATTCGCTGCCCCCGAAATGATTTCAGCCACCCTCGCTAAAATGCCGGAGATCTGTCGTGCCGTATTCTCTCGAAGCCATTCTCTCTTCCGAACGTCTGCCAAGTCTTCCGGAAGTCGCCGCTCGCATTGTTGAAATCGCCAAGAGTTCAGAACCCGATTTTGAAAAAATGATCGAAGCGATCCAGGCCGACCCGGCGATCGCGGGGCGTGTCCTGAAAACAGCAAACTCAGCATTGCTGGGAATGCGCACCAAAGCCGCGTCGATTGAAATGGCGGTCCCACGTCTGGGATCGACCATGGTGCGAACACTGGTTCTGAGCTTCTGCCTTGCAGACTATCAAAACAAGAACTCATTGAACCTGCGCCCGTACTATCAGCAGATATGGCGACAATCGTTGATGCAGGCAGCCACGGCGGAGATGCTGGCCGAACGACAAGGCAAGCAGATTGATCCTGCCAACTGGTTTCTCGCTGGACTTGTCCAGGATATCGGTCGTCTGGCACTGCTGCACACATGCCGCGACGAATACGTGGAAAACGTCCTTGAAGTTGACGATGATCGTCCGCAGCTTCAACGGGAGACCGAATGGCTGGGCTTCACACACGTTGATGTCGGAGTGGGGCTATGTCGTCGCTGGAATCTGAACACAGAAATCATTGATGCCGTCGCCGTGCATCATGCATCTGTGCAGCACGTCGTCCCGCTGAAATTTGACTCCAGCGTTTCGTTGTCGGCAGCTCTGATTACGGCATCGCACGTGTCGGAATATCTCGCCGAAATCAGTCACGATCTAAGCTGCAGCCGAGAGCAGATTGAACGGATGCTGATGCAGGTATTCGCCATGCGTCCGAATGAAATCTTCCGGGCATTGGGAGAAATCGATCAGCGTGTCATTGAACTGAGCGCTGCATTTGGAATTGACGTTGGTCGCGCACCAGAACTGGAAACGGTTTTGTCGGAAGCCCAGCGACTTCTTGGAGAAATTGCCCTCGCCAGTCAGTTGCGACTGGTCAACGCCCATGTGTCGGTCGGGCGATTAGAACGGATTCAGCTTGCAACGGAAGAACAGATCGAATCACTTCAGGATACGGCATGGCGTGATCATCTGACGGGGGCTTTCAATCGTGCATGGCTGGAACAGGCTCTGGCTACAACGTTGCGACAGGCTCAACAGCAAAGTGTTTCCATGGGATTGATGCTGGTTGATGTCGATCAGTTCAAACGCATTAACGATACGCTTGGGCATCCGGAGGGAGACCTGGTGCTTCAGAAACTTACCAGAATTCTCAGAGAGAGTATTCGCATGACGGATTCCGTGGTGCGATACGGCGGAGATGAATTTATTATTACGCTGAAAGACGTCAACGACGACATGTTGACGCTGATCGCCGATCAGATACTTGGCCGCATCCGCGCGGAACTCAAGCCAGCCACATACGATCAGACGGTCACATGCAGCCTTGGTGCAGCGCTCTTCAAGCGTGAAGAATCGGCTGACGTTCGAGCCGAAGTCCTCATCAAAGAAGCTGACCGCGCGATGTATGAAGCCAAACGTCAAGGTGGAAATCGCGTCTGCACGGCAACTCGTGCCGCAGGAAAATGGCAGTTGGCAAGCGTTTAGGATGGCTCAAACACTCACTGTCGCATTTTTCAACCCCGCCCGCCGAAGGCAGGGAGGGGTCGGGCCGAGCGAAGCAATGGCCAGGGGGAGGGCCGCCGCGAGTTGTGAATTCTGGCATGGATTCGGAGTCGGGAAAGAGTACTTGAACGTAGCAACAGCCCCCGCCCCCTCCCGGACATTGCTTCGCTTACCCGACCTCCCCCCTGAAGCTGCGCTTGGGGAAGGTTGCTTGCAAACGTCGGGTCGCAGATTTGAAAGATACTGTTCCCGCGATCCCTGGTCGAGGCCGGATCTCGTTCCGCTCAACCCTTCAAACCTCCAAATTGTCGAACGGCTTCGTAAGCCACCGTATTGGCGGTGCTTGCCAGATTCAGGCTGCGGACAAGATCACTCATCGGCAGTTTCAGATTCCTGGCAGAATTCTCATTCAGGATCGAGGCAGGCAGCCCGCGTGACTCGCTTCCAAAGAGCAGGATATCCCCAGTCTGAAACGTGGCATCCCAGACAAGCCGCGTCGCGGTCTTCGTGAGACACCAGACAGGGTTATTCGGAAGGCGATTTCGCACGTCATCCCAGCTATCAACAACTTCCCAGTCCAGGTACTGCCAGTAGTCCATACCAGCTCGCTTCAGGGACCGATCATCGACGCGAAAGCCCAATGGACGAATGAGCCAAAGTCTGGCTCCGATGGCAACACAGGTGCGACCGATGTTGCCGGTGTTCTGAGGAATCTCAGGCTGATACAAAACCACATGGAGCAAAGGTTGTGGCGGTCTCGCGGAATTGAAATCTGCTGTTTCATCGCTCGCTGCTGTTTCATCGCTTGTCATAAGCGCCCAGCCGAAATGTTGAGTCACTTTGGCCTTTCATCTGATCGACTCCCGCAAGTCGAATCAGCAACAGTCGTTCGGTCGCCATACTGCCGGAATACGGTTCAAAGAACAGCCGTCCCGAATTCCAGGATTCTGACCGTTGCTGACCGATGACAACTATGTCGCCCGTATGCAGCCGCACTGTAAATTGCTGATCGTAAAGTGGCAGAATGTTTTGTCGGACAGGAAGTTGTTCGGTCGATCCACTGACACTCAATCGACTGGTGCGTGTCCCCGAATGTATCTGAGGCAGCACGCTGAGAACCGTCATATCGTCCGTCAATTCTTTCACGGAGACTTCCATTACGCACCGCAGCCCGGACTGACCCCGCAGGGATGCGAGTGCCGGAATTTGGTTAAGCTGCAGGAGAGAGGCATCAAGCTGACTTTGAACTTCGATCACACTTTTGCTGTTCAACATAACGTTGAAGGCCGGTCCCAGGCCACTGAACTGGTCACTCGAAGAATTCTGCATTGCCTGGCCATCAGTCGATCGTGTTGCCGTAATGGCTTCGCGTGCCAGACTTTCCAAAGCCCAGGGAGCAGTCCCGCTCGCAACGGCAACTCGAAACCCATTTTGATTGAGATGCTGTCGCTGATCGTGCCTCATCAATCCGCATTCGTCCAGTTCCATCCATGCGTGTTTCCGAATCCGCTCATCATTTGCGGGCCGAGTCACAATCGTCGCTTCCAGACGCGCTGTATTCAGTGTCAGGCCAGTGTCTGTTTCTTTCTTCTGGCCGAACCACTCCTGCTTTTCAACGCCTTTCGATGACGCATCTCTATTTGCTTCGAACAGCGCGCACCCCGGCAACAACAACATAAGTGCTGCCGCAGCAAGAGCGGGTGCGTGGGACATTTCAAGGTTTTCTTGTTCGTGTAGAGTCAGGCCAGTACCGATCCAGGAACCAAAAGCCTTTGCAACGTAAAGGAGACGGCCTGTTTCCGTCAACTGCGGACAGGCAGGGATCTGTATAAACTGGTAATCCGGAGAGGTTTGAGAGACAGTACGCCGCGTTCGGTTCTTGTACTTCGGCAAAAACTGCCGAGGTGGACAGGACGTGCTCGCTTTCCTCCGATACTGGCGCTGTCTAATTATCGACGACCGAGTCGCATGCATGTGCCACGGTCGATATGGTTTCACCACCAGTCTTTTGTAGAAAATTCTCTGAATGCCCGACGACTCTTCGAATCTACGCAGCCTTCGAATCGGCGAAGGCCACGATACTCATCGCACTGTTGCCAATCGGCCATTGCTGATTGGTGGTGTCCGAATCACGGACTGTGATTTTGGGCTGGAAGGTCACAGTGATGCTGACGTTCTGCTCCATGCTGTGATCGACGCACTTCTGGGCGCGACAGGGCAAGGGGATATTGGCGAATGGTTTCCTGACACCAGCGTTGAATGGAAGAATGCGGATTCGACGAAACTCATGGACGCCGTCGCACAGAGTGTTTCAAAACAAGGTTGGAGAATCATCAACCTGGACTGTACAGTTCATGCAGAACGCCCGCGTCTGTCAGTGTGGAAACCGCAGATTCGAAAGCGGTTAGCGGAGTTATTGGACGTCGATGTCGATATCATCAACGTTAAGGCCAAGTCTGGAGAAAAAGTCGGCCCGATCGGACGAGGCGAATCGATCTCGGCTGATGTCGTTGTTCTGATGCTGAATGAATCGTAGGAGGCGAACATGGAATTCACCGTACGTTCCCGAAATCTTGTGGAGAAGCACACGCGATATCTCGGCATCGACCCTGGTCTCAACCGCACCGGGTACGCGCTGATCGAGCGGACTGCGCGTGGCCCGATTTTGCGTGAAGGAGGCGTCATCCAATCGACACAAACTTTGGCCCTGCACCAGCGTGTCCATGAAATCGGCTGCGGACTGCGGGAAGTTCTGGCGGAATTGAAACCAGAAATTGCGGCCATTGAACAGGTTTTTTCGAACGCGCAAAACGTCAAGTCTTCGTTACTGCTCGCCCATGCCCGAGGTGCCATTTTGATGGTGATCGCGGAGGCCGGAATTCCTGTGATTCACTATACTCCGGCAGAAATCAAGCGACTGCTGACCGGCAGTGGTAAAGCCCCCAAGGATCAGATGCAGCTTGCCGTTAAGGCCGCTTTGAAACTGGCGAATTCCCCTGAACCGAATGACGTTGCCGACGCTTCCGCAGTCGCTTTGTGTCTTTATCATTCCGTTCGTTTCGCGGCTTAAATTTGTGAATGAGGTGTTGCTTGATCACGCGCGTTACCGGTCTGCTTGTCGGTCTGAATGAATTCTGTGCCACGATTCGTATTGGCGGATTTGATCACGAAGTCCTGCTGCCAGACATCGTACGTCGGCAGTTGCAGGCGAAAGTCAATACGGAAGTCAGTCTGCGCACGATTGAATATCTCGAAGGCAATCCGCAGCAGGGACGACTCACACCGCGTATGATCGGATTTATGAACGAAGCCGAACTGGAGTTCTTTGATCTGGTCTGTTCGGTCGATGGTCTGGGCGTCAAGAAAGTCTTACGTGCGATGGTTCGGCCTGTGCGTGAAATTGCTACATCGATTGAAGAGAAAGATGTGAAGACGCTGAGTACGCTTCCTGGCATCGGGCCGGCGATGGCAGAACGAATCGTTGCCAAACTCCGCCGTAAAATGACGAAGTTTGCGTTGATGATCGCTGCTCGGATTCCGGATGCACCGGATGACGCATCAGACCTGATGTCTGAAGCCTATGAAGCGCTGGTAAGCGTTGGTCACAGTCCACAGGATGCTCGCGACCGGATTGAGTCCATCATGGAATCCGGTAAGAAACTCAAATCCGTCGAAGACATTCTGGCCGAGATTTACCAGCGACAACGGAAGTAATGCCTGCGTCGACTCAGACTTCTTCCGCAACCGATGCTGTACAGTCTTCGGCAACTGGCACGCCGATTGTCTGCATGACATCCATCTTCTTCTGCAAGCGAATATCCCACGTTTTCAGATAATGTTCGTATGCGAGATGACTTTCCGCTTGCTCCGACAGCATGTCACGAGTCATCTCCGTCAGAGTCGTTTCTTCCTGCAACGTGAGCTTGCCCAGGAGGACACGGCTTCTGAGAAAGACGAAATACGTATCCAGTACGTCACAGCGGCAGTAGTCGTTGATCTTATCGACATGACCTTCGTTGTACAGATCCTGCACCTGCGAACCATCAATGCCGGCTTTGCCAGGTTTGTCGATCAGATTCGACAGCAGATTCAGCCCGCCGTGCATACGAAACGCGCCAAAGTTCGTGAGTAAATCCTGCAGGTCCAGATGCGAATCGTGATTGTAGCGATTTCGAGCCTGTTCAAACGCTCGTGAATCCACGTTGAACCACGCTGGAATACTGATGCCAAACCGGAAGGCCGCAACCTCCAGCACTGGCACGTCGTAACCGCGACCGTTGAAAGTCACCAGCGTCGGTCGCTGATAGTGCTGCCAACCCTGCCAGAATCGGCGTACGATTTCCTGAGGACGGAATTCCGGGCTGTCGAGCACCGTCAGTTCCAGCAGGCGATAATCGGCAGCGACTTTGGCGATCGCGATGGAGACCGGCAATACAAACGTCAGCGGCAAGACATCTTTACCAGTATCTTCCAGCAATTGCCGTCGATAGCGGTCAACCGCTTCGCGCGGTGTCAGATCTTCGTCCGGGAAACGCACCTTTCGAATCAGGTCACCATCTCCAACCGTTTCGATGTCGAAAATAAGATACTTCACGTCACTCATCAACAGCTCCTTTTTTCTTCTGACACCGATTTTGTCCAGTTCGGGTTTCGGCCTGGCACGGGTTTCGACTCATACAATGAAACTTTTTGTCGAACCGCTCGCAATTCCTGTGGATGTGCGTTCAAATTCTCAGGCTACGTTATCGCACTACAACCATTTCAGGACCGTAACCGCCTCCGCCATGTCTGAATCTGACCAACAGCATACCAGCGATCCGTCCAAAGTTGCACCAACCGCGCTGGAAGAACAGGCAATTCGAGGATTGGCAAATGCCTACAAGCGAATTCGCCAGGAGGTCAGCAAAGTCATCGTCGGCCAGGATGAAGTGATTGATCAGTTACTGATTGCCATCTTTTGCCGCAGTCATTGTTTGCTGGTCGGCGTCCCCGGTCTGGCAAAGACGCTCTTGTGCAGCACAATTGCCGGTATTCTTCAACTTTCGTTTCGCCGAATCCAGTTTACTCCCGATCTGATGCCGTCAGACATCACAGGCACGGACGTCCTGCAGGATGATCCGGAAACTGGGCGTCGAGTGTTTCAGTTTATTCAAGGCCCGCTGTTTACCAACGTGCTGCTTGCTGACGAAATCAATCGCACTCCACCGAAGACACAGGCAGCACTGCTGGAAGCGATGCAGGAACGACATTGTACGGTGGGGTCTCACACTTACGATTTGCCAGATCCGTTTTTTACTCTGGCAACCCAAAACCCAATCGAACAGGAAGGCACTTATCCACTGCCGGAAGCTCAGCTTGACCGATTCATGTTCCATATCATGGTGAAATATCCGTCTGCTGCAGAAGAACTTCGGATTCTGAAGCAGACCACAGGAACCGAAAAACCAACGGTGATACCAATCCTGACAGGCCGCCAGATTCAGGCGCTTCAGGAAGTTGTCCGCCAGGTTCCATGCGCGGAATACATTTTTGTCTACGCCCGCGATCTGGTTCGCGCGACCCGTCCCGGCGAAATTGAAGCGCCACCGTTTGTGAAGGAACTGATTTCCTGGGGCGCGGGGCCTCGTGCAGGACAGTATCTGATACTCGGCGCACGAGCTTACGCATTGCTGCAGGGACGTTTTCATGTCACAACAGAAGACGTCAAAGCCATTGCGAAACCGGTGCTGCGTCATCGCATCATGACCACGTTCGCCGCATCCAGTCAGGGTGTGACGCCGGATGTTGTCGTCGAGCGATTATTGAAATACGTGCCAGTGGAGCTGCACGAACGCGCCAGAAAACGAGTGCAGGCAGGGGCGGACTAGTTTCATCCTACGATCGACCTTCGGAAGAAACAGCGATTCGTCGTGTTCCGCGGCAGAAGTAATCGATGACGGAGGGAATGTCGAGTTGTGTGACGACTTCGGCGTTTGTCTGTCGTGATCCAAATCGGCGGCGATCAACGACCGTCATGCCGGTGGTGAGTTCCCCCGTCGTTTCGACATCCAATACAACGCTTTCGGTGGCAAACTTTGTCGCGTGCGCGGCGATTGCAAGTGCGGCTGCGGCGGGGATCGCCATTTCTTCGCGTGGCAAAAACTGGCGATTGGCACGAGTTGCGAATTGCAGCAATCCGATCACGAATTCTCCCACCGGCGTTGAAGGAATCAGACCGCTTAATCGATCTACGTCGTCGAAGGTCAGTCCCGGTTCGTTGCTGACGTCGAGCGGCACGACAATCTTTCCAACCGGTGATCGCATCACGGCTCGAGCTGCTTGTGGGTCAGACCACATGTTGAATTCCGCTACGGGAGTCACGTCGCCATCCTGCCGCGTCGCTCCCCCCAGACACACCACACCATTCAGCAGCAAGGCAAGATCCGGGTCCAGGTCCAGTGCCATGGCCACATTCGTCAACGGACCGAACGTCAGGATACGAATTTCCTGCGGATGCTCGCGGACCAGGTCCACAATGAGTTTTGGAGATTCCCGGCGATTGTGCAGATCGGGCACAAGCGGATCGACATCGCCCAGACCAAAACGTCCGTTCAATGACTGCTGCAAGGGCATGCCGCTGGGAATATGGTCGGCGGGTGCTTCTGTAGTGTCAGATTGCCCCACACGCGGATGCCGCAGCGGATCGGCCAGCCCGATCAGATAATGCAGATTACGCGTAGCCTGCACGCCGGAGACACTTCCCGAGACGGCCGTCAGACCGAGCACGTCAATCGACGGATCGGCCAGAGCCACCAGGATCGCGAGGGTATCAGCAATTCCCGGATCAGCATCGATGATGATCTTTTGTGTCAAGGCGGCGTTTCTTTCGCAGAGTTGAATGTCGGACAATCTTTGGCAGATAGGTAAGCTATTTCGCAACCTCCACTTTTGCAAGCTGTTGACTGAACTCTGCCAACTACTTCAGTTCACAGTCGTCAGGATCACTCAATAAACAATTGTCGGGTATGCCCATCGGCCGATCATTCGTTTCCAGGCGGAAAGCCTATGCCAACGAGCATCATCATCGGCCACCTCATCACCGAAGATCTGATCCTGGATGGCAAGTGCTGCAAAATCCTCGGCATAGGGGTAGGGAAGTCCGTTTTGCGGACTCCCCTCCCTCCAAACCGTACGGGCGGTTCTCCCGCATACGGCTTTCCAGTCAGTAGTTGCCTGCAACGGATTGATCGAAACGAAAGTGGGCTTCG
>Ga0105047_10015124_pt1 | contig 12171 bp, 9 predicted proteins | sample MAT04_FD_78384 | JGI IMG/M metagenome (GOLD analysis project Ga0105047, IMG submission 78384) | Freshwater microbial communities from Lake Fryxell liftoff mats and glacier meltwater in Antarctica - MAT-04 (megahit assembly) | ecosystem: Environmental > Aquatic > Freshwater > Ice > Liftoff... | reverse complement strand
GATTGCGCGGGTGATCGTCGGCGGGCGGGCGATCTAGCGCCGCTACCAAGGTGCCTTGCCAGCACGTTCGCGTGGAGCAGGATTTCATCCTGCTGCTTCGTCTTACCGGGTTGACCGTTTTTCATCCGGCCGCTCGGCTGCAGGCACGTCGCTCGCCGCGCATCACTTGTCCGCAACGTTGACGATAAGGATCACCAGCGCGACGGCGGCAATGCACAGCAGCACAAACCCGGTAATCTTCCAGGCCGAGTACGGCCGCTGGCCCATCACCTCGCCGGTCTGCGCGTTGACGATGACGTGGTAAACCTTGTTCATGTACCGGTACGCGGTGATCCACACGGGCAGCAGGATGTGCTTGAACGTCACGTCGTAGTGGTGCGCGTCCATGTGGTTGATGCGCTGCTCGTCGCCGCCGATGTCACCCCGGACGGCGAACTCGATGAACCCGGACATCTCGACCTTGGCCTTGCCGAAGCCCTCGGGGAGCGTGACGGCATAACTCTCGGCGGTATAGCCAGCAAGGTACGCGTCGTCGTAGCTCACGCAGTCAGTCAGCTTCCAGGGCGCAAGCTGACTGGCCTCGGCCTCGGTCAGCCCGCTACCAGCAAGCACCAGCACATCGTCGAAGCGGTTCTCGACGGTGCCCGAGACGGACGTCCAGCGGACCTTGCGGACGCGCTGTGTGGTGTTGCCGCTGCGGACGGTCACGTAGTACGCGTCGCCGCGCTGGCCGGAGTAATCGGTGACGGTGCGCGCGTCGAACGTCCAGTAGGGCACGTAGACCCCCTGCACGCCCGCGTCGAGCTTGCCCTGACGCTTGAGCGCGCTGGGCGCGAACCACCGCGACGCCAGCCAGGCGCGGAACGCCGCAATCGCCGTGTCACGCGGCAGCGCGAAGGGCAGCACGCCGTTGGGCTTAATCACCCGCTTGGTGACGCTCGTGGCAACGATGTTGCTCCCGCAGTATGGGCATGAACCGGCGGCGATATGCCCAGGCTTGGTCACGCTCGCGTTGCACGACTGGCACGTGAAAACCTGGGCCTGCATCGACTCGGCAGCGTCGTCACGCAACTGTGCATAGGCCTCAAAGTCCAGCTCTTCGAGGCCCGCAAGGCCCGCGCTGGCAACCTCGTTGGTATGCCCGCAGAATCGGCAGACCAGCGAGCGTGTGCCGGGCTTGAACTCAAGCCGCGCGCCGCACTGTGCGCACGGAAATCTTTGTACGCTGTGCCGTGCCTGCGCGGAGGTAGGGTTGGAAGCAGGAGCAGAAGTAACCGTGCGATCACCCTGCGCCGCTCCGGGCGCGACGCTGTCGCCCGGCTCATCGTCAAACTGCGTGGGTTGCTCTTCGCGCACGATCGCCCCGTGGACAGCCACCTCGAAGACCACAACGTTGGACGCTCGCTTACTGCGCGGGCGGAACCGGCGGCACGCCGCCACCCAATCCGGCACCCGGCACCGGCGGCGGGCCAAAGAGCCCTGCAAGCTCGGTCATCGAGCCCGCCATCGCCCAAGTTGACATCCCGGCACGCCAGACCAGCGTCTCGCGCGACAGCGCCCCGCCGCTGACCTGCGCAGCAAGGCCCGCGGCGTCCATCGGCCCAGAGGGCTGCCCGTTGAGCGCAACAAAGAAGCTGATCGCCTGCGGCGTTCCGGGCACCGGGGGCGGGGCCATCGTCGCCTGCTGCGCGTTGCCCATCGCGCCGACCATCCCGCCCGCCATCGCCTGCCCCAGGCCCAGCCCGATGAACGAGCCAGCGGTCCCGGGGTTCTTCGCCGCGTCGCGGATCGCCTCGGCGGTCTGGAACTGAGTGAAGGCGTTCAGATTGCCGATCACGCCCATGCTGGTGCGCTTGTCGAGCGCGGCCTCGACCTCAGGCGGGAGCGAGACGTTCTCGATCAGCAGTTGCAGGACCTCGATCCCGAACTCGCCGAACTCGGCCTTCATCTTTCCGCCCATGAAGCCTGAGAGCTTGTCGTAGTTGCCGGCCAGATCAAGCACCGGCACCTTGCTCTGAGCGACGATGTCAGCAAAGCGGCTGACGATCAGGTTCCGCAGCTGTGTGGTGATCTCTTCGGTGGTAAATCGCCCGTCGGTGCCCACGATCTTCTTGAGGAAGACGCCTGGGTCGCTCACGCGCATGGCGTACGTGCCAAAGGCCCGCACACGCACGGGGCCAAACTCCGGGTCGCGCATCATGATGGGGTTGGCGGTGCCCCACTTCAGGTCCGTAAACGTCCGCGTACTGACAAAGTAGACCTCGGCCTTGAACGGGCTCTCGAACCCGTACTTCCAGCCCAGCAGCGTGCCCAGCAGCGGGAGGTTCTTGGTGTCAAGCGTGTACGTGCCCGGGGTCTTGACGTCGGCAAGCTGGCCCTCACGCACGAAGCACGCGGCCTGGCCCTCGCGCACGATCAGCCTCGCGCCGTTCTTGATCTCGTTGCGGTACCGGTCGAAGCGGTACACCAGCGTGTTGCTGGTGTCGTCAAGGAACTCGATGATGTCGATGAACTCGTGCTTGAGACGGTCCCAGATAGACATCGAGCCTGACATGGCGCTACTCCAACGGCCCGGGCCTGTGCGTCGGCGTGCACGCCGGCAAAGGGCCCACTGTGCGAGCCCAAATGTACGCCCGCCAAGGGGGCCGCGCTGCGAGTCTCGCGCGGGCTCTATGCTCAGCGGTGCTCAGACGCGTCTCGCTGGCCAACAAGTGCCTGTTGCTGTTCGGCCTGGCCGTCGTGCTGATCATCGTGGCCGCCCTCGCGGTGCCGTGGGCCCGCATGAACCTGATGGTAGATCAGGCTGAGCTGGCCGCCGCTCAGCAGGTTGTCTCAACATGGGAGGCCGCGGTACGCCGCACAGAGCTGACCTCCCAGGCACCGAGCATGCCTGTGCCCGCTCCGGCCGACGGTTCCACCGGATCAGATTCGCGCAAGGCCACAACGCACACGCCGCTCACCGGCCTGCGCCCAGGCGACCGGCTGTTTATCGATCAAGCCCGCGCCGAGGTCATCGGCCCCGCGCGCGCCAAGCAGCTTGCCGAGCTGAAAGACCCCTCTGAGGAAGAACTCGCGAGTCTCGAAGCATGGCAAGCGCTGAGCCTGAACCCCGCGCGCAGCGAGTTTGCAGACAGCAGCTGGGGCCTCTCGGCCAGGCGCTACGTCTACGCACGGGCGATCCGCGAGCCAGCCCGTACCGAGGTCGGCCCGACCGGTGTGGTCAGGAGTGAGCCCGGGCCCATCGAGGGCGTGATCGTGCTCACGCGCACCAGCCCACAGGCGGCACGCGAGATGCTGCTGAACACCGGCGCACTGCTCGCCGCCGGGTGCGTCGCGCTGGCCCTCGCGGTGCTCGTGTTCTACCTCATCAGCAGCAAGATCATCCTCTCGCCCGTGCGTCGCCTGCGGCAAACCGCCGAGCTGGTCCGCTCTGGCAACATGGACACCCGCTCGGACATCCACACCGGCGACGAGTTTGAGGAGCTGGCCGAGGCCTTCAACGAGATGCTGGCGGTCATCCAGTCCAGCCAGGGCCAGCTCCGCGCGCTCAACGCCCAGCTTGACGACAAGCTCACCGAGCTGGGCCAGCGCAACCTGGCCCTCGCCGACGCCACGCGGCTCAAGGGCGAGTTTCTCGCCAGCGTCACCCACGAGCTGCGGACCCCGCTCAACAGCATCATCGGCTTCGCCGAGCTGCTTGACGAGCAGCTCTCGCGCGATGCCGAGACCGGCTACGACCCGCAGCGTTTGGCCAAGCGCCGGCGCTACATCGACAACATCACCGCCGCGGGCCGTTCACTGCTCGAGCTGATCAACGGGCTGCTCGAGATGGCCCGGGTTGAAGCGGGCAAGGTCCAGCTGGTCATCGGGCCCGTGCACCTGCGTGACTTCTGCGAGACCATGGCCGCGATGATGAAGCCCGTTTCCGACAAGCGCGAGGTTGAGCTGCGCATCGAGACCGTGGGGGTCGAAGAGCTCAGGCCGATCCTGACCGACCAGCGCAAGCTCCAGCAGGTGCTCTACAACCTGCTGAGCAACGCGATCAAGTTCACCGCCGACGCCGCCGACGCCCGCCAGAGCCAGATGGCGCAGATGGATCCCGAGTCGGCCGACCGCCTCAGCCGCAACGCCTTTGTAACCCTCCGCGCGGAGCATCTGCCGGCCAGGGCGGCCGAGGGGCCCGACGCGGTCGAGCGCGTCCGTCTGAGCGTGCTGGACACCGGCCCGGGCATCAAGCCCGACGACCAAGGCCGGATCTTCGAGAAGTTCACGCAGCTCGATGTCGGCCTCAGTCGCAAACACGCCGGCACGGGCCTTGGCCTATCGATCGTCAAAGAGCTCACCACGCTGCTGCAAGGTGAGGTGCACGTGCACAGCGAGGTCGGCCAGGGGTCGATGTTCTCCATCATCTTGCCCGTGAAGCTCGATCCTTCCCGCGCGGCAGAAGTCCGCCTCGAACAATCGCTTCGCGGGGCGCTCTCCTCAGGCTGAGGGGCCCGATCGGTTTTCGACCCGACCACGTCAGGTCCGCCCACGTCAGGTCCGCCCACGTCAGGTCCGCCCACATCAAGTCCGCTTGGAGTCCAGCCGCTCCTGCCCCGGCGTGCGGACGTCCCACGTCAGCCCGACGTACGACAGGCCCTTGATGATGACGTAGCTGAGGTCAAACTGCCACCACTCAAGCCCGTGCCGGGCGCTGGTCGGGAACGCGTGGTGGTTGTTGTGCCAGCCCTCGCCCATGCCCACAAAGCCAAAGAGCACGTTGTTACGGCTCTCATCGTGGCTGTCATAGGGCCGCGCGCCCCACACGTGGCAAACGCTGTTGATGCTCCACGTGACGTGGTGGACCACAAACGTCCGCACCAGCCCGCCCCACAGCACCCCCAGCAGCCCGCCCACCACCGTGCCGGTGACGGCCCAGGCGATCAGCCCGGGAATAACCAGACCAAGGGCGACCCACAGCGGGAAGAGGCGATCGATCGTGCGCAGCAGACGGCTCTTGCTCAGATCGGGCGTATACCGCTCGAAGCCCTCGGCCGGGTCAGACTTAAAGATCCAACCCATGTGCGCAAACCACAGGCCCTTGAGCACGCCCAGCGCGCCCCCGCCGTGATGCGTCGGGCTGTGCGGATCATCGTGATCGTCGCTGAACTGGTGGTGCATCCGGTGCGTGCCGACCCAGCGGATGACCCGCCCCTCAGTCGCCATCGAGCCCAAGATCGCCAGCAGCGCCGTGATCACCGGGCCGGTCGAGAAGCTCTTATGCGTAAACAGGCGGTGGTACCCGATGGTGATGCCCAGGCCCGTCGCCAGATACCCACCCACCAGCAGCGCGATGTGCACCGGCTGCACGCCCCAGCCCCAGGTCAGGACGATCGCCGCCAGCACGCCAAGGACCGGCAGCCCGACCGCCACCACCACCGCCAGGCGCTCGACCCCTGAGATGGTGTGCTCGCGCAGGTGCCCATCGACCCCGCCGTAGGCCCGCTCGGCCGTGCGGGGTTTTGCGCCACTTGGCGCGACTGCGCGCGGAGCGATGGCAGTGCTCTCACCATTGGTATGGGTCGGCACCGCGCCATGGATTGGCTTGGCCTCGATCAACTCGATGGCCCGCTGACGCATCGCTGAACCGGCACTGATCACGTTGTCGTTTGGAACCAAGGTCGCTCGTTTTCTGCCCGATCCGTGGGCGAGCCCGCGGCAGAGCGCAAGGGTGAGGCCGGTCGGGGCTCCAACCCCGCGAGCGGCTTGATGACATCATATCAGACCCGTCAGAGCCACGCCGGAAGGACCCATCCCGCATCCCGCGGCGGCACCCGCGCTCAGACCCGCCTCCGCCAGCCTAAGTCTTGACCACGCCAATACCCGCCGCGGCCCGAACGCCCTCTACGTAATCACGCTGGTTGGCGCACCGCGGAACCTTGTTCTGTCCGCCCAGCTTCCCGCGCGAGGCCAGCCACGCGTGGAAAGTTCCCATTGCTACCGGCGTGACCGTCGGGGGCTGCATGCCCAGCTCGCCGGTCCGCTTGATCCCGTAGTCCACGCACTGACGCTTAAGGCTCGCGTCGTAGGCCTGACTAAAGCGTTCGCGCACGTCCGCAGAGAGCGCGCCGCCCGGCACCTCGACCACCAGTTCATGCCCGGCCCGCGTGCTCTCGGTCGGATAGACCGGGCCCGCGGTGAACTCACCCATCTCTACGCTCAGCGCTGCGCTCGCCTCCGCCGCGGCGGTCTCGATGTTCTCAACAATCAGGTTTTCGCCAAAGGCGTTGACGAAGTGCCGGTGTCGCCCGACGATCCGCAGGCGCGCTGGGCCGTCGCCGTGCCCCGTGTCGCCGCCGCGGGCGTACTCGGGCGCGGCGCAGATGGTGTCGAACTGGACCACGTCGCCGATCACGTAGCGCCATAGCCCCGCGCAGGTGCTCATCGTCACCACGTAGCGCTGGCCCTTCTCAACCTCGTGGCACATGAACGCGCGCGGGCTGGGGCTGTCGATATCTTCGAGCGGGACGAACTCGTAAAAGTTCCACGCGTCCGCCTGCAGGCGCAGGCCCGGGTCGCCGCGCGTGTCCTGCATCGCGATGAACCCCTCGCTGGCCGGGTAGAGCTCGAGCCGGTTCGGGACGTCCGTCCCCGAGTCGCCGCTCCACGCCTTGGCCACCCGCGGCTGGAACGGCGCGTACCGCACGCCACCATGCACGAACAGCGACCAGTTCGGCCACACGTCACGCACGCAGTCGGCCTTGCGCCCCTGCGCCCGCGCAAGCTCCAGCACCTTCTCCAGGAGCACCAAGCTCCAAGAGGCCATCCCCGAGATCATCCGCACGTCGCTGGCCAGGCACAGCTCCGCGATTGCCTGGATCTTGCTGGGCCAGTGGCTCATCAGCGCCACCTTCGGCCCGGGCAGGTAGATCTCGCTCAGCGGCCAGCGGATCAGCGGCGTCACCAGCGCCGAAAGGTCGCCCGTCTTGATCCCCTGCGCGCTGGTTTCAAGGTCGGTGCTACCGCCCAGGAACACGCACTTGCCGCTTAGCAGCCGCGGCAGCGAGACACCGAACCGCTCCGCGTGCGCGAAGATGTCCAGCGCGCAGCGGTAGTTGCTCTTGAGCATCTGGTCAGAGACCGGGATGAACTTGTCGCCGGCGGTCGTCCCGCTGGTCTGCGCAAAGTTCCGCACCACCCCCGGCCAGAGCACGTCGGGCGTTGCCTGCTCGCGCATCTCCGCGATCATCGGGCGGAACCCGGTGATGTCCTGCACCGGCACCGCCGCCCGGTACGCCGCCAGCATCTGCTCGCTGGGCAGCGCCGCGATCCGCGCGTAGCCGTGCTGCTTGCCCCAGCGCGTATCCGCGGCGGTGTTCAGCAGCCAGCGCAGCTGCGTGAGCTGGACCCGCGCCGTGTCGTTGCGCCAGTACGCCACGTCACTCAGCCGGCGCGTCCGCCCCGACACGAACGCCTTCAGCCCAAGCCCGACCAGTGAAGTCCACGCCATGGTGCGATTGTCCCCCGACCCCGCGCGGGGTCAACAGCCCGTCGACGCGCGCCAGAAACGCGAGTCAGCTGAGCCCGCGCCGCGCGCTCAGGCCCCCAGCGGCTCGCAGAACTTCAGCAGCTCGCCCGCGAACACACCCGTCCCCTCCGCCATCGGCACGTGCCCGCAGTTGTCCGCCCACGCCAAACGCGCGTTGGGGATGAGCTGCGCAAACGCCGTGGCGGCCTCCGGCGGCGTCACCACGTCCTGCCTGCCCCAGATCAGCAACGTCGGGGCCGCGATCCGCCCGACCTGGTTTCGCAGCACGTCACGCCTTGCTGAGCGCGAGAGCTTGACCATCGCCCGCGCGCCGCGCGGACGCGAGAGCGCCTGGAACGCGCGGTCCACGTCCTGGTCGCGCACGTTCGAGGGGTTGAAGTACAGCTCTTCGATCTTGCTCTTAAGCCACGTCCGCGTCGGGCGGATCTCCACCGTGCTGACCATCGACTTCTCGATCAGCCCTGAAGAGCCCGCCAGCACCAGCCCACGCACCAGCTCGGGCCGCTCGATCGCCAGCCGCAGAGCCACATGGCCCCCAAAGCTGTTGCCCACCAGCACCGCCGGGCCGCCGATCCGCTCGCGCAGGAACCGCTCGGTGATCGTCGTGACCGCCTCGATGGAGCAATCCTCGTTAGGGATTTCCAGCAGCGGCATCTCAAGCAGCACGCACCGCAGACGGTGCTTGACCAGCGCCACCAGCTCTTCCCAATGATCGTTCAGACCAACAAGCCCGTGCAAAAAAACCACCGGCGTGCCAGCCGTCGGCCCGTACGTCAGCACCTCAGCCGCCAGAGCGTGCTTCGCGTGCGGCGAATCTGGCGTGTACAGCGGCCAACTCGTGGCGCTGGTCGCCCCGGCGTACACCGACCGATGGGCCGATGAATCGCCCGGCACCGGCCCGCAAGAGGCCAGCACCTGCACGGGGCTCGAAGTCTGATTGGTGTGAGCTCCAGCCGGCAAAGACATGCTCAGAGGTCTCCGGGCGACAGGCAGGGCCCGCCGCGTGTAAGGCAATCCTACCCGATCAGCTCACCGCTTGGACGGTCTGATCCATCACAATCCTTCCATCTACCAAACGAACTACCCGATCGGCGCGACTTGCTACCTCAATTGAGTGAGTGACAATCACCATCGTTGCCCCAGTTTCACGCCGGTAAGCGTCCAGCAGGTCTAAAATCTGCCCACCTGTCGAGGGGTCGAGGTTTCCTGTCGGTTCATCGGCAAACAGCAGGGGTGGGCGGTTGATCAGAGCCCGGGCCAGTGCGACCCGCTGCCGCTCCCCGCCAGAGAGCTCTGCCGGGCGGTGATCCAGCCGGTGTCCCATCCCGAAGCTGGTCAGCAACGCCGCGGCCCTGGCCATCTGTGCGCCCCGCTGGGCCCCAAACGCCAGCCCGTGGCGCACCATCGCGGCGATCGCGACGTTCTGCAGCACCGAAAGCTCGGGCAGCAGGTGATAGAGCTGGAAGACAAACCCGACCGACTGCGCGCGGTAGCGGTCAAGGGCCGACCCGCGCAGACGCGTGACGTCTGTTTCGCCCGCGCGAACCTGCGCCGGCCCCAAATCCGCCTGCCCGGGGTTGGCCTTGTCAGGGCGGTCAAGCCCGCCGAGCAGGTGCAGCAGCGTGCTCTTGCCCGAGCCACTCTTGCCGACGACCGCCACGCAGGCGCCCGACGGCACCTCTAGAGAGACGCCGCGCAGCACCTCGACGCGCTTGCGGTGCAGCGTGTACGTCTTGAACAGGTTGGCCGCGTGCAGGTCCATGGGGGGGATCGGCGGGCTAAGGCTACTCAAATCGCAGTGCGGCGACGGGCTTCATGGCCGCGGCCCGGAGGGCCGGGATGATCGCACCAAGCAGCGAGAATCCAACGCCGCAGAGGCCGACGGTAAGCGCTCGGTGGAGTTCGATCTTGTTGGGGATGGTGGCGAAGTAGTAGACGCGCGGGTCCCAGACATAAAGCCCCAGCGCGCTGCCGAGCCACTCGTGGATCGGGTTGATGTTCAGGACAATCACGCTGGCGAGGGCCAGGCCCAGGGCTGAACCGATGATGCCGATGACCAGCCCGTAGGCCAGCCAGATGCCCGCGATGCCGCGCCCGCTGGCCCCGATGGCGCGGAGCGTGCCGATGTCCTTGGTCTTCTCGCTGATCATGGCCCAGAAGATCGCCAAGATCAGGAAGCTGGCGACCAGGCTGATGAGCCACAGCAGCATCAGGACCAGCCCCGTCTCTTTGCGGACAGCGCCGACCAGCGTGGCGTTCTGATCCTCCCAGGTTCGCACGATCCGCCCGCGGTTTCGGGCCATGAGGTCACCCGACGGGACCTGCCCGGCAAACTCGGCGGCGAAACTGGCATAAACCCCTTCGCAGTACTCGCGCAGGGTCTCGGGGCTGATCCCGTTTGGTGCGCGGACCAGCACGGTGGTCACGCGGGCCGGGGCGATCCGCACGCCGGGCTTGGGCGCGTCGGGCGAGAACGCGTCGTTCTCGGCGCTCTGGGTGTCGACGATCGTCGCCTGGTCCATCTTGAGCATCTGCTGCAAGCGCGCCAGCGGGACCATCACCGTCCGGCGATCAACCTCATACACGCCCGTGCGGAACTCGTTGGCGATCGGAAAAACCCCCGGCACCAGCGAGACCTCACGGCCCTGGCTGTCAAACGGCACGACCCGCAGTGTGATCCGGGTGGCTGGCGCAAAGACCCCGACGTTCCGTACGTCACCGGTCGCCGTCAGCTTGACGCGCCCGCGGTCAACGCTGTAGAACCCCTCGGGCGAGCGCGTTGAGAGGCCCAGCAGTTCGATGCCGGGGATCGCGGCCGGCACCAGCGCGCCGGGGCCCACGTTGCGGTCAGGCTCAGCAAGCCTGCGTCCGTCAGTGAGCACCTGGTCCAGGTCCGTGGCGTAGTTCGGGTCAAGCCTGACGTCGGCGCGCGACTTGTCACGCGGGAGCGCCTCGGTCACGGGCCGCCACCAGAGGCTCTGGTCAAAGTCGACGACCTTCGAGTAACTCGCGGGGTCAATCCCGCGCACGGTCACGGCCTCGACGCGGTCGTCGGGCAAGCTGGCCATCGCGAGGGTCTCAATCACCGGCGTGGCGGCCAGGACCATCGCCTTGTCCTGCTCAAGCAGCTCGATGAGCCGCTCGTAGTGCGCAAAGCCGGTGGTTGGCCAGGTGATCGAGACATCACCGACCATGCTGCGCCCGGTCGAGAGCAGCATGGTCAGGAACCCGCCCATGACCGACCAGACGACCAGCACCATCGCGGTGCACAGCGTGACGGCCACGGCCGCCAGCAGCGGCATGACCTTGCTCGTCAGATAGATGCGTGTCAGGAGGGCTTGGTACACGTGGGCGAGAGCATAGGTGCGGGTGTGAAGGCATGCGCCGATGCGCAAATTTCAACTCACCGGTACGATCACTTTGCCGGTGCCCGGCCGTCATGTAAGGGCGGGCTCAATCGTTCGTGAGGCTACTGCGGCTTCCCCATCCGCGTAACCCAGACTTGGCGGGTCCGGCGTTCATCGCCAACGGCGGTGTTGGCCCGCTGGCTGGTAAAGATCAGGCGGGTGCCGGCGGCGTCGAAGGCCAGCAGCCCGTCCAAGCCTGTGGCGTGCGTCACGCGGACGCGCGGCTGCGGCCTGGCCGCGAGGTCATCAGGCTTGATGCTCCCGATCAGCACGCCCTGAACGTAGATAGAGAACAGCTCATAGTTGCGGTGCCCTTGGGCACTCCTGGCGTAGATGAGCCACTCGCCGCTGGGGTGCCAGAACGGGGCCCAGTTGACCACATCAGCTTCGGCGGTGATCTGAAGCTCACGCTTCACGCCCATGACCCGCGCGGGATGCGTCGCGTCGGCGAACTCAAGCTCGCCCAGAAAAAGCTGCAGGTTGTTGTCACCCTTGCGGTCTGAGCGGTAGCAAATCCACTGGCCGTCAGGCGAGAAGAAGGCCCCGCCGTCATAGCCCTTGGCGGCCACGAGCTTGACGGCGTCTTGCGTCTCTGGAAAGAACGCCCACAGGTCCGGGGCGTAGTTCGCGGGGTCAACGTGCGTGAAGAGGATGTTGCTGCTGGATGGGTCCAACGAGCACACCGCGGCGTACCCACTTCCGCCCGGGGTTGGGACCTCTTGCCGCACGCCGTTAGTGTCGAGCAAACGTCCTCGGGGCTGGTGCACAGCGGGGTCTCGATGTAAACGACGCGGTCGCCGTCACACTTCTGCGCGCCACGTACATGGCGTAGTGCGGGCTTGTCGCGGTCGCGGGCGAGGCGAGCGTGTCCTCGCCCGTCGGGCCAAAGATCGCCGCAGGCACCGGTCGTGCCGTCGCCTGAAATGTAATTTAGCGCGGCGGGGTCGCGTAGACCAAGTACGCTTCACCCGCGCGCGTGAACTGAGAGGGAAAGGTGAGTTGCACCTGCTGACTGAGCAAGGGCTCGTTGGCCTTCCAATCAAGCGGCGGCTGGCTGGAAGGTGGCGCAGACGAAGGCACGTTCATTGGTGCCGGCGAGGGCGTGGTCGAGGGCACAGAAACTGGCTGCTCGCCGTGCCCTAGTGCGGCAGAAGCCGAGATGCCGGCGATTAGCACAAGCCATAGTGCACGGGCGAAATTGACCATGGGCCCAGCGTACGCTGAGCCCCCCGT
>Ga0105047_10015123_pt1 | contig 12171 bp, 13 predicted proteins | sample MAT04_FD_78384 | JGI IMG/M metagenome (GOLD analysis project Ga0105047, IMG submission 78384) | Freshwater microbial communities from Lake Fryxell liftoff mats and glacier meltwater in Antarctica - MAT-04 (megahit assembly) | ecosystem: Environmental > Aquatic > Freshwater > Ice > Liftoff... | reverse complement strand
GCAGCAGACCGGTCAGCAAGAACGGGCCGACAACCTGGCTGGCTACGGTGAGTTCGATACCCGATGGCGCCACTTGGCGGGTGGCGGTGAGCGCGCCAGCGTTGTGGATCAGCACATCGAGACGGGCATGGCGCTGTTGCACGTCGGCGGCAGCAGTGCGTACGGATTCGAGATCGCCCATGTCTGCGACGGCCACATCAAGGTGTTCGTTGCCGCTACTAGCAGCGAGTTGATCACGAACTCGTTCGGTCTTGGCTCGATCACGACCGAGCAGCACCACGGTGGCCCCGCATCGAGCCAACCGTTCTGCAGCAGCCAGGCCGAGTCCCGATGTCGCACCAGTGATCATTACAACTCGCCCGGCGAGGTCGTAGGAGGAGAGATCCGTCCAATGTGCCAGGCGGGATCGGATGTCGTAGCCCAGCCGCGTGAAGCTGGTGAACACGGGCGCCTCGATGATGAGGTCGACCGCGCGTTCCAATGTCAAGACGGCGCCACCACGCCGTCGAGGACTCGCAGCAGTCCAGCAGCAGCGCGGTCGCCGATGCGTTTGAACGCGATGGCGAGCAGCGGCCCGGCCAGTCGCAGTGGTCCCTTCAGGCTGAGGTCCGCGTCGTATGTGACGACAGTGGCGTCGCCGTCGGCGCGCACTGTGACCCGATCGGTGGATCGCAGTAGGGAGGTGTCGGCGACCACCAGCAGTCCATTGGGCTTTGTGTACTCGACGGTGCGATAGCGCAATGTGGTTGCACGCCTGCCTGACAGCGTGACATCGAACACCGCGTCCGGGCCGGCTCCGTCGCCTTCCACCTGCACCACCTTGGAGACGCCCGGATCCCATTCTGCGAAGTTGCGCAGATCCGCCATGTAGGCGAACGCGTCTGCAACCGACCTCTGAGTCCTTACCGATGTGACATAGCGAGCCATGGTCCCTCCTTGATGAATGAATCTTACGGCGCCCGTCTTTCGATCGGCCCGAGACAGAACGCGATATAGCGTGAGGCCATGAAGATTCTTGTAATGGGTGCAACGGGTTACGTCGGTGGTCGGCTGGTGCCCCTCTTAGCCGACGCTGGCCACGACGTTCGCTGCTTGACGCGTCGACCCGAGAAGCTTGGAGGGGTTCCGTGGGCCGGCTCGGTCGAGATCGTGGCCGGCGATGCGCTCAACCGCCGCAGCCTCGACGGGGCCATGGTGGGCATCGAGGTGGTGTTCTACCTGGTCCACTCGATCGGCACCGGCGCAGACTTCGAAGAGTCGGACCGGGTGGCCGCAAGGCACACGGCTGAGGCCGCCGCGGAGGCAAGGGTGAGCCGCATCGTGTACCTCGGAGGTCTTGTTCCTACGGGCGAGACTGCATCGGCGCACCTGGCCTCACGAGCAGAGGTCGGTCAGATCTTCCTTGACGGCTCTGTTCCGGCTGTGGTCCTGCAAGCTGGGGTGATCATCGGCAGCGGCTCGGCGTCGTTTGAGATGCTGCGGTACCTGACCGAACGACTCCCGGTGATGGTGACGCCCAAGTGGGTGCGATCACTCGTGCAGCCGATTGCCGTGAGCGACGTGCTGGCGTACCTCGCAGGAAGTCTTGAGTTGCCCGCTGGTCTCAACCGACGCTTCGACATTGCGGGGCCCGACGTCGTGTCGTATCGCGAGATGATGCAGCGCTACGCGGCCGTCGCCGGGTTGACGCGTCGGGTCATCATTCCGGTGCCCGTGCTGTCGCCATGGTTGTCGAGCCAGTGGGTCAACGTCGTCACACCCGTCCCTAAAGCCATCGCGCAGCCGTTGATCGAATCGCTGCGCAACAACGCTGTGGCACACGAACACGACATCGAAGCCCTGCTGCCCTTCGCGCTGTGTCCATTCGATGAGGCCTTGCGGCTGGCGCTCGAGAGCGTTCGTCGGGCAGACGTGAGCACTCGTTGGTCGGGCGCACACTGGCCGGGCGCGCCGAGCGACCCGATGCCGACAGACCCTGACTGGAGCGGCGGCACCACACACCGCGACGAACGGTCGAAACCGATTGACGTCGATGTTGCCGACGTGTGGCGGGCGATCGAAGGCATCGGCGGCGAGCGCGGTTGGTATTCGTTCCGGTTGGCGTGGGCGCTGCGCGGACTGATGGACCGCCTCGTCGGTGGGGTCGGGCTCCGCCGTGGCCGCCGCGACCCTGACCGCCTCATCGTCGGCGACGCAGTCGACTTCTGGCGGGTGGAAGCGCTCGAACGACCGACGCTGCTTCGGCTGCGGGCCGAGATGAAGCTCCCGGGCGAGGCCTGGCTCGAGTTCACCATCAGCTACGACGATGGCACCAAGGAAGATGGTCGGCCGGTGCTGCATCAGCGCGCGCTGTTCATCCCGCACGGTCTGGCGGGGCAGCTCTATTGGTTGACGATCATTCCTTTACACAACATCGTGTTCGGCTCGATGATCTCCAACCTTGCTCGCGGAGTTCGACCCGCCGAGGTGCCCGCCGGAGGCAGCGTCGGCGACGAACGATGAGCCAAGCGCTACCCGGGCGGGTCGATGTCGTCGTGGTCGGTGCCGGCCTCGCCGGTTTGGCGGCGGCGACCGAGGTGCAACAAGCGGGGCGCTCGGTGATCGTGTTGGAGGTATCCGACGGTGTCGGTGGCCGAGTACGGACCGACGACGTCGACGGGTTCCACCTCGACCGCGGATTTCAGGTGCTACTCACCGCGTACCCCGAGCTCGACCGCCAACTCGATGTCGCGGCGCTCAATCTTCGTCGCTTCGACCCCGGTTCTCTCATCCGAATCGGGGGCCGCTTCCACCGCGTCGGCGACCCGTGGCGCATGCCGAGAAGCATCGTCGGGTCCGCTCTCGCTCCGATCGGGACGCTCGGCGACAAAGCCCGTCTCGCACGACTTCAGCACCGTCTCCGGCGGGCGGACCCTCGGTCACTCTTGCGCGGCCGGGATGTGAGCACACTCGAGGCGTTGCGAGCGGACGGTTTCGGCGAGACGATGATCGACCGGTTCTTTCGCCCGCTCGTCGGTGGTATTCAACTCGACCCTGGCCTCACCGCCAGCCGAAAGATGTTCGACATCATCTTTCGGTGTCTGACCGTCGGCGACTCAGCCGTCCCAGCAGCAGGGATGCGGGCCATTCCCGAGCAGATAGCTGCGCGACTCGCCCCCGGCACGATCGCACTCAACACTCCCGTTGGCACGATCGGCAATGGCCAAGTGACCACGACATCAGGACAGCGCATCGATGCGCGCCGGATCATTGTGGCGACCGACGGTCCCGCTGCGGTCCGGCTGTTAGGCCTGCCCGACGTAGCTTCGCGCCCGGCCTCGTGCGTCTGGTTCGCAGCGCCGCGACCGCCGTTCCCCGACAAGCTGATCGTGCTCAACGGAACGGGCGAAGGCCCGGCGTTGAACGTGGCCGTGATGAGCAACGTCGCCCCGGAGTACGCACCGGGCGGGTGGGCGCTGATCGCAGCGGCGTGCCCGGGCGTCGCTGGCGATGATTTGGAACAGGCAGCTCGAAGTCAGCTCAAGAGATGGTGGGGACCACAGGTCGACAGATGGCGCCACCTGAAGACCAACACGATCGCCCACGCCCAGCCGGACCATCGACCTCCGTTCGACCCGAAGCGATCGATCTCTCTGGGCAACGGGCTCTTTGTGTGTGGCGACCACCGTGACACCCCTTCGATTCAAGGTGCGCTCTACTCGGGGCGCCGATGCGGCGCAGCCGCGGCAGCCGCCTTGACCTGATCTCCGCCGGGCGTTTCGTCCTCGAAGGACAGCTGCGTTTGTGCGTGCCGCGATCGGGTACTCAGTGCGCATGGATCCAGCAGCGCCGAATCCCGTCACCTCAGCCCCGTCGGACAACACCACCCTCACGGAAGTGGTCAACGGCTACCGCGATGCTGGCTACGCGGGCGACTTCTTTGCTGAGGAGGACGCGCGGGTGCGTTGCGGCAGTTGTGACTCGTCGTTGCCTGCCGACCAGTTCACGCAATACAGCGTGCGCCGGCTCGAGGGTGCGTCGGATCCCGACGACATGGTCGCGGTGGTCGCAACCATCTGTCCCCACTGCGACGCTCGTGGCACCCTCGTGATCGGACGCGGACCGATGGCGTCCGGTTCCGACGGGGCGGTGATGACGGGGATGATCGACCGACGCGGTGACGATTGCGCACTGCCGCCCGACGCCGCCCCCGACGAGGTGCCAGCGGTCTGACGACTGCTTTCGCTTAGTTGCCGTTCAGTGACTGCACGAAGCGCGCTAGTTCGTCCGGTTCGATCGGGCTGACTTCGGACTCGTTGGGGAATGCGCGTGACGCGACATCTGCGCGGAACGCAGTCAGCGCACGCACGCGTTCAGCGGCGATCTGTTTGTGCAGCGAGGCCAAATCGCCGTACGCGCGCGCGTGGCGAGGCTTGCGCGGGCTGTCGCCGCAAATGTCTGAGCTGAACAAGAACATCACGTTGGCGTCGGGTCCGGAACCGAGCGAGATCGTCGCCATCCCGGTGCGCTGGTTGATCTCGGCCATCACTTGTGCAGGAATCAATTCGCACTCGACCGCGAATGCGCCGGCCTCTTCGAGTCGCTGAAACTGCTGCCAAAGCGCGGCAGCCTCGTCGGCGGTCTTGCCAACCGAGCGCACGCCTCCGTACGACGTGGACTTTTTCGGAACGAAGCCGAGGTGACCCATTACCGGAATGTCTTCCTCTGCCAGTCGACGAACAGTGTCAAGCCGGCGGGCGGTGATCACTGCGTCAGCGCCGTTCGTGAGCGCCTTGAACGCGTCACCCAGCAGTTCATCGAGGGTTATGGCACCGCCGAAGTCGATCGCTGCCGTTACGAACACACGCGACGACCCCTGGCGAACAGCAGGCACCGCACTTGCCATGCACACGACCATCTCGATGCCGGCTGCCTCTGCGGCGGCAGCTTCATCGGCAGTCGACGCGGTGACCTGCGCGAACTGTTTCGTCGCTTTACGCAACGCGATGATCGAGGCAACCGTTGCCGTCCGCTCAGCGTCGCGACCGTTGTAGTCCAGTATTCGTGTCATCACGTTCCTTGTCTTCTAGCTCTGAGTCTTCTAGCTCTGAGTCATCTAGCTCTTACCTTTGTCATCAAACTCACACCTTGTTCTAAATCTCACGGCGTGGTGCCGCCGACCGTACTCGCTAGCGTTTTTCAGATGAACTCCTTCTCTCGACCTCAGCTCCGAGTGCGGCAGCCACAACGGTCCAACCGGTTTCCATATGCACCAGTTCCTTTGGGCGGCTGGGCTTGATTGCCTCTACGACGCCAGCGTGGTCGAAGCGGGTGGTTCGCTGCAGGTCGGGTGGAGCCTCGATGGCTACCGGATCATGTCGGGGTGGGTGTGCGCTGACGACGCCTGTGCCACGACACGGCAGCTGACCAGCAGCTGGCAACTCACTGACGACTCGCTGTTTGCCTCCGATACGTGGAACGCACACTCGTACATGGAGGGTTCGGGCGATCTCGACCAGTGCAACGGGCGGGTCGACGCCGACGGCGAATATCGCTATTACGCGACCCCAACGTTTCCGTACTTCCTCGGGTGTTATCGCGGCGAAGTAGCGGCCGATGCTGGCGGCGGTATGGCTGGCATAGGTGGTCCACCCTGAGGCTCGCAACGTCGTACGTCGTCGCGTAGCGCGCCTTTGGATAGTGTTCGACTCGTGACGACGCGTGATCCACGTCGCCGGCGGCGGCTCTTTTGGTGGTGGTTCCTTGGCGTGTCGTTCGTGCTCATCGCCGCGCTGCTTTTCGTGCGCCTAGTCATCATCAACGATGAGGCGACGCCACTCACGACCGACGAAGCGTTGCGGCGCTACCGAGCATCGACCGTTGCGGACACTGTGGCGGCCACCGTTCTCGCCACCGTTCTCGCCACGACCACCACGATTACGGCTGAACTGCAAACGTTGCCGACTACGGGCGTGTATCGCTACACGACCGTTGGTCGCGAGAGCATCGATGCTCTCCAAGGAACCGAACACATCTATCCCGACCAGACGACCATCACATTTGCTACCGCCGGTTGCGGGGTGGAGATGCGATGGGATGCGTTAGTCGAACGACACGACCAGTGGAACCTGTGCGTGACGGAGGAGGGCATCGAACTGCAGCCGGCTGGCGGGGCGTACCACATCTTCTTTGGGCAGGAGAAGGTCGAGCCGATCGTGTGCGATCGCGCGGTGGTGCTGATTCCCTCGGACCTAACCGATCGAGCGGCGACCACAGAGCCGGTGCCTCTGACGTGCACGATCGGCGGCGAACCGTGGTTGCCGGTCTGGCAGGTTCTCGGTCGTGAGCAGCGCACGGTCGAGGGCGTCGAGGTGGAAGTGCAGCACGTGCGCATGACCGTCGTCGACGAGGATGAGTTCCACGAGCACATCACGCTCGATTGGTACCTCAACGACCACGGCCTTCTGATCGCAGCCACGCTGGCCAAGGTGACGTTGGCCGACACCGTGCTAGGAGGAGTCACCTACAAGGAGTCGTACAGCCTTGCCCTGCTGTCGCTGAGCCCTTTGAAGTGAACAGTTACGGTAAACCGTGTCGTACCGGGCGGCTAGCGTTCTGGACAGTCGCCACATGGGCGGCTCGAAAGTTGAGGTACAGAAATGACAATGGGCACCGTGAAGTTCTTCAATGCTCAAAAGGGCTATGGATTCATTGCTCGTGAAGGCGGCGAGGACGTGTTTGTGCACTTCTCGAACATCGAAGGCTCCGGCTATCGATCGCTCGAAGAGGGCCAGACTGTCGAGTTCGAAGTCGGCCAAGGCCGCAAGGGCGATGAAGCCCTGAAGGTTCGCGCAGTCTGATCGCCTAAGTACCGGCGAGTTCCGCCACCACAGGAGCGAACTTGTCGACATCGTCGGCACCGACGATGACGTACGAGAAGCCCCATCGTTCGCGCCGTTCGACGATCCGTTCGATCAGTTCCGTGGGCGATCCGATCAGCGCGAACGGCGACTCGGTCAGCATCGTCTCGTCGACCGACAACATGCCAGCCAGGCGACTGCGCGCACCGGCTCCGTCGTCGGTGATGTTGACCAGGAAGGCGCGTACGTTCAGCTCGATGTCGGCCATGCGGTCGCCAGCCTCAGCCTTCACGTGCGCGACCTTTTCGTCGACTGCTTCGGCCGTCATGTGTGCAAAGGCTTCCGCGTCGACCACGCCAGCGTGGAGGCTGGGGTTGATACCGACGATGTCGGCTTCGCGGGCCGCGATACCAAGCACTCGTTTGCCGCCGCCACCGATCAGCACGGGTGGCCGGGCCTGCACCGGCTTGGGCAGCCCGTCGTAGTCGGTGATCGTGTAGTGCTTTCCGCTGAACGAGAACTTGCCCGGCTGCATCGACTGCTTGATGATGTGCAGGCCTTCGACGAAGCGGTCGATACGGACGCCTGGGCTGTCGTAGGGGATACCCAACTGCTCGTAGTCCGTGAGCATCCAGCCGGCACCAAGGCCGATCTCGACGCGGCCGTCGCTGAGCACGTCCATGGTGGCGAGTTCTTTGGCGAGCACGACCGGGTGCTTGTAGTCGTTGTCGAATACGAGCGCGCAGATGTGCAGCTTCTCGGTTGCGTTTGCCGCGGTCATCATCGCCGGAACTGGCGCCAGTTGATCGCCGAAGTGATCGGGCATCGTGAGGCACGAGTAGCCGTTGCCTTCGCAGCGACGAGCCAGATCGACCCACGCGGCGCGGTTGATCGCGGTCGAGGCTTGCACGCCGAATCGAAACGGTCGGTGGTTTGTGTGTGACGCCATGCGGGAACGGTACAGGGTGATGCCCGTCCGCAACGTGCCGCAACTAGCGTGAAGCCGCCGTGTACCGCTTAGCTTGGCCACTCCGTTTTGTTGCAGTCATCCTCGCCGGGGCATTACTCACGACGGCCGTTGTGATCGCAGTGGCACCACGGTTGTGGTACATCGCCAACGCCCACGACGAACTGCCGGTGAGCCTGCCCGAGTTCCAGCCGCTCTCGCAGCGAACCCTCGTCTACGACGTCGCTGGCAACGTCATTGCAATCTTTGAGCGCGAAAACAGCCAACCGATCAAGATTTCGGAAGTGCCAGCCGAAGTGGTCGCTGCGCTGCTTGCTGTGGAGGACAACGAGTTCTACTTCCATCAAGGTGTCAACCTGCGTGGGTTCATGCGCGCCCTGCTGTCCAACTTTGCGATTGATGCACCGACACAGGGCGCTAGCACGATCACGCAGCAGGTCGTGAAAAACGAGTTCCTTGGCGGATTGCCTCGCAATGGTCGTTACAAGATCTTGCAGGCTCACTTCGCCACGATGCTTGAGAAGCAGATGACCAAGGGCGAGATTCTCGAGCGTTATCTCAACACAGTCTTCTTTGGCAACAACGCCTACGGGTTGCAAGCTGCGGCAGAGGTGTACTTCGGCAAAGACGCATCGCAGCTCAATTTGGTCGAAGGCGCGTTTCTTGCTGGTCTCGTTCGTTCGCCTTCGAGTCTTGACCCGATTACAAAGATCGAAGCTTCGAAGCGGCGCTTCGATCAGGTCATCGATCGCCTGGTCGATGTTGCGCTCGTGACTGAACCGGAGGGTGAGCAACTGATCGAGACGTGGCCGTTGCCCGATCACGTGCGCACGATTCCAACGCTGTCCACCGAGTCGACCTACTACACGGTGGCGTTGCGCGACTATCTGCTGACGAAGTCGAACATCCTCGGTGCCACTGAGCAGGAACGCGCCAACCTGTTGTATCGCGGTGGACTACGCATTCACGCGACACTGGATCCCGCCATGCAGTTGCAGGCCGAGAATGCGCGCGACATCTTGCCCGACACGCCGTTCCGGCAGTTCGATGCTGCGATTCTCAGTCTCGATACGACGACGGGCGCGATCCGGGCGATGGTGGGCGGCAGCGGACTGCGATCCGATGTCGCGGCCGGTGAGATCAACATGACCCTCGTGCCGCGCCAAACCGGATCGAGTGTCAAGGCACTCATTCTGGCTACCGGATACGAAGCGGGTGTGCAGCCGAACGACGAAATCAACGGTCAGCGTCCGTGCACCGTTCCCGACTTTCGTGATGGCCGCGAAACGACGAAGACCGTGAACTCGGGCTACGGCGTGATCGGTCCGTTCAATGGCAAGAACACGTGGAACTCGACTGACTGCGGCTTCGTACGCCTGAGCTACGCGATCGGCTTGCACCGCCTCGTCGACTCCGTGTACCGCCTGGCACACTCGCCGTACTTCTATCAAGGCCAACCCGCCGACGAACACGAATCGTTCCTTCCCCTTGGTCTGACCGCGACGGGCAACAACGCGATGTCGGCGATGGACATGGCCGCAGGTATGCAGAGCATCACCAACCAGGGACTGCATCACGACCCGTATTACGTGGACTACGTCGACGGTCCTGACGGACTGCGCATTTACACGCACGAAGACCTGGGAACACAGGTGCTCGACGTCGGTGTCGCGAATGCCACGGTGGCGACGCTGAAAGGCGTCATCCGCAAGGGGACGGGCGCCCGCAACCTGCGCAACTTCCCGATACCGGCAGCGGGCAAGACCGGAACCCAGGACGAGAATACGAACGCCTGGTTCGTTGGCGGTACGCCGCACATCACGACGGCGGTGTGGGTCGGTGATCCGAATGGTCATACACCGATGGTGGGCATCGCCGAGTTCGCCGCCGAGATGGGTCGTGGCGGCAAAGTACAAGGGGCTGACTACCCGGCGCGCATCTGGGGCGCGTTCATGGAAGCGGCGCATACCAACCTGGAGGTTCTCGATTGGCCAGACCCGCCGAGTAACCCGCGCAAGTTCCGGCGCATCTATGTTCCCTGCGAGGAATGTCTTGCGGAGTTGATCAGCGGCTACCTTCCAGGAATCACGATCGACCCCGAGCGTCCGACGACGACAACCACGGCTCCGCCCGCCACGCCGCCGCCACCGCCGCCACCGACCACGGCTGTTGGCGATACCACGCCGATCGACTCGACACCGCCGGTCACAAGCAGCCCACGTCCGGTCGTTGAGATTTTGCGCGATGCCTCGACGGTGCCAGCCGATGTGCTCGATCCACATGCGCCCGTGCCCTCTGTCGACCCTGAAAAGGTGCTCATCTACTTGTGCGACCGACCGCCAACCGGTATCGACTTCCAGGACCTCGAACCATGAACGCCGCTGCTCTCAGTGCCCTACAAGAGATCGACTCCGCCCTCGATGCGATTGCCAATAAGCGGCCGCGTCTGGCGGAAGTTACCGCGCATCAGTCGGCGACGGCCGCGCTGACTGCGCTGCGCGCCACCATCGTTGCCGCTGACAAGCGAGTGGCAGCGGCACAGACCTCGATTGAAACCGCCGAGCACGCGTCGGCCGCCTTGACGACGAAGCGCACGCGGCTCGAGGCGCAGCTGAAGACGGTGATCGCGCCGCGTGAAGCGGAGGCGTTGATGCACGAGATCGCGACCATCAACGGGCAACGCAGCGGCCTCGACGACGACGAACTGGCGGCGCTCGATGCGCTTGGCGAGGGTGAGGCCGAGCTATCTGCCCTCGGGGCCGAGCTGCCCGGATGCGAGTCGCAGGTGGCCGCTGCGTTGGCCGCGCTGAACACGGTGGCGGCGGGGCTCGATGCCGAGGCGGGGGAGTTGACGGTCCGGCGCGAAACGGCTGTCGCGCAACTTTCCACTGACGAGCTGACCCGCTATCAGCAGGTGCGCGCGCAATTCCACGGCCTGGGCGTTGCGCGCTTGGAAGGGTCGCACTGCAGCGGCTGTCATATGGACTTGTCGCCGGCCGAACTCGATGGTGTGAAGTCCGCTCCGGCTGGTGAAGTCTCTGAGTGCCCGCAATGCGGTCGCATTCTTGTGCGGTAGCGCGTCGTGTTCTTCTGGTTCCTCGGCACAGGTTTGGCTTCAGTCTGGTTCGTTTTCACCGACCCCCGCTTCGACTATCGCTTGTTGTTCGTCGGTGTGTTGCTTCCTGACGTGATCGACGTTCCGTTCGGTGATTCGCGTTGGGCCCACAGCCTGACGGTGACCGTCGGTGCACTCGTGTTGGTGATGCTGGTGACCGCTGGTCGAAAGCCGATTCGTCGGCTGTTGCTTGGGTTGCCGATCGGGATGCTGTTGCACCTGGTGTGGGACGGAGCATTCACTGCCACCAAGGTTTTCTGGTGGCCGTTCACCGGCTAGTGGGGCCACACTCGGGTGCCGTCACTCGAGCGTGGCTGGCTGAACGTGGTGCTCGAGGCCGTCGGCGCTGGCATCGTGGTATGGGCGTGGCGCCGATTCGGGCTCGCCGATTCCAACCGCCGCGGCGAGTTCGTGCGCACGGGAGTGCTGCGCGAGCGCACATGACACAAAGTCCTGATTCACTGGCACGGTGATCCACCTCGTTCGCCATGGCCGCACTGAGGCCAACGCGGGTGGTCGGCTACAGGGTCGGCTCGATCTGCCGATTGACGAACTCGGCAAGACACAAGCCGCGGCATTAGTTGCTGCATTGCCGCGTGTCGATCGTGTGATCAGTTCGCCGTCGTTGCGCGCATGCCAGACGGCCGAGGTGTTGGGCGCCGAACTCGAGTTGGATGAACGCTGGCTGGAGATGGACTACGGCGAGTTCGACGGTCTCGTGATGGCCGACCTGCCACCCGATCTCTTCCGTCAGTGGATGACCGACCCAGACTTCGCGCCGCCTGGCGGGGAGTCGCTGCGCATGCTGGCCGATCGCGTGCACGCGGCGTGCGAGGAGTTGCTGAAGTCCGCGAGCGATCAGGAGATCGTGGTGGTCACGCACGCAACGCCGATCAAGGCGGCGATGGCCTGGGCGCTTGGAGTTGACGTCAGCATCGTGTGGCGCAGCTTCGTCGACCAGGCCAGCATCACGTCCGTGATGGTCCGCAACCAAGGCCCCGCGTTAGCCAGTTTCAACGTCGTCCCGCGCCGCTAATCGCGCTAGCGCCGGCCGTACTTTGACGCTGTAACGGCTCAAAGATTTCTTCCAGTTTTCTTTGCTTCGTGAGTTGCTATTGCCGGCGGTACGAACTAGAGTTCTGTATGCCACTTCCCCGAGGCATATCGTCACTGTCGTTTTGCCGTCAGTGACCCGCAAACCGATGCGAGACGCACGAGGGAGGTGATGGCGTATGCAACGTGCCCAGTTC
>Ga0105047_10015121_pt1 | contig 12172 bp, 8 predicted proteins | sample MAT04_FD_78384 | JGI IMG/M metagenome (GOLD analysis project Ga0105047, IMG submission 78384) | Freshwater microbial communities from Lake Fryxell liftoff mats and glacier meltwater in Antarctica - MAT-04 (megahit assembly) | ecosystem: Environmental > Aquatic > Freshwater > Ice > Liftoff... | reverse complement strand
GTTACTACTTATCAAACACCGCAACTCACCGAAGGATTTCAGGTTTTTCAAAACAATCCGCGAGTCCTTCCGAAAACCTCGCTTGTTCAAGGACTAGATAAGCGAGGCTGCTATGTCGTCAATCGCTCATTTCTTGACCAATCGGCGGCGGCTCGGTTCAGGCCTTGCATTGCTTATTGTGATCGCATATTACGCTTGGACAGCCTGCCCGGCGATACAGCTTGAATCAACGGTGGAGCCGAAGCACCCTGAGTTGATTGGCGACTATTACAACGGTCTAGCGAGAGCATTTTGTGCGGGCAGAACATCTCTTCTCGTTGAACCGAGACCCGAACTCCTGGCGCTCAAGGATCCCTATGATCCGATACTGAATCACCAAAAGGACGCACAAGGATGCTACTGCCTTCACGATGCCTCGCTGTATCGGGGGAAGTATTATATCTATTTCGGCGTGACGCCGACAATAACGCTTTTTGCACCCTATATGGCTATATCTGGCGAACGCCTGACCTGCGGCATCGGGGCCGTCATCTTCTCGGCAGTCGGCCTGATTTTTTCGGCCATGTTGTTGAATCTGGTGTTGGATCGATGCTTTCCGACCGTGGGAGGTGGAGCGCGATTCGGATTGATTCTTTGCTTGGGGCTGTGCAACTGCATCCCGTACTTGTTGCGCACTCCAATGTACTATGAGATGGCGATTATCAGCGCCTATTGCTTCGTGATGGGCGGACTGTATCTCGTCGCACGCGCCTTCTTGAGCGAGAGTTATCGGTTAGGTAGCGCTGCTTTCGGTAGCGCATTTCTCGGCCTCGCGATTGGTTGCAGACCACACATGGCTTTGGTCGGCTTACTGGTATTCGCATTGGGAAGCATTCGGTTCCTTGCGCAACGTCGCGACCAAGCCGGGAGCAAGGGTGAACTTCTCCACAAGGCCTGTGCTCTTGTCGGTCCCTGGTTGTGTTGCGTCGGCCTGCTCGGCATATATAACTATATTCGCTTTGACTCCTTCACCGAATTTGGGGCGAAGTACACACTTATCAGTGGGACAGTTCGGCTCGAAGATCGGAAGATGGTCGACGGCCGACGGCTCAAAGCGGATTTGGAAGCGTACCTTTTCACTTCTGCTCGATTGCACTCACAATTTCCATATGTTTCCTTGGAATCTCCATTGGTTCCAGGCGATCTGTCGATCTATTTCGGATTTGCTCCCGTGGGTGGCCTGCTGAAATGCATCCCGTTCATGGGTATGCTCGTGTTTGCGCCACTGTCGCTTTGGAGAAACTGGAGGCAGCGGCAGTGGATTCATCTGGCATTGACAAGTTTTTTTCTCTCGTCCGGCATCGCGATTCTATTGTTCGTGAGCTGTTTCAGCGTGTGTATGCGATACATGGTTGATTTCGTGACACTGCTTATGTTCGCAAGCATATTGATTTTCCTCAATCTGTATTTTTCGTCGTGGATCGTCAGGCCGCTGAGATTCTTGTCGCTGATTGCGATAATCGCAAGTCTTATAGTTTCTAGCCTTTTCAATATCGGAATCAGCTTTGAGGGACAACGTAGCATTCGACATGATTTGGAAGTTCGTGATCGACTTCGACAGACATTACCGCGAATGGCGTTTTTCAAAAAGTCGTTGTACTGCAAGTTGCAGATACAGTTTCCGGCGGACAAGATGGCCGGGGATCGCGAGCCATTGGTAGTGAGCGGCGTCTTTCAAAGAGGCGATTTTCTCTTCGTTCGCTACGTTGACGATGCGAGCGTTGTATTCGTGTATGATCATTGGGGCTTACCGTTGCAGGAAGGCAAGACCGTTCGCCTGATTCCGGGACATATTTACAATTTGGAAGTCGATTGGGATTCCATTGAAGGGGTGCGATGCCGATTGGACGGCGACGAAGTCATCCGTGTTGATTCGGATAACGTGTTTGCGATAGATCGGCCACATGTGCGGATCGGGTCAAACATCATCGGCGGAGGGCTGTTTTCATCGGAAGTTTTTACAGGTCAAATCTCTGTGCAGAGAGTTCAAGTTCGAAATCGAAATGCGATAATTTTCGCAAAGTAGGAAGTTTTGCCATCGGCCGGTAATCGAGCAAAACAAAGGGGTCGGGAATCGTTTTCACCGCGGAAACGACTCCCGACCCCTTCGTTTCCCCCCTCTGTTTTGGACACGAATCGGCCTCTAAAGGTTGAGTTTACCTTTTTTCACTCGTCTACCATTCGCGTTGTCAGCGTGCCGATGCCGCTGATTGTTCCGTGCATCACGTCTCCTGCTTTCAGGTACGTTCCCGTCGTGTTGCCGACGCCCGCGGGGGTGCCCGTCGAGATCAGGTCGCCTGGTTCGAGGGTTACCATGGCGGAGATGAACTCGACGAGGGCCGCCACGGGGAAGATCATCTGCGAGGTGTTGCCATTCTGCCGAATCTGGCCGTTGTGCGTCAGCTTCATCGCCAGCGATTGCGGATCGGGAATCTCGTCGGTCGAGACGATGCATGGCCCGCACGGGCAGAAGGAATCGTGCCACTTGCCGTGCAGCCAATCGAAGAAGGAGTCCTTCTCCCGCTTCTTACGGCCGGGGTTGGGGCGGTATTTGCGGTTCGAGATGTCGTTGATGATCGTGTAACCAGCCACGTAGTCGAGGGCCTCGGCTTCCGTCACATCCTTGCAGGTCTTGCCGATGACCACGACCAGTTCGAGTTCCCAATCGATCGCCCCGGGCGAGACTTTGGGAATCCGGACCGGATTGCTGGGGTGGTTTAACGTTGTCGACGCCGGCTTCATGAAGACATAGGGGAACGTATCCGCGCGTTCCGACGCCACGCCGCCGCCTTCCTTGATGTGCTCGGCATAATTGCCGGCCAGCAGGAAGATTTTGTTCGGCCGGGGAATCGGCACGAGTAGTTCGACCTTCGCGTTCTCGATCTGCCCCGGAACGTAGTCCTGGGAGTCGAGCCAGGTCGCCAGTTTGCGGACGACCGGCGACGCGAGATGCGCCAACAGGTCGTCGCCTTGCGGCTCGGCGATCGACGGCCCGAAGGTGCGGGCCGCGTCAGCGAAGGGGACGATGCGTTGTTCGTCGTAGAACGCGGCACGGGGGGAACTCGCGGGGCCGATGCGGCAAAGGCGCATGGTGATCTCTCGTAGGGGGGTCGTGCAGGGGAATAGCCGTCGAGTTCATTCTGTAGGTTCGTGGCAATTTGGCGAGCCGCGACCTGTTTGCAAAATGAGGTGGGAGGGGGTCGGGAGTCTTTTTGACGGCTCGGTGGCCATCGCCTGTCACGTCATTTGAGCCGGCGCCCCGATCAATCGTGTTCGCGCCGAGCGCGTCGGCGCCATGCGCATGCATGCGCCGATGAGAGCGTAAAGGCGAGTTACTTGCCGATGCAATACAAATTCTTCTCCCCGCGGATGTAAAGCCTACCGTTGGCGAAGGCCGGCGAGGCGTGGATCGCCTCGCCGATGTTGTTGCGGGCGAGCACTTCGAAATCGCCTTTGGAATTGACGAGGGTAACGACGCCCTCCATGTTGGTGAAATAGATGCGGCCGTCGCCGGCGCTGAGCGACGCGCGGTAGTGGCCGCCCATCCGTTCCTGCCAGACCGTCTCGCCGGTCTTGGCATCGAGACAGGTGCCCAGGCCGTCGTCGTCGATCAGATAGTAACGGCCATCGAATACTACGCCGGAGGGGATGAACGGAGCGCCGCGCGGCTTCTTCCAGACGACATGGCTGTTGGTCAAATCGCCCGTGGCATCGTCGAGCCGGATTTTCAAGGTGTTCCCTTTTCGGCCGGAGACGGCGTAAAGAAATTCGCCATCGACGATTGGCGTCGGGATGCACTGCTGCTGCATCCCCTTTACGGTCCAGAGTTCGGAACCGCTGGCCGGGTCGTACGCTTTCACCAGATGCGTGCCACTGGTCACGATCATCGACTTGCCCTTGGCCTGGGCGAGAACCGGGCTGGTCCAGTTGACGGTCGCTTCGCGGGCGGTCTTCCAGCGGGTCTTTCCCGTGGCCGCGTCGACGGCCAGGAGATAGGAGCCGCCCCAATGATCGACCTGGATGACGATCATGTCGTCAACGACAAGGGGTGAACTGCTCATGCCCCAGCGGTTGCGGAAGACGCCGAACTCGCCTCCCAGCGAGCGAACCCAGATCGGCTTGCCGTCAAAGTCGAGGCAAATAAGGTCGGCGGTGCCGAAGAGGGCGTAGAGCCGTTTGCCGTCGCTGACGGGCGAAGGCGCCGCCATGCCGCCGGCCGGGTATTCGCTCTCGGGGATGGCCGAGCCGAAGAAGCGGGAGTGCCAGAGTTGCTTGCCGGTCTTGACATCGAAACCGAGGACGTGCAGCCGTTCGTTTTGTCGGCCATCGGAGGTGGTGAGAAAGACGCGATCGCCGATGACGACGGGAGTGCCGACGCCCATGCCGAAGAGCGGGGCCTTCCAGGTGACGTTTTTGGTCGCACTCCATTCCTGAGGAATGGCCTTCTCTTCAGTCACGCCGTTGCCTGTTGGGCCACGCCAGCCTGGCCAATCCGCCGCGAGAAGCAGAGGAATCACGAGTGGAAAATATTTCATCGGATGGCTCGTCGGAAGAAGATCGATATTTCATTTACCATACGCATATTGAACTGGCTCGTCCTTCCTCTTGAATAGCATCACCCAATTCTGACGCGTGGTAATCATGAAACGGCCACAAGGTGTTCGACTGAGCGGAACGGGGAGCCGATTGCCGGCTCGCGTGTTCCGCAACGATGAATTTCCGCCGTCGCTCGAAACATCCGACGAGTGGATCCGCACACGCACGGGCATCCGCGAACGACGCATTTGCGCGGCGGACGAGACCGTGGCGACGCTCGGCATCTTAGCCGCTAGTCAAGCACTGGAGGCCGCTGGCGTCGCCCCGAGCGAGATCGATCTGATCATTTGCGCGACGTTAACGCCCGACATGATTGTTCCCTCGACCGCCTGCTTGATTCAGCAAGGATTAGGGACGGGTCCCTGTGCCGCGTTCGATTTGAACACCGCTTGCAGCGGGTTCCTCTACGCGTTCGCGGTTGCCGACCAGTTCATCCAGTCCGGGACCTGCCGCCATGTGTTGGTGGTCGGCGGCGACACGATGAGCCGGATCGTCGATTTCAGCGACCGAAACACCTGCATCCTGTTCGGCGACGGCGCCGGCGCCGTCGTGCTCTCGGCGGACGACACAGCGAATACGGGCGGCTGCTGGTTCCGGCTGCGAGCCGACGGCCGCATGCACGAATCGGTCTTGCTTGGGGGGGCCAGCAAACGAACGCCGGCCGACATCGCGCCGCTGAATCAACCGGCCGACAATCTTGATTTCCTGCGGATGAACGGGCGGGAAGTCTATAAGTTCGCCGTGACGACAATCGTCAAACTCGTCAACGAGGCACTGAGCGAGAACGGGCTGACAATCGACGACATCGCCCTGATCGTGCCACATCAGGTGAATCAGCGGATTCTCGAGAGTGCCTGCGATCAGCTTGGCATCCCCATCTCGAAGATGTTCATCAATCTCGACCGCTACGGCAACACGTCGGCGGGATCGGTGCCGATCGCCCTTGATGAGGCGATCCGCGCTGGACGCCTGAAAACGGGCGATCGGATCTTAATGATGGCATTCGGCGGCGGCCTGACCTGGGCCAGCGCGATGATGACGGTGTAGCGTGTATTCCGTATCTCATGCGGAAGTAAACTACTCCACGGAATCATCATCATGACTCAGCCTCTCGCGGCTCGTTTCGCCCGCTATGCCAGCAAACTTCGCTTCGAAGATTTTCCGGCTTCCGTCGTTCACGAGACGAAACGGCGCTTCATCGACTCGTTCGCCACGGCCGTGGGGGCGATGCCTTCGGAGGCGTTCGCCGTCGCGCGAAAGTGTGCGGGCCGCGTGCAAGGGAATCCCGGCGCCACGCTCTTGGGCGGCGGCCAATCGAGCCCCGAGTGGGCGACCTTCGTCAACGGACTTTTGATCCGTTATCTCGATTTCAACGACACCTATCTTTCGCTGGAACCGGCTCATCCGAGCGACAATTTGGCGCCGGTCCTGGCGGTCGGCGAGTCGATGAAGTGCACCGGCCGCGAGATGATCACCGCCGCGGTGTTGGCCTACGAGATCCAGTGCCGGCTCTGCGACGCTTGCAGCCTGCGCAAACAGGGGGTCGATCACGTCACGTACGGAGCACTCTCTTCCGCTCTGGCAGCGGGCAAGCTGATGAAGATCGACGAGACGCGACTGACGCACGCGGTCGGCATCGCCGGGGTCTGCAACGTCGCCCTGCGGCAGACGCGTTCGGGCGAACTCAGCTACTGGAAGGGCTGCGCCTTCGCCAACGCCGCCCGCAACGGCGTGTTCGCGGCCACCTTGGCGGCCGACGGCATGACTGGCCCCGCCCCCATCTTCGAAGGCGACCTTGGTTTCATGAAACTCGTCACCCGCGATTCGTTCGTCGTGGCCCCGATGGGCGCCGAGGACGGCAAGGGGAACGACTTCATGATCAGCAAGACCTACATCAAGTTCTGGCCGGCGGAGTACCACTCGCAGAGCGCCATCGACGCCGCCCTCCAACTTCGCAAAGAAGTCGGCGACGTCTCGAAGGTCAAGAGCATCGACATTCACACCTTCGAAGCGTCGTACAACATCATCGGTAAATACAAGGAAGCCTGGACACCCAAGACTCGCGAGACCGCTGACCACAGCTTGCCCTATTGCACTGCGGTCGCCCTGCTCGATGGCGACGTCTTCCTCGAACAGTTCGACCCGCAACGCTTCACCTCGAAAGACATCCTCGACCTGGTCGCCAAGGTGAAGGTTTTGCTCGACGACTCCCTGACCCCGCGTTATCCGAAGGGGATTCCCAACCGCATCGTCGTTACCTTGAACGACGGCAAAACGTTCACGAAAGAAGTCGAGTTCCCGCGCGGCCACGCCGGCAACCCGATGACCGATGATGAGGTTGTCGCCAAGTTCCGCCGGGTCGTCGAACCCAAGTACGGCAAGGCCAGCGCCGATCGGATGTTAGAAACCTGCTGGAAATTCGAGTCGATCACGAACGTCAGCGAGTTATTGGGGATGTTCGCGGGATAGACCGTCCGCCGCCCAGGGTAGACCGCTGCGCGATCAACGCTGGGCTTTGAGATATAACCGCGTTGCGGTAAAGACGGGTGGTCTGCTACGCCAACGGCGTTCTATCCCAAAGCCCGGGGTAGATCGCACAGCGATCTACCCCGGGCGACCGGGCGGCCTCTCGTGAAGGGGATGGGGCATGGCCCCCCGAGATCATACAATTCCCTCATGATCAGGCTGAATAAATATCTGGCTCATGCCGGCGTGGGTTCACGCCGGCATTGCGACGAACTCATTTCCGGCGGTCGCGTCCGCATCGACGGTTCGACCGTCCGTGAACTCGGCACGCAGATCGATCCCGAGAAACATAAAGTCTCGGTCGATGATGAGCCGATCCACACCGAGCGTTACGTCTACTGGGTGTTGAATAAACCGCGCGGCTACCTCTGCACGACGAACGATCCTTCGGGCCGGCCGCTGGCTCACGATCTCGTTCCGCATGTCGACCAACGCGTCTACACCGTCGGCCGGTTAGATGAAGACAGCGAAGGCCTGCTGCTGATGACGAACGATGGCGATCTCGCCAATCTTCTGATGCACCCGCGTTTCGGCGTCGACAAGACGTACGAGGTGCTTGTCGCCGGCTCGCCGGGGGCGGATGACATCGAGAAGTTGGTGACGGGCGTCTGGCTCAGCGAGGGCAAGGTCAAGGCACGGTCGGTCAAACGAATGAAGCGGCAGGGCGAGAGCACCTGGCTGCGCGTCGTCTTGTGCGAGGGGAAGAATCGCGAGATTCGCCGCATGCTCGCCAAGCTCGGTCATAAGGTGATGCGGTTGAAACGCACCGCCATCGGCCCCGTTCGACTCGATCGGCTGCCGAAGGGCAAATCACGCATGCTCGGCCTCGGCGAACTCGATTTGCTCAAGAAAGCGGCCGCCCGGGCCGTCAAAACATGATGTTCCAACGCACTGCGACGACGATCGAGAACGTCTCCTTCGCGGAGCGAACGTTTCGCATTCGTTTGCACGTGCCAGAGATCGCTCGAACGATTCGTCCCGGACAATTCGTGATGCTGCGATTACCGGGGACAAGCGATCCCCTTCTGGGCCGACCCTTCGCCCTCTACGACACCGACACCACCGACAGCTTTGACGTCGTCTACCTGGTCGTGGGAAAAATGACGGGGCTGCTTGCTGCCGTGAAGTCCGGCGATCCGATCGAGATCTGGGGGCCGCTCGGCAACGGTTTCCTTGATGTTGGCCAGCCCGATCAAGTCACGCTCGTAGCCGGCGGCATCGGCCAGACACCATTCCTGGCCTACGCCCGGCAATTGCTGGGTGAACGAGGTTATGGTGGTGATTCGCCGAAACGAATCACTCCCTCTGTCCGCCTTTACTACGGGGTGCGCACAGCCAACTTGGTGGCCGGCGTTTCCGATTTCGAAGGCGCGGGCGTGAAGGTCCATCTCGCCAGCGACGACGGCAGTATTGGCCAGCGCGGTTTCGTGACCGATCTGTTGAAAGCGGACTCCCCTCCCGGACCCTGGATCGCCTGCGGCCCGGAACCGATGCTTCATGCCGTGATGAAGCTGGCGGCCGAGAAGAACGTCGTCTGTCATGTCTCGCTCGAAACCCCGATGGCCTGCGGTTTCGGCGCCTGCTTCAGTTGCGTGACGAAGGTTAAAACGAGTGACGGCTGGGATTATAAGAGAGTCTGCGTCGAGGGGCCGGTGTTTGACGCAACTCAACTTTGTGCGGAACGCTGAACCTGGAAGAGGACGTCATGAATGTCGAACAAGCCTCTCATCTGACGCGACGTGAAGTGTTGCAAGCAACCACGGCTTCGTTGGTTCTTGGCGGCGCGGCGTCGGCGGCCGATGAGCCCAAGCAGTTCAACCTCTGGGCGTTCGGCGATGCCCATGTCGGCACGGATCTCAAGAAGAACCGCGAGAGCCTGGCCGACGCCCTGCGCCAGTCGGAAGCGAACTTCACCTGGAACATCGCCTTGAATGTGGGCGATCTGTCCGGAGGAGTTCATCAATCGCCTGACGATGCCGAGGGTGAGGCGATGCTCAAGCAGTTTGCCGTACTCAAGAAGCACAAGCGGGAAGCCATCTACGATATCGCGGGCAACCACGATCGCAATGCGGTCGGCGAGCCCGAGGCGTCCTGGTTTCGCAAGTGGGTCGACCCGACCGGTGAGAACACCAAGACCTCGCGGGTCGATCCGAAAGAGCGACCGTACCCGATCACCGGGACCTGGGAGCGCTACACCATCCGCGTGGGCAACCTGCTTTTTCTGATGATGAGCGATCGCAACGAACCGACGCAGAAGATCGGTCGCGGCAAGCTGGGCGGCAATCCCGGTGGGGTCGTGACCGGCGAGACGTTTGCCTGGTGGCGCGATCTGGTCGAGGCCAACCCGAAGTCGATCATTCTCAGCGCTCATCATTATGTTCTCAAGAACACCACCGTGGCCTCGGGCGAATGGGAAGGGATGACCAAGAAACCAGATGGCACCTGGAGCGGCAACTACCACGGCTACTTCGAGCAAGGCACCCCGATCGGGGCCTCCTACCTGTACTGGGGGGACAGCAAGCCGGACGCTCAGTTGTTCGAAAAGTACCTGGCCGATCATCCCGCCGCGACCGCTCTCTGGTTCGGCGGCCACACGCACACCAACCCGGACGACGCCTACGGCAAGAAGTCGCATATCGAAACGAAATGGGGCACGCATTTTCTCAACGTCTCGGCCCTGACCGCTCATCACGGCAGAAATTCGGTGCCCATGAGCCGGCTGTTGACCTTCACGGAAGGCAGCGACGAGGTGCGCGTGCGTTGCTGGATGCACACGAAACAATTCGCCCCGCAGGGTTGGTACGCCCGTGCCGAACGGGTGTTGAAATTACCGAGAGCGTTTCAAATGGGATGATCATCGGATATACAGGAAGAACGGCGGCCGATAAGAGATTCAGATGTTCCTCGTATGGCGAGGCAACGGCTTACTTGCAATGGCGGCGCTCGTGATGATGTGCGTGCCCTGCGTTGCCGGCATCGGCGACAAAAAGAGCATGCCGTTGGTGCATTAGTTGGCGGGGTTCTGGGATTGATCGGCGCCTATCTTTGTATCGGGTTCGGCCGTCGGTGGAATGAGCGGGAGAATATACACACGATGTATTGGATTCCTTTACAGATTTGGGGTTACATCATTATTCCCATCGCCTTGTTCGGTCTGGCTTCCGGGGTGGTGGGCTTCTGCCACGCCCCTCCATCTTCCCTACATACCTTTCGCGGGAAAATGTAGAATCTGACATGATCTAAGTTCATTCACAGTAAACGTTTATAACGATAATTACATTTGTACAGTTGTCATTTCTTTTTTCCTGAATGCTTTTCCATCCGCTTACCGGTGTTTGTCGGCACCAGTGGGTATCTGCGTGAGGCTCGATCACTTAGCAATGAGACGTTCTAAAGAACGACATTTCTTCTGTTTTGGTTCGTTTCTTCCGGACGTGTTGGATTCTTCCGGACATGTTGGATTCTTCTAGGGAGGGGTGTGTCCCTTTCCGGCAGAAGAATTGTGGGTGCTTTCCGCCCAGGGGGCATCACACGGTCACGGGGGCAAAGCCCACCCGCTGGGCTTCAAGAAATAAACAATCGGATCAACTTGTAGGAGGATTCGGAGCCTTCCGAGCCGGTAACTGAGACCGAGCCCCCAGCCGCTGCCGCTCCGCCGCCCGCGGCGGCAATGCGCCGGAGTTCCGGAACTTCATCCTGGGGTTACGGGTGGTCGCGAACCCGTAAATCTACGCCGCCGCCTAGCTCTCCGTATCCAACAAGTCTACCGCAGGCTTGCGCCGCAGTTTATCGAGATAGATGTAGATCACGGGCGTGATGTAGAGTGTGAGGAATTGCGAGACGATCAGGCCGCCGACGACGGCCAGGCCGAGGGGTTGGCGTGATTCCGCGCCGGCGCCGAGGCCTAGTGCGATGGGGAGAGCGCCCAGCAGGGCCGCCATGGTGGTCATCATGATCGGCCGGAATCGCACGAGGGCGGCCTCGTGGATGGCCTCGGATGCGGACTTGCCTCGCGTCCGTTCCGCGTCGAGTGCAAAGTCGACCATCATGATTGCGTTTTTCTTCACGATGCCGATGAGCAGGATCAAGCCCACCGCGGAATAGAGATTGAGTTCCGAATCGAACAGGTAGAGCGTCACTAGCGCGCCAATACCCGCCGAGGGAAGTCCCGACAGGATCGTGATCGGGTGAATGTAGCTCTCGTAGAGCATGCCCATGATCAAGTAGATGACCACGACCGCCGCGATCAAGAGAATGCCCAAACCGGCCGCGGAGGCCTGGAAGGCCTGGGCGGTTCCTTGGAAGCTGGTCGAGATCGTCGCGGGGAGCACATCGCGCGCGGCCGTGTCCACTTGCGTCAGCGCGTCGCCGAGCGATGCCCCGGTCCGCAGGGCGAACGATATCGTCACCGATGGCAACTGCCCGGTGTGGTTCACCTGCAAGGGGCCGACGCCGCGATCAATTTTCACGAGCGTATCGAGCGAAACCAGACCGCCTTCTTCGCCACGAACGTAGAGTTGCGAAAGAGAAGCCTGGTCGCGGCGATACTTCGATTCCAGTTCCAGGATGACCTGATACTCGTTGTTGGGGGTGAAGATCGTGGTAATCTGCCTCGCCCCATAGGCGTAAGCTAGCGCGTCTTCGATCGCGCGGGCGTTAACGCCGAGGGCCGTGGCGCGGTCGCGGTTGATGCGAACGGTCAACTGGGGACTGTTGAGAAGCAAGTCGCTGGTCACATCGCGGAAGTCCGGCAGAGCCCGGAGGCGTGCCTCCAAAATCGGGGCGAACTTGTAGAGTTCCGCCGTGTCGGGGCCGGAGAGCGTCACCTGATAGGGGCTCTTGCTCATTCGCCGTTCCAAACGAATCGGCGGCGGCATTTGAAGATAGACCTTTAGCCCGGGCACGCCCGCCAACTTCGGTCTCAATCGGGCGATCACCTGTTCTGCTGACAGAGAGCGTTGGTTGCGCGGCTTCAGGCGAATGAACAACCGGCCGGAATTGCCCGTGACGG
>Ga0105047_10015117_pt1 | contig 12173 bp, 12 predicted proteins | sample MAT04_FD_78384 | JGI IMG/M metagenome (GOLD analysis project Ga0105047, IMG submission 78384) | Freshwater microbial communities from Lake Fryxell liftoff mats and glacier meltwater in Antarctica - MAT-04 (megahit assembly) | ecosystem: Environmental > Aquatic > Freshwater > Ice > Liftoff... | reverse complement strand
CGCGAAACAAGAAATCTCGGCTCGAATTGCATTGGAACTCAGCTCACTGGATTTGCTCACCGCTCAGCATCGGGCTTTGCTGGTGCCATTCACCAGTGATAGCTTCACGTACAAGATCAAGGACGTCCTCTCACAACGGGTGTCGACGGGTATGGTCAACATCGATTTCGGGATTCGATACGAATACGATCCACTCTCCCTAGCGCTCTTCGCGAGGAAGGATCAAGTTGAGGCCACTTACCCAGTATTGCCTTTCATGACTCTTACTGTCAAAGAGATATACTGTGGGCTGCTCAAGGAGTTTGGTGGTTCGAATATTCTTACCAATTCCGGTCCTTTGCCAGTTGTAACCAATCCGCTCGGTGGCGGCGGCACTGTACCTGGTTCCCGTAGATGGGAAGCGAGAGGATTTTCGTCTCTTGCTCCCGGCAACGTGTATCAAGCCATTTGCGATGAGTTGAACGCCCATAGGTATCAACTGTAAATGATTGTGACTTTGGAGGATGTGCGATGCATGCGTTTCCATCACGTTGGATAGTCCTTTCCATCACTTCGGTCTTGTTGGTCGCAGGGGCTGTGATCTGGGCCATTGAAGCGGATCGTGTTCCCGAATGGAATGTGGAGGAGGCCTCTCCAGAAGAGGCGTTACTGTTCGCGTTCGATGCGTCACGTTCCTTGCGAGCGAGCAAGTTCGGGCGATTGCAAGTGATCCTAGATAAGTATCCGGAATTCTTGGACGTAGTTCAGGAGAAAACAGGTGACACGCTCGTCTATCGCGCTGCCGAGATGAATTCCGCCGAGATGTTGCTCTATCTCGGAAAACGCGGGGCGAAGCTCGATGTCAAGACTGGAGAAGGGGTTGCTGCACTCCACAAAGCGGCGTCCAAGAACTATGTCGCAGCGGCCAAGGCTTTGATCGACTTAGGAGCGGACATCAACCTGCTGACCGATGAAAGAACAGAGACTGAGAGAAGATCACCGCTCGATATCGCCGCCAAGAATGGAGCTGAGGGTGTTGTCGAGTTGCTGCTCCAGGCCGGAGCCAAGCTCGACGCTCATCCACCCGAGTCATCGTATCCGGCGATTCACTTTGCCATGAGAACAGGCTGGGAATCTCGTGTGGATGATGTCAAGTTCATGTCAAAGGAACATCGCCTCAGGCCAGATATGATTCCGGACCCCGGTCCAATCCCGGCGACGGGGAATGCGGCTGTGATAGGACTCCTAGTTGATGCGGGGGCGAATTTGAAAGGTCGAAATTTCGAGGGGGATCAACCGCTGCATGTCGCAATCAAACGTGATCAGTTGGAAACGATGAAAGTGTTGCTGACGAAATACCGAGACAAAATCGAAGTCGATGGCCGTGGGTGGGGGACTGGGGACGAACCCGGATTAACACCACTGATGACTGCTGGCATAGGAGTCAAGCCACGCGAGGTCGCCATTCACCTTGCCATGATTAAGCTGTTGAAGGAGTATGGTGCAGACTTGACAGTGAAGTATGTTGAGGATGAGTTTATGGGGCGCAGGGCCTACGAAATGGCCATCTATTCGCAGTCAGATCCGAGTATTGTCGCGGCTCTCGCTCCGCCGCCTTGATTGCACAGATCGAAAGCGACTCGCGCATTCTCTCAGTGGTTCTACTGGCTACTGAAGCTCGCCCCCTGACCTGCAGTTTCTGCGGTGCATCAAGCCAGCGGGGCCGAGGTCAGTCTTGGGCAGCATCGCATGTTCGTCCTTATGACTCAGGGCTTGTTCTCTCTGCGAAGAAACACGAACTCGTTGCATCCGTGGCCGCTGCAGGTGGTGAGTTCCTGAAGTGTGAAACCGCGATCTCGCATGAAGCGAAAGATCGCATCCGGAGGGGCGACCTCGAAGGGCCAGCCGCCGACCCAATCGACCAGGTCGTACCACCCGTGCATGCCCCGCGCTTGTGACTCGCGGGCCCAGTTCAGGAATGGGACGAGCGGATTGCGGAGCGTCACTAGTCGCAGCAGACACGCCAGCAGCGTGACGCTGAACCGCTTGAGAAATGTCAGCGCTCCAATGCCCGCCACATAGAGTGGCCGGAGGAAGCGGGGGAGGCGTTGGTAGAGCTGTTTGACGCCTTGCCAAATCTTGGTCACATAGGCTTGGTCGTTGTAAATCGCGAGTACGATTGAGCCGCCGGGTTTGACGAGTGCGGTCAAATTCTCGATGCAGGTCCACATCGCTCCGGTGTGATGGGCCACGCCCCAGCAGTACACGACATCGAACTGGCCCAGTGTGCTCAGGAAGGTTTGATCGGTCAGTGACCCTGAAAGCACCGCCCAATTCTTGGCTGTGGGGGAGTATCGACCCTTGAGAGTCCGCGTGCAGGCCACGGAGTTCGAGTCGAGGTCGAACGAGGTGACATCCGCTCCCAGGCGGTGGGCGACCAGGCTGAAGAGTCCGCTGCCACTTCCCGCATCGAGAAACCGCTTCTGAGCGAGGCTTTCCGCGTGCAGCAGGAATTGCACAGACCTCGTGGCATCCGCGATGCGTTGGTCGTCGAGCGTGGAGAGAAAATGGGACCAGTTTTTGCCAAACTCAAAATGATCTTCTGGCGGGGAGATCAAGGCTGCGGAGTCGGGCGGTGGTGTCATGGGGAGTTGGCTCGTGTTCGAGACACACAGAATTGACGTGAGGCAGACGCTGTGAGTGCAGTCCGAATTGAGTGTGACGTGTCGGCTCGGCTCGACACATTGAGTGCGAGGCGCGGTGGGCAAAGTCGCCGGACTCTCCGAGTCCGTTGCATCGCCACTCGCACGCAAAATCAGGCATAGGGGGTCTCAGATAACCATCGTTCCTGACTTGCGACTCTGATCTGCGAGCGACGGGGATCCACCGGATTCAAAGAATCCGGCGACTATTATGCTGTCCGGCCACATCGAGATTCGATGTGGCCCCCTCCCCCCGGCCCTCCTCCCCCACGGCGACGCCTTGGCAGAAAGCCACGTCGCCCGTGGGGGAGAGGGAGCAGCAGCCAACCAGCACTGTGGTTTGAGACTCGTACACTCAGCCAGACTCGCTCTTCCGGCCTTCACCCTCGCTACGGGTTGGTGGCGAGGAGATACTGCTCATCGGCGGCATCCAAAACGGGCTCGCTCCAGCATCCATTATTCGAGCGACCCCATGCGAATGTTCTTGAACTCGGCCCACATTGGTTTCCCGGCATGCAATTGCACAGCCAGGATGCCATCCAGGAGCGCCTTCGAGGGGTCTGCGTCGGTGAAGTCGAGGATGAGACGACCGTTCATGTAGTGCTGGATGTGGTTCCCCTTACCGATGATGACGACATCGTTCCAATCATCGAGCTGGAAGAGCTTCTGGAATTCGGCTTCGTCGATCAGCGTGCCACTGACTTTCTTGCCAGCGGGTTCCCAGACGGCTTCCTCTCCGACGAGGCAGATGCGGCTGCGCGAGCCCCCTTCGTCGTAGATGAAGCCCGAGATGTTTGGAAATTGGTGTTCGTTGCGAAGTTCGTGTTGGTAACCCCTGACGACCCATTTGTTCCCGACACCTTCCGTGATGTGCCGGGAACGGTACTGGATTCCCGAGTTGTTCGTGGCGTTACAGCGGAAGGAAAGTCGCAGATCGAAATCCTTGGTCGTGTCGTCCTTCCAGATCAGAAAGGTGTTGCCCTGGGCTGCGTTCGCCCCGGTCGTTTCCCCGTGAATGACGCCGTCTTTCACGCTCCACAGGCGTGGGTCGCCGTCCCAACCGGTCAAATCTTTCCCGTTGAAGAGGACCTTCATCGAAGCGGGTTCCGCAGGAAGAACTGCGAGTTCTTCGGCGAACAGAGCCCCGGAAGCGACAACGGCACACAAGCCCACAAGGTAGCGGATCATCGACAACTCCCAGCGAATCGAGACTGACACGGCCCCCGGATTCTGGTGGGATCCAACGGGTCATTCGCATTGTGAGGCGTCCCCGTGCGATTGCATAGAGTGCGGAGAGGCATGCCTCATTTGAGCGTGCATTCGCCGGTCGGTGGTCCCCCGTCGTGTGACTCATGATGGGTTCACCACGGAGGCCCGGAGAAGGCATTCGAGATGAGTTCGAGGCCGCGAGGCATGAAAAGTGACGTGCTGTCGTGTGGGAACGACAATGAGAAGGGAGACGCCCCGTGCGAGACTGATCAAGCCAGCGAGAGTTGAACCCCTTGAATAGCGAACTCCATCCTGCCTCTGTCGTGAATTGTCATTCCCTCGCCCAAGGGCTTAAGGGCTCAAGGGCTCAATGGCAGGCCCGCAGTCGAAAAGGGGGACCACCAGTGGGCGAATGAAGCCTCTCTTTTGACCACGCGATGTCGGATCGAGAGGGCTTCACGGCGTGCGGAGTACGGCCTCTCGGAACTTTGTGACACACGTGGAAAGTGAATGATGGCGGCGGACGTACTCCGCTCCGGTCCGCGAATAGGTATGCCATTCCGGGGTCAGGGCCCACAGCTCGCGAATCTTGCCTGCCAGCTGAGCGAGGTCTTCCCCGGAGCTGAACCCAGCTCCGGATCTCTTCAGGAATGAGTCGAAGTCCTCCAGAGAGACAATCGGGGTGCCCGAAGCTGCGGCTTCCAGGAGGACGTTCGGAAATCCCTCGTAGGCCTGGGAACCCGTACTCAAAAAGAGCCGGGCTGAGCGATAGGCATTGGGCATCGCATCGCGGGGAATGTATTCGATCAGTCGGACATTCGGTGGGCAGTTTCCACGAACCTCCTGTTCGACAATCGGATCACCCTGGTTGATGACGAATTGAAACGGAATCTGCGGGCAGAGGCGGGCAATCTCCAGAGCCAGATGGGGGCGTTTGTGATGTCGATCAAATCGGCCGATCCATAAGACCTCCGGGCGAGCTGTGGCAGTTGCTTCGCCTACTGGGAATCGCTCGCTGTTGACCGGGTTCGGGATCAGTGTCGAGTTTTGGTGCAACAGCTGTGTCGTCTGATTCTGTTGCCATTGTGTCTGGCAAATGAAACCATCGGCTCGATAAGCGGCACGGGCATCTGCGGCCCTGACTCCGTTGGACTCCACGAAGGTGTCGTCGGTGACGAACCGGGAGTTCAGATCGGAATTTGATTGCCACCAGACCCAAGCCGGAACCCCCACGAACTTCGCAGCCTGGACTGCAGCTGCGGTGCCCTCACCGGCACCAAGTGCGAGCACCACATCGGGTTGGGAATCCTTCAAAAAGAGATCCACTCGTGACGTGAGATGGCTGCGGGTGCTCGTCAGTTTTGCAAACGCGAGAAGTGGGATCTGCCACAGTAGAGCCGGGCGGAAGTGGTGGACCCGCAGCCAGGGAAAACGTCCGAGGAACTCGATGTCTCGCGAAACAGCCTGCCGTACGGAGCGATTCGGCTCGACCTCAAAATGAAGTCTCACGCCGTCGACCATGTCTTGTGCCGGATGAGAAGTATGCCGTACCAGAAAATGCACCGATGTCCCGGAATCGCTCGCCAATGTCCGGGCTAAGGACCATGCAAATGTCTCCAGCCCGCCGATCGCTGTCCCAGCACTGGGAACAATGGCGGGGTAGGCATTCAGCGCCACGATTGCCAGTCGCATACCACATCCCCCATCCGACTAGAATTGACCAATGTGAGGGTACGGGACTGTTCTGGATCGGGTCCGGGACCAATTGACCAGCTGCCGCCACTTGCGGATGAGTCCCCGCGCCAGTCCCGATAAAATGGGGCTGCCCTGAAGTTGTTGGAGTAAACGTCCAGCGCGGGATTCGGGTGGTTCGTCCGCGATTGATCCCAGCTCTCCGTTGGCCTTCTTCGCCGCAGATTGCCACCAGGAGTTCACATAGATCCACTGCTGAGGAGTCACCGGGGTCGATTGGTCGCTGGCGGTCGTCACGCTGAACGTAAACCAGATGTGGTCATCGAGCATCCCCATTGGGATAAAACGCTGAGGCGCGCCGCAGTAGTCGTACACCTGCCATGGGCCGCGCGGCAGGTCGAGCGGAATGCGGCATAAGTAGACACGGTTGATCTGGAAATGGCTGGCTGAGTAAAAGTCGGCGAATAGTGTCGGTGAGACATTGTGGAACCCATGTTCGACGCAATTTGAGGAAGGGGTCAAGTGAATGACTCGCCCGCCCGGCTTGGCCATGCGGCAGCAGTGGCGCAGTGCCGCCGCAATGTCGAAGACGTGCTCGATTGTGCCACTGTCGAGCACGAGGTCGAACGCGCTTCGCAGTGCATCAGGAGTCTCTGCGGAATTGAGATCCAGAATTGCGTCTGGGGCTTCGTAGTCGGAGTAGTCGACCCGGACGATCTGCTGAAACCCAAGCATCTTGAGCAGGCAGTCATCGGACAAGTATCGCTGGGCTGCCAGGTGCGGCTCGCGGTGCAATTCATCCGGGACCGGGTGGAGCCGTACGCCATGCCGAGTCGCCATCGCGCGGACTTCGTCGCCGGTCACGTAGACATGCTGGCGACCGAGCGTGACGATGGAACCTTCAAAAGGACGGCGCGACGCCTCCAGCAGAAGCAGATTCACCGCAGCTCGCGCGAGTCCCATGTGAGCGCTCCGGTCCCGCGATGTCCCGGCAGCGCCCTGGTTTTGAACGGCTGCGTCGGGATTTGAGCATCAAGAAAAAGCCACCAGTCGGACTCGAACCGACGACCTATGCTTTACGAAAGCATTGCTCTACCAACTGAGCTACGGTGGCGACGACGGAGTTTGATCCCCACCGAAGACGGGGCACCGAAGAGCGGGAAGTAAAGCAGACAGCCCCCGCGAGTGTCAAGGCGATGGGCTGCGATGTGAGTGTTTCGGCGGATGTCGCCGGTCGAGTCGCTGGAAGGGCGGGCAAATGTGCCCGTCCCGCGGCGAGGTCGCTCAATCGCTGATCGGCATACAGACCCACGGGGTGCGGATGCAGCCGAGCTGGGCGAGGGCTTGGCTGGCGGCACGGAGGCGGCCCTCTGAGGTGCGATGGGTCATGATGACCAAGGGGACGAAACGCGGGCGAGGGTCTGTCGAAGCGACCTCTTCTGGCTCGGGAGTTTCGTGTTGGATGATCGAAGCGAGGCTAATTTCATTGCGTCCGAGAGCGTCGGTGATCTCCGCCATGACATGGGCCCGGTCCTCGACCTCCATCCGCAGATAGTACCGCCGGTTAATCTCTTCGACGGGTTGGAGTGGGAATGGAGCACGGCTGCCCCACAGGTCGAGTTGCTCAAAATTGAGCCGAGCCCGCCCGGCGGCCACATCAATCAAGTCCGAAACCACAGCGGAGGCCGTGGGCATGCCGCCCGCGCCTTGTCCGGAATACCACGTCTTACCGACGATGTCTCCAGTCAGTCCAATGATGTTGAACGGACCATCGGTCTGGGCAATCGGGCGGTCGTTGCGGACGAGAGTCGGCTGGGTGTGCAGCTCCAACTTGTCGGAGACGAGTTTGGCGGTTGCGACAAGTTTGACCGCGTAGCCGAGTTCGTCCGCGTACTCCAGGTCGGCAAGCTCAATCGTATCGATTCCTTGCACCAGGAATTGCTCGGGAGTCACTCGTGTTCCAAACGCCAGCAGCGTCAGCAGCCCCAGCTTCTGGGCCGCGTCGGTGCCCTTCACATCCATCGAAGGATCCGCTTCCGCGAATCCCAGCTGTTGGGCCAGGGCGACGGCGTCCTCGTAGGCGGCCTGCTTCTGGAACATTTCGGTGAGGATGAAATTGCTGGTGCCGTTGAGAATTGCTTCGATGCCCGTGATCTGGTTGGCGGTCATCGCCTGACTGAGGGTGTGGATGATGGGCACACCGCCTGCGACGGCTGCTTCAAAGGCGATACAGCGTTTCGCCTCGCGGGCGGCTTGAAACAGCTCGTCCCCGTGTTCGCAAAGCAGGGCTTTGTTGGCAGTGATCACGTCCTTGCCCGCTCGCAGAGCTGCTAACACGATCTCGCGGGCCGGCCTCAGACCGCCAATCAATTCCACGACGACATCGACATCGGGGGCTGTGGCGACGGCCAGGGAGTCTGTGGTGAGCGTCGATGCGGGAAGGTCGATTGTTCTTGGGCGGGAAGTGTCGCGGACTGCGACTCGCGTCAATCGGATGTCGCGACCTGACCGCAGTGTCATGCGGTCCGCATGATCGACAAGAACGCGGGCCACGCCGGTACCCACTGTTCCCAGCCCGATGAGTCCCACTCGAAGTGCGTCCATGAGTTCCCTGAATGACTGGCGTTTTGACTGGCGGAAGGAGAATTGCTGATGTGCTGGAAAACTCGCAATCCAGAGTCATTCCGGCTCTGCGCGTTCGCCACAAGTGGAAATCTAGTCCACAACAGGGTTATCCGGAAAGCTCCCCCTCGGTTATCAAGGGGAGAGAATTCGATTGGCATCCCAAATTCCCGCCTTTCCGGAAATTGCCAACCGTTCGTTACCCCGTACAATCGGCATCCGCAGGCCGCCGGAGGTTCCCATGATTAGCGCTGTCGACGCAAACGCCGATTCTTTCGGTCGAAGACCTCTACGCGTCGGGGCTGTCAGTTACTTGAATTCAAAGCCGTTGATTGAGGGGTTTTCGCTCGCGTTGCCCCAGGCGACCCTGGTGTTGGACTTCCCGAGCCGATTGGCCGACGAACTGCGAAAAGGGCGGCTCGATGTGGCTTTGATCCCCTCAGTCGAGGCCTTTTCCGATCCGGAATACGTGATTGTCTCGGATGCGTGCGTGGCGACCCACGGTCCAGTGATGAGCGTCAAGCTCTACAGCCGCGTTCATCCGGGGCAGATCCGGACATTGGCACTGGATGAAGGATCGCGGACCAGTGCTTGCCTGACTAAGGTGATTCTCAACGACCAGTTTGGCGTTCAGCCGCGGATCGAGACGTTGCCGTTCGACAAGGACACGCGAGCCACTCAGGCGGATGCGATTCTGCTGATTGGCGACCGGGCGATGCATGAACCGGAGGAGCAGTTCCATACGGTCTGGGACCTCGGAGAAAAGTGGCTGACTTGGACGGGACTGCCCTTTGTGTTCGCCATTTGGGTGGCCCGCCGTGATACAGATATTCGCGGAGTCGGTGACGCCCTTTCTGCCGTCCGAGATATTGGGTTGCAGCGAATCCGTGAGATCGCCGATCGCGAATGCGGGCCGCTGGGGCTGAGTGAAAGTGTCGCCGAGCAATACCTGAGGAAAAATCTACACTTCCGTCTGGGAGCAGCTGAGAGGCAAGGTCTCAAGCAGTTCCACAAATTGGCCGGGGACTTGGGTTTGGTACTTCCCACGTCTCGATTGAACTTCTGGGGGGAAACGGCGGCTGGGCCGGTCTCCGCGCGGCGAGAACCAATCGCTCACTGACGAATTGTCCAGCGTTTTACCAGCCTTTTCGCGATCTCCAGTTCCTCGTGTCCCCTAAAAACCAATGGTGGGGCAGTGATGAGAGGCAGAGAATCAGTGACAAAAGACCGAAGCCGACTAGACAGGCAATGACGATGAACGATGGCGGAGCATTGTCTCGGACCACCTGATTCAGCGGGGGAGTGGCGGCAACTGACGTGGAATTGATGCGGGGCGTCGGTATCGGTTGACTCCAGGAGATCTGCTGGATGGCAGCCGGTGGTTCCTCGGTATCGGTTTTCAGGGGATCCAAGCTGACAGAAGGATTCGTGACGGGTGCCACGTCATCGAGTGCCATGCAAAACTGGTTACGGAGAGTGAATGAGGTCATCCACCAATACGCGGGCATCGTATTCTTCCTGAAGCAGCCCGCCCTCTCGGTCAATGTGCTCAGTTATACGCGCCATCGCGAGAAAAAGGGATGAAGAATCGATGATATATCGTTCATGAGGCGAACTCTCTGTGGCCATCGAATTGGGTGTGCCTCTCCACCGTCTACGCGCCGAGCAAAATGATCCGAGAACGCGATAAACACTGAGTTTCAATTCGAATCGCAGGTCGATTTCCCTCTTCCTCTGCTCGGCTGGCTTCAGTTCCAACTCCGACTGAGACCAGACCCGTGTGTCTCAATCCATGGGAAGGCGGTTCACCGACGTTCTCGGCGGATGGATCACATCCAGGCTCACGGATCCAACGAGTACTGATCACTTTCGGAGGACGGCAGTCGTCAGCGAATCGGATCGTTGACATAGATGTAGGAGTGGGTGGTTTGGGATGACTCTGGCAGCCATCCAATTCGACTCAACCTGATCTAGCGATGATGTCGATTCTTCTGATATGACAAATTCGAGACTTGCGCCGATCAGCACTCAAATTTGGCCAGCCTCGTCTCAGAAGGATCCCAAATGAGCCAGATAACCCGTCGAAGTGTCCTGTTTGGGGCGATCGGGGTGGGCCTCAGTGCAGCGAGTTTCTCGTGGGCGGGTGGTGCGGACGAAAAAACGATTGACTGGCAATCCAGTTTGAAAGGCGCGCACAAACTGGCGAGTCAACAGAACAAGCCGATACTGATCGTGTTTGGGGCCGAGTGGTGCGGCCCTTGTAAGAAGATGGAAAAGACGACTCTCGCCAACCCTCAGTTGGCAAAGTACATCAACAGCGCCTTCGTCTCGGTCCACCTCGATATCGACAAGGAAGAGAAAATCGCAAAGATTCTCGAAGTCACAAACATTCCTTGCACGATCATTCTCAGCCCGAGTGCCGACCTTCTGGGTCGCTTCGAAGGTTACCAGAAGCCATCGACGATGTACGAAAAGCTCGCCGAAGCTCACAAGCTGCACACGGAGGTTCAACAAGCCGCCGGGCAAGCGAGGTCGTGAGAGTGAAAAGGGCCAGTCTCAGTCATCAATTCCCCGGTGTTTCCAGCAACTGCACATGACGCCAAGCTCCCGTGCGGAAACGCCAGAGCAGAGCTGCGGCGAGGAGAGCGAGGTACGCCACGATCCAACTGGTCGCGGCGGCGTCCCCCCAACCGAAGTATTTCACACTGATTAGGGATCCCGGTACGAAGACGACCCAGGCGATGACCAATCTCGCCACCATGGGAAATGTCGTATCGCCTGCAGCTCGTAACGCTTCCGCCAGTGACGTGGCCACTGCGTCGAACAGTTGCCAGGTGGAAGAGATGATCAGCATGCGGACGCCGATCTTGAGCGTTTCATCGGCGCCCTCTCCTTGAGCGAACGGTGCGATCAGTAGCTCGGGAATCAGGAAATACGCAACGCCGGTCGCTCCCTGCCAGATCAGCGTGGCGGCAGTGGTCAGTGCCACGGCCTTGGGGACCAAATCCTTGGCCCCGGCTCCAATGGCCTGTCCCACGAGAATGGCGCCAGCGCTCGCCAGCCCAAACGCTGGCATAAACGAGACCGAATTCAAGGCCATGACGCAATTCATCCCGGCCAGCGTCGTGGTGCCAAGACTACCCACGACCGCATTCGTGAAAAAGATGAACGCGAAGATTTCCAGGAACCAGTTGACTCCGGCGGGCAGGCCGAACTGAATCAGTCGCATGAACTCCGACCGTCGCAGCGCAGTAAACGCGATCACTCGCCCTTGCCAGAGGAAGTAGACGAACAGACCTGCAAACGCGATCCAAGCGGAGATCGAACTCGCCAGGGCCGCACCTCGGACTCCCATCGCCGGACACCCCCAATGTCCTCCAATCAAAGCCCAATTGCCGATAATATTCGCGACCATGAGGCAGACATTGGCGATCATTCCCGGACGGGTCTTTCCCAACCCTCCGAAGTAGTTCGCCAGGGCTTCGATTCCGACCGCAGCTCCCCCACTGCACAGCCGGATCGCAATGTATCCCGCCATCAGCTGGCGGACTTCAGTTTCGAGCGGGATCCAATCTAAAATTGGCTGTATCACCAACAGCATCGCCAGACAAAGTACTTGAGCGATCGCAGCCAAGATCAATCCATACCAGCCGAAACGTCGTGCTCCGACGGAGTCTCCCTGCCCAAACATCTGCGATGTGAAGCTGGAGACTAAAAAGGTCACGCCCAGCGGAAGGATCAGGATCGCAAAGGCATTCATCGCTCCGGTGGATGTGGCTGCCAGAGCCTTGGCACCCAGCGGTGCCACCATCAGTGCATCACTCAGTCCCACGACCGCTTGAGAAGCGCGGGAGAGCATGATCGGCCACGCGAGAGTCCAGAGCGCCTTGGCTGTAACCGTGGGTGGAGCCAATTGAGTCGCAGGAGATGGGGCTGGCATGCGGTTCCCGACACGCGGATGGGATGCTG
>Ga0105047_10015115_pt1 | contig 12174 bp, 7 predicted proteins | sample MAT04_FD_78384 | JGI IMG/M metagenome (GOLD analysis project Ga0105047, IMG submission 78384) | Freshwater microbial communities from Lake Fryxell liftoff mats and glacier meltwater in Antarctica - MAT-04 (megahit assembly) | ecosystem: Environmental > Aquatic > Freshwater > Ice > Liftoff... | reverse complement strand
CTGATCGATAACGCTTCGCGCGACGACCGTCTCAGCGAATTCGCCGCCGAGTTTCCGTGGTGTTTTACGGTCCGCAGCGATACCAACGGCGGTTGGGCGGGCGGTAACAATCTCGGCATGCGCTACGCTCTGGAGCACGATGCCGACTGGATGTTGTTACTCAACAACGACACGACCGTCGCCCCAAACCTCATCGGTTCGCTTCGCGACGCGGTCGAACGACACCCGACGTATGGGGTTCTCGGCCCGGTCATCTGCTGTATGGATCGGCCCGAAGAAGTGATGACCGACGGCTGCGTGTTCAACCATGCCGGGTACAATGGTTTTTTCGAGCGCAAACCCGTCTCGCTGCCTTCGGACATTACCGATGTCGAGATCGTCAACGGCTGCGCGTTGTTCGTGTCTCGCCGGGTGACCGATGCAATCGGGCTCGTCGATGAAGCCTTTTTTCTGATTCACGAGGAATCGGACTTTTGCCTGCGGGCGCGACAAGCCGGGTTCGGCTGCGGGGTGCTGGGCGAAAAGCTCGTATGGCACAAAGGCTCTTCGACATTCGAGCGAACGGGATCGCGCATCCAACGCTATTACGATGCGCGAAACCTGCGATTGCTGCTCGACAAACACAACGGCCGACACGTCGAAGGCCGGGCGCGACTGGCTTCGCGCAGGATGTATTGGAAATATGTGTATTACCGCTACTGCATCGAAAAAGAAAATGCGTCCATCGACTCCGCGCGTGCGGTTCTCGAAGGCGTTTGCGACGGGCTCGCGGGTCGCTACGGCCCCCTGAAACCGCGCCGTCGCCTGACGCTGCCTTTGCTTCGCGGTTTGTTCGATGCCGTCCGCACGATTCGCGGTTCCCGCTAACGAGATATATTATGCGCATGTTATTCTTCAAAGAGCGGATGGCGTGGCCCCGTTCCAGCGGACACGACGTACATACGTTTTATATGATGCAGGCACTCGCCCGCATGGGTCATACGGTGTCGTTAGCGACGATCCATCCGGCGGACCCTCGGGCGATCGAGGGGGGAAACCTCGCATCGGTACACCGACTGACGGGGGAAGATTCCGACACCCCCATACCCGTAGCGATGTCGCGCTGGCAGGAACGATTCCGCGATTATTGGGGCATCCCGCACGCACGCATCCGCGAATTCGGCCGCCTCGCCGAACACCTCGATGCCGATGTCGTCGTGGTATCGGGGCTGAATGTACTACCGTATCTCGCGGATGTAAAAGCTGCGAAACGAGTGTGGTATGCGGGCGACGAATGGGTGTGGCACCATCTTTCGCAATTGTCGATGTGGAAGCGTTCGACCTGGAGCGAAGGCAAACAGGCGATCGTCAAGGGACTCTACGAGCGGGCTTACGCACCGCTGACCGATCGCGTCTGGATGGTTTCGCCTGCGGACCGAAAAGCCCTGCGTTGGGTCACGGGTCAGAAGACCGTCGATGTTCTTCCCAACGGGATCGATACCGACCATTTCGATGTCGGCGACGAACCGAAAACGCCCCGGAGTTGCGTCTTCTGGGGCCGACTCGACTTCGGTCCCAACATCCAGGCGTTGCAGTGGTTTTGTAAAAAAGTCTGGCCGAAAGTGAGGGCTGAAGTGCCTACGGCCCGCTTTAACATCTATGGGTTTCAGCCGACGCAACCGGTGATCGAACTCGCCATTAAAGAGAGTGGCATCGCACTGATCCCCGACCTGCCCGACATCCGCGCGGATATTCGCGGGCACGAAGTGGTGGTACTGCCGTTCGTCAGCGGCGGAGGGATCAAAAACAAATTGCTCGAAGCCGCAGCGATGGCGATGCCGATCGTCTGCACGCCTCGGACGATGGAGGCACTCTCGGGCAACGACTATAATGCCGTGCGAGTCGCACCATCGGCGAAGAAGTTCGCATCCGCGATCGTCGAGTTATTCGCCGACCCGACGATGCGACAGACGTTAGGTCGCAACGCCCGCGAATGGGTCGAAAAAGATTGCACCTGGGCGAGTGCCGCCCGTGGTGCCGAGGCCGGTTTGGAGGGTTGAGCGCGGGTACAATCCGATTACGTTTTGCGTTCGACCTTTTTGAGTTTGACCATGCTGGCAACGAATGTTTTTTCGCCGCCGACCGGGAAGCGGATGCGGATTTTTTTCATAGCCCCGAACCCGGACACGTCTTTGATCTGGCCGATGCCATACGAATCGTGTTCGACGATCTGCCCGACGAAGTATTCGTCGTTGCCGGTAACTGCAGGTCCGACTTCAGGTGTCGCACTCGCACGGCTCGCGGCATATGCCGTCGGTGGAGTCGCACTGCCAGTGCCCGCTCCTGCCTTGAGGCCCGAGTCGCCGTAGCTCGCGTTCGCCGCCGCCGAACCGCCCCGCCATCGACTCATAACATTATTGCGGCCCGCGTTGCGAGTCAGATCGATTCGCTCGATCGTATCGGGTAATTCTTCGAGAAACATACTCGGGACCGCATACAGTTCCTGTCCGCGAAACTCGCGCATCCGCGACGTGCAGATGTACAATTCCTTCATCGCCCGCGTGATACCGACGAACGCCAATCGGCGTTCTTCCTCGACATCGTCTTCCTTGCCGAGGCTGCGTTCGTGCGGCAAAATGCCCTGCTCGACCGCCATCATATATACGACCGGGAATTCGAGCCCTTTCGCCGCGTGCAGGGTCATTACAGAAACGCAATCCGACTTTTCATTGTAACCGTCGGTGTCGCTCGACAATGTGATCGTCTCGAGAAAATCGACGATGGTACGGCTGGGGTCGTCGCTGGAAAACTGCTTCGCTGCGGTCACCAACTCCTCAATGTTGGCGAGACGTTCCTGATCCTCGTCCTCGCCGGAATCCTTCAACGCTTTGCGATACCCGGAACGGTCGAGGACTTCAGAAATCAACTCCGACGGCGAGCGTTCGACCATCGCATGCAATTCGGTCATCATCTTACCGAACGCCTTGAGCCCGGTCGAAGCCTTGCCCCGAATGGAAGTAATTTTGTGAACTTCCTGACACGCCGACATCAGGCTGACCCCGTGCTCTTCGGCGTACGTCTGTAGATATTCCAGCGACGTTTTGCCGATCCCGCGAGTCGGTTCGTTGACCGCACGCAAAAAAGAAATGGTATCGCGCGGGTTGACCAGCAGCCTGAGATAGGCGAGTACGTCCCGGTTTTCCTTGCGGTCGAAAAACGCCAGGCCTTTGACGATCTGGAATGGCACGCCGTGCTTGACGAACGCCGATTCGAGGGTCCGCGTCAAGGCGTTCATGCGAACGAACAGCGCGACTTCGCGGTACTTGTAGCGACCGCCGGCCACGTCCGCTTTGATGCGTTTGGCGACGAGATCGGCTTCGTCGAGTCCGGTATCGAACACCAATACCCGTACGGGTTCGCCGTCGTCGTTCTCGGTGATGAGGGACTTCTTTTTCCGTTGTTTGTTGCGTTCGATCAGCGTCGATGCCACGTGTAGAATCGCTTTGGTACTGCGATAGTTGCGGTCGAGTGTGATCGTCGTCGTAGTGGGGTAATCCCGCTCGAAGTCCATGATGTTGCGGATGTCCGAGCCGCGCCATTTATAAATCGAGTTGTGTACCAGGATCTCGTTCGCCGAAAAATTGTGCGTTTGCGGGACCGACAGGTCGTACACCAGCCCGTTGTAGTATTCGCGATCGATGCGGATGATCGACATCGCTTCGGTCTGGAGTTCTTCATTCACAACGGGCAAAACCATACCGACTTCGAGGTATTCCGCCCGGATGCACTGAAAATCGACCGAAGACGACAGTTCGATTTCCGCTCGACGGAACAGCTTCGACTTGATCCCCGTCCGGGTCTGCGAAGTCCCCTGCCCTTCCGTTTCCGCCGCCGAGGCGAAGAAGCGATGGTTGGGGGTCGCCCGTACCGTTCGACCGTCCGCCATCGTCACGCAGACCAGTTGCCCGGCGAACGGATTCGTCGCGACCTGATCGATCCGCCGCCACCCGGTTTTATCCCACCCCGTCCCGCTGCGGACGTAATCGCCCGCCTTCAGGTCTTCGATGGGTCGATGCCCCTGGGGGGTGTCGATCAGGATACCGGTGGGCATGCACTGATCGGGATCTCCCACGACGCAGATGTTGGTCACATCGGTCGAGAGTCGCCGGGCGATTTCGTACTGAGCGGAGTTCGTATCCTGATATTCGTCGATGAGGATGTACTGGAAACGTGCGTCGAGTTCGGCCCGAAGTTCGGCGTTGTGCCGGAGGGCGAGAGCCGGGATGTAGAGCAGATCGTCGAAGTCCATCGCGTTGCACTCGCGCAGACGCTTTTCGTAGATCGCATAGACGCTGGCGACGGTCTGAGAAAAGAAGTCGTTCGCGGTAGCCGCAAATTGCTTAGGGGTCTGAAGAGCGTTCTTGGCTTTCGAGATAGCCCCTCCCAGACGCTCGGGCGAGAACTTCACATCGTCGATCCCGGTGGCTTCGAGCGAAGCCTTGATGAGTTTGTTTCGATCGTCCATGTCGTAGATCGTGAAGTTTTTGTCCAGGTTGACCCGGTCGGCATATTGCCGGAGCAGTCGGGCTCCGAGCGAGTGAAAAGTGCTGATCCAGACGCGATTGCCGGGAACGAGCTTTTCGATGCGTTCCTTCATCTCGGAGGCGGCTTTATTGGTAAAGGTGATCGCCAGGATACTGGTGGGCCGAACCTTCTGGGCAATCAGCCATGCGACGCGCCGCGTGATGACCCGAGTCTTGCCCGAACCCGCACCGGCGAGGATGAGCAGCGGGCCTTCCATGTGCATAACGGCGGCCTGCTGGGCGAAGGTGAGGTCGCTTAAGAGTTCGGTCTCGGAGATCATCGGGGTGCATTCCTGACGGTGTGGACATCCTGAGCGGGATCAACTGGATATTGTATGCAAAAAAACGGAATCGTGAAAAGGCCAGATCTGGCGGCGATATGGTAGGATAGAAAACGAAAAAGCCCGCCGAATGATCGGCGGGCTTTTGTCGCGAATAAGAATCCCGGCAATAAGATACTTTCGCCCTCGACGGACTATCATCTCCCCTGACTGCTTAACGGCCGTGTTCGGAAAGGGAACGGGTGTATCCAGGCAGGTATTGTCACCGGGAAGTTTTCAAAGGATCGGCAGACCAATTTTTCATCGGCCCGCACGATCGGCTCGAACTCGGGGGCTCGCTTTTGGCGGAGCACCGGAGTGGGAGCGTGTATCGATGCAATTTAATTGTGTAAGTTCGGTCGCATTCGAATCTCACGGGCCATCGGGCTTGACCCTTTGCGGGGTTTCACACGGCAGTCCGAGTATCCGGTCCTGACGAACCGGGGAGTAAAAGCATACGTTGTCGCGGAAGAATGAAAAGAGTGGTCAAGCGTTCGGCTGTTAGTATCGGTTAGCTGAAGACATTGCTGTCCTTACACACCCGACCTATATACCGGGTAGTCTTCCCGGAGCCTCTCGCGTTAAGCCAGGATACCTGATCTTGAGGGAAGTTTCACGCTTATATGCCTTCAGCGTTTATCCATTCCGTATGTAGCTACCCAGCGATGCCGTTGACACGACAACTGGAACACCAGAGATACGTCCCTCCCAGTCCTCTCGTACTAGGGAGAAAGCCTCGCAAGTATCCGACGCCCACAGCAGATAGGGACCGACCTGTCTCACGACGGTCTAAACCCAGCTCACGTACCGCTTTCATTGGCGAACAGCCAAACCCTTGGGACCTTCTCCAGCCCCAGGATGCGATGAGCCGACATCGAGGTGCCAAACCTCCTCGCCGCTATGAACGCTCAGAGGAGATAAGCCTGTTATCCCCGGAGTACCTTTTATCTGTTGAGCGACGGCCTTTCCATTCAGGACCGCCGGATCACTTAGCCCTGCTTTCGCACCTGCTCGTCCTATCGGACTCGCAGTCAAGCACCCTTCTACCTATACGCTCGATGCCCGATTGCCAACCGGGCTGAGGGTACCTTTGGACTCCTCCGTTACCTTTTAGGAGGAGATCGCCCCAATCAAACTGCCCAGATAGCACTGTCCACCGCCCTGATTCAAGGGACGGGGTTAGAATTCAAACACAACAAGGCTGGTGTTTCATCGCTGACTCCACGCAGGCCGAAACCTTCGCTTCACAGTCTCCCAGCTACACTACGCATGTTGGGTCTAAACCCAATACTATCCTACAGTTAAGGTTCACGGGGTCTTTCCGTCTAGCTGCGGGTATGTCGCATCTTCACGACAAGTACAGTTTCACCGAGTAGCTGGTTGAGACAGTGGTCCAGTCGTTACGCCATTCATGCAGGTCGGAACTTACCCGACAAGGAACTTCGCTACCTTAGGACCGTCATAGTTACGGCCGCCGTTTACCGGGGCTTCGGTTGCGAGCTTCACCTTACGGCTAACCCTCTTCCTTAACCTACCGGCACCGGGCAGGCGTCAGTCTGTATACTTCCACTTACGTGTTCGCACAGACCTGTGTTTTTAATAAACAGTCGCTAGACCCTTTTCACTGCGACCCCCGTGGGCTTTGACACCCTCAGAGGCACTCCTTTTCCCGAAGTTACGGAGTTATGTTGCAGAGTTCCTTAACCAGCATTCTCTCGAGCGCCTGAGAATATTCATCTCACCTACCTGTGTCAGTTTTAGTACGAACGTATATCTTGTCCGAGATCGGCTTTTCTTGACTGACGTTCCTGGGACTTTGGAATCATAAGCGTCCTCGGTCCTTGCGAACACGCACACATTCAGCCGTGCGATCCCATTTCGGTCAGCGTCCTGATCTCTTCAACCGCAATATACGGTTCCGGAATATTAACCGGATGTCCATCGTCTACGCCTTTCGGCCTTGACTTAGGGTTCGACTAACCCTGGGCGGATTTACCTTCCCCAGGAAACCTTAGGTTTACGGCGAACGGGATTCTCACCCGTTTTATCGTTACTCGTTCCGGCATGATCACTTGTGTTAGCTCCAGAGTTCGTCGTCCGTACTCCTTCAGCGCATACACAACGCTCTCCTACCACGCACATTTCTGTGCATTCACTGCTTCGGTATAATACTTAGTCCCGTTCATTATCGGCGCAGGATTCCTCGACCAGTCCGCTATTACGCGTTGTTTAAATGATGGCTGCTTCTAAGCCAACATCCTGGCTGTCTTCGGAACCCAACTTCCTTTCGCACTGAGTATTATTCTGGGACCTTAGCAGGTGATCTGGGTTGTTCCCCTCTCGACTATGAAGCTTATCCCCCACAGTCTAGCTGCCCGGACTTGGTACAGTGGTATTCGGAGTTTGGTATCGATGGATAGCCGGGTAGGCCTCCATTCGATTTCAGTCGCTCTACCCCCACTGCCAACTATTCGAACGCTAACCCTAAAGTTATTTCGGAGAGAACGAGCTATCTCCACGTTTGATGATACTTTCAATCCTCCACACAGCTCATCCCATCGGTTTTCAACCCAAATGAGTTCGGTCTTCCAGTGGGATTTACCCCACCTTCATCCTGGCCATATGTAGTTCACGTGGTTTCGCGTCTACCGCACCCAACTTAGCGCCCTTTTAAGACTCGCTTTCGCTGTGACTTCGGACCATAAGCCCTTAATCTCGCTGGTTACGGTAAGTCGCCGGATCATTATGCAAAAGGCACGCCATCACCCTGGCTTTCACCATAGGGCTCTGACCGCTTGTAAGCATGTGGTTTCAGGTTCAATACCTCCCCTTGTCGGGGTTCTTTCCATCTTTCGCTCGCGCTACTTGTTCACTATCGGTCATCAGAGAGTATTTAGCCTTACGGGATGGTCCCCGTCGATTCGGACTCACTTTCACGTGTTGAGTCTTACTCAGGTGCCCTCAGAGCTTTTTCGCACTTCGCTTACGGGACTATCACCCCCTGTGGTGCCGGATTCCGACGGCTTCAGCGGTACTACTTGAGATCTCAGATAAGGGTCCTACAACCCCGGCCAGACAAGTCCGACCGGTTTGGGCTGTTTCGTGTTCGCTCGCCGCTACTGACGAAATCGAGGTTTCTTTCTCTTCCTGGAGGTAATGAGATGTTTCAGTTCCCTCCGTTCGCTACGTATACCTATGTATTCAGTATACGTTCATATCGGGTATCCCGTGGTCGATACCTGTTTGACGGCTCACACGGGCTTTTCGCAGTCTTCCGCGCCCTTCATCGCCTTCTGATGCCTAGACATCCCCCACACGCTCTTACGAGCTTGACCACACTTCTCAATCTCCCGGTCATTTCTCGCTTCGATCCCTCACCCTCTCGGGCTTCGGTTTCTCCGCGTGGCATGCCGTGGGACAAAGTCGCGTGTCTCGTTTCCCCGGTACCCATGATCGACAGGTCCGGGGATGTAACGATCACTACTTTTCTTCTCAGGCTTCGTCGTATGCTTTTATTTTGCTACTCGGTATGACTGACTCTCGACCTCACTCTCGCTGACCCGTCCACTTTCGTGAACGAGCGTCCCAATCGCTTTCGCGACTGAAACCGCGTTTGCGGGCCGGAAGTATTCACACCTGTTTTAATTCAGATGCAACTTTACTTACACAATTAAATTGTCAAAGATCGACTCTAACGCGATTCGGGCCATCTCTGGCACTCGCCGCATCAGTCGGAGCTTTTCAGCCCCTTCTGCATTCGGGTCTTTCGACCGTCTTACCGACACAGTACTGATCGACTCGAAGCCTCGTCGAACTTCAGTCATTTCTGACTTTCGTTTCGACTCAACTCGTTGCGTCACAATCACTTGCGTCGTAAAGATATCTTATTCATGACCCATCCCATCGTCAACCCGTTTTCGATTTTCTTTTTCGTCTCAGTCTCCGTTCCGAAGATCGCTCTTCTTCCCGATGACACACGACGAAACCGAACTCGAAATCCGCGTATCGGACAGTGGAGACGAGGGGGATCGAACCCCTGACCCCCTGCTTGCAAAGCAGGTGCTCTCCCAGCTGAGCTACGTCCCCGTTTCTGGATCATGAATCGATTGTCAAAGATCGTCCGTCTTACCGGTCTTTCGACCGCTGGGCGTACCTGGATTCGAACCAGGGACCTTAGCTTTATCAGAGCTACGCTCTAGCCAACTGAGCTATACGCCCGACTCACTCATCCGATCCTGTCTCATACAAACTCATCCGTACTCGCCAGTACCAGAACTGCCGGATTTCCAGTCCATACAAAACAAAAAAGCCAAACCGAATCGGGTTTGGCTCTCCACGACATCAATGTGTCATAAAGAGCTAAGTGCCGATCACGATGTTGCGAGTAATGTTTTGTGCGGTCATTCCGGCCTCGGATACAGTATCGGGCGTTCCACCCGTTTCGATTCTCTTATACTAAGAGTCGTTACGGGTCGGGTCAAGACGCAGGAGGAATTTATCCTCCCACTATCGGGCAATCTCGTGCCTCATCGACTCAGACAGGTTTTAGATCGCAGCGGTTCGCTTTTCAATCCACTCGACCGCAGATTTTCGCGTTCGACTCTCGCAAATATCCCTAACCCGTTTTCAGTGAACGACTTAAAATCTTTGGATTATTTCCGTCCACTTCGCCGATTACCCGATCGGCTCGTCCTCATTTTCGGCACAGAGGATGGTGCAGCGGTAGCCAGGCACCGTTTTGCTTCGAGCTGGTGACGACCTGGGTGATAAAGTTCATCCCATCGACCCCGTCCAGGATGTTCGGGTAAATCGTTTTCTCGATATCGACGATCTCGCCGTTGATCCTTCGGACGATATCGTCGTAAACCGCAGTATAGATATTGGCGAACGCTTCAAAAAAAGCCTCGGGATGCCCCGCCGGCAACCGCGAACACGCACCGGCCGCACTCCCCAGATAGGGGCCGCCGTTGCGGGTGTAAATCTGGTGAGGCTTGCCGTTCGTGCGTACGATCAGTCGATTCGGGTCTTCCTGATGCCACTCCAGGGAACCTTTGGTCCCATCGATTTCGATCCGCAGATCGTTTTCGCGTCCGTGAGAGATCTGCGAAGCCGAGATCGTAGCCACCGCCCCGTTGAAATGGCGGACGATCGCGATTCCGTAGTCGTCGAGTGCCCGTCCTTCGACGAACGCGGTCAGATGCCCCGAGATCGTCTCGGGAATCAGTCCGGTGATGAATCGGCCCAGATTATAAGCGTGCGTGCCGATGTCGCCGAAGCACCCCGCGATCCCGGACTTCGTGGGATCGGTGCGCCACGCGGCCTGCTTTTGATCCTCGGCTTCGAGTTTGGTCCGCAGCCACCCCTGGATGTACGACGAGCGGATGGCGTTAATTTCGCCGAGTTCGCCGTTCATAACCATCTCGCGGGCCTGACGAACCAGCGGATAGCCCGTGTAGTTGTGGCTGACTCCGAAAACGACGTTACTGTGCCGAACCACTTCGGCGAGGTGTTCGGCCTGGACGAGATCGAACGTCATGGGCTTATCGCAGATGACATCGAACCCGGCTTCGACGAACGCGCGGGCGATCTCGTAATGCGTGTGATTCGGAGTCGCGATGCTGACGAAATCGACGCGATCGCCGACGGGCCGTGCGAGTTCGGCGGCGATCATTTCGCGGTAGTTGCCGTAGGCCCGATCGGGATGGATATCGTAGTCGGCGGCGGAGGCTTTGGACTTCTCGGACGACGACGACAGAGCCCCGGCGACGAGGACAGCACGATTGTCGAGTACGGCGGCAGTGGCGTGGACGCGGCCGATAAACGACCCCTGTCCGCCGCCGATGAGGCCCATACGGAGTTTGCGATTGAGTGGCGCATTGGTCGGCATCGGCGGAGACTCCGGACGGGAATTTTCGGCTGCGAAAGCAGAGAGAAGGGAGATTATAGCGACGGCATGCGAACGGGGTCGAGGGACCCGCTCTGGAATTCATATCGTAAGCGACGAAGTATCGAAATCCTTCAGGTCGAGAATCATCCGCTGATACGTCTGACCGTTGTCTGAATCGATGCGCGGGTTGCCGAACTCGACGAAATTCTCGCGTCGATACCAATCCAACACCGCCCGGTTTCCAACGTGAACCGAAAGGACCACGAAGCGATTCGTGGCTTTGAGTGCGCTCGCTTCGGCGAGGAGATATTCGAGAATTTGCCGCCCGTAGCCCTTTCGCTGATGGTGTGTATCGACCGCCAGCCACGGGATTGCCGTCGCGGGGAATTTCTGTTTACTGTTGGGTTTGGGCCAACTCGCGAAAGTCGGACCGATGGAGCCGACCCCGACGAGGGCATCCTCGTCCGTGAAAAGCCAGACGCGACAGATGGCATTGCTGACATCGAAGGCCGCACCGAAGTTCGTTTGCGGGTCCGCTCTGAGCCAGTCGCCGATCTCGCGTTCCCAGAGTTCCTGCCCGCACTCGAACCGCTGGACGACTGGCAGGGACCACATATCTCTGGCGAACGAAATCGCTTCCAGTCTGGCTGACATCGAGCTTCTCCAATTCCAGCAACCCATCGTGATGGAGCAAAAGCAGTACGACGAAAAACTATTTCAGTTTGCGGATAGCCGCCGGATCGCCCTGGGGGAGCGATCGCGGCATTTTCCGCAATTTACCCGGCGAGTCCGGAGGGGCATTCATGAGATCCGTCAGTTGCTGCGATTCTTCTTCAGTCATCTCCCAGGGTTTCATCCCCGGCGCGAGCCGAGGCACGACCGGGTTTCGCAGGCTCTCGATCCGCTCTTCGGCCATCGACACTCGCTTGCTGAACTCGAGCGACCCGTCGATCTCGACCGTGCGTTCGAGGGCATCGATTCGTTCTGCCTGTTGTTTCGCCTTATCCAGCCAGGCGGAGTAGGCATTTCGACAAAGGTCTGCGACCTTAGAGGCGGGTTCGCCCGCGCCTGTGGCGAGTTGGTTCCGAACGAGATGCTCGGCGTAAGCGATCAGATCGAAAAGTTCCGTGCCGACGAGAATCGATTCTTCGAGGAGATAGCATTCGCGGACCGATTCATATCCAATCTTCCAGGATTGGATTCCCGACATCGTCAGACTCAAAGTGTAATTCCCGACGGTCATCGTTGCTCCTCCCATACTGCGCGACGGCTCGGATTCCCGGCAGACTCGATTTATTGTATCATACCCGCCAGTACACGGCCCACAAACGCCTCAGGGCCGCCGATCCCTGGCGGAATCGGCGGCCCTGCGGTTGTAGCATCCTTCGGACAGCCCGATTCACAT